>Ga0233439_10003476_pt1 | contig 16274 bp, 16 predicted proteins | sample SI_123_September_6_FD_182713 | JGI IMG/M metagenome (GOLD analysis project Ga0233439, IMG submission 182713) | Seawater microbial communities from Saanich Inlet, British Columbia, Canada - SI_123_September2016_100_MG | ecosystem: Environmental > Aquatic > Marine > Inlet | place: Canada: British... | reverse complement strand
GGAAAACTGGGAATTCATCCTCATCATCATGCCAAATCTCTGCGATTCGGTCAACAATTCCAGAGAATACATTTGCTACTTGTTCATTTGCAGCAGTTCCACGCCCCATGTCACCGTAATGGCCAGCATGTAATGTGATATGACGAGCATTAATTGTTCGAGCTGCTTGTAGAGTTGATTCAATCTTGGTCAAACTTCGACCCCTCTCAACCTTGTCGCCTAATAGTTCTGAATAATATGGGCCATGAATATTCATTTCAAACTCTGTTTTGTTTGAAAGAACACCGGCTTGCCAATACTGCTCAAAGTGATTTGGAGCAACCATTCTAACTGTTTGTACTTCCATTGTTTCCAATCCGAGAGAAATGATATCATCCATTCCTTCTACAATTGTTCTCCCTTTACAGGACAATGGAATTCCGGCTGGACCTAATTTAATTGGCATAGCATGACCTCCCCGCAGAACCAACCCAAAGGTCGTCTCTCCTTAACCCCTTTCTGTAGGCTGTTTGCAAAAACAATTCTTTTTTCATCATTTCATGATATATGAGAATGCGACTATCTATGAAGTAGGGCCATGACGAGTGGGCATGGACGAAGCGGTATCACAGGCAATAAATGCCTTCAAAATGGGCAATCCAATTTGTCTTTTTGATTCCGAAAACAGGGAAGGTGAGACAGATTTGCTATTTCCTGGACAGTTTGCACAGCCTGCTACAATGCGCCAATTGAGAAAGGATTGTGGCGGTTTACTCTTTTTGGCAATTGGTCATGAAATTGGAGAATTATTTTCATTACCATTCTTACAAGATTTACACACGCATCCTTCTTTGGTTTCCGACAATTTGGTTTTGGCGGAATTAGTTACCAATGATTTGCGTTATGATTCACGTTCAGCATTCACACTTTCTCTAAATCATCGCAAGACATATACTGGGATTACAGACCATGATAGAGCATTGACCACTCGAAGATTCGCAGAACTAGCCGAAGAATGTAGGCAAGCAGGAATAACTGGTGAAGGTGCTAGGAAAGCACTTGGTAACGAGTTCAGAACACCGGGCCACATTCCAGTTTGTAGAGAGTCAGAAGGAGGCTTATCTCGTCGCCAAGGCCATACTGAATTGGCTGTTGGATTGGCCCGTCTAGCAGGAATGACACCCGTGGTAATTGGTGCTGAAATGTTGCAGCCAGAAGGCGATGGAGCATTATCGGTGGATGATGCACGTATTTGGGCCACTCAGAGAGGGATACCATTCCTTGAAGGCGCACAACTAATCGATGCATTAAACTTGTAATCGCCAATAACAGGCAATACTTTCTAACCGATATTGAGAAGAATGACAACCCATAGCAAGTGATGAGGTGAGGCGATGAAGAGGGTAATGGCAGTTGGAGTTTTTGACTTACTTCATGCAGGCCATTTGCATTACCTTGAGCAGGCTAAAGCACTTGGTGACCATCTTACAGTGGTCGTTGCACATGATGATACAGTGCGTATGCGAAAGCATGAACCGGTAACTGGTCAAGACTTACGCAGAAGAATGGTTGAGGGATTAAAGCCAGTGGACGAATCCATAATTGGTAATTCTCCCGATGTGCCAATTTTTGACATCTTGCCAATAGTCAAGCCAGATGTTATTGCACTTGGCTATGATCAAATTCATGCGGTCAAAAAAATCAAATCACAATTATCGGAACTAGGTTTTAATTCTATAGAAGTAATTAGGGTTGAAGGATTAAGTGATGATTTAGATGGTACGCGTAAGATTATTGCGAGAATATTAAAATTAGCATCACAGAGTAATAATTCAGAAGATTCGCAGGACGGTGAGTAATTGTTTACAGGAATTGTCCAAGGGGTTGCATCAGTAGTAATGGCCTCTCAAGGCGAATCGATTACCAAAGTTTCAATTCAGTTACCAGATACAAAAAAATTACAGATAGGTGCAAGTGTTAGCATCGATGGAGTTTGTTTGACGGTCACTTCAATAAACGACTCTATTGTTGATTTTGATATTATTGAGGAAACGTTGCACAGAACAACACTTGGCGAACTTGAAGCAGGAAGCCAAGTTAATTTTGAACGCGCCCTTCGCTTCGGTGATGAATTGGGAGGACACCTATTGTCCGGTCATGTCATGTCGGCAGGATTAATTCATTCGATCAAAGAAAATGGAGAGGGTAAAGACATCTCAATCATCGCCCCACCAGAACTACAAAAATACATCATCGAGAAGGGTTTTGTGGCTATTGACGGAATCTCATTAACCATCGGAGCAGTCCAATCAAATGTCTTCGAACTTCATCTAATTCCAGAGACACTTCGCATGACTACCTTGGGTGCGAAAAGTGAAGGAGATGCTGTTAACATTGAGATAGATTCAAACACACAAACAATTGTTTCCACAGTAGAGAGAATACTTGCGGAGAAGTGATACCATGGCGAAAATTTCTATAATTTGCGGCTCTTTCCATAAGGAAGAGATTACTAAAATGCTTGAATATGCACAACAAGAAGCCGAAACCTTAGGTTTGGAAATTGCTGAAGTCGTTTGGGTTCCCGGTTCAATGGAAATACCTCTCGCGATTGATAGACAACTGAGAAAGGATGAAATCGCTGCAGCTGCATGTTTGGGAATTATTGAGAAAGGACAAACAAAACATGGTTTAGCGATGGGGCAAGCAGTTACTAAAGCAATAGTTGATTTACAATTAAAGCACGACAAACCAATTGGCTTGGGGATAATTGGACCTGGTGCCAAACCACAGCATATTGAACCGAGAATTGAACCTCACGCTAGAGCAGCAATCGCATGCATTAGTGAAATGCTATGATGTGTTGCGATTTTTCTATACTTTTAGAAGAAATTGTAATCGAAATCAAAGCCAACATTGAAAGAGTGCCTATGTTTGGAACATTCCCTAACAAGGTGATTATATGTCTGAAATTAGAAATGTCATTATTATTGGTTCCGGCCCTGCCGGCTATACTGCAGGATTATACGCGGCTAGAGCAATGTTAGATCCATTGATGTTCGCAGGATATATGTCTGGTGGTCAGTTAATGCTTACTAGCGACATAGAGAACTTCCCGGGCTATCCAAAGGGTATTGCTGGTCCTGAGATGATGATGGAGTTAAGGGAGCAAGCAGAACGCTTTGGCCTGTCGGTCGAGGATAGAAATGTTGAGTCAGTAGACCTATCCGAAAAGCCATACAAAGTAGTGGTTGAAGGAGAGACCTTTTTGACTCATGCGATAATCGTTTCAACTGGAGCAGAGTCAATATGGCTTGGAGCTAAAGGTGAAGAAGAACAGAAGGGTCGTGGAATCTCAACATGTGCGACCTGCGATGGTGCTTTCTTCAGAGATGAAGAGGTATTGGTAATTGGAGGAGGAGATTCCGCTTGTGAAGAAGCAACTTTCTTGACTAGATTCGCAAGCAAAGTAACCCTCATCCATCGTAGAGATGTATTCAAGGCATCAACAATAATGTATGATCGTGCAGTAAATAACGATAAGATTGAAGTCAAAACATTTAGGCAAATTAAGGAGTGGTTAAGTGATGAAAAGGGCTTAACAGGAGCAATTCTAGAAGATCCTCGTGATGGTTCAACCGAAACAATTTCAGCAACTGGAGCATTCATTGCTATTGGGCACACTCCGATAACTTCATTCCTAAATGGGCAGGTTGAAACCGATAATGAGGGGTATATTGTTCACAAGAAACATACAATGACTTCAGTTGAAGGTGTTTTTGCCGCAGGTGATGTAGTAGATACTCGTTACAAACAAGCGATTACTGCGGCTGGAATGGGTTGTCAGGCTGCAATAGATGTTGAGAAGTGGCTTGAAGAAACCGTACATTGAGCAATATTTTTCGTTTATTTTTCGGCGACGGCTTCATTGCTATGTTGATGTTGGACAGCACATGGTCGACCTTTCACGTCATGCGCGACATATCGCGTTGCCGCAAGTAGGTCTCAAAGGCCAGCAAAAATTAGCAGATGCTAGTGTTCTTGTCGTTGGAGCAGGTGGATTGGGAAGTCCAGCATTGCTGTATTTAGCAGCGGCTGGAATTGGTAAATTAGGTATTATTGATGATGATGTAGTGGAAATATCAAATTTACAAAGACAAATAATTCATAATACAAATAAAGTAGATCAATCGAAGTCAAAATCAGCAATGGAAAGTATCAATTCACTAGACCCATCAATACAAGTAATTTCTATAGAAGAGCGTCTTAATCCCGATAATGCTTTACAAATTATGCAACAAAGTTGGGATGTAGTTATTGATGGTACAGATAATATTCCTACTCGCTATTTGATAGATGATGCTTGTTCAATACTGGGATTACCTTGGGTTTATGGTTCAATTCACCGCTTTGAAGGTCAAGTTACAGTGTTTAACAACAATGACGGTCCATGTTACCGCGATTTATTCCCAGAAGCACCACCCGCAGATGCAGTTCCTAATTGCGAACAAGGAGGTGTTCTGGGGGTATTACCCGGAGTTATTGGTTCAATACAAGCTACGGAGGCGATAAAGATAATTTTGGATATTGGAGAATCTTTGTCAGGGCGCTTGTTGATTTATGATGCTGAAAGAATGGATTTCAATATTTTGAAATATTCAAAAGATGTAGGCAGAGAGCCTATTTTAGATTTGAAAACGGTCACTGAAATGTTCGAATCTAGTCATTGGTGTAGGAACCCGGAAGTGAAAATTGATATTGACAATGGGCAAGGGGTTCAAAAGGCAAAGGCCATCACAGAAGAAATAATGTATACCGAAATTAGTATGTCAGAAGTGCTGCGAAAGAAAGAGAATGGTTGGGAGCCATTTATCTTAGATGTTCGTTCTGATATGGAATATGACCAAGCAAGAATTGCAACAGTTGACCTAAATGTTGAACACAGTCGAGTTCAATCAATAATGAATGATTTACCTGCGGATAGAGATATTTTGGTTCACTGCAAAGCTGGAATGAGATCTGAAATGGCAATAATGCTTCTTACACAATCTGGCTTTGATTCTTCAAGGCTATACAACCTAAGTGGTGGAATCATGGCATGGCATGCGGCTAAGCCTGATGAAATCGTAAATTGAGGTTGTGAGAAGTGGCGGAAAAATACCACGTCGTTAATTGGCTTTGTTGAACGCCTTCAACAAACTGCATAGAATCTGCATTTCAAGGGAAGAGTTTGAAGGCTGGTTGCCTACCCATAGGGGTTGAAGAGGTGATTTCATGGCAAAGGTAATTGTTGCAGATGAAAATGAAGGTCGCCGCGCTCTATTAGCAAATTCATTGGAAAGAGAGGGTTTTGACATTACAAGGGCTAGCACTCTGCGTCAAGCAGAAGGCACAGCATTAGCAACAATGCCAGAGGTAGTATTACTGGAAGGTGATTGGAGTACGGGGGATGCAATCGATGCTAGTCAACGCTTGATGAGCGACCCCGAATTTGCATTCAAATGCCGCATCGTAGTATTATCGCGTAATGTGAATGATGATTATCTCTCTTCTGCAGCCAAGGCAGGAATCGCCGAAGTGATGTCAAAGCCGATTGATATGCCTACACTGATTGAACAAATCGGAAAACATTCTAGGAAACAATTTGTTCCACCGCCAGCCGATATTGATAGCGGAATTGGAGGTGGAGGAACTTTCAACGTTGGAATGGTGATGGGGGATGGAAAATGGGCTCTTCCAATGCTGAAAGGATTAGTTAGCCCCGAAAAAATCAATGCAGATTTCATTAATGAAATATTACAACAATTGGGAGAAGAAGGAATTGAAGTTGAAGAAGATGTTGATTTGTCAATGATGTCCTCTATGCTAAGGGTTGCGCTAAACAGATTGGTTGGAGAAGCCAGTGATATTCCATCCGAAGATCAACCAAGTGAAGCTGAAAATGAACCTGGTAAAGATACATCAGCAGTACCTTCATTCAAACAAATGAGCAAAGGAAGAAAAACTCTTGGTGGCGGGGCAAAACCCACAAAGAATATCAAAACTAGTTCTTCAATGGAAGATATTTTGCAAAACCAAGCAGATGGAATTGAGGAAGAAATAATTGATATTATGGATTCAATACTCGATGAAGAGCCTGAATATTTTTCAATTCATGAAGACGAAACAAAGGTTCTAATTGATCCACAGGTCCTCAAAATGACTAGATTGACTACTGAGATAATTCATGAACTGATGTGGAGTCTTGGTCGTCCAGGTGCGGTTTCTGATTTGACATTGATGACTCAAATTGAAGATGCTGCAAAATTAACCAAGGAAGTACTCGACTCCTTACCCGTGCAGGAGGAAGAGGAATGACAACTCATCAAAGAAAGGTCGCTCTTGCATTTCCAGCATTGATAATGGCATTATTCGTTGATTATCTTGGGTATGCATTTATTGTGCCGATTTTGCCATCATGGCAACAACAATTCGGTTTTAGTGCTACTCAGGCTACCTTATTAGTCTCAATTTGGGCGGTTCCAATGTTTTTACTGGGGCCATTAACTGGACGTCTAACCGATAGAATTGGATGTGGGAAAACCATTCTAATCTCATTAGTACTGTTATCTGCATCAGCGTTGATGTATTTGGTTGCGACAGAGGAGTTACTGCCTAATGCTTTCTACATTCTTGCAGGTGCTAGATTACTACATGGAGCATCAGGCGCAGCAGTAATGACGGCTTGTCTAGCATCTGCTTCGCAACTTTGGCCAAACAAATTTGGAGAACAGGCTGGAAAATTAATCGCTATGGCGGCGATTGGAGGGTTATTAGGGCCAGTTCTTGGTGGCGTTCTATTCCAATACTTTGATTCAGTTGCCTTTGTTGTACTTTCTCTGGTAACCATTTCTGCAGTTCCTGTAGTATGGTATTCTTCTTCAGTTATCGGAGATTCTAAAGGAACAAGTCAAGGAAATATTCCTCTAAAGGTTTTCATCACTAACCCTGTCCTATTACGGGTTGGAATATTGATTGCAATCACCACCCTAGCGACAGGAGCATTGGAAGCCGGAGGTCCGTTATTCCTTGATGAGAAACTCGGTTTGAAACCAGCAGCGATTGGAGGTGTCTTATTGGTAATGGTATTCACTCAAGGCATGGGATCATTGTTTTGGGGAAAACTTGTTGACAAAAATGGACCTACTAGATATATGCTAATGGGTTGGATGGTGGTAACTATTTCACTGGCTCTCGTAGGGGTATTAGGACTTCAATTATCTGGAAAACAGGCGATAATAGCGATGATTCTGATGCTTGGAATATACCAATTTGCTATTGCCGCTACACAAATTCCAATGCTAACGATGATAGATGCTGCTGCAAATCAAGCATATGGTTCTGGAAATCCTGGATTGGCTTTTGGAGCATTTGGTACCGCTTGGGCAGCAGGCACAATTGTAGGTCCACTAATAGTTGGTCCGATGTATGACTTGTCACATTCATGGCCGATTGCATTGGGGTTGCTTTGTGTTCCCGCATTATTTGGTTTCATTGTGACATTTAGAAACCAAAATCTTCTCAATGAATGTTATAATTCAGAAATGAATACTCGCGTTGAAGCGGAATAACATTGTAGAAAATTAGCTGTAATAATAAACTGTTAATACAATAAATGGAGCGATTAATAAAAATTTAGTTAGTGGTTTCCACCACCATTTTCTTTCCACTTCTTCCAAATTAATCGCATCTACAGCATGTGCTGCAATCTCTACGGCCAAATCTCCTGCGAAAGGGTCCATATCTTTTTTTTGATACTTATTGAATATCAATCTTTCTCCGGTTGTTTGTTAGATATAATGCATAGACTTGAAGGAGACTCCCTTCTGCCCCAACATGAGGCAGCGACATGAAGCAAGGCGACTTACCAGTGATTCACGGCGCAATATGGCGCCCAGAACAACCTCTTGAATTTACTCAACAACTTCCTGCAGATGCTGCAAGGCAAGAGGTTCTTCGTTTTGTTACTCAGCGCCATGATGGACATCTTTCAATGGTTGCAACCGTTTGGGATCACATCATTGAAAATGAACCAAAGCAATTCGAAGGCCCATCATGGCACACTTTCAGTAATCGCTTGATAGAGTCATTGCAAAGAGAATTGAAAGCACAAGTCCAAGCAAAAATGGAAGGACACAACGAGCTTGAAGTAATTCCAAGAAGAACTTTAGATGAGTTTTTGGAGAGGCGTCATACGCATTTTATCATAGATATGCGACTTACATTAAGGCGTTTGGCGCATTATATGTCAATTACTATAGAACAGCGTCTTGAGTGGCAACGTCTTATGGAAAGAACCCGATATTTAGATGGCCAATTGAAAGATATTTTTAACGAAGGGATAGAAACTCCAGATGGAAGTAAATTCGGTGGAAAGGGCTTCCGTTCCACATGGCAAGAAGGAGTTGTGGCAGTTGCTACTGCTCTAAACCGCCAAATAGACACACCGCGCGATGCAACTCCTGGAAATGGCTATGATGGCGATTTAGTGGCTCCGATGATTAGAGATATCGGGCTTGGATTAGCAATGGGTGATACTCCTCTAGATGTAATGGCTGCAAATCTTGGAAAAGCAGGCTCCAACCAAAACGGTGGTTGGGAAAATGCAGGTGGAAGAGATTTGCATGTAGGGGCATGGCATGTAGGTGTCTTACCTCCGACTGCTCCATTGCCGATTGCTAGTGTTACCATGACTGGATTAGCATTTGCAGCATGGAGGCAGAATTTACAACGTTTCCATATTGCTTGTATTGGCGAAGGCGCTTCATCATCGGGAGAATATTGGGAGGCATTGAACTTGGCAGGAGCCAGAGGGCTACCTATTTGCTATATTTTGCAAAACAATCAAATCGCTTTGGACACACCTCCTGCAAAACAATCAGGAGTTGAAGTTTGGGCAGATAAAGCTGTAGCGATGGGTTTCCCATCTTGGACAATAGATGGCTCAGACCCAGCATCTTGGCATGCGAGTACAGCCTGTGCGCGTGAATTTACATTAGCGGGCGGAGGGCCTACGATGATACATGTCGAAACAATGCGTGGTTGTGGGCATGCTCATCATCATGACGATCTCTATTTGGGTAGTGAGACTGGAACTCCACCAGGTTATGTGGACAAAGACTTACTTGCTTATTGGGAGGCCAAAGACCCACTTCCAACACATCGCCAACTCCTAATTGACCTCGGCGTAGATGAAGAGGAATTGATAGCAATAACGGAAGAAGAACAGAAGTTAGTAAATGATGCACGCATAGAAGTTGAGGAGATGGAATGGCCAACTCCAGAAACAGTAACCAAAGGAATCACCTCACTCAATGATGCTGAAACTCATCAAGATCATCTCTCAAGAATAAAGGGCGATGAAGAAATTTTGTTGCTTGATTCACCACTTGAACTTGGACAATGCACATTGCAATACGCTGAAAGTGGCGGATGGACATACGCTCGTGCAATTCAACAAGCAATGGCAGACATTGCAACACGTCATCAAGAGAACTGCGTTTTCATCGGCGAAGACATGGAAGTAGCAGGTGCTTTTGGAATGAATATGGCATTGAAAAATGCTGGCCATTCAGATAAATTGATTGACATGCCTCTTTGTGAAGCAGTAATTGTTCATACAGGCGTTGGTGCTGCATTATCGGGAATGAGGCCAATGGTAGAGATTCAATTCGGCGGCTTTGCTGCACTTGGGTATAACGCCTTAATCAATAATGCAGCTATGCTTCGATGGAGATGGGGAGCCGAATGCCCAATGACCATTCGTATTCCGCTTGGAGCAAAAACCCGTTCAGGCCCTTTCCATGCTAATATGATTGAATCGTGGTTTGCTAATGACCCTGGATTGGTTGTGTTGGCTCCAGGAACTCCTCAAGATGCTTATGACCTTCTTATGGAAGCAGCGGAATTGAATGATCCAGTATTGATGCTTGAGCATATTGGATTGTATGGATTGCGCGGTGGACTAACTGGTTGGGGGCAAAATATCAATCAAAAAGTTGATACTAAGTCAGTAAAACAATCGATTGAAAAAGGTCAATCTTTCAAAATTGGTAAGGCTGCAGTAATCAGAGGTGGCAGAGACATTACTCTAGTTACTTGGGGCTCAATGGTGCATATTGCACTAAAGGCTGCACAGCAATTATCTCAAGAAAATATTGAAGTTGAGATAATAGATTTACGAACACTATTGCCGTTTGATGCTCAAACTTGTGTTGAATCGGTAACTCGTACTGGCAGACTTGTTATCTTACAAGAAGGTCAATGGAGCGGTGGTCTTGGACATACCATCCAATCTAGGATACTAGAATCGTGTTTTTACAATATGGAGTCTGCGCCTGCCGTTATTGGTGCATTAGATACTCCGGTTCCGTTCTCTCCACCTCTAGAAGATCACACAATTCCTTCCCTAGAACATGTTATTGAAGTTCTTCGAACTACTTGCTCTTAATTATTTTAACGTGGATTCCTTTTTGGCAATTCTCAAAAATATTTCAGCAGCAAGCCATGCACCAATAATTGTTGACAATATATAGAATGGAATATTGCTATAGATTCCAGAGATAATATTTGGTCCAATAGTTCGAGCGGGGTTCATACTGGCTCCGGTTGCGGGTCCGAATAAAAATGCCAATATTGCAACCCATCCTCCAACCCATGAAGAAATAATCATTCTATTTTCACTTTTACTAATTATCCACAGAATATTTGCCATCAATACAAATGTGATGAATACTTCAATAATGAATGCACTTGCATAAGAATGGCTAGAGGAGATTGTTGTTGGCCCAGCACCAGAAACAGCTACTGCTGCAATCAAAGCACCAATTATCTGTGCAGAAATATATGGAATGACTGCATTTTTTTCTAAATTGCCATGACGGTAAAATGCAATACTAACTGCAGGATTGATGTGGGCACCTGAGATTGGTCCAAAAATTATTATCGCTATTGTAACTGCAATTCCAAATGATAGACAAACAATTGCTGCAGAAGCACCATAGGAAATACTCCCGCACCCTACTGCAACCATCAATGCGGTTCCGAGTAGTTCTGCCCCCGCTCGTTTCCACATACTTTATCCGCATCTCCGGAGTATTATTTGATTTTCCTAAACCAATCAATTGAACGCATTGTCAACATAAGCGTCAAGAAGTAATGGATGACTCGGGTGTATATGGAAGGGGAACAAAAGGTAATGGGGATACCTGAATTAGTCCATTTCAATACCCTCGCTATTACAGGTTCTTTATTTGCTGCAATTATTGGATTCAAGTTGTGGATAGATGAGGCAGGATGGGATAATCTTCCGCTTTCGTTGTTTCTATTGGGGTTAGCGTTGGCATTGTTGGTTACATCTGCAGACTTTTTCATTAAAGGTGCTAAAGGACTGGCACAAAGAGTAGGGATTCCTGAAGTCGTTATCGGATTGACAATTGTTTCTATTGGTACTTCATTACCAGAAATATTGGTCACCTCAACCGCTGCACTTGACTCAGCAACTCATCCCGATGTTGCAGATTTTGCAATCGGCGGAATATTCGGTTCTATTCTCGTTCAAATAACTCTTATTCTTGGAGTAGTTGTTTTGTTTAGGGGGATGAAAATACGCCCTTCATGGTTAAAGAGAGATGGCTTGATAATGCTCTTATCATTATTATTGTTGAGTTTATTCATTTACACAGGAAATGATTTGACTCGTATTGAAGGATTAATTCTAGTACTCATTTATTCCTTATATGTATCATGGTTACTTCTAAATCGGAAAGAGATTAGAGAAGATGAACTACTTGGCAAATCGATAGAAGTAGAGACCACAGGATCTAATTGGAGTACAGCCGCGTATTTGGTAATGATAGCATTAGGCCTATCATTCGCTGTTTTTGCTGCAGACCACCTTGTGTCAATTGGTCGTGAATTAGCGGTATCGATGAATGTTCCACATTCTGTTGTTGGTACAACAATTTCCGGATTGGGTACTTCTCTACCTGAGTTAACAATTGCTTTGATGGCTGCTAGAAAAAGTGAAGGAGTGGCGATTGGAACTTTGATTGGCTCCAACATCACAGACCCATTATTGTCCATCGGTATTGCAGCGGTAATTTGTCCATTGGTGGTTACAACAACAGGGGCTCCTTTGTTGTTGAATTTTATTATCCCTGCAACGATATTAGGCTCTGCAATGGCAATTTTCATGATGTGGACTCAATATGAGTTTAAGCGATGGGAAGGACTAGTATTGATATTATTCTACGGTGTATTCATAGCAGTTTTGTTGGCAATACATGAAGGAATTATTGATATTAGTTGGAATTTGTTTTAGTTTGAAATAGAGTAAACTAGCAATATTGTCTTTTTTCGCAGATATTTTGTTTCAATCCTCATAAGGGGGTTCCTACTGGGAGTGTTATGGTCAACTTCCAACTTGATGAGATGCAAGAAATGTTGCGTGAACTTGCACACGAGTTTGCAGTAGACGAAATACGTCCAAATGCGGAGCATTGGGATGAGGAATCACAATATCCGAAGGAGGCAATACAGGCAGCACATGAGATGGGCTTGCTAAACCTCCACATCCCTGAAGAATATGGGGGGGCAGGATTAGGTTCAATTGAGGAAGTATTGGTAAATGAAGAACTTGCTTGGGGTGACCCTGGATTTGCTACAGCAGCATATGCTACTTCATTGGCTTGTGCGCCAATTATTACCGGTGCAACTGAAGAACAGAAACAAAAATGGTTAAGAAAAATCGCAGAAGATGGTGCTTTGGCATCCTATGGCGTTACAGAACCAGGTGCAGGTTCTGATTTGGCAGCGTGTAAAACGACTGCGATTCGCGATGGAGATGAATATGTGATTAACGGATCAAAGATGTTTATCACCGGAGCAGGTTATGCTGATTTCTTTTTTATTCTGGCAAAAACAGACCCATCTGCAGGCTACAAAGGAATGTCTGGATTTATCGTTGAAGCAGGAACTGAAGGTTTCTCATTAGGCAAGAAGGAAGTCAACATGGGGCAAAGATGTTCGGATACTCGTGCAATAACCTTTGACAATGTTAGAGTTCCATCTGAGAATTTAATCGGTGGTTCAGAATCCGGTGGTTGGATGAATGCAATGAATGCTTTTGACATGAGTAGGCCGAATATTGCAGCGCATGCAACAGGATTAGCAAGAGCTGCATATGAGCATGCTTTACAATATTCAAATGAGAGGCAATCATTTGGAAAACCATTGCACAAGCATCAAGCGATACAATTCATGCTTGCAGATATGAAAACCAAAATTGAGGCAAGTCGATTGTTAACTTGGAAAAGTGCATATGAGGCAGACAATGGCATCCGTAATACCGAATCTGCAGCGCATGCTAAGATATTTGCAGCAGATACTGCAATGGAAGTCTCTACAGATGCAGTACAGATTTTCGGAGGGTATGGTTATTCTGAAGAATATCCGGTAGCGCGGCTCATGAGAGGTGCTAAAGTAATGCAAATTTATGAGGGTTCTTCCCAAGTTCAACGAATGATTATCGGTCGTGAAATCACAAAGAATTTCTGATTCAGTATTGCCTATCAGAATCTCTATCGGCGACTCTATCGGCAGCCCTTTCGTGCTCAAAAATCATTTTGTCATAATCATTGGCCATTTTTTCTTCCTTTAACATGATTTCATTCTCCATTTTTATTTCATCACAAGAAACTTCTGGTTGCCCGCCTAGTTGTGCAAAATAGGCATTGATCATATTTTGCTCATTAAGAAATTCAATATCATCATCATCTTCATCCCATTCGCCTTCCCATTCACCGAAAAAATCATCAGCTCCCGAAATCATTTCTGTTGTGACAATGCCTTCTTCTTGAAATATTTCAATATTGGATAACCGATTTCTAGGGCAGACAATGAATTGTGCCAGTAAGGGGATATCCAAAGAAGTGATTTTATCATTAATTAATGATAAGCATAGGCTTACTAAACTGTCTCCTATCGGAAGTCTTGAACCATTTCTATTAGTGTGAATACAAATACTGGCTGTTAGTGGAAAATTATCTTTAAAGTCAGATTTCCATGAAGCCCCTCTTACACCAATCGCCCATGAACTTGTCCAATGGCTTTTTTTCTTATCACCAAGACTTTCTGGTGACATTCGATGGGCATTTATTCTATACCACCGTCTCGACATACCTCTGATATATATCTCCACTTTTCCAAATTCTTCATCATCCCACTGAAGTGAATCACTTCCATCAACAGTATTGCGTAATAACTGCATAGACCTATAATATGGATTCAAATTATCATTCACTGACTGTTCCATGGATGTTGAGAACTCTTAGGGTATTTCAAGACGCGATGTATTTTCTTTGTTTTGTTGGTAACATTGATACCGATTATTCAAAGAATAACTCTGTTGTGCCACCATCATGGCCAAGGGGATACCAGCAATTATTTTGGCCGCAGGAGCCTCTTCACGCCTAGGTCAACCCAAGGCACTTGTCAGTATTGGAGATACTAATTTGCTAGGTTTGGCATTTCGTCGTTTACAAAATGCAGGGTGCTCTCCAATCGTCATAGTAACCTCATCGGAATTAGCATTTGATTGTTTGAAATCAGCCCCTGGTGCTACAATAGTAATCAACAAAGACCCACAAGAAGGTCGAACTGGAAGTATTCAATGCGGCTTGATGTCATTGTGTGGAGATCATGGGAGAACTCCGAGAAGAGTATTGATTGCCCCAGTTGATAGACCCGGATGGAATGTTGCTATGGTTAAACAGTTAATGGAAACTAATAATTCATGTAAGCCGGTAAACAACAAGCGAAGTGGACATCCAGTAATTATTGCTGGAAATGATATTGAAGAAGTATTAGCCGCCCTACCAGATGAATCTCTAAGAGAACTTGTATCATTTAATCCAGTCCAAGTAAATTATCAATTAATTTATTTGAACATCGATACACAGCAAGATTTGCAGTTGTTATTGGATAATGAGCAAACACTACTGCAAAACGATTGAACTGGTTCAGTCGCAAAGTGTATGTGTTAATCCTGCAAGGCGTGGATATGACCGCAGAGGTTTTGGCATGGGCGTTATCACGCCTTGAACAAAGTCATTCGGTTGTTATTGCAAGTGTAATTAGCACGTCGGGCAGCGTTCCTGGGAAAACGGGAGCAAGATTGGCTCTATCGGGAAATGAAGAAAATGAGCAATGCATTGGTACCGTTGGCGGCGCTGGTCTTGAATTGAAGGTCTTACAGCGCTGTCGCGAATTGTTATCACAATCATCTAAGCCGAGTGGGGAAGTGCTTACTTATGGCTTGAACAAAGGTGCGAAGGGCTATCAAGTAACACCTCTTGATTCATTATGCGGGGGCCAAGTAACTCTCGCAATCGAGGTGATTATCGCTATGCCGCATATACTATTGATGGGTGCTGGACATTGTGCAAAGGCACTGGTTAAAGGAATAGAATCCTTAGGTTGGAATTATTCTATACATGATACAAGAAGTGATTTCGTTAGTATTGAAGAATTTGCAAATTCAAAAGAATTACATTGTTCTTCAGTAGGAGCATTTTTTTCAGGTACTGAAGGTAAAGAAGAAGAAACAAAGCAATCACTTTCTCGATTTAGCGATATCCTGTTACTAGGTCATGATTGGGCTGAAGACCAAGAGAGATTGATTTCATTATTGTCTTTGATAGAATCAAAAGATGGTAATAATTCAAACATTGGCCCTCGGATTGGTGTTATTGGTAGCAGAAGTAAGTGGCAGTCCTTCGAGGCTGAATGCCTTAGTGCAGACATTTCTCAAAAGACATTAGATGGAGTTCAGTGCCCAATCGGACTGAACATCGGAGCAGAAACCCCTGAAGAAATAGCAGTAGCTGTAATTGCACAAATACTTGCAGCACACAAAGATGTTGACCATTCCAAACCTTCTTGGAGAGATAAGAAATAATGTATTTCTCATTATTTGGTTATTTCCTTGGCAATGTAATGATATGATGACACCTTTCCGATGATAATATGGAACACCTCCATTCACATCACGAAAAGCGATGGATAATACTGGGAATAATGAGCCTTAGTTTGGTAATTGTCATGCTAAATAACGTCACATTGAATGTGGCATTACCAAAATTAGCAACCGACTTAAACGCTGATAATACTCAAATGCAATGGATTGTAGATGCATACGCATTGATTTTCGGTGGAACTCTGTTAGTAATGGGCTCTCTCGGTGATAGATTTGGTCG
>Ga0233439_10003471_pt1 | contig 16280 bp, 13 predicted proteins | sample SI_123_September_6_FD_182713 | JGI IMG/M metagenome (GOLD analysis project Ga0233439, IMG submission 182713) | Seawater microbial communities from Saanich Inlet, British Columbia, Canada - SI_123_September2016_100_MG | ecosystem: Environmental > Aquatic > Marine > Inlet | place: Canada: British... | reverse complement strand
TATCAGAATTTGCTTTGAAAAAATCAAAAAACTGAACTAGGCTTTTTCACGTAATAAGTCCTTCAAAACTATTACTTTCTAGAGTGTCTACCGAGGTTACCGCCTCACAGACGCTCTTTTTTTTGTCCAAATTACTTCAGACATACTACCCGTTGTGGTTCCGAATTAACGGTATCGCAACCGGTAGTGCTGGTATCCAATACCAACTGACCTACATAAAACCAGATAATTGATTCCGATTCAAACCGGAAATCACACTTTTCTTTAAAAACATTGATTCCGTTGGGTGATATGCGATTTGCTATTATTTGGGAGTGGGTGCCAGGAGGGAAACCGGACATTGATTTCTCCTACTCCGCATCGCGGTGGAACTTGTAAAGATTCGATTCGGGGTCTGCTGCCTCTGCCGCGCTTATGTGTGGGAAGAAATCATCGAAGTCTTCTTTACTATCAAATTTGAATTTCCAGTCGGTGCGTCCCTGAATACCACCTATAACTTTCCCGTTATCAGTGTCTACTAACCAAAGAAAGACGTTCCCCTTATCTGATTTGACTTCCGGATTGTTTGGGAAAAGTGGATTTAACATTTCGCTGCCTTTCGCACAGCATTGCGTATCCACTCGCTCATCGTCTCGCCAGACTCAATAGCTTTGCGAGCCACAGCATCGCGCTCACGACTGCTTAAATAAACCCACATAGGTTTGCGCTTAGTGCGCGCTAAGTGTGGCTTTAGAACGGCGCCAGCGGCTTCGCTCAAATCGTCTTTGATTAATTGGGGCGCTGCATCAACCGGCGCCAAACCGTCACTGAATTTCTTTGGCATATTTATTCCTCAATTAATGACTGCATGAGCATTTCAATCTCAGCGGTCGCATTACTGTCTTTCTGGTTCCACACGTAATTATCACCGGCGACTTTTGCAAACGATGCGCGCTGGTGAATTGCTGGTCCTATTGGGACCGATAATTCCTCAAGCTCATCGAGCAATTGACTGGTCACCAGTTGCCCGGCTTGAATCATTGACGGCACTACAATCACACGCGCCGCGTTCTTGCCGCGCGCTACCTTTGCTTGATTCGCCAACCTCAATACTTCAAGAGTCGCCGCGTAATCGAGCCGGCTTGCTTTGGTTGGTATGACCACCAAATCGGCCAGCATAAGCCCGGCTTTAGTCGGTTCAATAAGACCACCGCCGCCGTCCACAATAACGACGTCAGAATCGCTGCTACGCGCCTTTATGGCTTTCTCAGCCTCGTTGACGTCTGGTAGGTGATAGCAATTAGCTTCAGAGTCGATAGCGTCTAGCCACTGACTTGCGGACGCTTGAACATCCATATCCACAAGCCACGCATTCATGCCCTCACGCTTCGCATAACCGTAGGCATGCACGGCCAGCGTTGACTTCCCAACGCCACCTTTCAGAGATATGAATGCGATAATCACGGCCAATAACGTTGCACAGCATTAGCAATCGCGCTGAAAATAATTGAGAAAAATAAAGTATTCTGGATTCTTTGCAGTGTCTTTGGCGGTTGTTTTATCGCTAGTGATAGACATGCTTAAGTACTAGTGCTTTCAATATACCAGCGCCCCTTTTGTCAAAAGTTTCTGTTCGGTCATATCCGTTTCAACATCACAGTCTTGCGTAACACTTTGGTCCCCTCCCCCCACTAAGAAAGCTATCATTGATTAATGCAGCACAGGGTTCCGCTCACAACGGCAAAGAATTCTTATGACCAGTGTATCAGCGCTGATATGAGATAGTTGCGGTTAAGCACATGCGCGACTCTGATATGGCACCGATGGGCGCCTCTCAACTATCTGAGAACGCAAAAATGCCCACTGGCGCTGACCAATGGGCAATCTATTGAAGTGTTTAGGCGGCGTATTCTTTGACCGGGTTGGGTATCAAGCGGCGCACCGTTGTCGTGTGCCACTGGCCACCTCTGGCGGTTGGGATGCCTCGTGCATTCAAACACTCAGCAATACCGGCATGCGTTGTCACGCGGCCTTTATGGATGATTTCTCTGATGATAAACATGCGTGTCGCTTCTTGACGCTTCTTGTTCTTCTTTTCGTTAACTTTGAGCGATGCCTTTTGAGCTTCAAGAATACGAGGATTTCCTAGCTTCGCTCCGCGCGCTTTCTTTGCTGCTAACGCCGCTTTGGTTCGCTTGCTTATGTTCTCCGCTTCGCGTTCCGCAACCGCCGCCAGAATCGTTATTGTGAGCTTGTCAGCGTTGGGCATGTCGCAGATGTAAAACTCAACGCCGCTCTCATCAATCAATCTCAGTATGTAGGAAGCGCGCCGGCCCAATCGGTCTAGCTTTGCGATAATGACAGTGGCGCCCACTTGCTTTGCCTCCTCCAGTGCCTCTTTGAGTTGTGGTCGGTCATCTTTACGGCCCGACTCAACCTCTTTGAATTCGCCAACAAGCTTGCCACCGGTGGAACCTATGTGATGAGCAACCGCCGATTGCTGCGCCTCAAGCCCTAGACCTGATTGCCCCTGTCGTTTGGTCGATACCCGGTAGTAAGCGATGTATTGCATATCTCTAATATGACAGTTTCTTAGTAGTAACACAAGTGTAAACGTTCGTATACGGTTGTGTTTTTATTAAAATAGACCAAAGAAACTTCCGTTGTGGTTGTTGTTCATCCCAGACAAACACCGTTACATCCGTATGTGTGACGCCGTTTGTGTGTGTTGCTCATGCGCTTGCTTCGCGCTCATTCGCGGAAACCTGCTTCTGATATCTACTTAAGAGATTACTTGATAGGGGGGGTGGTTTGGGCGCCCTCCTGGCACCTCTTTGCAAGACTGCAAACGGGTGGCCAAAAAGTGGCCAATTGATTGCAGACTTTGGCCAGCTTTTGGCCAGATTATTGCAATCTGTAGCTGACTTCTTGCGCAAAAACACTGCAAATAAACGGCGCTCAAAAAGTGGCCAAAAAGGTGACAAATTGGCAGACAAACTGTCGGTAGTGAGCGACAAGATAGGCGAAAAGGTCAGAAAAAAGTGAGCTGTAATAGGGAAATGAAAACGCTCAAAAACAGAGGTATACCCCCCTTTATGCCCCCGGTCTTATATTGATATACCCACACAAAATTTTCTGGTGATTTTGAAAACCGGCACTGATTAACAAATGCAACGTTGCATACGGTCGGCGCCGCGTAAGTGATGATAGGAGGGGGTAGGGGTGCTGGATTACGCAACACCGATTTGGGGAGGTGGCCCCCGTGATAGGGCGCCTTTTTGTCTGATAGTATACCGATGCTAACGGATTCTTTTTGTCCGATAGTATACCAACGGCAACGGGTATTCTAAGCCGCACAAGACTTAAAATCTTGCGAGGGTTAAACCTCATGTCGGTTCGAGTCCGACCACCGGTACCATTTGCCCACCAAATACTTCCAACAAATCTAGCTCACCTTTTGTAGTTGCGACCAGTGGATGGAAACCGACCACCGGGTTTTCAACTGGCGGTTTCATGATCAGGTGTTTACAGCAACTGGGCATTTCAATGGATCTACAAGGACCTGTAAGTACATGTTAACTGTCATTTTCAGTGGATTTCAGTTTTATTAAGAATACAGTCCTATCATGATCTGATCTCTCTAAACTCAAGTCCCCACCATGGGCACGTAGGATTTCTCTGCAAAGGCTCAATCCCAACCCCATGCCATCCAAACCAATCTCATTTGAGGAAGAACCTCGGTAAAACCGATCAAAAATTCGATCCTGTTCCATTACAGGGATGCAAGGGCCAGTATTACCAATGCGCATTTCAATGACTCCTTTTTCACGGATCAGATAAATGCAAATCATTCCATCTATGCGATTATATTTGATCGCATTGGCAACCAGGTTTTGAAAAACTTGATGCAACAAATGTGAATCTGCAAAGGCTTCGATATGCTCCGTGATTTTGGTCTCGACCTTCAAGTGAGGAGCAAGAATGACGATATCTTCTGCCAAATTGGATACCGATTGACTCAAGTCAATTCGACTTCGCTCAACCCGAAGATCACCCGTATCGGCTCGTGAGAGTAGTAGTAATTTTTCAATCACTGTTTTCATTCTCTGAACTTCCTCCAACATCAGCCCCGCAATACGTTGTCCTTCAGAATCTGGCAAAGCCTTATGCAGTAATTGTTCTAATTCCCCTTGCAGGACAGCCAGAGGTGTTCTGAGTTCGTGAGAGGCATTTGAACTGAATCGAACCGCTTGGAGATAACTCTTTTCCAAACGACACATCATGTCATTGAATACACTGATGAGCCGCTGAAATTCATGAGCATGTATCCCTGTTGATATGCGTTGGCTCAATCCTTTTGCCGTAATACCTTCTAATGTTTCCGTTAAGACGGTTATGGGTCGCAAGGCACGGTTGGCCAGCAACCAGCTTCCAATGGCAGTGAATCCCAACACAGTAAACAAAGCTCCCAAATACCACCTCTTCATTTTTTCCAGTCCGGAATGAAATTCCTGGATGTTAAGACCTAGCACGAGTGTGTTGAATCGATTCCCCATTACGCCAACTCGCCAAGTTGCTGAGCCATCAGAAATGGTGATAAATTGGGGATTTTTGAGTGGAAGGGATTGTCCTTTACTCTGAGCTCCACCTCGAAGGGGTGTAGACTTTTGCGTTGAAAGCCCTCCCAATTGGGGAATCTCAAGATTTAGGCCATCTGGCCAATTGGGAGTCTGGTAGATGGTCATATCACGTTCATTTCGAACGATCATAATGAACATCTTATCAGCATCTTCCCCAAGGATCTGTTTCAACGCTTTTGCAAACTGGTCATAATGATTTGCCCCATGGCGACGGTTTAGATTGGGATTTCCGAAATTCTGAATTTCACGGTCAATACTGGAGAGACTAAACTGGTAGTTCAGGTTCCAAAACACCCAACCAAATCCAATCAACATGCTCCCAGATAACAATCCTGCAAGCATGGCAATTTTGATTCGAAAGGAATGGGTCTGTAGAATTTTCACGCTGATTCAAGTCTTTCATGAATTCGGTAACCCACTCCTCTTACGGTTTCGATAATTTGTGAGCTTCGAAGTCCTAATTTCTTTCTTAAACGCTGGATATAAACATCAATGATGTTCGTCCCCGGATCAAAATGGTAGTTCCAAACATGTTCACAGATTTGTGTGCGAGTAAAAACCCTTCCAGGTGATCTCATTAGATAGGTCAACAGGGTAAATTCTCGATCCGTCAATTCAACGGCCCTGGAACGGAAGAAAACTTCCCTGGTAATGAGATTGGCGGTTAGTTCTCCGATTTTTAATATACTAAGTTCATTCCCTGATGAACGTCGGGTGACCACATGAAGTCGAGCAATCAATTCTTCGATGTAAAAAGGTTTGGTTAAATAATCATCAGCCCCTTCATTCAATCCATTCAGTTTATCGTTTAATTCACTTCGGGCCGTTAGAAGGATGATCGGGATTGAGTGTCGTTCAGATCGGATTTTTTTCAAGATACTGATGCCATCAAGCCCAGGAAGCATGATATCCAGCACCAAAGCATCATAACTGCCGGTCGTCGCCATATGGTAGCCGTCATCCCCATTCCTGGCGCAGTCGACAATAAATCCTGCCTCTTTAAGCCCTTTGCTTACGAAGGAGGCGATTTTAGCTTCATCTTCTACAATGAGCACTTTCATTTTGACCAATGCTACAAGGAGACGAAATGGTCGAGGAGCTTTATTAGATTAAAATAAATTAATGGAAAAGGAGAGGTTCCATTCATTTAATTGAGTTTGGCTTCACTCTGTTTTGTGACTCAATCGGATCTGGAAAAAACCGCCTGAATTCATGAGACGTCAAACGGGTCATCATCAAAGGTGGCCCGTTTTGAATGGTGAAGGTGTCAAATGCATTGAAGATTAAAAATTTTTAATCCAGCAAGTGGGGTTCCATTCATTTTGATGGAGTCTATTTTTTCTGTGAAAGCGAAACTGAGTCGAAACATACTGTTAATCCATTTGATACCGCTGTTGTCTTTGGGGGATCCAATCAGTGATCATTCAACCTTGCAGCCACAAGAACCCCAACCTTTCGATTCAAAACATTTCCAAACCACCTTTATTTCTGATACCCAATTAGCGCAGGAAAGAACGCCCAGACTGAAGAGCAGAAACAGAAGATCTAACAAACAACGAGGAGGTGGGACGCCGGACGGCAAACGTAAGCCCAGCATGTCCGATACGATCAAGGCAAACATTTATGCCGATAACAGCTTCGTTCTCTATATCAACGAAAAACTCGTTGCGGTCGATTCCATTGAATTCATTCCCCATAATGTGATCTCGGTGGATATCCTGCCCGAATACCCGATGACCATTGCGGTCATGGCGAAGGATAATGCAGATCATGAAACGGGTATGGAATATACCAATAACATTGGCGACGGAGGGTTTATTTTAAAGATAGGCGACTACATTCTCAGCAGCCGGGAATGGAAAGCAAAATGTTTTTTTCATGGCCCTGTCAATGGATCAACCATTAATCCTCAAGTGGTTCATACACCCATTCCACCTGACTGGTATTCAGAAGATTTCGACGACAGTCAATGGGATCAAGCTAAAGAATACAATGAAGAAGAGATCGGTCCAAAAGCGCCCTATTTTGAACACGATTTCAAAGGTGCGAAATGGATATGGAGTCATAGTCTCAAACTCGATAACACCGTTATTTTCCGATATACAATCGATGGCCCAAAATCAGATTTCTACACCGGTCGTTAATCCTCAACCAAACTCATTAATATGAAAAAACTACTCCAATTGACATGCACCACGTTAGCGTTGATGTGCGCTGTAGGAAGCGTCGCACATGAAACCGGACATCCGCACGAAGACATGTCTCATTACTCAGAGACAACACGGATATGGAAAAACAAAGAAGGAAAACCTTTGCATGAAGGCACCTTTGTTGCGACTCGTGAAGACATAGTCATCATTCAAAATCCAAGCGGAGATTTTCTCTCGATCGAATTGGATTCATTGAGTGCCTCCGGTCGTGAATGGGTGGATTCAAGAGTCAACCAAATCAGGCGACTCAACAAGCTGACTCAACGAACCATCCTAGCTGGGCTTGCGGCGGAAACCAGTGCTGATGCCAGTCCTTATTTAAGTCTGATGGAACGCAGTTATGGCGCTTTTCGTCCCAAAGTCTCCACTCGGTCCGATTCAGAATTTTTCTATGTGGAATCCAATTCCATCCCTGCCCATCAGATGATGGTTGGAATTACCGCGTGGCAGCAACAGGTTCCGATTCCACAGCCCTACTCGGGCGCCAATGCCTGGCAGATTCCACTGCAACCACGCATGGCAACAGAGCCCATGTCAGCCAAGGAACATTTCTTCCGCGGCGCCATCGCTCTCGCTGTGAATGGCATTCCGATCTTTAATCCTATCAAGAATGACGGGCGTACGGACACCCTGCTTGCTGGTGAACTCGACAAATGGGGTGGTCACTGCGGCCGTGCGGATGACTATCACTACCACATCGCTCCGACGCATCTGCAAGCCCAGGTTGGCCCTGGCAATCCAGTGGCCTTTGCACTGGACGGTTATCCTGTTTTCGGTTTTACGGAGCCGAACGGATCGCCTGTCGGCGAGCTGGATTGGATGGGTGGCCACACCGACAAGAACGGTCATTATCATTACCATGCCACCAAGACCTACCCGTACCTCATCGGGGGTTTTCGTGGCGAAGTGCGTGAGGTTGGCGGTCAGGTCGATCCGCAGCCACGCGCTCAGGGAGTGCGCCCCTACACGCGTCCGTTACGCGGAGCTAAGATTACCGATTTCACAGGCGATATAGCATCAGGTTACCACCTCAAATATTCACAAAACGGACGGGACGGTTTTGTAAATTATAAGATTCTCGACAACGACAACGTTGCCTTCAAATTTACGGATACTTCCGGGAGGGTCACTACGGAAACCTTCGAACCTCGTCAACGGCGTGGAGGTAGAAACGGAGGCGATGGCGAAGGTCGCAACACAAGAAGAGGAGATCGAAGACAAGGCCAAGGAAGAGATCAAACCGGCCAACGTCCTCCTCGTCGTGGTGAAGATCGTCCCTTACCCACCAGACCAAATAACAGGAATGAATCCCAACAATCATCCCAACAGTCCACGCGACAACCTCTACAAGTCGCGCAGAATCAGGACCGCATCCCACAGGGTAATCGCAGACAGGGACAGGGTGGCATCCGTGGGCAAAACGGTGGTGAAAATCGAATACTCTCGGCACTCGACGCTGATAACGATGGGGAACTGTCGCCCCAGGAATTGAATAACGCTGCGATCGCACTCCGTAAACTTGACAAAAACGGCGACGGTCAACTCAGTCGTGATGAAACCAGAGGCTCCGGTAGAGGACGGAACCGAGAGGGGCGTCCCCCTGCCGAACGTGGGAGGACGAGATCGGAAAACCCATCGGGTGCACCCGATGCTACTCCGTTTATCATCCATCCGAAGCAATCCGGTCAATTCAAACTCACCAGCCCTGTGGTAGGGCAAAACGGACCTTTGCCGAAGGAATACAATGGAGATGGTGAGGGAGCAACCTTACCTCTTGAGTGGACGGGAACACCAACAGGCACGAAGAGCTTCGCGATCGTCATGGATCATCTTGCGCGTGGACCGGAAATAAAATGTTACTGGACCCTTTGGGACATCCCGGCTTCGGTCACCAGCTTACCGAAGAATGTCCAGGGCATTGGCAAACTAGGCGCCACTTGGAAACGTGGGCAGACCTACGTCCCGCCACACTCCCAAGGCGGCGGCGCTAAAACTTACACCTTGCACATTTATGCGCTTTCCACCATTCCGCAATTCGACCAATCACCGCAACAAGTGACGCGCGAAATCCTGTTGGCAACCATCAAGGATTCGATTCTGGACAGCGCGACATTGAATGTCATCTACACGGCTAATGGAGTCGGGGAAAATTCACAAGCAGGTAAGCCTCGCGGAAAGAATCGAAACCAAAAACCCCTCCGACCATAGCGAGCACATAACCATATTAGGAAAACATTCAACCCTAACACAAAACGAAAAAACTCAAAAAAATGAATACCATCCAAAATAATATACTCACAGCCATTCTCATAACGACGATGAGTCTTTGCTTTACCACAACGGCTCAAAACGCCGATAGAGAAGAGATTCAACGGCAAACCGAACGATTGCGACAGCCTCTGGGTGTAAAGAACGACGCTGAGTGGGCCATCCTCAGCGAACGCATCGCCAAGGTGATCGAACTTCGTAATGCAGGTGGTGGACGTGGGGGCAACCGCGACGACCGGGCACGGGGTGGACGCCAGCGCGATCAGGGGGCAGGAGACCGAACGCAGAGGAACCGAGGCCAAGGTAATCGTGATGGGGCGGAGGGCAATAGGGACGAGCGTGAACGCAGAGAAGGTGACCGTACGCGAAGTGGTCAAAATAGGCGCGAACGAGATCAGGCCAATCGCGGGCAAGGGAACCGAGGAGAAAGTGATCGCAACCAGGGTGATCGAAATCGTAACGGACGGGAAAGGAACTTTGGCCCCAATTCTCCACAGGGTAAGCTTCAATCCGCCTTGGAGCGCAATGCATCCGAGAGTGAAATGAATCGCCTGCTGAAGGCTTATCGAGTCGAACGCGAATCGAATGCCAGGAAACTGGAGCAAGCCAGGGCGGCCTTGCGCGAAATAGTAACTGTTCGCCAGGAAGTCGTGTTGGTTCTGAACCGTTTGCTCGACTAGGTTCAATATCGGATGCATGAAAAGCTTATGAAACCAAATAATTTCCACCTGACTCTATACGTCGGACTCCTTGCTCTGAGCACTACGGTCACACTTGCCAGCGAAAGACCAAACTTTGTGTTCCTACAAGGTGAAGCCCAAGGCTGGAGCAGCCTATCCATCCAAATGGCTCCAGACAACCCGGCGTCCAAGAGTGATTTCTTTTACACTCCCAACCTCGATCGGCTGGCCCAAGATGGCATGCGCTTCTCCCGATTCTATGCTCCATCTCCACGCTGCACGCCTTCACGTGCCGCCTACCTGACCGGAAAGAGCCCGGCACAGTTGCACATGACCTACATCAACTCCAACCCGATGACGGGACGGGTCCAACTGCCACGCACGTCGACCGAATTGCCATTATCCGAAATCACCATCGCCGAACATTTGAAGACCATCGGATATGCCACCGCTCACTTTGGCAAGTGGCACGTCGGACGCGCTAATCCAAGGCAACACGGTTTTGACGAGAATGATGGCGCAAACAGCAACGCGGGGCCTGAACGGGTTCAAAACCCAAATCCTAAACAGTCCTACGAAACGGCGGCCAAGGGCATTGATTTCATGTCCCGTCAAGTCAAGGCCGGGAAGCCCTTCTTCCTTCAGATTTCTCAATATGGCGGAAGAAGTGCACTCGATGCCAAACAGGAGACCATGGAAAGGATGCGTCAACGTGTCGGCCGTCGCGATGAACGCTTCATCGGTGCTGCCGCAGTTGCTCTGGATATGGACATCAACATCGGTCGCGTACTCGACGCTCTGGACGAGCTTGACATTACGGAAAACACATACGTCTTCTACACGGCAGATCACGGCACGCCAGGCCGCAATGGTGTCCTGGCCAACGGCAAAGGATCGATCAAAGAGGGAGGTTTGCGAGTCCCACTGCTCTTTCGTGGCCCTGGTATCAAAGCCGGCAGCTTTGCCAGTGCCATCACATCCGGTGTGGACCTGTTTCCAACCATCGCCGAACTGGCAGGCGTCCCCTCCCCCTTACCCTCCGGGATTGAAGGGGGCAGTCTTGCTCAGGTTCTGCTGAATACGGGCAAGGGTCTGATCAAGCGTCCGGGAGAAACGTTCGTTGCACATTTCCCCCACTATGACGGAGATCCCATCGGTCCGGCCTCGGCTATCTACGACGAAGATTTCAAATTGATCCGGGCCTACGAATCAGGGAACCGCTTCCTATACAATCTCAGCACGGATTTAGGAGAACGAAACAACCTCGCCTCGCAAATGCCCGACAAAGTGGCTGAACTGGATCGTCGATTAACGAGCTATCTCAAACAGGTAAAAGCTCAGGTTCCAAAAGTCGATTTGTCGCAACCGGTGCTTGTTGGTGAATCACGCCGTGGCGACCGACCACCTGGAGGACGTCGCGGGGGAGGAGGAAATCGCTCTAACACAGAAATACAAGTGATTGATACCGATCTGGACGGCACGATCTCCATCCAGGAAATGGAAAACGCACCTGCGGCCTTAAGAAAACTCGATCGAAATGGTGACGGTAAAGTGACCTTAGAGGAGTTTCGTCGAAGCACCCGGAACTCCCAAAACCGAAATAGAAGACGCACACTCCAATAATTGAATCCATACCTCACCCAACAATTCAAGATGCAAAAAAGAATCCCCATACTTATCCTTGCTTTTACCACAGTGTTTGTCATGACACAGGCCATTTCCCAAAACCGCCAGCGTGATCAGAGGGATAGAAGTGGCAGAGGAGGTAATCCGATTCATCAAGCACTCGATGTCAATCGTGATGGGGTGCTCAATGCAGATGAAATCAATAACGCCACTCATGCGCTTCTCGGTCTGGATGTGAACAACGACGGGAAACTGAGTTCAATTGAGTTGAGTCGGGAAAACCGAAACCGGCTCTCGGGACAAAACCGAGGCAGAGAATCTGGAACCAATCAAAAGGGTGATCGCCGCAATCAGCAAGAAATTCCCCGTGGTATTCGGATGCCCACTCCGGCTTTCCAAACACAGGTTCCCGACCGAGCATTTGATCATATCCTGGGACGTCCCACGGACTCATCTGTTACGGTGAGTATCTCAGTATATCAGGATCATGATTTTTATATCGAATACGGACCTGCAGCCGGGAGATACACGGAAAAGACCAGCATTGATCCTATACTGGCAGGAGAGACAAGAGAAATTGACCTCACCCCATTGCCGGCCAATGCTCGATGTTTTTACCGAATTCATCATCGAGCACTCAATACGAACCACTTTATCCCAAGTGAAGAATATTCTTTCCACACACAACGCTCACCGGGAAATCCGTTTACATTCACAGTTCAAGCCGATTCGCATCTGGATTTTGGAATTATCCCCAAAAAGTATGAACAAACTCTGGCAAATGCACTTGCCGACAAGACCGATTTCCACATTGAGTTGGGAGACACTTTCATGGTGGATAAATACTCAAATTTTCGGCAAGCAGAACCACAGTATCTTGCACAGCGTTACTATTTCAGCCGGTTATGCCATTCTGCGCCACTCTTCTTCGTACTGGGCAACCACGATGGTGAATTCGGATATCGCGATGATGGCAGCAGCGACAACATGTCCGTCTGGTCAGCTAATATGAGAAAGAAATATTTCCCGAACCCCAGTCCCAACCACTTCTATACGGGCAATGAAATGCCACACAAAGAAGTGGGGCATTTGGAAAACTACTATGCTTGGACATGGGGGGACGCTCTTTTCATCACCCTGGACCCCTTTTGGTATTCTACCAATCGACGAGGAGGACAATGGTCCAAAACTTTGGGAGACCAGCAATATAAGTGGCTCCATAAAACACTCGCATCCAGTCCTGCAAAATTTAAATTCATCTTCCTACACTACCTGGTAGGAGGTTTGAACAATGAAACGCGTGGTGCCAAATCAATCGCCCATCTCTATGAATGGGGCGGCCAAAATGTGGAAGGAGAGAACCAATGGAACAGCCAACGTCCGGGCTGGGATTCCCCTATCCATCAACTACTGAAACGACATGGTGTGAATGTTGTATTTCACGGACATGATCATCTCTATGCCAAAGAAGAATTGGATGGAGTCATCTATCAAGCCGTCCCCCAACCTGGACACCGCCGCTTCGGCAACACACGAAGCGCATTGGATTATGGATATACGGACGGAGTCATCCTCAGTAGTTCCGGTCACTTGAAAGTTTCAGTATCAGAAGATCGTTGCACGATTGATTACATTTATTCCTTTCTTCCGGACGAGGAAAAAAACGGCCATCTCAATGGAGAAATTGCTCATTCATACACTCTGGATACCCCAGAACCGTGACTAAACCATTTGGGGAGAAACATAATCACTGTCAGCAAAATCGTCAGCAGATTGTAGATTCCGAGCAGGATCTTGTAGTGAAAGAGTAGGCTTGAGTAGTCTCCGAAAATGAGTCAATATGGCCCGAAAGAGGCGTAAAAAACGACCGAGCCCGACCACCGGTACCAGTATAACTTATTCATGGCTAGTTACTTGCAGGCTTTCTAAAGGCCATTTATCTGCAAATTCGGATTTCTTGGAGCTACTAGCGCATACTCCGGCAATACTCTCCCCCAAGCACAGCATACCCCCTGACTACTCGTTAACTTTAGTGTCGCAGTTGATGACGGATGTACCTGAATATGCTTAAGGCAATGCACGTGAGTTGGTAACTCTGGGATGAGTGGATGGAACGCCATTGTGATAGACTTCCGTGGGGGGCAAAGCCATCTTCTTGTTGTTGTGTGTCCAGCTTGGGAAGTCTTTGGTTTTTATCTCGTCGGGAAAAGTGCGGTACAGAAGGCCCGGCTTACCGCGCTCCAATGACATCATTGATCCATCAGGGCGAGCGATACACGTCGGCCAGGAGGAATACTCCGCAGACGAATTATTTGCCACTACCCATAAAAGGTTATCGGATGCCCTAACTCGAATTTCTGCAGGGATGATTTCATCCAGGATAGTCTTCCCTTGATACCGTGCATTATAGAATGAGTGAAACATAACCTCGACACCTTTGTGACGGTAGATGTTATACATCTCAGGGAAACAGGCGTCGTAGCAAATCAAAAATCCGCAACGCAAACCATTGATGTCTATGGTTACAATTCGATTGCCAGGAGTATAAACGTTCAAATCGCTAGTTGTGCACATGGATTTATCGTATCGCTCCACGATTTCGCCTTCGTTTGAGATGATATACAGACAATTGGTGGGCTTTTCCTCTGGGCTGATATAATGCGCGGAACCTAAGATGACCCAAATACTATGTTTTTGAGCTAAAGCCATAATCTCATGCGTTTGGGCTCTTAGATTATCCCAATCAAAACCATCAAAGTTTGGTAGGTCCATTCCGCCGTAACCCGATAGTGCCGCTTCAGAAAAATGAACCAAATCGGCTTTATTTTCTGAAGCTTCCAGGATGTATTTTTTGATGTAATGCGCGTTTGCTCCGATATCATTCGATACCGGGAATTGGCATGTGGCAATTTTTAATTGGGCATTGTTTTCTTTGGTTTTAGCTTCGGATAGGGGGACGATCCCAAATGCACTGAAGAATAATAGCATGCCCCATATTCCGAAGCCTTCTATTCCCGTTCTTTTGATAATGGAGAACATGTGTTATTGATCGTTTGAGGATTTTGGTTCGGTAAAATAAGCGAATGCCTGTTCAACTGATCTATCGCCCATGTTGATTTTATGTCCTGCTGGGTTAAACACTACATATTCGGATTTTCCTTTTTCAAACTCCAGTTTAAGGATGCTTGCATTGGCATCGTCACGAATGACTTCTATCCCACTGGCGTAAGCCGTGTTTTGTAAGGTCGGCTTCTCTACTTCCTTGGCACCGGGATTATTATTGTAAGTTCGGTTGCGATAAGGCATGTGCGGATAGTAGATTTGCGTGAAGATTTTTTGTTCGCCTTTCTTAGGGGTGCCTTCCCATGTGTAACGCAGTTGAGCCGGACAGTCGGTGGTGCGGGCATCGAAGGTCATGCGGTCCACTACTTGCAAGCGGCAACCCTCTTGAGGAGCAAACCACACGAGCAAGTCCACAGGTGGTGTTTTCATGCTCGAACGTCCATTATTAGCTACAGGCGCACTCATAAAGGTATTGGCCCAGTGGTTACCCAGTTGAGGTCCGATGTTTTGCGTATTCCATAGTGGGCTTATGCGTGCAAGGAAGGATTCTTCAAAGGTCACCATCTCCCGCGTGGCCAGAAAGCGGTTCTTCGCAAAGATAAATTCGCGCTCGTATATCACAGGAAGCCCATCGGGATTTTGTACTTTCACTTTGGCATAGGTAGCCTCTGGGGTGTCCTCGAAATGGGTCACTTCGGAGCGAATGTCGGGCATGTTGCCCATCGCCCAGTTTTCATCGATACGACCTTTGTCAGGATGCAAACGTCGTTCAGTGGTTCTATCAATATCCTGAATCAACAGACGGTTTTCTTCGGAGCTTCCCTTACTGGTCACGATTTGTGTAAAGGGTGCACCATAACGATTCATCCCCATAATGCCGCCAGGATTGGCAGGAAAAGATGTTGGATGCAATTCAACCAGGCAGAAAAAGTCGCCCGGATTCCAACCACTTCGGAAGATGAATTTGTCGGGCCAGACAAAATCATCGGGAGGATAATGCGTCTGAACTTCAACGTCCGCTATGCCGGCCTCTTCTATTTGCTCATCCAGCTTCTCAATCCCACTCATTAAATCACTCATTACAGTATGCTTTCTGTTGAGGGTTCTGGGTTGAGATAGACGAGTCTTTGCGGTTGGTCTCCCCGGTAAACGCCGGGCAACCGGCACATTCTTGCAGCGTTCTTATTCATTGTATCAACGCCAAAATCAGCGAGGCGCCCAAACATCACGCTGACTTCTTTCTTATATTGGTAGATGCTTTTCGCGGCTGCTTTGACCAGCGCTTGTAATGACCTGCCACCACTGTGAATGATTGCGACAATCGGAAGCGGCAACTTTGCAAGTAGTGTTGCTTGAAGACTGATTTCAATATCGTCTGACTCAATCAAAGCATACATGCAACTAGTCACGTTTTTATCCGCAACGCCGTCACCGTCCAACGGGTTCATGCCCATCCAACAACCGCCGTCACTTCTTTTCAGCGGAGAATATAAGATAGTCTTTTGCCAGTGCTCACTGGTAAAAATTCCACCGTGTCCAATAGGGTGCCACTTGCCTTTTTCACTCTGCTTTGAATCAACCACAACACGTATCAAGTCATCTCGTTTGTATAGATGTGAGAAGAGCATCGGTGCTTGCTTCTTGAAGTCTTCTTTCTGAATTCTTCCGGTCAACTTACACGGCGACTTGTTTATCAAATCTTCTTGAGTGCATCGGAAGTCACCAACCAAATTATGAATGCGTTCAACCGGGTCTATCTTAGGCATTGGAACTTTCTTTGCTGGCAATCGCATAGGCTTAACAGGATCGCTTTG
>Ga0233439_10003470_pt1 | contig 16289 bp, 20 predicted proteins | sample SI_123_September_6_FD_182713 | JGI IMG/M metagenome (GOLD analysis project Ga0233439, IMG submission 182713) | Seawater microbial communities from Saanich Inlet, British Columbia, Canada - SI_123_September2016_100_MG | ecosystem: Environmental > Aquatic > Marine > Inlet | place: Canada: British... | reverse complement strand
TTCTATCGGCTCGCTGTACCAAATAACCACACGGTTAGGCGAAGTTTCGAGCTCGCTATTTGGCGAAGGTATCGAATTGATCTGGTTGGCGTGCGCATCTACGCTCTCGCTCGGATAAACGAACAAAACGAACATCGATACGAGGGCGACCAGACCAAGAAATGATCGAAAAACCAGCGAGTTATTTTCAAGCAATCGACTCAACGCTTACGTCGCACCTTCCTCTTTTTCCGTCGTTCTTCCTTGCCTTTACTAGCCTTCCATGAAAGGAATCCTAGTGCAATTAAAAGCACACCGATCCCGCCAAAAATAATCGCCTCGTCGTACGACCCTCCAGCTCCATGGAGCAGCGGTAAACGAGCCATTTCGATCGGGATCGGTGTCATTTCAATCTCCTAGCGGTGAACTACGCTTTTTTTCCCGAACGCTGGAATGCTAATCCACCCAGTACTAATCCAATAAGACCTAGAATCAATGCGACAACCGCCAACGTGTTCGCGCTTGAGGCCGAATCCGCGGCATCTGAAGCATCTGTTCCGGCAGTGTTCGCAGCCTCCATAGCGCCGCGTGCAGCGTTCTCGGTCTCTCGAGGCGCTGCCAACTGCACCGGGAATTGAATCTCAGTAGCAGCTGTAACTTCGTCGAACGTCGTATTACTCGATTCGAAGCTCTCGTCGATTGCCTGACCTTCAATATCACCGAAGAATCGGAAGTTGTATGCACCGGGTGATGTCGGAATGAACTCCGACTTATACTGTCCCGGCGAGTTCCAAGCTTCTTTGAGATCCATTACTTGCGATACCGATGATGCAACGTGGGTTACATCAACTTGAAGCGTTGTGAGACCGGTAACAACATTCAATGCAGCAGGGGCGCCAGCTTCTGGAGTCACCTCACCAAGAGGGCCACTCATTACGACCGTTGGCTCGGTCATGTGGCTCTCGAATTTGACCGTCGTACCTGCCTGAATCATCAACATTGCTGGCACGAATCCGTTTTCGTGAATCTCAACGACAACTTCCGTCGCTGCCGGATTGTCGGGACCAATCATGATCGAACCTTGATTTTCAATTGGGTGCGCATGGAACGGAACGGTTAGACCCTCGAATTCGTGACCGAAGGTGAATCCGTAGTCAGCACCAGCGGCTAATTCATCGACGAACACTCCACCATGCGAAACGAGATCGATTTCTACAGCCATCCCGTCGTCCATAGACATATCCATGCCATCGTCGTGGGCGTGATCGTCTTCTTCAACGATTAGCGACGTCACCCGCAGTGAAACCCCATTCAGCATTCCTTCGACAGCCGGTTCGTTTATGAATCCTACGACGAAGTTGTAATCGCCAACGTCTCGCCCCTCATGAGCGAGTACAGTGCCGGTTCCGAGCACCGCGAAAAGAACAGTAAGTAAAAGTGCGCCGCGTGTGCGCCAAGAAAACACAGACATATATAACTCCCAACTATGAATCAATCTCAAATGAGTCGATTCGAATAAACCAAAAATTGCGTTGTTACACGCGTCGGGGTGGTCTATTCAGCGGAGTGATCGATTCATTGTCGGGGACAGTCAATTCTCCGGCCTGCATATCAATCATGTGCGTGTTGAAATTCGGCACTAGCAACTCGAGAGTCGCTCCGACCAGCGTTAGCGGGCCATAAGACCCCGTAACGGACGTGCTGGTGATAGACAAGCCATCACCGATGGATTCACCGGATGAGTGATCGTGGATAGCCAGTGAATGATCGTGGATATTCGTATCTTCTCCAACGAACACGTGAGCATGCGCAGGTGAACGATCAGCGTAGTGGTGGTCCATCGCCGGCCCCAAAACTGGCACCAATAACCCCAGCACCATTGCAAACGGTACAAGACTCATCCCAAACGAGAAAAACGTTCGTCCGAATCTATGTTTAGTTCGTATCGCCAAAAACCTTCAGCCCATTTAGTCGTTACGATGGCGCTTCACGCACTCATCAGTGTACCGATTCGACTACCTAAGCATGTACGCTCTGTGTGCGCCCGAGCAACTACGCTGCATAAATATAAGGTGAGGATTCGAAGACGTGCCTAATCGAACTGGCGGCGAGATAGTAAGAGACAAACTACTCGCCGAAAAAGTGCCGTTTTTGGTCGGCATTCCCGGCCATGGCATAGTCGCCATGCTCGATTCATTTATTACGGTTCAAGATCAGATAAAGATCCTTCAGGTTCGTCACGAACAGAGCGCCGTTCACCTTGCCGATGGCTACTACCGCGTATCGGGCAAGCCACTCGCGGTGTTTACATCGATCGGACCTGGCGCATTGAACACCGCAGTGGGTCTTGGTGCGAGCTATGTCGACTCAACAGCCGTATTGGTTGTTTCCGGCGAAGCCCACACGTACATGGAAGGTCGTGGCGTTCTTCAAGAACTAGAACGTAAGCATCCTGCCGATATTCCTTCCGCACTCGAGCCGTTGGTTAAAGCCAGCTATCGTCCTCGATCACAGCAAGCCCTCCACGACGATCTGAATAGTGCGTTTGAGCAAATGACAACGGGTCGACCTGGTCCAGCGTTCATCAGCTTGCCAATGGACGTACAAGCTGAATCTAGTGATGTGCCAATCGCAGAGGTTACAAGCGTTAGTGAACCGGCAACGCCTTCCGAGACAGCACTGAAAGCTATCGCCGATGCCGCAACGTTACTCGCTAACGCCGAGCGACCTGTGATCGTCGCTGGAGGTGGAGTAACCCTCGCCAAAGCAGAACCGGCACTGCTCGAACTTGCCGAGCGAACGGGCGCAGCTGTCGTCACAACTCTTCAGGGCAAGGGATGCTTCCCAGAGGATCACCAGCTCTACGGCTGGCACCTCGGAACTAAGGGGACGTCTGTCGGAAATGCACTCACGACCAAAGCCGATGTGATCTTGGCGGTAGGGACACGATTCACCGACCAAGTCACATCATCGTTCCGTGCAAATACGACCATTTCCAGCAATTCGACCAAACTCATCCAGATCGATATCGACGCACGAGAGCTTGGCAAGAACTACGCTCTCGAAACCAGTATTGAATCCGACGCTAAGGTTGCACTGGAAGCTATCTACAGCGAATTGGCAGAACGGGAATACTCATCCGATTACAGCAGCACTACTTACTACTCAGAAATCCAGCGACTACGTGCTACTTGGCTCGATGAAACCGCCGAGCTTCGTGAGTCAGAGGCAGTTCCGCCAACCGTGCCAAGGTTCTACAAAGAACTTCGTGAAGTGCTCGATCGCGACGCTATAGTCGTCACTTCATCCGGTCACGCACAGGCGTGCGTTTTAGAGTTCCCGTTTTACGAACCCCGCACCAATCTAACTTCTGGCGGATTCTCAACGATGGGCTGGGCGTATCCGGCTGCGTTAGGGGCGAAGCTAGCAGCACCTGAAAAACAGGTAGTAGCGGTAATCGGCGACGGCGATTTCATGATGACGATGCAAGAGATGGCGACTGCCAAGCAGTACGGAATCAACGTAGTTGTGGTGCTACTAAACAACTACGGCTGGTACTCGATTCGCGATCTCCAGATGGCAGAATTTGGCGAAGATCGTGCAATCGCAACCGATTGGTCCGACACTAATTCGCCCGATTTCGTAGCTATCGCCAAAGGGTTCGGACTCTATTCCGAATCAGTCGATCAGCCGAACGATATCCAAGCTGCCGTCAATCGTGCACTCGAACACGATGGCCCTTCGCTCGTCGAAGTAAAAGTCGCTCGTGACTTCCCGAACTCCGGCAGCACGGTCGTTGGTTGGTGGGACGTCCCGATCCCAACCTACCTCGAAGATCGTCGTGCTAAATACGAACAAGCGCGAAAAGAGATCGAACCGCCGCCCGCATAATTTATGTAAGGCAAACTGTTAGTTGAGAGCCGTTTCGTCTTTTTCACCGGTTCGTACTCGAATTACGGTTGAAACATCCTTGACCCATATCTTGCCGTCGCCAACGACGTCGGTTCGAGCTGCTTCGATGATTGCATCGATAGTCGGCTCGACGAACGAATCGCTCACAACGATGTCGAGCTTGATCTTCGGTACGTAATCAACTCGGTATTCAACACCACGGTAAGTGTCTCGCGATCCACCCTGTGACCCAAAACCTCGTGCATCCGAGATCGTCATACCAGTCACACCAACTAGAGAAAGTGCTTCACGCACTGGTCCCAGTCGTACGGGCTGGATAACTGCTGTGATTTCTTTCATCGGGCTCCCGTCCTTTCATATTTGACCAAGGTAATTAGTCTTTTTTAGGCTATTTACCCAGAACATCAATTAGTTTTTGACCGTCAGTTCAGGCAACTCAGGGTTCGTTCCGATAAGTCGATACCCACGTTTCCTTGCTACAGAAATTCCTGGGCGACCCGCGTCCTTCAGTTTCGCTCGGAGGCGACAGATATATGTACCCACCACTCTGATGAGCAGACTTCCCTCTGTCCACATTGCACGCAACAACTCCGCACTGCCAACCACTCGCCGTGATTCCTTCATGAGAACTATCTACAACCACAAGACAGAAAACGTGTACGATTCGCCAACACCACTCGACGACATCATTTCTTCGGATCAATTACCACCATGGCAAAACGCATCAACCGCGCAATCGAACTTCTTGAACAAGATCAGCCGATCTACTACGACGGAGGTCACACCGGTCACGTACTAACCTACGAACAAGGACTCAAAGACGCACACACGTGGGCCGACTACATCAACGTAGGCATGGAACACGGCGCTTTTGATATGACCGGCCTCGACAACTACATGAACGGCCTAATCGACGGTGGACCTACGGCGAGTGGTCACCGCACTCCGCCTGTGATCGTCGAGACGCCAGTAGAAGGATCTTCAGAAGACATCATTCGGTTCAACGCATGGCAGTTCCGAATGATCTTGGCCCGCGGCGTTCACGGAATTCTTCTTTGCCAGGCCGAAACACCCGACGCAGTTCGAGCGTTCATCGAATCGTGCCGCTACCCGATCAACATGAAGGGCGTCGGATACGGACTCGAACGAGGTACTCGTGGTGTCGGTTCACAACCAACATCTGCTCCTGTTTGGGGTGTCGATGCCGACACATATGTCGACAAGGCAGAGCCGTGGCCGCTCAATCCCGAAGGCGAACTGCTTTTGGGAGTAAAGATCGAAACTGTTCGAGCGCTCACCAATTGCGAACAATCACTGGCAGTTCCCGGTCTCGGATTCGCAGAATGGGGACCCGGCGATCTTCACATGTCGTTCGGAATCAAGCGAGACCCAAGCAAGCCAATGGATCCTCGTTTGCTCGAAGCCCGTGAGCGAGTTAAAAACGCTTGTAAAGAAAACGGCCTAGCGTTCCTCGACGGCTGCACACCCGAAAACGTCGCCGACAAAATCGACGAGGGAGTGCGGGTTATCGCAGGTCACCGCACCGACACGGCAGAAGTAGGCCGCAAGCATTCAAAGCGAACAATGCCGGTGGGTTAGCCGCCGTACGAACGGTGTTTGATGGCCGCGGCAGCAACGCCAGCGCCGGGTAGAACCAGTCGCTTCTCATACGCGAACACAACAACCTGCGTTCGATCGCGCATCAAAAGCTTCGAAAGAACCCGCTTCACGTGCGTCTTCACTGTTCCTTCTGAAATGAACAATTCTTCAGCAATATCGGCGTTAGTATCGCCGTGAGCCATCAGCATGAACACCTCTTGCTCACGAGCGGTAAGCTCGGCAATCGGCGCCAAATCAGGCGAACTATCCTGAACTTCGATAGCGACAGATATTTCGGAAGGGTTCAGGACAGGTTTCAGATAAGGCTCGTCAACAGGAGTAGCGACCCGATCTGCAAAAACCCGAGCCGCCGTTGCAGGCGACTCGAGCTGGGGTTCAGAATCAGGGTTTTGTTCGGATCCTTCATCAGGCACGATTTCTGAATCAGGAGTCGATTCAGTAACGGCAACCGCACTTGGTTCCGCTTCAATCAGCTCCACAGAAGTCGTAGGCTTCGGAGGTTCGTCACCCGTTGGATCTGGAGCCGGTCGGCTGGAAACTCTCGTCGATCGAGAACCCAGCATCAACTTGGCCCACCAACCGTGAAGCGATGAATACGCAAGCACTAGATGCGATGCAAGTACGAATCCTAATATGCCGAACGGAATTGGCAGCAATGAACCCGGGTACTCGTTCAAATCGATGACCCACGTACCGATCAGCTCGATTTGAACTGCAAAATCCCAGAAGTGGTTCTCACCGGTGAGCAGAACTCCAAGTGGTGAAACGGTCATGGCTCCGACCGCGGCGTAAACCACGACTATCCCAACGAATGATGCGATTCCAATTGGGAATTGCGCAACCAGATAGATCAGACCCGTCCAAGTTGTTGGGTCGACAAGCCGAACTTTCACCTGCGACCTAAACCCAGTGACGCCCTCTAATCTAAACGGTGGTCTACGAATCGTCGACCCGTTCACATATCCCGCGGTATACGCCTCGAGGTCACCGAGCCAACGTGAAATGAACAGAGTTGCCACTAGAACGATCGGACCCACAAGCGTCCAAATCATCGATCCGCCAACCGCCAAGGTCGTAACAAAGAAGATGAAATAGGCGATGCCCAATGGGAACATCAGCAACATGTGCGCACCACGAAGGTACGTACGTGCTTCGATAACCGGCATGAAAATTTTGCCTAGGGGTCCCCGGTCAGACGGATAGGCAGCAGCGAATGGGTTGTACTTGTAAGTCATGCCAATAGTCTCGGTCGCCAACAGCTTACATGCGTCTCCCTGCAGAGGTATTTATGTGCCACAGGCACGTTTACCTGAGAACGAATGGTTTCCGCCGGTGGTTCACACCCTAAAGAAAACGTGCCATTGGCACCTACAAAACCTCGTCGATCGCTTCTAACGAAGCACCGATCGCCAGTTCGGCTGATCCCGGTGCAAACACGCTCACACCCACCTCGTATCCGCCCTCTTCGAACGCAATATCGGTGGCGAGATAGTTGATGTGACCGTTACTGAAACCAGAAAATACCGTGTTTGCTGAACTCGACCGCTCTTTGACTCCTTGAGCAAGTTCGACAAACGGCTCGACAGGAATCGAAACCAAAACCGTCTCACCGATTCGCATCGACTGGGCGGTAATTTCGATATGCCCGTCGCGTGTGTTCGTATCGGAAAGGCGGGCAACGCTCAACTGAATATTCGCTCGCATAACCTTCGAAACGGCCTTCCGGATTTCTCCCTCAGAAGCTCCAGATGCCCTCGCCGATTCAAGTTCTTTTTCACCAGCGTCGAATCCGGCTTGTGCGTCCGCAAGACTAATAACGTCTCGACTGGGCAGATCGACAGGAACGTTGCCCACGGCAACCGTGTCGTCTGATTCGTTGGTAGGCACGTTCGAGTAAATTCCAAGATCAGCGCCCGAAACTAAGATCTGATCAAGTCTCTCTTTTCGTTCACGCGGCTCAATGCCCAAGCGAACACGAGCTGCTTCTGCACCGAGCTTCGATCCGGCCTTTCGGTACACGCGAAGATCGCCAGTGAAGCCATCGACAGGCCCCTGATTGCCGCTCGCCCCTTGCAGGAACAGGCAAAGCCCACCTACAGCGTGCTCAACAACCGAACGCATCGGTCCAGGAAAATCGGGAGTAACCCACTGATTCTCGTGAGCCATAATCGTTGGGTGCATTGCGTAGTTCACGATAGTCGCAATCGGGTTGTCATCAGCGTCATCAAAGCTAACAACATCGACCGAATGATCGACAGCGCCGTCCCAGTTTCGTCCTGTGAACAGCTCGCCATTATCTCGGGCAGGTCGTCGGTTGATGTTGACATCGCAGCTTCCACGCCCAAAACCCGTACGCGCGGGCTGTGCGGTCGCTTTTGCTTCAACTACAGCTTTGGCACAGGCGGCTGGAATCGTATTCCACCACTCGTTCGCGAGGTCGATACCGTCTTTAATCCACTGACCAAACGTAATCGGACCTGAGTGAGTGTGCGTGTAAGCAAGCCGTATGTTTCCGAACGGAATTCCTGATTCTTTCGAAATTAGCTCACGAATATCTTTGTCTTGCTGGTTCGTGAAAATCCCGATGTCGACATCGACGATCGCAAGCTCGACATCGTCTTTGGTCACCACGAGAGCGGTCACGTGCAGTGGCATGTCGTTGCCAAGCGAAACCTGATGAGTCTGTGCACCCCAACCGGCGTGGGCTACTCCAACTTTAGGGCTGATATCGACTCGGGCTACTCCGGCGTTGAGCAACGGCTATCTCCTGCGTGATTAGCTTCATCATTTGAACGAATGATGCGCAAGTTTAGCCCTGTACGGTACTATCCCGCACCCAACCCAGTGTCATCCTGAGCCAGTCGAAGGACGACAGGTGAGCCCGCAACATCCAACTGAGGGAATCTACGTCCGAACTTTGCTTTCGAAGTTGATATCTACGTGCGTGTCGTCACAGTACGGCTTCGTTTTTGATGCCCCACATCGACACAATCGAAGCTTGCCGTGATGGTCGTATGAGTTGCCATCTTCGTCGATCAGATCGAACTTGCCTGTGATCTCCAGAGAATCGTCGTCTTGAATACGAATTTCTACTGTCATTTTGCCGCCCTCGAAGAATCAACGAAATCGCAACTACTGTGCGAGCCTGTGCAGAACGGTTTCTCGGTCGATTCGCCACAGCGACACAGCCAAGTTTCGTCGGTCAGTTCCAGCTTCTTGCCTTGGCCGTCGATCAATACGAAATCGCCTTTGACGTGGTACGGACCATCATCACCGGGGACAATCGTGGCTTCTGTCATTTTCAGCTCCTAAATAAAGTGGAGTTACGCCGGTCCGCTCAATCAACTGAACGACCATCTCCGCTATCCAGATGTATTAAACCATGCATTTGGTGCGAATGGCGCAGGTTGACTCGATTGATCCTCCCTCCCTACGAGGGAGGGAGTTAGAGGGTGGGTTCAATCGGATTCTGCCGTCAATAATGATTACACCAATCTACGTTCTCAACCCACACCCTAACCCTCTCCCTTGGAGGGAGAGGGGATCGACTCGCGCTACCGCAGGTCGCAGTCGATTCCGGCTTCGGCGCAGTACGACTCGAACCACTCGATTACTTCCTTGTGGTACGGAATGCCGGTTTTCATGCGTTCCTTCTCGTCTTCGTCTTCCTTGAGACCTGCGTACAGAACGCGCTCAAAACCCTTTGCTGGCGGCACATCGACGATGTACTGAAGCAGAGCGTCCATATCGTCTTTGAACTTCTCAGTGTCGGTGAAGGCTTCGATGTCGTACGCCTGGAAGAAGTGCCCACCCGGAGTTCCGTTTACCGGACCCGAGCCGTAACCCGATAGCTCGTTACAGATAATCTCGTTCATCAATGCGAGCCCAAAGCCCTTGTGCGAACCGTTCTCACGAGTGCCACCGATGTGCAGCGAGAAGAACTCGCCAGCGTCGGGTGCGGGGACTGCTTCAAGAATCGGCTCGCCATCAAGATCAGTTACCCAACCGCCTTCGATGTCCGCACCAATACGACGCGCAAGACCGATCTTATTGTTCGCAACCTGAGTAGTCGCTACATCGAACAAGAACGGCGGCATGTTCCGAGCTGGCGCTGCCCACGCAATTGGATTCGTACCCATTACCGGTTTTGAACCAAATGGCGGAACCGTTTGAAGCGCACCACCAGCCGTCATGCAGTGACCGATCATCCCTTGTTCAGCTGCCATCATCGCGTAGTACCCGCAACCCGCCAAATGACCCGAGTTCTTCACAGCAACCGCAGCCATACCGAACTCTTTTGCCTTGTCGATTGCCACTTGCATTGCCCATGGACCTACATGGATTCCAAGCGCTCCATCAGCATCGACCGTCATGGTAGTTTTCGTCTCTCGCTCGACTTTGAACTTAGGCGTCGGGTTCAGGTCTTTCGAGCCATATTCAGCCGCGTACCGACGAAGTCCGTTCGAAACGCCGTGTGATTCCACACCGCGCAGGTCATTCTTTATTAGAACGTCGGCTGAACTCGCAGCCTCTTCGGCAGGCACCCCACTGTGCCGCAGAATTCCCTCGGTTGCAGCCCTAATGCGATCTACAGCAACGTACACACGGTCTTGTTCGGGAACTTTGAAGCGTTCGAGCATTGAGCAATACCTTTTGATCAACAGATGACTTTGAGCGGGAGCTGCCAGAATATTCTTCATGAGTAAGTTGTTCGTGTTTACAAACACACCTAAAAACACGAATTACCGCAGCCGCAACACTTTACTCGAAAAGCCCTAACGCAGGTCGCAGTCGATGACCTTGAAGTGGTCGCTATTGTCTTGAGAGGAGAGAGATCGCTTGAAACGGTTGTCCGATTACGCGGCGCAGCAAACCGCGTTGCACCCACGAAGCCCAAACAGACAGGCCCTGCAAGCGCACAGACGCCCGACACCATCGTCGTCCTCATCCTCGCCCCGAACTCCTTCCAATCCTTCACGTATCAACCATGGAACGAGTAACAGAGCGGTAATTGGGTCAAGCCACCACCACGCAAGCAACGCATTCGCAGTCAGTCCGATTAACAGCGTTAGCGAAAGGTATGAGCAGGCTATCGTCTCTTTAGCTTCTGCCGCCAACGAACGAATATTGTTGTCAGCTGCCACACGTAATTTCCAAATGGCCACCGCAGGCATCACGGTAATCGACACGATCGCCAAGATAATCCCGACGAGCGATTCACTCGCGCCGGTATTGCTCGTCAGACTAGTCACCACTTGGAAGATCACAGCAGCGGCCAGAGCCAGAAATGTCCAACCAATAAAACGCTCGACGAATTCCTCTGCATGCTCCGACCGTTCAGAGTGAATCACTGAAAGCCGCCATAGAACTAAGGATGCCGCTGCAACTTCCAGATAGCTGTCTGCTCCGAAGGCGATCAGAGCGATACTACCGGCAGCGATACCAGCGCCGAGAGCTACGATTCCTTCAACGATGTTGTAAATAATCGTGAAATAAAGCAGAAATTTTGCAGTTCGAAGCATCCAGTTATCCCCTAATAGTTACCGCAGGTCGCAGTCGATACCGGCTTCGGCACAGTACGACTCGAACCAGTCGATTACTTCGAAGTGGTAGGGGATGCCATCTTTTAGCCGCAGCTTCTCTTCTTCGTCTTCTTTAAGACCCGCGTACAAAACCCGCTCATGCCCTTTGGCAGGCGGCACGTCAACGATGTACTGAAGCAAGGAATCCATGTCATCCAGGAACTTTTCGGTATCGGTAAACGCCTCAATGTCGTACGCCTGGAAGAAGTGCCCGCCCGGTATACCGTGCACAGGACCCGGACCGAATCCTGATAGTTCGTTGCAGATAATTTCGTTCATCAACGCCAGACCGTAGCCCTTGTGCGAACCATTCTCGCGAGTGCCGCCAAACGGCAACATGAAGTACTCGCCCGACGGGGGAGTATCGACCGGCTCCATGATCGGCGTGCCCTCGGAATCGGTTATCCAACCCGGCTCGACTTTCGCTCCCGTGCGGCGGGCGAGGGCAAGCTTGTTTCCAGCTACCTGCGTGGTTGCTATATCGAACAAAAACGGTGGCATCTTTCGTGCTGGTGCTGCCCATGCAACCGGATTCGTACCCATGACCGGTCGTGAACCGAAAGTCGGCACAGTCGAAAGGGTGTTTCCGGCAGTCATGCAGTGCCCGATCATGCCCTGATCGGCAGCCATCATCGCGTAGTATCCACAGCCTGCTAAGTGACCTGAGTTGATCACTGCCACCGCCGCCATGCCGAACTCTTTCGCCCTGTCGATCGCCTGCTGCATCGCCCATGGACCTACATGTGTGCCGAGCGCTCCATCAGCATCAACAGTCATGGTCGTCTTCGATTCGCGAATCACCTTGTACTCGGGAGTCGGGTTGATCGTCTCGGAACCGTACTCGCGAACGTAACGACGCATACCGTTCGACACGCCGTGCGATTCGTTTCCGCGAAGATCGTTCTTCATCAGTACGTCGGCTGATACTTCAGCGTTTTCGGCCGACACGCCGTTGTGCCTGAACATCGCCTCGGTCACGGTTCTCATCCGCTCTTGCGGAACATAAACACGGTCTTTTTCTGGAACCTTGAAGCGTTCGAGCATGAGGGCATTTCCTAATCGGTTTGAAACTAGTGAGTGATGGCGATGGGTAGCGGCAACACTCTACATGCTGCCAAGCGCTATTTACGCTCGACGCACAGGCGACAGTCATTCTCCACGACTACTTTCTGAACTGTAATTCATGCAAATATTAATATAATCAATGCTTAACTTGACTTAATCAATTTACAGTGGCAATCTAATTAAAGAACAAGACAAGGAGCACGGTGTGGCAAACGACTGGCAGGAACTAACTCGACTCACTCAGGGAGAAGAAATTCTCGTTGAGCGCGTAAAGATTGTTCAGAACAACATCGCTATCGAAGGCGAGTTCGAACTCCCCCCGCTTGCACAGATCACCGCTGAAGACCAGGTTTTCATCATGGCGTTCATTCGTTCTGACGGATCAATCAAAGAGATGGAAAAAGTATTCGGCATCAGCTACCCGACGGTGAAGAACCGACTGAAGCGCATCGCCGCCCAGCTTCCACTCACCGAATCGGGGCCACTTCTTTCGGACAATTCGGAACTTCTCGACCAGATATCTGCGGGTGAAATCTCAGCCGAAGAGGCAATCAGGAGAATGTCGTGATTCCACCGATGGTCATGTGGTTCAAAGTTCAGTGGTTTGGAATATGGATTCCGCTGTTCCTACTCTGGCCCATCGTCATCGTGCTGCTATTGCTCGTAATGCCGTTGGTTTTCATCGGCATGGCGATTACCGGCAACATCTCTAGATTCTGGATAGCGATACGAATAGTCCTCGCTGCCTACAAAACAATATGTGCGACCCGCGGTCTGCGAATCGACATAGACAAAGAAGAAATGACTTTCGAGATTTATCTGCCATGACTACAACAGCCGTTATTGATCCTACTGAACGCTATGAAAGCGGAACACGCATGACATCTGAACGAAAACAAATATTGGAAATGCTCGCAGCCGGCAAAATTTCTGCCGATGAGGCAGAACGACTCCTGCAACTAACATCTGGCAGTACCGCTGGCCGACCGGCAAGTTCGAGTTCAACCGGTGCAACGACAGCTGTAATTGCCCAGATTATCGACCCGAAATTCATTCGAGTTGTGGTTGAGCCCGACCCCACAGCTACCGGCAATCACGCCAAACACCACGTCAACGTTCGTGTGCCGTTAAAGATCATTCGTGCAGGCGTAAACCTTGCTTCTTTGATCCCAAACGACGCCGGACACATGGTGCAGGACAGTCTTTTGAACAAAGGCTTCAAGGGCGATCTTTCAAAGCTCGACGCAAGTGCGCTCGACGAACTTATCGAAGCGCTTCAAGAACTTAGTATCGATGCAACAGTCGATAACCACCTCGTCAAAGTATTTGTCGAGTAGGAGAATAATCATGCGTATTGGTGGAATCGTATTTGGGCTAATCGTTGTACTAATTGGCGCTTCGCTATTGCTCGACAATTTGGACATTTCTGGCGACTACCCAGCCCGGGACTATTGGCCAGTGATACTCATCGCCCTCGGATTCTTTGGGTGGATCGGCAAAGGCCTGCGCCCGGAACTGGGCAGCATGGTGCTAATGGCACTTGGCGGAATTCTGCTTACACAGAATCTCGTCGACGATAAAAGCTTTGGCGATCTGTGGCCAGCTCTAGCAATAGCAGTCGGCATCTCGATCATCTTCGGTGGCACAGGCCGTAAGAACAAAAAGAAAAAGTTCGCCATGAAGTTCCAAAAGGGACGCAACTGGGGAGATCACGGTCCGAGAGGCGGTAGCAATCGGGGCAATTCGTCCCATGATGCCAACGAGTTCTTATCGGGAAGCGAACGGGTAGTCGATGGCGAATACACCGGCAGCCTGGCACGAGTAAGACTTGCCGGAGGATCGATCGATCTCACCAACGCGACCATTAGCGAAGACGGCGCTGTTCTCGAACTCGACGTAACGCTTGGCGGCTACAAAATTCGGGTGCCAAACGACTGGAAGCTCGATCTACAGGCCGATGTAAACATGGGCGAAATATCTGACAATCGACCTGACCCAGAATCACCCCGAGAAGGCTCGACCCTAACTATTGGCGGTCGAATATTCATGGGCGGAATTGAGATATCGAACTAGGTTTTTGCTTGACGCCAAACCCTTTCGATATCAATAGGGTTATTCCAGCGGGCGACCTGATAACATCCCAGCATGGGCTCAGCGGTCACAACCAATAAACGTGGCAGTCGGACAATCTTGATCCAGAGGAGTTGGTCTAGTTGGCATCGACCGGTAACTTAATACTCGGAATCAGCATCATCGTCGTTGGCGTGCTCTTGGGTTTGGAAGCAGCCGGAAAGCTGGGAGCCGACGTTAGAAAATTTTGGCCAGCGCTGCTGATACTTATCGGGTTAGTCAGCTGGGCTACCCAAGGGAAGAAACCATCATTCGCCAACGTGATAGTTATCACTTTGGGAATTATTCTCCTATTAGGTAACCTAAATGGTTTGAACGGTTTCGGATTCCTCTGGCCAGCGTTGTTTATCCTGACCGGTCTGAATCTGGCGCTCGGCCCCAAATTTCGTGACAAATTTTTGCGCTAGTTCCGACGGTCAATCAGTGAACTAAATAATCGTCAACCCACCATCAATCACAAAATTCGCTCCTGTTGCGTAGGACGCGTCATCGCTGGCGAGGAACGTGATGAACGGTGCTATGTCTTCCGGCGTGCCGAGTCGATTTAGAGGCACTCGATTCACCGCAGTCGCCTCTCGACCATCTGGATCAGGATGTTCATCGTGGTCAGGCGTTCGTTCGAGTGCGCCCGGGCAGATGCTGTTGGCTCGAATGCCCTGATCGCCGTAGTGGACTGCGATATGGCGTGCCAAATTCACGAGTCCAGCCTTACCCGTTGAATACGAAACATTCGGAGTCGTTCCGGTTAAGGCTGTAACGGAAGCAACGATAATCACGACTCCGCCTTCGCCCTGTTTCACCATTTGAGCGAGACCGTACTTGCATGCGAAATACTGCCCTTTGTAGTTCACATCGTGGGTGCGATCCCAAACTTCCTCGGGAAGCTCGTGCAAATTGCGATCTTCGTTGTGCATCTGAATACCGGCGTTCGGAACGACGATGTCTAATCGACCGAACGAATCTACTGTTTGAGCAACAGCAGATTCAACCTGCTCGGGGTCAGTAACATCGGTCTGAATCGCCACAGCCGATCCGCCACTCGCTGTAATCTCCGCCGCCACAGCGATCACCCTGTCAGCCGGAATTCCGGTAATGGCAACCGATGCGCCTTCCGCTGCCATAAGCCGCGCAGTTGCCGCTCCGATACCAGAACCAGCTCCGGTAATAAGCGCCACTTTGCCAGCAAGTTTTCCGTCGGACATGATTTTCTCTTTCGATTCTTCTCCCATTTGGAGTCACGTTGGTGACCACAGGGAGAAGCTCTAAGTCGAAGGCGAATGCCCTCATTCAGCGAGTGAACGATACTCGGCGATATGTTACTCGGAGTAAGCTTCTGCGAAACCAAGAGTAGGACTACAAAACTAGATGGAATACAGAACCGACGAGCAAATAACCGCCAGGGCCCGCCAGATTGCGCCGCTTGCCGACACCGACCTCCCGCCACTGATTAATCTCGTCACCGGGGTGAGGGAATATTGCGATCTAATGGAAAGTCTGATGCCTGAGCTCGGCGGCGATATCGACGTCACAAAAATGTCGCACAACATGGACGGTGATGAATAATGGTCGCCAACCCTCTACTGCTCTCACTATCGGAGCAGGCTCGGCTGATACGCGAAGGCTCGATCACGTCAGTAGAACTGGTTCAAGCCCATCTCGACCAAATTTCAAAGCTCAATCCGCAGTTAAACTCGTTGATCGCAGTCGATCCAGAAAGTGCCCTAGAGCAAGCTGCTGAGATCGACGCTGCACGCGACAGAGGCGAAGATCTTGGTCCACTGGCGGGCGTCACTCTCGGTGTAAAGGATGCAGTGCCTGTAAAAGGCATGCCATGGACAATAAATTCCCGAATATTCGAACACCGAGTACCTGAATACGATGCCCCGGCTATAACCCGACTCAAAAAAGCCGGAGCCATCATCATCGGGAAGGCGAATCTAAACGAATTCTTCTCTCGACCGACCGAATCTGATCTAAATCCTCCGCCGTGGAATCCATGGA
>Ga0233439_10003469_pt1 | contig 16295 bp, 16 predicted proteins | sample SI_123_September_6_FD_182713 | JGI IMG/M metagenome (GOLD analysis project Ga0233439, IMG submission 182713) | Seawater microbial communities from Saanich Inlet, British Columbia, Canada - SI_123_September2016_100_MG | ecosystem: Environmental > Aquatic > Marine > Inlet | place: Canada: British... | reverse complement strand
GTTAATTTATTATTAGATAAATCTAAATAAGTAAGTTGCGTGAGATTACCTATCTCTCTAGGTAGTTCGGTTAGTTGATTATTATGTAAATATAAATAAGTTAATTGCGTGAGTTGACCTATTTCACTTGGTAGTTCGGTTAGTTTACCGTGTAAAATTAAACGATTTAATTGCGTGAGATTACCTATCTCTCTAGGTAGTTCGGTTAATTGATTATTATATAAATATAATTCTTTTATATCTTTATTAAATGATTTACCATTAATTTTAATCATTTTGTATTGGGTTGGGTTGTAATAGTAATATCATATATATATTATATAAGTTCAATTTTATAAAAAAATAAAAACATCACACAACTATTTTAATTTATTCTATATATTCTACCCATTCATTTATTTTGGTTTCTATATATCCTCTTTCTTTTAACGCAGCACTTACTTCTTCTTTCAGTGTTTCAGTAGTTTTTATTCCTCGCTTTTCCATTATAACACTTATTATATTACCTATTTCTTCACTATCTGTTCATTATTAAATAATTCATATATTTGGAAATTTTCAAATTCTTTTTTTCTTTCTAAAATAAATATAAATATATATATAAATATAAATATATATATAAATATATATATAAATATAAATATATATAATGATGACACACGATTTATTTAAAAAACAAACTATTATGTTTATTGTAATGGTAATTGTTGGTATGTTATTTAATCCTATGAATATATTGGCATATAGATTTTCAGACTTATATATATCACAAACACTATTTTATGGGGGATTGTTGATGGCTTCGAATATGATATGGGCGCATGAGATAGTTCATTACTTATCTATGGGACATTTCAATATATTAGTTTTCACGATTGGAATTATTTTTTCTATTACTGTATCAATATTATTATTACGAAGTCAGTTATTAGTCAGCGATAAACAATGGTTAAGAAGAATGATACCTCATCATTCAACTGCATTAACTACAACTCATAAAATTTATAATAGAACAACTAATCTTAAAATTAAAAAATTAGCAAAAGAAATAATTGATACACAAGAAAAAGAAATAAAATTAATGAAATCAATGTTATAATTATTTACAATAATATTTAATAAAAATTTAATAAAAATTTAATATTATAAAAAAATATTTCCTTTAATAAAATTCTTTATGAAATACACTTGTATTTTTACTACAAGTCCAACCAGATGATACTAATTGAATAGTTTTTGCTGAATATTTACCAAAATATGTATTACTATTAACAGATACATACTTTTTAAGAGTATTGTATTGTGTTTCTGTTAATTTATCTTTACCAAATCTAAAAACAGTTAGATGGGCTATTTTATTTTTATATCTTTCTTTATATTTTAATGAATTTTTATCAAAATTATCTCTTAATTTATCACGTAATAAATTAATATCAAAAGATGGGTAACCTTTAATAATTATTGCAGTATCCGTTAAAATTAAACCTTTTAATACAATATCAAAATTTGTAATGTCTGCATCTTTAATACTTTTTTTAATTGCATAATGATAATCATTAATGTAAGAATAATATAATGGTAATATAGTTTGATAATTATCAAAATCAGCAAGTGTTAATATTGTAGTATGTAATTTGGGTCTATCTCGACAATCTATATTTCCTGGCAAATATATATAACAAGTATTATTACTCATATTTTTTAGATTATTCGCTAATATATTTAAATTTAACAATAATTCATTTTTAAAATTATTATCATTTTTAATATTTTTATCTGTAATAGGTAAGTAAAGTCCCAAGCAATAACCTTCTCCTTTAACTGGATTAATAATTAATTGTTTAAAATCATTATTATTTAATTTATTTATTAGTTCAGTATCGTGTAAATATTTTTCTTCAATTTCTTGATAATATAAATTATTCATATTATTTTCCATTTTTTTAATTTATGTAATGTTTAAAATTTATATATTATAAATCATAAATCATAAATCATAAATCATAAATCATATAAATAATATATCACTTTATCAAATAATCTTAAATTATTATAATTAAATCTTAGATATGATAATTATAATACCTTTGGGAGGAACTGATAATGAATTCAAAAATGAATATAATATTCCTCGGATTTTGTTAAGGGTTTCTAAAGATGGAAGATTATTAATAGAACATTTTATGGATTCTATTAATATTACAAATCATACAGTTATTTTTATAGTCAGGCGTGATGAAAATATCAACTTTAAAATAGGTGATATTCTAAAAACTATATTTTCAAATAAATGTCAAAAAATAATTATTTCTGAAATAATAGATACTAAAGGTTCTCTTTCTACATCAAATAATATTATAAAAAATTTATATAATGATTTAGACAAAAATGAAAATATTGTTATATTTACCAGTAATGTAATAATAGAACCACAAATTGAATTTACGCCTATTATATCTAAAAATACAAATACAAATATATTTAAAGTTTATTCATTTAAATCTAATAATCCAAATCATTGTTATATTTCTACCGACAGTAATAAATTTATAATAGATATTCATGAAAAATATACTTTTAGTAAGTATGCTTTAACTGGAATTTATCAATTTTATAATATAGAAATGCTATTAAAACATTCAAATAAAGCGTTGGAAATAATATCAGAAAAAGAAACAAATTATATATCAGATTTACTTCTATATTTAATTAATAAAAAAATAAATGGAAAATCTATTATAATTGGATTAAATGAAACAATCGATAATATTCATTGTATTAAGAATCCATCTGATTACAAATATTATATTAGAAATATATTACCTGAATTTGGAGATAAACCAGTCGGATTATGTTCGGACCATTCAGGTTATAAAGTTAAAAATATAATATCAAAAATACTTGATAAGAAAAATATTAGATGGATAGATTATGGGTGTTTAACGCCAGATAGTTGTAATTATGGAGATAGTGTAGAGCAAGCAAGTAAATCATTCTTGAATAACGAAATAGATTTTGTATTTGGAAGTTGTAGAACAGGTCAAGGAATTAATATGGCAGCAAATCATTATGGTTTCCGTTCGGCAATATTATACGATGAAAATTCAGTTTTTATGTCAGTAAATCACAATAATGCGAATTTCTATGTATTACCTGGATGTTTATACGAAGATTCGGAAGAGGATATTATTGATAAATTAATATCTATAATAAAGAATACCAGATTTCAAGGAGGAAGACATTATGATAGAATTAATAAATTTTATAAAATCATAAATAGAAAATATGTTTATCTATAGTTAAATTAATATAATCTTATAAAATTTAATATAAACATTCAGGTAATGAATATAAATTTGAAAGATAGAGAAATACAAAATATTATAATTATATTCTCGATAAGTATCTTATATTGGATTACACTTGTAATTTACAGAGAATTAACAAAAAAAGATATTAAAATACTAAGAGAAAATGTTATTTTTAAATGTAATGGTTGGTGTATTAGTCATTTTTTCCATTATTTAATATTAGGTTATATAGCACCAACATATTGGAAAGAATTAATTTTAATTGGTATCATATTTGAAATTATTGAAATTCCAATGAATAAAATATCAAAATATATTGATAGTAAATTAATAGAAGATAGTATTACAAATTCATTAGGTATAATAATTGGCGTTGTCTTATTTAAAATGTTTCCAAATAAAATAGATTTATATCATATATTATTTAAATAATCAATTAACAATTAACAATTAATAATTAATAATTAATAATTAATCAAATTGTCATAATTTTAAACAAAGGTAAATGAGATTTCCACTCTCTTTTATTAACAACTAAATTAAATAAATGTTTATAATATTTCCATACAATACCCATTGCTAATTGTTCGTTATTAACATTATTTTTAGATAACATACTTTCAAATATTTTCTTAACTTCTATTGATAAGAAAGACATTTTTTCAGGAGAACCACCAAATAAACCACCTGATATTACATTTTTAGAAGTCCATATAAAATCTTCATTTATAGGAATATTATTTATATCATACCTACATTGAGCAATAATTTTACCATTTGTATTATTTAAATTATTAATAATATTTTGGGAAGGAAAAGGTTTATTAATATTAGTATCATAAAAAAATCTGGAAATACCAGCATCCATCCAAAAGAAATATTTTGAATTAAATGGATTTTCTTTTGCGATACTTGATACCCAATCTAATTTAGAATATTGTATAATAACATATTCTGGTAAATTACATTCTATTCTTTTAGGGTCAGATATCTTATTAATATAATACCCATCATTTAAAACTTCATTAATTCTTTTACGATAACAATAATATGGGACTTCTTCCAATTTTTGAACTACAATCTTCGTTTGATATGTTTTTGGTCTATTTTCTTCTATAAAAGGAACAATATTTTCTTCTGTAAATATTACCATCGGACAATTTAATTGTAATGTTATTTTAAACCATTTTAGGTAATCATCCATCGTTTTTAATGCTAAATGATGATTATCTACTTTATTTCTTTTAATATCAAAGAGAGCAGTTATTGCAGTAACGGTGAGTATATCACTCATTTTTAGTTTATCTTTTTAGTTTATCTTTTTAGTTTATCTTTTTAATTTATTAATTATTTAAGAATAATTATAATAAATATAATTAAATCCAGTTATTAATCTAATTATTGCTCTAAAAATCTTAAATTATTAATATAATCATTAATATAATCATTAATATAATCATTAATTATGTATTTAGATAATCAAGATGGAAATAATAAATATTATCGTATTGTTTTGGTATCATTTGCTGGTCGTAAATGTACTATGTCAATATTGATGAAATATATTGAAAAATATAAAAATAAGAATACAGATTATTTTGATGAATATCGTATATTTGTAGCAACAACAATTAAAGAAGATTTAGATTATTTGGAATCTCTTAATAACAAATTTGATTGGATTAATTTAGTATATACAAAAAAAGATGATAAAATTATATTAGATGACCGTAATTATATATGGGATGCTTCTTATAAAACTTGTTGTCAAGAAGATACAGTTTATTTGAAGTTCGATGATGATATAATTTTCTTGGAAGAAAATATATTTACTGATTTTATTAAATTTAGAATTAGAAACAAAGAACATCCTCTGGTATTTCCAGCAATTATTAACAATTCATTTACTTCGTGGTATTATGAATATCAGAAAAAAATAGAAATACATCCAACATTAAAAACTAAAATAGGAGAAACATGGATTGATACATCAAAAAGAATATATCCATATGTGAAAGAAAGAATTGGACAGCAAATTAAAATAGGAAATATTACAGAAACAAACGAAGTTTTATGTCCAGTTGCATGGGGTAATTTAGATTATGTTGTATCTTTACATAATATGTTTATTAATGATATTAAAAATAATAATAATAATAATAATAATGATAAATATAAATTTCACGAATGGAGGTTAAAAGGTATTCAACCTGTTTCTATTAGTTGCTGTTGTTGGTTAGGTGACAATTTAAAAAAATATACTTCAATGGTTGGTGAAGTTAAAGATGATGAACCTTGGTGGACAATTTGGTTACCAGTTTGGACTGGATATTATAATATAATATACGGTAAAACAGTTGTTGGTCATTATGCATATTATAAACAACGAGAATTGGGATTAGATAAAACAGATATTTTAGAGAAATATGATTCTTTATTTGACTATTTAGAAAATAATAATCAAAATAAGAAGAATGCGAATCAGAAAATAATGATTGCGTATTGTGATCCAAGCAAAAAGGTAGGAGGTTTTGGAGATAGAATACTTGGTATCATTTCAATGAAATATATTGCTGATTTAATTGGAAGTAAATTTTTAATTTATTGGTCAAATGATAAAGATTTAAAACCTTATTTCAATTATGATAAATATGATGCGACTAATCATTATACCGATGAAGAATTAGTTGATATGAATAGAGTAAATCATATGTCTTCGGATATATTTATATATTATCTTAAAAATATATCTAATTTAAATGATAATTTATTTGATGTTCAATTATTACCAGTTTTGGGAATAAATTATATATTATATCTATATCAAAATAAAAATTATAAAAATAAACTACCTAAATATGATATTTTATTAAAAGAAATATATTCTTCTTTTTTAAGAGAAGTGTTTATTCCAAAACAGAATATATTAAACAAAATTCCAAAACAAATTAAAAATAAAAGTTGTAATCCAAATAATAATACAATTATAGTTGGATTACAATTTAGATGTGGTGATAAATATATGGATATTATCGGGTATGATAAAAATATGTGGACAGATGTAAAAATTATTAAAGAAATTGTTAATAATTTATTAAAAATAATTTTTGAAAAATATGAATCAAAATATGATAAAATTTATTTATTTTTAACTACTGATTATTATAAATTGTATGATTATATTAATCAAGTTAGAAACTCGGTTCCTATTTATAAAAAATTTGAAATATTATACGATAATCGTAATATAATTCATATAGATTTATCAAGTAATAAAAAAGATATAGACAAATTATATTCAGATTTTATATCTTTAACAATGTGTGACGATTTATATATAACATATGATTCTAATTTGGGTAGAATATCATCATTAATGAACCTAAATTTATATAATCAAGAATATAGAAATATTATTCATCTTCCTAGAAAAAATTTAAGTTTGAAAGGTATTTCAACTGAAAAATTTTATAAATTAAGCACTAAAAAACCATATAATGATGATAGTTTTGATGATTCATTGTGGAATAAAATTATAACATTAAGTTAAATTGTTTAATATAATTTTCAATAATACATTTTTTTTTTAGATGCACATCGTCTATAAACCATTCTGGAACAATTGTATTTAAGTCTTCATCAACCATTATATCAAATATTTTTAGATAATGAAAATCATTATTTTTAGCAAATTGAAATAACATTTCGTTAAATATTTTAGTTATTTTATTTCTTTCTTGTGTTGAACCTTTTGAATATTTATTTAAAAATATTGTATCTATAGATGGCGATGATGCTAATATTTCCCATATAATAATATTTTGAAAACCATTTTGATAAACTTCCATTATAAATTCAGTATATCTATTATAAACTATTTTAATATTATCTTCTATTGTAGTATTTGTTTTTTCTATATATTTATATATATGTTGTCTACAATCGGATTCGCCGAACATAAACATAACATAAACTTCATTTTTATTATTTTTATAATTTTTATAATTGCTTAAGATATTATAAATAAAATTTTTTCTATTTGGTTTCCCAATATGATATGCCAATGCTCCTAAATTTCCAGGAACTCTGGAGCAATCAAAAACATAATTATCACCATATTTTACAATATGCCTCGTTCCGACATTTATAATTTTTCCAGTGAAAAGACAAGTATGACTGTCTCCAATACATATTATAGTCTTCATTATAATTTATTTCGCAAAATTTTAATATAAGATTTATATTTTTGATATTATTAAATTATTAAATTATTAAATTATTAAATTATTAAATTTAAATTAACATAATGGTTTTTATATCACATAAAGATAAATTTGTATTTATTGCCTGTGCAAGAACAGGTAGTTATACAAATTATAATGAATTAATTAAAAATTATAATATACCAGAAAAGGGTATAACAAATCACAAAGATTTAACATTTATGGGATTAGATTCTTTACCAGATATATTTCATACGTCTATTGAAAATGTTTATAATAAATTTAATAATTTAGAACATAATTTAGATAATTATTTTAAATATGCTTTTGTTAGAAATCCTTGGGCAAGATTTGTATCGTTGGCGAGGTACACATCATATTGCGCGGATAGGTCAAACGAACCCGGATTTCGTTGGGCGAAACCAATGTTAGAATTCAAGACATTTGAAGAATTTTGTAAAGGATTTGAAAAATCATCATTAAAAACAGAATCGCATTTTTTTCCATATACACAGCAATTATTTATTGATGGTAAATGTAAAATGGATTACATTGGAAGACTTGAAAAAATGAATGAAGCGAGTAAAATTATCAATGATAAAACAGGTTTAAATATAGTTTATCCGAAACAAACAAATTTAAATCAGAATTATGAATATAGAAAATATTATAATGAAGAAACTAAAAATATAATTGGAAATTATTATAAAGATGATATAGAACATTTTAAATATACTTTTTAATAATAAATTTTTTTAATAATTGAATATTTAAGATATAATTTGTATTATATACTAAATTTTTTTAAATATGGATTTTACATTTGGAATAATTACTGGTTCAAACCAGGAAATATATATTAATAAATTTATAGACAGTATAGAAAATGAAAAAATACCTAATTATCAAATAATAATTGTTGGTGAAGCAAATATAAAAAGAAATAACACAGAAGTTATAAAATTTGATGAAAGTATTCGTCCAAATTGGATAACTAGAAAAAAAAATATAATAACGGAAAATGCAAAATATAATAATATTGTTTTTACACATGATTATTTAATATTAGAACCTGGTTGGTATAAAGGATATTTAAAATATATTGAAGAATTTGGAGATTTTGATGTTATAATTAATAAAATAATAAATGTTGATAATACCAGATATAGAGATTGGATATTAAATTCAAATTTATGTAAAGGATTGAAACTTGTTAATCACGAATATAATTATCGAGGTAAAGAAGGTGTATCTGATATTTGGAGAGGTAAATTTCCAAATATAGGTTCGTCAATTAATTTCAGTGAATATTTGATTCCGTATGATATTAAAAATATTAATGGTGAAATTAATCAATTTATTTATATAAGTGGAACATATTGGGTTGCCAAGAAAAAAGTAATGATAGATATTCCATTAAATGAAGACTTACTTCAATCTCAAGGTGAAGATGTAGATTGGTCTCAAAGAATATCTAACAAATATGTATTTAAAATTAATGAATATTCTACAGTTAAATTACAAAAAAACAAGATATTATCAAATACTGCTCCACTTTCTGAAAGTAAATTAATAATTAATAAATATTTAAACAATATGAATAATTTGAATAATATTAATAATATGAATAATATTAATAATATGAATAATGCCTTATTATTAACTCACGTTGCTTTAGAAAATCATAATAAATATAATATTGCTTTAATAGATTTTAGTTTGAGACATTATCGTAAATATAATCCGAATACTTATATAATTTTGACTGGTCATGGAAATAGTATTCCTGAAAATATTTTAAAATTAGCAGACTGGTATTATTGGAATGATGGTATAATTGAAAATGAGTTAGGAAAAGGACACCCATATTTATCAACAATCGGATTAAAAAAAGCAAAAGAAATGGGATTCAAATATGTATGTAAATCCAGAGCAGATAGCATAAATATGATACCAAATATAGTAGAATTTTGCCACCAAAAATTATTAAATTCTAAAAAAGATTTACTTAATATTGGTTATGACAAAGATAGATATTATATGATGGACTTATTTATCTATTCTAATGTTGATATTTTAATATCGTTATTCAATAAAGATAATTGGAATAAACAATCATGGATGATCGATGGTTGTGGTCCAGTAGCATATAATTTTGGATTATTATATGGTAAAGATATGGATTCAATACCTTATAATTTAGAAATGTGGAATTCACTCGTTGAAGAAAAGGTAATAAATTTAACACCAGATGAATTAAAATGGTTATGTTTTAGAAAAAGAATTGATATCTTTACGAAATATGGATTGCGATTGCTTGAATCTAATTGTTTAGATGTTTATAAAAGTGTATTATGGCCACAATAACTAAATAACTAAATAATAACCAATTTAAGATTTTTTTTATTTTTTAAAATATAATTATTGATAAACAAACTTAAATATAAAATAAATATAATTAACAATAAAATAAATATATATTACAACTATATCACAATGAGTCAATATATATCATATAATAGTTATATAAATAATATGTTAAAAGATGATGAATTATTTAATAATTTTAAACAAAATGAAATTTATAATAATATTTTAGAACATGTATCAGAAAAACAAGGAAAAGATTATTTAGAGTATTTAATTCGTAATTATTATCATTTAATTAAAAAATTAGATTGGAATTTATTATTAGAAAATGACAAAATTGGCAATCCAATTAAATATGATTATAAATCTATATTATCACCTCATATAGAATTAGAATCTTATTTCATATCTCCTACAACTTTAAGATATATTTATACTAGTTGTGATATATTGAGTAATTTAAATAAAATTAAAAATTCAAATGATTCAAATGAATCAAATGAACCAACAGTAATTGAAATAAATGTAATTGAAATTGGTTGTGGTTATGGAGGTCAATGTAAAATATTATATGATATTTCTAAATGTTTTAATTTTAAAATAAAATCATATACATTAATTGATTTAAATGATGCAAATATGTTGCAAAATAAATATTTAAAATCTCTAAATTATAAAACTAATATTAATTACATATCATTTGAAAATTTAAAAAATAATATTGAAACAAATAATAATGAAAAACTATTAATGAATACTTATGATTTAGCAATTAGTAATTACGCTATAGGTGAATTTTCAAGAGATGTCCAAATATTTTATATTGATAATGTAATAAAAAGGAGTAATCATAATTATATAATTTGGAATACAAGACCAATACATCCATATTTTAGTAATCAAATTAGAATGTTGGAAACTCCACAAACAGGAAATTCGGATGATCCAAATATTATATTTTTAAAATAAATTATATAAATTAGACTATGATTTTGGCATTAATTGAAATCCGGCCCTAATAGGAATTGTTGGTATGTTATATTTTGTCATTAAATCTCTTAATAAAAATTCAAAACTCCAACAACATTCTGAATTATCCCATACTGATACTACTTTTCTTTCATTTTTTTTATAAAATCCATTATTTGATGTATTATTCAAATATTTTAGATTAAGAAAAGTGGAAGAATAAATATTCATTATTTCATTTGAACCCATATTAAACCAATCACTAATAATATTGTCTGGTTGTCCTATATTTTCATAATATAGAGCGTTCATTGTATTAAATTTAGAACATATTAATTCAACTTTTGGAAATGTATCATATCTTAATTTAATAACACAATCATATTGAATATTATTAGTATATGCGTATTCTTCTTTCAAGTTATTACATTTAAAAACGCTATATACTTGACTAACTAAAACTTTAATAACGTGATTTTTTGCTTGTTCTTTTGTCATATTTATATTACCTTTCATTTTCATATAATTTTCTAAATATTTTTCTGGTAATTGATAGTAATTATTAAAATTTTTAAAGGTTTTTAAATTATCAGATTCAACTAAATATGATTTTGGTTTATAATATTCAATTAATTGTTTATCAATACCTAATTCAGCATTTTCGGTTCCTCTATTTTTATCTCCTTTATCCATATATAAATCTTTATCATCATACCAAAGATGCATAAATACATCTGCTTTATTTGGATCAATAATTAATTTTTTAATAATTGGAGCAACATGCATTGCTTCTCTTGGTTGACCACAAAGTAATACTGCAACCTTCATTATGATTATTTTCTATTTTCTATTTTCTATCAAATTCTTAAATCGTAATTTAAGGACATATAAAACATTTATATTTATTAATAAAAAAAAGACTTAAATAATCAAAATGATTAAATTAATTATATTTGATTTAGATGGAGTTTTAGTAAATTCTCGTAATTTACATTATATTGCTCTTAATAAAGCATTAGAAAACTATGATGTTAGATATGTTATTTCCAAAGAAGAACATTTAGCAAGATTTGATGGATTATCAACGACCGTAAAATTAAATATGCTTTCAAAAGAAAGAGGTTTACCTAAAGAAGCACACAATATAATATGGAAAACAAAACAAAAAATGACGGTTTGTGCGATTAATGAAACAATAACAATTGATATAGAATTGCAAAATATGATGAAAAAATTAAAAGAAGATGGATATGTTCTTTATTGTGCTTCAAATAGTATATGGAATACAATTAAATTGATTTTATTAAAATTAGGTATTATTGAATATATTGATTTTTTTATTAGTAATGAAGAAGTGAAACAAAGCAAACCACATAATGAAATATATTTGAGATGTATTATTAGAGAAGGAGTTTCTCCAACAGAGACTTTAATATTAGAAGATTCACCAATAGGGAGGAAAAGCGCATATTCAAGCGGTTCATATGTTATGGAAGTTGCAGATAGGTTTGATGTTGAATATAATAATGTGATTCAATATATAAAGAGTAATATTGTTGGTGGTTTGTTAAATATGAATGAAGTAATAAATGATGATTATAAACCAAAATGGAATAAACCTATAAATATTATTATTCCTATGAGTGGTTTTGGTAAAAGGTTTGCTAATGCGAATTATAGTTTTCCGAAACCGTTAATTCCAACATTAGATGGAAAACCTATGATACAATTAGTTGTAGAAAATTTAGGTATTAATGGTAATTATATTTTTATCGTAAATAAAAAACATTATTCAGAATATAATATGGAATACCTTTTAAAACTAATTGCTCCAAATTGTAAAATTGTATTAGATGATATGGAAAAAAAAGTTAAAAGAGGTGATCCTCTTGGTGCCGTTTGTAGTATATTATTAGCAGAAGATTTAATCAATAACGATACTCCATTATTAATGGCAAATTGTGACCAATATTTAGACTGGGATAGTAATGAATTCCTTTATTGTATGGATGGTGTAGATGGTGGTATCCAAACATTTACAGCAACCCATCCAAAATGGTCTTTTGCTAAAGTGGATGATAATGGATTTGTTATAGAAGTCGCAGAAAAAAAACCGATTAGTAATATAGCAACAACGGGAGTATATTATTGGGGTAAGGGTCAAGATTTTGTTAAATATGCAGAACAAATGATGAGTAAAAATATTACAGTTAATGGTGAATTTTATTCTTGTCCGGTATTTAATGAGGCAATATCAGATGGTAAAAAAATAAAAATACATTATTGTAAAAAAATGACAGGTATTGGAACACCTGAGGATTTAGAACATTTTTTGAATAATTATAAGTAATAAATAAAATATGATAAAGAAAATCTGCTATTAATTATAAAATCATTACAATAAAAATGGTTAAAATTATATCACATCGTGGAAATTTGAATGGTCCGAATCCAAATGAAGAAAATAAATTTGAATATTTATTAAAAGCATTTCAATTAGGATATATTGTGGAATTAGATTTATGGAAGGTTAATGGCAAATTATATTTAGGTCATGATTCACCACAATATGAATTAGATGAAACTATTTTTATTAATTCTAAATTACTTAATAATTCTTTGATTCATTGTAAAAATTCAGATTCTTTGAAATATATGATTTCATTAAATTTAAATTTAGAATGTTTTGCACATCAAGAAGACGATTATGCATTCACAAATAAAGGAACATTATTAATACATCCATATACAAAAGATGTAATTAAAGAAGGTATAATAATGATGCCAGAAAGAGGTAGTTTTACAGAAAATGATATTAAAAATGTATATGCTTTATGTACTGATTATCCAATTAAATATAATAAAGAAGTAAATTAATTTTATATTTTCATACTTTATATTTTCATACTTTATATTTTCATACTTTATATTTTCATATAATAATTTATAATAAGTAATTAAAAAGTAATAATGAATATAATTATAACGGGTGGATGTGGATTTATTGGAAAATATTTAGTAGAATTGCTTTATAAAGATTCCAGAATTAATCTAATATATGTTATTGATATTAATATTAATAACAAACTTACGAATTATGATAATACTAAATTAAAATATATTACCGAATCAAGTAAATTAATAAAAACATTAGATAAATTAAATATCGCTTTTGATATTATATTTCATCTTGGTGAATTTTCAAGAATTAATGCTTCTTTTACACTAATTGAAAATGTTATAGATACTAATATTATTGGGACAATGACAATATTAGAATATGCCAGGAAACATAAATGTTTTTTAGTTTATTCAGCATCATCATCAGTTCATCAAATGAAAGAAAATGAAGCAAATCCATACACAATAGGTAAAAAACATAATATTGAATGGATAAAATATTATCATAAATGGTTTAATCTTTCTTATTGTTTATTATATTTTTATAATGTTTATGGTGATGGACAAATTAAAGACGGTTCAATGAGCACCGTAATTGGTAAATTTCTTGAACAATGGTTAAATGATAAAATGATAACTGTTGTTAGTCCTGGAACACAAAAAAGGTCTTTCACCCACATAAATGATACTATATCTGCAATTGATATTATATTAAATAAAATGGTATTTCCAAAAATAATAAATAAACGATATAATCAAGAAAATAATTCAACTTCTTTAGAATACAATATATCTTCGGGTATAGAATATTCTATTTTAGATGTTGCTAAGATGTTTGGAGATAATTATATTATTGTAAAAAAAGATAAAGTTAATAGGATGTCAAGTATTGGTGATAATAGTAAATTATTGGAATTAGGTTGGGAGCCTAAAATAATGTTAAAAAATTATATTGAAAACTATGTTAAATATAGCACAAGTCTATAAAATGAATAAAGTTTTCTAAAAGTTTTCTAAAATTTTTCTAAAAGTTTTCTAAAATTTTTCTTTAATATCTAACAAATAAACATCTTTTGTATCTATATTTTTATTTACTTCATTATTATATACTAAATAATCAAATAATTCAGCGATAACACCATTTCCTCCATTTCTGGACATTACTTTTCTAACAGAAGATTTAACATCCATTGGAGCATCAGCAGGACAAAATGTATTAGATAAACCTTTCATCATACCTAAATCAAAATAATCATCGCCAATAAATGCAAACGATTTTCTTGAAATACTGTATTCTCTTTCAAATACTGGGATAAAATCTGCTTTATCTAAATGTTTTCCATCAGTTCTACAACCATAAATTGGAATTAATCTATTTTTAAATACATTACTGTTAATATTTAAATCCCCAGTTAAACCAATAACTTTAATACCAGATGTTATAAATCTTTTTATAGCAGTCCAATCTTTATCATTAAATTCTTTATAATCTACATTTCCATTTCTATTATAAAGTTTTCGTCCAGTTGTAAGAACTCCATCTATATCTAATATTAATAATTTAATATCATTATTATAATGTTTATCAATATAGTTATTTAATTCAGATGGTATTCCAATGACTGTATAATCTGTTGATGGTAAATTATATGTCGTTATCCTTAATTCATTTTCTAACATATAATTCAATGTTTGGGAAATATATAATTCAGGTAAATAATGATTAAATCCACCACAATTATCTCCTATAAAAGGTCGTTTAATATATATATCGGGTATAGAACGCCATAAGAAAGATGCTTTTTTCCAATAATGGACGCCAACTAATCCTTGGTCGCTAATTATTTTTTTTTCGGCAAATTTAGTTGCTATTTGATTAGAATTTATATCATTAATAGTTTTTACAAAACTGTAAGTCGGATTTTTTGTTGTAGTAGTTAAAACAGAAGCATCGTGATCGTAATTATTAAAAAATAGTAGCATATTATTTATATAATCCTGATTCCAATGAAATATTTGGTCACAATTAAATGAAATTAAAGGTTTGTTGGGATTAATTAATCTTTTAGCAGCATAACAAGACATAGCAGTTCCATTCATCATATTATCAACTGGAACAATATGATGTTTATAGGGTGTTGCTTTAGTGATATTCTCAATTAATCTATTATACTGTTCTTGATTACCCATTAATTTAGCACTTCTTACTACAAATATATAAGTTCCTTGTATTCCAATAGAATCAATCACTCTTTCTATCATAGTTTTCCCACGAATTGGTAATAATGGTTTTGGTATATCAACATCATATACAAATTCTGAATTACGATAAGATTTAAATCTGCTCCCTTCTCCTGCTAAAGGAATGATTACTTGTAAATCCGTCATCTTTTAAATTATTTCTAATTATTTGAATTATTTTGTATTATTTTAATTTTTAGTATATTAATCTATATTTAACTAATATTTACCAAATAAAAACTTAAATGATTATATAAAAATTATTATATAAAATTTTATT
>Ga0233439_10003464_pt1 | contig 16309 bp, 5 predicted proteins | sample SI_123_September_6_FD_182713 | JGI IMG/M metagenome (GOLD analysis project Ga0233439, IMG submission 182713) | Seawater microbial communities from Saanich Inlet, British Columbia, Canada - SI_123_September2016_100_MG | ecosystem: Environmental > Aquatic > Marine > Inlet | place: Canada: British... | reverse complement strand
TTCAAACCCTCAGAAATAAACTCTGACGTTATTTGTCCCCCAACTAACTCTACACCTATCTCACGAGTCCCTTCTCTGAAGAAAACTTCAGGAGGCTGATCAAAAGCATCTACTTGTCTTTGATCTCTACTATACTCCAAGACAGCTCCTGTTGGATATATCTCTGAAGACCCTACCAAACTCTCTCCAAATACTGTAGCGGAAGCTCCTTGTTTAGCAGGGTATTCAACGACAAGAGTTATGAAAACACTCCGATCTGAACCCACGTCACCATCATTCAAGTTCCCTATAATCTGAGAACCCGCAGAAGCTAAGTCTATTGTCGTATTATTTCTATCTAACACTATTTCTATGTTGTCAGTTCCAAGTCCTGAAACTTTTTTCAGTTGAGTCCCTCTGTCTATAACTAAAGCACTATTACCATCGTCATGCCAACACTCTAAAACATCTATAACAGAGGTCCCTGTTGGAGCACACTGTCCAAACATCAAACCATCTTTGGACTTTGCATCCCAATATCTGAATTTTGAACTCGCTTCTAGTTTAGAAATGTCTAAAGAAATAATATCTCCCTCATACCACCCTGCATTATTATTGTCTATTTTAGCAACACTTAAAGCCCCATCATAGTTTTCACTGACATCAAACTTTACTTCAAAAATAACTCTCTCTAAAACAGGAGCAGTAGAAAACCTTCTAGCGATATGGTCAAACTCACGAATGAATGTTCCTCTTTGTGTGGTATCTCCCACTCCACCATGAGCTTGAGTCCTACCAATCTCATCACAAACGAGAGGTTTAGTAGAAATACCACCACTACCATTAAAAGAAGGTCTGAAATCACTTGAGTCTATAGCCCAAGTGTTGTTTTGATTGTCGAGTAGAAGTTGAAACTGTCTCACTAACTCTGAAGAATAATCAAAACCATGTGGGAAGACTGTAGTTCGCAAATCGAGTATATCTTCAGCATAAATAAGATCACTAAACTGTCCATCGGGTCTATCTGAATTACTTACACCCACAGCAATAATCGTATCTGTAACTAAAGCATTATTTGAAGTGGCTTCGTGAGTAGAAAGAAGAGCATTATTTGCATAATGCTCTGGGTCAAAAGCTCCTTGTGATCGTCTAAAGACATAGCAAATTGGGATTGCATACACATACCCATCTACAGCACCGAGAGCATTTGAACTTGCTTCCGTACCATCTCCACAAAAGAACAAACCCGAATCGGTAAAAGGATAAGAGTTTGTCTCTCCATCTGCTCTTACGACATCTGCAAAACTTGCACGAGAAAAATGGTAACCAGCCTGTGGAGAACTTTGACCTCCTTGGGCTTCTACGTTTACATTATCAAAGCCGAAATATTGTGTTTTAGGGTTGATTCCATCTGGGTGTGTCTGACCTTCACCATTGTAATCAACTGAGAAAACTCTGAACCTATACTGTATTTGGACTCTTTTCGTAGTCACTTCTGAAATAAATGTGTCTATTAAATCACTATCTAAGAATAGACTTGGGTCAGCTTGTGTATTTCCATAAGGATATATTTTTGTAGCGTTAGGAGCACCTTCTCCGTCTGTGCCTCCACTCGGTTGCCTTATTAGAATATCTCCATGTGTAGAAATAACTACGTTGTTTGAAGCTAGACCACCATTAATCGTAAGGAATATGAATTCTGTCCCATTAGTTTCGGCTTCTATGGCTAAACCCAGCGTCGTGGATGTACTTTGCTCATTTATTGCATCTCTAATATTTCTAGCTGTTTCAGGGATTGTATTCCCGATTTGATAGTCTTGACCGACCGCTAGCGTCACAAACCCACCTCCAACATTTGCAGTACCATCTAAATAGATGTCTCCGACATTATTAGAGTTTAGTCTGAATGTGGCACTCGCAGGTGAACTTGGCGTGACTAGTTGTTTCCACACTTCAAGAAATACAAAATCTGTTCTTTTAGAATCTGGAGGAGAACCCTCTACAGTCGGAGGAGGTAGAGTGATAAGATTAAGAGCAGGATTGTTACTATTAGATCCCGACACCACTATTTCTTCTCCTGCTACATGAGCAACGAAGGATTTAATAGTGAATGCGTTTGGTATTTCTGAATAAAGGAAGTCAAACTCTACTGTTTCTCTAGGAAAAACAGACACAACTCCTGAAGAAGTTGTGTAATTTGAGTTCTTTCGAGCTATTTCTTGGCTAAGATTAAGTTCACTGTCTAAAACAGATTTCCCGTCTTGAAAGACTACGCTCTCCCAAGAGCGGTCTGTAGACGTAAGGTTTCTTGAAACTGAGGTTATATGTTTAAGAGTCATTTATGTTCCCCTTAAAAAGTAAGTCGCCAAGTTATTGCGAGAACAGAACCTTGTGGCTTGTTAATCACAGGAAATGTGAGATAATTAGCAAGCACATCATAGTTCCTCAAATCTCTTGCGACATCTCTATTTTGTGGATCTTGGTCATTTGGTGTTCCTACATTTATGTCTACAGGAGAAATAAGACCCATCTCATTCAAACCACTGTTAGCTTCGTTTTCTGAGAATACTGTAGTAAAATCAATCACATTAGTAGGCACAGAGGATACAGTGCCATCCGCAGAACGATATACTACAGAAGAAAACTGTTTCCGTTCTTCTTCTATGTTCAACCTTCTTTGTTGGTCTGTCGCTATATCTGGAGAACTAGCATCCCCATTAGCCCCACTCCCCACAGCTAAGACTTTCAGACCTGAAATACCTGCTTCTCCTTTAAATAACATAGAAGCAAAAACACCACCATCTAGAGTGTATATGTTTTTCTTATCAAGTACTGTTTCTTTTTCGCCATTAGCAAAGGTTAAAGTAGCCTTAACTTCCCCAAGAACAGAAATACCTGTTTCTCTGAAATTAAACCCAAAACCTAGTCCAGTCGTAGTGGGTGCAGGGATAAAGTCTTTATTTTTCATGTTGTCCTCCTTATCGGGGTTATATGTTAGGATATAATACCAACATATAAATCATCAACAGTAAGAAAGAATATAAAGACTATTACATTTTAAGTCCCAAAGGTAATCGTATAAGAAACTTCTAGTGTACCGTCATTAGTCTTAGTAATCGTGTTTGCTAAGACTCTGCGAGCAAACATCCTCATCTTATTTGTGCTGTGGGGATAGTTTCTTGAAGCGGTGTTCGTATTGGCTACAAAACCGTTCCCATCAATGTTCTCTCCTGCTGTCCAAAGAGCTATCTCTGAAATCTCTATATTCCCTTCACCTGTGCCAAAAGTGGTGGTGAATTTTATCTTCTTAGCTTCTGGGTAAGTGAAAGAATCAATCTTCCTACAATACTTAGCATCATTTTCTGTGGTAGCTGAATCATCCCCTGCTGTTGTAGGTGCGAACTGACTGTCCACCATAGTAACAAGATAAGTAGGCTCTGCAACGTCTGTATTGACAGCATTATGTGCATTACCTTGACCATCTGTACCTGTGTTTGTACCTACCGCTACCCAACCGATCATATTTGAGTGGTTGCTTTGTTCAATGTCTGTCTGACCTGCTACACCAGCGGGGCCTATATAATCAAACCCTGTTGGGTAATTGGCAGTGTCTGTGTAAGTACGTTGGTCGCCTAGTAGCACACCTAAACCACCTCTATCGGGTGCTACATAGGGAGAGGCATTTGTCCCAGACATTGGAGCAAGACAATCCATAAGAATGTTGTTAGACATCTCAGTAAGAGAGTTTGAACCCTCTTCTATTTGGACAATCTCTCCGTTTTTATTTCTTAGAACGCACTTAACGTAGCCTTTGATTTTCAACATGGTCTATCTCCTTTTTGAAAGGGTGAGTTAATAAAAGATTAAAAAATCTATTTGATGTAAATGTTACCATCATTTCTTATAAAGAATACGAAATGATTAGTGTTGGAAGTTAAAGTGTTAAAGTTAACAAGAGGTGGAGGATTTAGTTGTGTATAGTCGGGTTCATCGGGTGCAGGTAAGTCAGTCACATAGGTTTCTAAATGAAGAGAAATCTTATCGGGGTCAGATACTGACATAAGATAATGGACATTAGTGTTCAATGTCAGATATAGAGGTGCAGAAGTGTAGCTAAAAGGAGATAAGGAACTAGATAGTGCTATCTTATCAGCATCATTATGATCCCAAACAAATGCAGGGAAGTTTCCCCCAATATCTCTCTCTATTGCATTCAAAGACTGCTCATTGTTGAAATAATCAAAGCTGTTAGCAGATGTAGGTTGTATAGGTTTAATCTGAATGTACATATCTTCTGTATGTTCGTAGTTTAAAAACAAATACGCTCTAAGAGGCAAAACACCGCCAGATGGGATGTTGTGGTAAGGTGAGTACCTGTCTAAGTAAGCAGGTAGTGTGCCTTTTTTAACGATAGGGAAGAGAGGGTCATTGACAAACCGCTCTCCTACAATAGGAAGGTTTTTTATGTTTGTATTATCTCTATCATTTTGAAGCCCTAAATCGACCACATCGAAATAGTAAGAATATGTAGCATAACTTCTCACAGGATTTTGAATATAGTGTGGATTAAAAGTGTGTTCGTTATTTGTCACTTCTGTAGGAAATAACTCAAACCACACATACTCATCGGGGTTGCTTGAAAAGCTTTTTTGAGGGAAATCTTTCATTTTTTCGTTTGGATCTACACTATTGCTATATTTTACTTGGACAGCCATTTTCATGTTGTACTCAGACTCATGAGAAACAACTCCATTATAGCCCAAAGACTGAACTTCAAGAAATAACCGATCTCCTAGCTTAACAGGAAAATCTGAGTCTCCCTCTACATAAAGGTCTACAACATTTTGTCTTATGTTAGTCGGTGTTGCAGAATTGTGATAAGCCTCATTATTGACAAACTGATCTGTAGGTTGGTCTACATTTAAAATACTAGAAAGTCTTAAAGTATTTCCGATGTTGTCTCTCCAACTAGGGTTTCGGATGTCAAATATGGGTTTTTGATCAACTTCAGAAAACTGGCCTGTCGCTTCAATAGAGGGGTAATAAAGTTTTTTATAGATCGGGTCAGGTCCTTTTTGGGGGTCTACTTTATATAATGTGATGTTGAAGTCGAAGCTGTTATCTAGGAGATCATTATCAACTTTTAGGGCAATAAGAAGACTGACCGAATGTTCAATCTCTACATATTCATCGGTCGGCTCAACTACTTCATTAGTGAAAGCATCTGGTTCAAGATCTATCCTATATATTGTGTTTGCTGACACACCCTCGTCTGAAACTAAAACGATTTCCTCATTGCCGGCCTCTCCCGCAACTACGGGAGAAAAAGCAAACTCTGCTGTAGGAACGTCGTCTGAAATAACTGTGGTTTCTTCTTCAGAAATAGGGCTGAACCTATAAGCAACAAGATCAGTTTCATCCATCTCATCGGAAACTACTATAGTTTCCATATGTTGGACACCTACGACAGGGAATCTTATTTCTACATCATCTGTATTTAAACCTGCTAAGATTTCTTCTTCTAGCACATCTCCTGCACCAACCACAAATCTGTAGTCTACACTTACTTCTTCGTCAGAAAGTCCTACCACATCTGCAACGTCCACTTCTTCTGAAGAGAGCAGGTGAAATACAGTAAATAGAGGGTCATCTGAAACACCTACGGTGTCTATCAATGCTTCTCCTATAATGAAGTTCCCGTTTAAAATCAGAGTAGCGTCTTCAACTAAAGGAAGCACATCCCCCAAAGAAATAGAGAAGGTGGTTTCTAAGTCCTCTCCATCGCTTAGGTTCACTACTTCAACTTCTAAGTCTGAGTCATCTTGATAAGCGAGGAGTAACTCTTCTTGGTTGTCGTCATTGATCACCACACTATCTTCTAAGAAAACACCATAGAAATACCTTGCTAAAAGGTCTATTTCTTCTTTTGATTGGAAATTTATTCTTAACCCAGTGCTCTCTAAAACTTCTCTTCTATTTAATATGCTTCTTATTCCTATGAGAGAAGAAGTGAGATTTAAAGAGAGTGAGGGTCTAACTCTCTCTATTGTATGTTTGACTGCTTTGATAGGGCTTATAAAGGGGTGTCCTTTTATTTCTATTCTTGTCAAATCGTCTTCAAAGAAGATTTCTTCGGCTTCTATCCCTTTTTCTTTACTTTGTTTTAAATAGAGGTCGAGTCTAGGTTCGTCTGTGGGGAAGTCTGAACTAATTGCCCTACCCTGTGGATTTTGCATTAGTTCTTCTGGAGAATTTCCTTTTCTGTTTAGAGAAGGGACTGAGAAATCTACTTGACCTTCACTGAAAATAGCACCCTTATACCAATTCTGCATAGTGTAGGGGGTGCTAGAAATAGATACGATATTGACTGTAGTGCCATCTTCAATGTCCTCTATATACAAACCCCTAGTTCGTATAGAAAAACCATACTCGTTTAAATCTGAGTCTTGTATAGACACAATGAAATCTGGCTTAAAACCTAAAGAGTTAAAAGAAACTACGCCCCCATACACTGAAATAGTTTTTTTAGCATAGTCTCGCACACCGCTTACATTAGAAGAAATAGGGTTGAAGCTATTCAACGAGAAGTGAGTGTTAGAGTTATACTTTGTGTTTTTTTCTAGTAGGATTTGATTATTAGAAGGATCATTACCCCCATAAGTGTTTAGCCCAAAAGTACCTTGTAGTGTTGCTTCAGATTTAAACAAGTCTGTGTTTTTTGGCTCAATAGGAGAAGTAGGGTAAATGCCAATGGTGGGAGAAGATTTCACATTAGATTTTATAGTGGCAGGCTTCTTTGGACGGACTGTTGCTTTACTGCGTCTAGTGTTTCTCGAAGCGTTTAGGACGAACTGCTCTGAGTTTAAGTCCGTAAAGTTGACAAGATCATCTTCGCCTAGAGGGACTCTTATTTCTATTATTTTATTATCATATAACTCGACATGATCTTTGAACTTTAAGCTGACTTTATTGGAAACACCGCCTACAGAAATATAGTAAGGGTAGTATTCTTCTATCTCAATAAAGCCGTTAAGTGGGGTGATACTTTCTTTGAGTATTGGAACACCTTTAAAACTTCTTCTCAAAGGTACATTCAACTCTGAATAAAACGCACCACCTGACTCTCTTACAGTAACCGTAACATTTCTATTTTTTAAGGGAGGTGTTTTCCAGCTATACTCTAAAAAAGTTATTTCTTGCAGTCCTGCTTGGACACCTATAGCAGAATCAAGTGTGATTTCTGAGGCTCTCAAGTAATAAAGATTTTTTGCCCTCTTGTCCGAGAAATAAGCTTGTCCCTCTATTATAAGAACCTCGTTATTTCCGATTCTTTCATCTAAAGAAATAAACCCATTTGTAATGGTATAAGACCCAATCCTATTATGTCTGACTATGTTTACATCGTACACGCCATCCGGAGCTGTCACGTCTTCTATACTCTTTACGGTTCTCCGTTTTCCTCCAATAGAAACACTGTCTAAAACAGACACGAGAGCTTGAGATATTCTGACTTTTTGATTGTTATAATAACAAAGAAGTACGTTCTCCCAAGTACCTGCTCTTACTTTTCTCATGTTTTCTTGGTGGGAACTCCCCAAAGAAAAAATAAAACTCTCTTCATTCTGTGGGATTATTTCAGAAACTACACCATCCTCTTTTTTAAAGTTAAGAGTAGTCCCACTTGGCTTAGAGATATTTTCTTCAAGAACAGAAGAAATCTCCCCTATTTTTAGATGGGCAGGTTTAGTTGTCTTGAGAACTTTTCTTAGGTTCTCTTGCTCTTCAAGAGAACTTGAAGAAATACCAAGTTCCAAAGAATGTGTATGTCCCTTATAAGGTTGAACTACTCCATCTATTACTTCATGGTAGTGGAGTCCTTCGCCCCAACTCTTACCGATTGGAGCAGAAGTAGACCCCAACCCTTTAGACTGAGCATAGACAATGTGTCTATGTTTGACAGTAGTCTGGTCTGTAGGGTTTTCTGTGTATCTGATAGTAGAAGAATAAATAGAAATAATATGCTGACTTATTTTTCTCAGCTCTATCAGATCCCCATCCTTTGTACTCTCTAAAGCTTTGGAAATACTTTCTTCTGTAGAACCTGAAAGAAGACTTTGTACTATTTCTTCACAAAGGTTCTTTAATTTTACGGTGTCTGAAATATTAGGGATGTTCTCATCTTCAAAGATCAAAGACAGGAGTTTTGAATAAATAAACTCAGGTCTTAAGTCTGAGAAAGAAGAGTCGTCTTGGAGATCTGAAATATCTATAAATACTTCTGCAATGATTTTAGCCACTGCCTCAAAAAATATTCTTTGATTAGAGCCATAGTGCTGAAAATTATAGTTAGAAGCTGTGGCGTTAGCTAAGTTGAGAGAGACTTGCTCTGAGATATAGTCTATAAAGTTAGTCTTACTCTGAGAAGAAGACCCTAGAGGATCTTTGCCTTGACGAAGATCGTTGAGAAACTTCATTATTGCACCTCTTCATATGTGAAAGCCAAGCTGCCTGTTTTAAAGAATGAAAACCCATTCAACTTCAACTCAGACACCGTTTCTATTGTACCCTCGACATTATAGTCTACATAATAAGTATAGTCTGAAGGGCTTTCTCCAATATTAAGGGCAAACAGTATGCGATTGTTTGTTTTTACACCTTCTATACCCAAGCCGACATCATTTACAATTGTAGCTACTTTATGCCCCCAAGAAGAAGCGTTGTTTCTGTCTAGTGTATCTAAGATTCCCATCTCTTCTTTCCCAATGAAAACTCGACCTCTTAACCCACCTAAATCTTGTGTTTTATTTAGAAGCTCTGAATCTATGCTATAAACATTCACTCTTGAGTTTGAAAGAGAAGCAACACGATTGAAACCACTTGCACTCAAAGAAATAGTTTCTCTGAGAATATAGGTGTCTTGAGCAAAAGACATTTGTGTGAGTGGCAATATAATGTGGTTGACTCCATCTACATTGTTCAGAACCGTCACTATTTCTGAATGTCGGATCGACCCGCCTAAAGAAGATTCATTAATAAAAGAGGTCAACGAATAGCGGATTTCGGAATCTACTAATGTACTATCTACTCCTCGATCTAACACCACCGTAGCTTTCACGTCTACAGAACAGCCTATTGCTTCTTTAACAACAATATCCGCAAAAATATTCTTATTCCCGTCCACACCTGTCTGTGTGTTATTGACAACTAAGTTTATGTCATAATTTACAACGATATTTTCTAAGTACTCATAGGAGATATGGATAATATCCCCATCCTTAATTGCACTGTCTGAAGTTCGCTGTATATAACAGTTATCGTTTTCATCTTTAGAAATAATGTAGTCTGCACTTTGAGATAAGAATGGACTCTTATATATCGTTGTACCTGCCACATCTGTCACTACAAGAGAAAGCTGATCGACACCTAGATTGTTCAGTCGCTCTGGATAAAAACCGATAATAGTATGAGATTCATCTTCTATAATCAGTATCTTATTTCTTTCGGTGTTATTGGGTATTAACACATAATTTGAAGACCCAGAAGACCGACCTAGTTGCAGAGCGTCTTCATTATCATAAAAAGAATAGTCTGAAATAGCAGTACCGTCTGCATAAGAAACAGATTTTATTTCTCTTACAGGCTGTCTCTTCAAAATGATTTTATTTGTTATCCCAGATCTCCATTCGCCTATAATGTTGTCAGCTACACTATAGGTCGGTTGAGAAATAGAAGAATCTAACTGTATTGTGCGATAATCTAAAATCACAACATTCGTTAAGTCAAATGTCTGATTCGTTGTTAAATTCCTTAAACCATATCCAAGGCTACCTCTATTTATCATTTCGGACAAAGGCGTTTCTATTGTCGCCTCCATATTTCTGAAGATATAAGCATTTGGCGAAGAAACAGGGATGAATCTACTTTCAAAGTAGGATTGATAGCTTGGAGCATATACGTCAGAAACTGTAGCGAGACTCTCACCTCTAATCCATATGTCAACCTTCCCACCAAGCTCGTCATCTCGTTGCATATAAGGGCTTTCACTGTCTACTACAAACGAGTTGATTACACCAGAGATCTCCCTAGATACCCTTTCAAGTCCTGCTTTCGTACTTATGTCCACTGAAGATAAAACAGAAATAGCTCTCGAAGCCAATTCTGAATTGGTTTCTGTATCTGTCCCTCCAAAAGTAGGAGCTTGGTTTGTCACTTTCAGCCCAAAAGGAGACCCTTTAGTTATCTGATCCGATGTGAGATTCCCACTGACCCCTGCATCTCTTGCTTGAACAGGTACTACAATAGAGTATTTCTTAGTGGTGGGGTTATAATACTGACTTAACTGGTCAACATTAAGGACAACGGAAAGTGTAGTGATGAAATTTGTAGTAGAAGAAGATAATACTGTACCTGCGGGTATAGAAATAGAAGAGGAGGGTGCATTTGTTGTAAAAAAACTAACTTCTCCTGTCGCTTGTTTGCCGATACTTCTTCTCACACCAAAGTTAGAAGCCAACTTCTCAAAAGCAGAATCTATGAATACTTGAACTTCGTCCTCTTGTACAAAAAGAGCTTGTGTAAGAACTGTTTTATATTGACTCTCAACTACAGAGATTGAAGAGCCTTCGTTTAAAGGGTCGTCTATACTTAAAAGACCTGAAAAAGAGGAAGACCTGTAGCAAAAGTCCAACAGAAATCTGACTCTCTCCATCTCAGATAAGAAGGGGTCTATGATTATATCTCGGACTACAGACCCTGCCTGTATAGCGATATTTGGTTGTGAGAGAAAGATACTCTGAATCATATCTGTAGCCATCTGATCTCTGCCGACAACAGGTAGAGATAAAGTGGTATTCGTAACTTGAATGGGCATCCCAGAAACTTCTACAGAGAGAGGGCTTTCTATTTCAACTCCTGCAATAACTTTAACTGAAGTCACCACATAATACAGAGGCTTGTTTGAGGAGACTGAACTTAATGCACCTACAGAAATAGTAGGAGGAGTAGAAATAAGGGAAGCATTTCTAACATGACGAAAAGCAACCCTTGTCTTTAATGCGATACTCTGAAAGGTCGAAGAAATACGAATCCTTTTAACGGTTTCAGCAACTTCAAAGGTATTTAGAGTCTGAGAAGACAAAACTACATCCGAATGGTCTTTTTGAGTGCTTGTTGTCTCTAAAAAAAGCGGATCTTCGTCTTCTAAACTAATATCGGTACTTGTTTCTTTTAGAGCGTTTACTATTTCCTCTCTTGAGCCATATTTATTAGGGCTGAGTGGCTCGTGGTTTATCTTAAAATAGTTGCTAACCACACCCCCAGATAAAGCACTAGCGTAAATGTTGTAATATACAACCTCACTATCAAGATGGTCGAAAGAAACTTCTACGGAGTTGCTAGACCTACTAACTATAATCCCACTAGGAGGATTCACTAAACCTACAACGTCAGCAGAAAAAATAACATTCAACTCTAAAAGACCATAAGAAATATCATCTTTGAAAGCAGAAACCTTAAAGACATTCAGCCCCGTTGAGAGATCAATACCTTCAGAAAATGAGTTTGGGTTGGGGAAAGTAAACTCCCCTCCACCCACATAAACATCATCGGGATCGCTAAATTTATTTCCCAGGTACTCTATGGTAACGTGGTTTATTTCGGTTGAAATAAGACCCTTAATGTAAATTGTTTGGACTCCTGTACTAAAATAAACAGGAGTCTCTGCACTATTTCCGTCCGGCTTTACTATTTTAATCATGTCAAATCTCCGTCTAATGAGAACGAGCCGGGAACTGCGAATATAATGTTAATGTTTACTTCTTCTGAAGACATACTCTCAGCAACTATTGAAACTAAGTAACTAGTCTCATCTTCTCCAATAGTAGAAACATCAATACCCACAACTCTACGAAGTCTTTCTTTCAAAGACATACTCTGTATTGAAGCTTGTCGGTCTTGTACACTCTTAAAAGTTGTCAAAGCATCACGGACAGAGCCTCTTAATGACTGTACGACAGAAGCACTCACTTTTCGACCAATCAAGGTCATGGCATTAGAACCATACCAATTGTGGTATGGGTTTGAAGTTATTTCTGTGAGAAGCATTTTGGATAAAGACTGATAAAGCAAATTGTGGTCTTGGATCGTCTCTATTTCGCCTTTAGTGTTAAATCTGAAATCGTTCTCGACACCAGTACTTACGCACCTCCGACAAAATCTTTTTTCGGTAAGATAAGAGATATCTACGACCCCTTTAAAGTATTCTTCTTCTTTGAAAAACACTTTAAAGCCTCCACCAAACAACTTTGCTAAGTTCCAAGCACCTACGGTCTTCTTATTTTTTATAGAAATCTTTGATGTTTTGTAACCTAGCTTTTTGAGGGAGCTACCTTTTAACACTAAACCACTACTATTTTTTTGATTAGTCAGCTTAATAGAAGACTCGTAAGGCTCTGCAAATATCGGGAAAGGTAGGTTTTTGTTTAAAAATAAAACCACTTCTTGTTGTGTGAAGATTTTTGAAGTGGGGAAAGAAATGGCTTTTTCAACCCCATCTGAGCTTACAGAAAGGGATGCAGTATCGTTCGTAAAACGATAAGGGGCGGAAGAAGGAAACACAGTCTCTGAGGCGAGAAGTAGTCCCTCTTTTGGTATTTCTTCTCCATTGAATCTTAACAAAAGAAGATTACTAGAAGAAATAGGAGAGCGTGTTATTATTTCTCTCTCTCCAACAATACTTGCCCTCTCATATCGTATAAAGTGGGGGCAAGCGTGTGCTAATAGAGCATCTTTGCTCATATTTATTCTCCTAGACTGACGTTAATATTCTCTCACATCAGTCTATGTGAATAAACTATTTATTAAAATCTTAACGAAGTGCCTTCTTGACCTTTTTAGCTGTCTTTTTCTTATCTCCATCTGTAGCGACCCTATCCATGAAGTCCAAACAGTCTTCATTAAGACCAACATCTTCAAGATTACCTGTAGCCATTTCTAAAGCCCAAACGGAAGAAATATAACCTAGATCTACAACCGCAGACCTAAACCACTCATATACTCTCGTTGCTCTACCATAAGAAACCCCACCATCGGTTTTTAAACTTTTATTGAGAAACGTATCAAGGATAGCTTCTGCATGTTGAGAAGAAATACCAAAATCTGAAGCCATTTGACCAATCATAACATCTTTCAACTCAGATTGGATCTTTGAGATAGAATGAGTGTGCTTGTCACCCTCTTCATCTGTGAAAGTCATTACATCCCCTTTAACTTTCACAGTGGCTCGATCATCTGAATACTTAATTAGTTCTAAAATAGAAGCGTATTCTCCTGCAAAAAAAGTTTCTGGTATAGAGCCTATCCCAGAGTCAACGCTCTTATTTACATTTAACAGTGGCTCTAGTTCTGTAGTGGTGAAGGAGTTGTCAGGAGCTACCATTTTCCCCGTAGCATCCACACCAAAGAACCCAATATGGTCAGCCATTCTTGGAGAATATTTCGCTCTAAGACCGAGCCTAAAATTCTTCATGAGTGCCATACCTACGGATGCACTAAAGAAGTCATTTGGGAACTTCAAATCTGAAGACTGATATACAGAAGCACTGAGATCGGCAAAAACAGGCAGACCGCTGTCTGTTGCTTTCAGATACATTTTTGCTATGGTCTTATCCTTGTCGGCTAGAGCAGGAGCACTTGGGAAACATTCTGACAAATCAAGAAGTTCTTCTTGTTGCTCTAAAGAGAGGTCTAAAATCTTAGAAGATCGAAGGATGTCTTTAACATTCTTCGCACCAAGTTTACGGTCAGCTTCTGTTATCTTCTCATTTATGTCTGAATAAATCTTACTCCGTAGAGCCCCGCTTTGCATAATCCTTCTTTTTCTTTTTGCATTGAACTCTCCCCCACCTTTTAAGAGAGCTCCAAGAGCTTTCTCAATCTCTTTTGAGGTGTCGGCTTTTGTCTTTTCTTCCGCTTCAGAAAGCTCTTGTCTTATTGACTCCATAGCGGGGCTATTTCGATATTTATCTTTAAGACCCTCTAAGAAATATTTCCGATCTCTTCTTTCTTCACGATAATCTTCGGCAAGAGTATCGACACCTTCTGAACCATCTAATCTTTTCAGATCCACATAGACAGAAATAAGTTTCTTTTTCGCTTTCGCATATTGGGCTTCAGCAAGATTAGTGTCAGAACGACTAGGTACTTCACTATCTAAGATTAACAGATCCAACTCATCGCTAGAAAGAGTAACACCCATCGCTTTGAGAATTTTCAAAGCGTCTTCTTCCTTGTTTGAAACAGCTTTTGACCAAGCTTCTTTCTTAGATCCATAGTTGTTCTTCTGATCGTAGTCATGAAGTTCACGATCTAAATCAGAAGCAGAATAAGACACCGCCCTATTTCTGAACGCTTCTCCATGTGCCTTTAAAAGAGCTTCTCTCTTGCTGTCTTCTCCGCCCATCTGCTCGATGTTTCTTTTTACAGTACGAAACTCCATGTTGGAAAAGTTAGACTCAGTAGCTACCCCTGCTTCAATAAGAGCTTTCTCTGAATTTTCGTCAATCAAATCTTCAAGAGATCTTTGTGTAGAAAGTTCTTTAACAGCATCCATTTTCACTTTTCTAAGAAGAGCATCCCTATCCTTAAACCAAACACCAAGATCTTCTATAGAAAGCATTGTTTCAAGCACATTTTTGATGGCGGTTTTAGTACTACTTTCTGTAATCTTACCGTCAATTAGAAGCACTTTCTCTTGGCTCTTTAGTATTTCTTTCGCTTTATTTCCAATCTCTCTAGTAGAGAGATCCGATCTAACAGAAGAAATAGCGTCTTTCAGAGCTTTAAGAGGAGGGACAGATGCAGTTTGATATGGGAAGTTATTGTCTTTGTCTTTACTTCTCGAACTAACCCACTCATCTTTTGGAGCGAGGAGGTCTTTAGCTGAATTCTCCTGTACTTCTTGACGAGGTTTTGGTTGTCTGCCTCTTGCCCTTGTTGAAAATTCTATTTCCAATTTCTCTTTAAACTCCTCAAAAATCTTATCTGCTTTCTCTTTGCTTGAAGTATCTGAAGAGTTATGGAGATTTCTCCACTCGTCTAGTTTATCCACATTACCAAGACGAGCTAAAACATATGTTTCAACGTCTTTCTCTCTTTTTCTGTAGTCACTAGAGGAGTCGTTTGCTAAAGCACCAAGGTAAGATTTTCGATCAGAATCAGAAAGCTCTAGGATCTCTGGAACATCAAGATCTCCTTGATTCATTCTTCTCGAATATAAAAGTCGTCTGACGGACTCAAACTCTGAAGGCTGAAACTGCTCAGAAGACTGATCTATTGCTTTATTGATAACCTCAATGTTTTCAGAAATGCTCTTCATCGCTTTTTGGGTTGCTTTAGTCACTTTAGACAAAGCAGAAATAAACTCTGTTATAAGAGTAATAGAATCAGGATATTGGATTAAGACTCTCTCTAGTATTTCTTGGATCTGATCAAGATACTCTTTTTCTCCTACAACTTCGAGAATTTGTTCTTCATCTTGTAGCATATTTATTATTTGCTTTAGCTGATTCTTATCCTTCTCTGTTATACCCCCCAAAGAAGATGTAGTCTCTCTTAGAAGAGTGCGTGAAATAAATTTCAAATCGCTTTTTGCAACGTCTTTAAACTGTATAGCGTTCACTACGCTCCCTATAAAGTCTTCACGAGCTTCTAATATTTCTTTACGCTCTTCTATCGAAGTCGATCTGTTAATATCTTTCTTGGCGATCTTTAATTTTTCTCGCTTGCTACGTTTATAGCTTCTCTCGGACTCTTTGGAGCTTTCTATCAAGTTAAAGGTAGAGTCTGTCTCCTTGACAATAGACCGAAAAATCTCTTGGTTCTCTGAAGCGTCTGTTATTTCCCGCTCCATGTTTTCACCAATGAAGTTACGGTCTACATAACGAGTAAGCTCATCATGGGCATAAACTTTAATCTGGTTGTTAAAGTACTTAGCGTCTTTAAGAACCTTCATTCTAAGACCTTTAATACCAACGAATTGTGTGCCTCTCATCCTACGATTATTATAAAACTTCCAAGTCTTAGCGTAGATTGTAGCTTTCCCTTTAAATCTCAGCTTCTTTAATAGCCCCCCTTTTAAAGGGCCTGATAGATCAGGAAGGTCTTGGATAAACTCAGTGGCATAACTCTGATTTAGAATCTCGTCGTTATTTCTCCCTGTAGAAACAAGTTCTAGGATTTTTCCTACGAAATACTCGTCAGAAGGCACACCTTGGATCTGAGTGATGTCTTGCTTTATCAGCCCTCCAACAAACTTATTAAAATAAGCATTGAA
>Ga0233439_10003459_pt1 | contig 16331 bp, 17 predicted proteins | sample SI_123_September_6_FD_182713 | JGI IMG/M metagenome (GOLD analysis project Ga0233439, IMG submission 182713) | Seawater microbial communities from Saanich Inlet, British Columbia, Canada - SI_123_September2016_100_MG | ecosystem: Environmental > Aquatic > Marine > Inlet | place: Canada: British... | reverse complement strand
GGGTCTGGCGGTTGTTCATCACCACGGAGGCGATGATATCGCTCTGCTCAGCCACCGCGCGGGGCGTTGCGGCGGATTTGGCACCGAGGGCGACCAGGTCGGCCACGGGCTCCAGCTGCAGATCATAGACGGTGACCTCGTAACCCGCTTTGACAAGGTTTTCCGCCATCGGCTTGCCCATATTACCCAAGCCGATGAAACCTATTCTGTCGTTCATTTGATGAATTCCTCCAGGAAAACCGCGCCGCTTTGATGCCATTTTAACAAAGAAGAAATCCTAAAGCCAATTGGATGGATTAGTAATTCAACATCGAAACCCGTCTTTGCCGGGCTAGGTGCCTCATGCACCTGATACGGGAGAGGTGATGCTTGATGAGGTTGCGCGCGGGGCCTTGGCGCCCCTGGTGCGGCAACTGCATGCCCTGCAAGGTGAGATCACGGCGCTTGATATTCAAATTCTTGATTGGCATCGAAACAGCAGGACCTCTCAGCTGCTGGAGAGCATTCCCGGTATCGGGCTTATGAACGCCACGGCCTTTGCCGCCACCCTGGGCGATGGTTCGGCCTTCAAATCGGGCCGGCAGCCTGCCGCTTGGCTGGGTCTGGTACCCAGGCAGAACTCGACAGGGGGCAAAACGGTTCTGGGCAGGATCACCAAACAGGGGGACCCCTATCTGCGCCGCCTCTTGGTGCTGGGTGCGACCTCGACCCTGAGGCACTACGCTGGGAAGGGTGATGAAGATAGCCCATCGTCTTTGACCGGCTCCTATCCCTGGGCCGGCAAACTGCTAGAGAAGAAGTCATACCGCCTGACGTCGGTGGCGCTGGCCAACAAGATGGCGCGCATTATCTGGGCCGTGCTCACCTCGGGGCAACCCTATCGCGCCGGCTATGTGAAACCGGTGTCATCATGAAGGCGGCAATGTAACGAAGAGGCAAGGTGGCGGGCTCGCCAGATAATTCATGCGGCGCGTTCGAATGCCCTGTAGGCAAGGAGCTCAAGGTAAATGATGGCAAACCGGTCGAACTGCTACCTCGGAAAACCCGCAACCGGGTCAAGCGCCACTCTGCGAAGCAGTGAGCGCGTGGGCTTGAATGGGACCAAGGTAACGGAAACCATCAAGGCCAGCGGTCAGATGACACCGCGCAAACAGGCCGGACACATGACCGCTACCGACCACGCCATCAAAACCTAGAATTTGCTTGCAAACACCGGGCCGTCCACACATGACCCGGTAATCCAGGGCGGCAAACGCAATTGTTTGCGGCTCTGGATCCCCGGGTCTTTGCTCTGCTGCGCCCGGGGATGACGGAGCGACGTTTGCTTCTGTTTAACTAAACTGTTGGTCGGAAATTGCCGGGTGGAAAATCGGCTGGATGGTGTTGCCGGCCGGGTCCTTGATGTGAAAACTGCGCGCGCCATCCGCATGATCATGGGGTTGGTCCAGCACGGCCACATCTATTGATTTGAAATAGGCATGCCAGGCATCAAGGGACGCTTTGGATTCCACGATGAAACCATAATGATCAAAGACGCCGCCCTCGGTCGTCGTCCCCTTGGCCCGCGCCAGGGATAAATTGTCGTTGCCGCAGGTGAGATAGACCAGGTTATCGTTGGCGCGATAGAGAAGCTCCATACCCATCACGTCGGTATAAAATTTCTCGCATTCCTCCAGGTTCGTCACGCTAAAGGCAATGTGGCGAATACCACGAAAGGCGGGCGGGCGTTCGGTCATGGGGTCCTCCGAATTTCTTCCATAGGGATGGCGCTAAATCAGGCCAGCGGTCTTAATCTCGGCGATTTCGTCGGCGCTGTAACCTGCTTCAGCCAAAACTTCTTCCGCATGTTCGCCGGGGGCTGCGGGGGGTGTTTCGATGCTGCCGCCGCCGTGGGCGAGGCGAAAGCCGGAGCCGATCAGGTTCAGGGTGCCGAAGGGGCTTTCCACGGATTGCAGGACGTCGCGGTGTTCCAATTGGGGGTGCTTGACCGCCTCGGCGATATTGCGGACCTGGCTGGCGGGGGCACCTGCTTCGGCCAATCGCGCCTCCCACGTGGTGATATCGTCGCTGGCAAAGGCTGTCTCGATAATCTCCCGCAAGGCTGCTTCATGTTCGGCCCGGCCATGCCAATCCCGGAAGCGTGGATCGTCCATTAATTCGGGTTGTCCAATGGCCGTCATCAAGGCCTTGAACTGTTTTTCCGTATTGACCGCCAACAACAGGTTGTCGTCGCCCACTTTGAACAGGTTCGCGGTGGGGCGGCGGGAGATGGCCTGGTTACCGTATTGGCCATGCACGTGGCCGGTGGTGGTGTGTTCACTGACCAGGGGGGAGAGGAAGGCCAGGGTGCTGTCCAACATGGAGACATCAATGCATTGGCCCTTGCCCGTATGCGTGCGTTGGAACAAGGCGGATGCGATGGCGAAGGCGGACGTCATGCCGCCGATCGCATCACAAACGGCAAAGCCCGCCCGTGTCGGTCCGGTGCCCTCATGCCCGGTGATGGACATGATGCCTGAGACCGCCTGGATACGCCCATCATAGGAGGGTGTGTTACGCTCCGGCCCGTTTTGGCCGAAACCTGAAACGGCGCAATAGATCAGGCCCGGATTGATCTTTGACAATGCCTCGTAGCCGATGCCCAAACGATCCATCACGCCGGGGCGGTAGTTTTCCGTGACCACATCCGCCTTGGCCGCCAGGCGTTTGACGATTTCGATGGCTTTGGGGTCCTTCAAGTCCAGGGCGATGTTACGCTTGTTGCTGTTAATGGCCAGCCAGCCCGGCGCCATGCCGCGGTCGCTCCATTCCTTCGACAGGGGCCCGTTGCGCATTTCTTCGCCGCCCGGACGCTCCACCTTGATCACATCAGCGCCCAGCAGGGCCAATTGAAAACTGCCGAACGGTCCGGCAAACACTTGCGTAAAGTCGAGGACACGGATGCCCTCAAACGGCTTTGTCATTGGAACGATTACTCCATATGTCGCTGCATCAGGAAATTAGTCATTGCCGGACTTGATCCGGCAATCCAGGGCAACAAACACCGTCGTTTATGGCCCCGGATCCATGGTTCCCCGGATCTCCGCTACGCTGCGTCCGGGGATGACAGAACATGATGCAGCCATGTTTTGCGAACTTACTCCGCAGCGTCGGTCTGTTGTTTCACCAAGCCGGCATCTTCCCGCCGCTGTTTGGCGATCATTTTGTCCATGTCGTTGGCCGTGCGCCGCCGCTTGATTTCATCTGCCGGGATACGGTCCACATTCTGGAAATCCAGCTTCCACTCCGCATCCTCGTTCCATCGTTGCGGTGATTGCAACGTAGTGCGGGGGCCGATGGCGCTTTCCAGCAGATCCAGGGCCAGTCCCAGGGTCTGTTTTTGTGACTCCAAATCATGGGGTTTGCCGGCGGCATTGCCCAGGGGGAAGTCGGAGAATAAAAAGCGCGGTACGCCGGCATGTTCAACAATATCCTTGGCGCAGCCCATGATCACGGTGGGAATGCCGTTGGCTTCGAGGTAGCGTGCTGTCAGACTCACGGTCTGGTGGCACACTGGTCAAGCCGCGACAATGACCGCCGCCTCTGCCCCATCCTCCCGTAGACGGCGTAGAATTTCCGGACAATCCTGTTCCAGGGTCGTTACCTGACTGCGATTGGTTGGCGTGCCATGGAAACGGCTGGCCAGCGACCCGATACGGCCTTCTTTGGCGGCAAGCTTCAGCTGCGCCAGGGGGAAGTAAGTGTTTGGGTCAGTGGCCGTGGTATATTTCCGATCATAGCCCAGGTGAGAGATCCGCACATCCGGCCCGCTATCAACATCATCGGAATAGACCTGATAGAACTTGGCCGAGGCGTTATAGGCAGCACCCGGTCCCTGGTCGCCTTTGTCCGCCTGATATGGCGCGGAGGTCACCACCAGGCCCACTTTGGTCTGGTTCAGCGGCTTTTTCAGCGGTGTGAAGGGGACGTCGGTATATTGCGCCCAACGATAGGGATTGCCATAGCCAAGGGCCAGGTAATAGTCCCGCAAGCGCTGCATGTAGGGTATGGGCGTGTCATGGGCGGGGGCAAAGCCCAGCTCATTATCCGCGCTGGTTCGTTCATTCATGGAAAACACCTCAATTTCTGATCGTCGTGCCGTGACAACATAGCACAGTCTAAAGCATAAACTGATAGGAGACTCTGCAGTCCACAGACGCTACATTGCGTCAACGTAAAATATACGACGAACCGTAAGGAAGGATAGGTAAGAGATGATCCCAGAATTTTCCGACCGCTCAAAGGATTTGCAGGAGCGGCTGCTGAAATTCATGGACGACGTAGTGTACCCAAACGAGGATTTGTACAAAGAACAACTCGACGGGAACGCGGATCGGTGGAATGTACCCCCCGTTTTGGAGGAAATGAAAGTCAAGGCGCGCGAAGCTGGGCTGTGGAACCTGTTCCTGCCCGAGAGTGACGCGGTTGAACCCATGAGCAACCTGGATTATTCGCCTTTGTGCGAGATTATGGGCCGCTCTCCCATCGCTGGTGAGGCTATGAACTGTTCCGCACCTGATACGGGTAACATGGAAGTGTTCACCCGTTACGGCACGGATGAGCACAAGGAACGCTGGTTGAAACCGTTGTTGGAAGGCAAAATTCGTTCTGCCTTTGCCATGACGGAACCCGCCGTCGCCTCCTCCGATGCAACGAACATTGAAACCGCGATCGTCCGTGAGGGTGATGAATACGTCATCAACGGGCGAAAATGGTGGACCTCGGGTATTGGCGATCCCCGTTGCGAGGTTCTGATCCTCATGGGCAAGACGGACCCGGATAACCCCGACCGTTATCGCCAACAATCCATGATTGTCGTACCTCGGGATGCCCCGGGCATCACGGTGGAAAAAATGCTCCACGTTTTCGGCTATGACGATGCGCCGCATGGCCATGGTCAGGTGCTGTTTGAGAACGTGCGCGTACCTGCCGATGCGATTTTGCTGGGCGAGGGGCGTGGATTTGAGATCGCGCAGGGCCGCCTCGGGCCTGGACGTATCCATCACTGCATGCGTCAAATCGGCGTTGCGGAACGGGCCTTGGAAAGCATGTGCAAACGGGCCAAATCCCGCTTTGCCTTTGGCAAACTGGTGTCTGAGCAATCAGTGACCACGGAACGGATTGCCGAAGCGCGGATTGCCATCGATTCCAACCGTCTGTTGGTGCTGTACGCGGCTCATAAGATGGATACGGTTGGCAATAAAGAGGCCCGTAAGGAAATCGCCATGATCAAGGTGGCGGTCCCGAACATGACCTGCCGCGTAGTCGATATGGCGATGCAGGTTCATGGCGGCGGCGGTGTGTCACAGGTGTTTAACCTGGCGCATGCCTATGCCCACTCACGGACCCTGCGCTTCGCGGACGGTCCCGATGAGGTCCATCGCGCCCAGATCGGGCGTTTGGAACTTCGTCGCTGGAACTAAGCGTAGACGAAGACTACATTATGGGCGGGGCCGGATATAACCGGCCCCGCCCTTACGTTTTACGAAGAGATGAAATTTATGGCGATTGATGATTGGTTCTCGGCCAGCTATGGCGAGGCGCGGGGGAAGTTTCTGGTGGCCGCCAAGGTTGCCGGTGCAACGGTGCAAAGCTTTCCCCATCCCTTGAAGGGCCCGGACGGCGGCGATCTGGCCATGGACATGGCTTATCTTGGGCCGCAGGACGCGGAACGAGTTGTGGTCGTTTCGTCAGCCACCCACGGTGTCGAAGGTTTCTGCGGCTCCGGCTGCCAGGTGGGCTTCCTTGAAACCAACATCCACAACGAACTGCCGGACAATATGGCGATTATGTATGTGCATGCCCATAACCCCCACGGCTTCGCTCATGAGCGGCGGGTGACGGAAGACAATGTGGATCTGAACCGTAATTTTGTCGATTTCGATGCGCCATTGCCGGCCAATGTCGCCTATGACGAGGTTCACGCCATGTTGGTGCCCACGGATTGGGATGGGCCGGCGCGTGAAGCCGCCGATGCGGCGATAGAAAATTATATTGCCAGCAACGGTATGCTCGCCTTTCAAGCGGCGGTTGTCTTGGGCCAGCACGGTCATCCCGACGGCATATTTTACGGCGGTCAGGCACCGACCTGGTCACGACGCACCATCGAGGCCCTGGCAGCCGAGCATCTTATGGGCCGCAGTCATGTGGCGTTGATCGATTTTCATACGGGTCTGGGGCCGCGCGGGTATGGCGAACTGATATCCGTCGATGTGCCGGGCGGTCCGGAACATTTGCGCACGGTGGCCTGGTATGGCGATGAAGTCCGCACGCCGGCTTCGGGTGATAGCGCCTCGTCGGAAGTGAACGGTACCATTGAAACCGGCTATCACGATTTGCTGGTGAATACGGAAAGCACGACCATTGCCATTGAATATGGCACCTTGCCCGTGGATCAGGTATTGGCTGCCCTGCGGGCTGATAACTGGCTATATCTGCACGGCGAGGTGACTTCAGAAATGGGGGTAAAAATCAAGCGGGAGGTTCGCGCCGCCTTTTATGGTGAGGATAGCGAATGGAATGCCCAGATCTGGGAACGCGGATTGGATATTCTGCGTAAAAGCATCAAGGGCCTTGCGGGCAGTTGAGTACAAAATTGAACCCAGTGGATTTTTTTCGCCCTGACTTTGCCGCCTGCCGGGAGTTGTTTTTGCAACTGGGGGAGGGCGGCGATGAATTGATCCATGCCGTCAATCCCGCGCCCGGACCTGATGGATTGGAATTGAGTACAGAATTCCTCCGTCTGGGGCCTGGAGATGCAGAGCGCGCGCTAATCCTGGTCTCTGGTACCCACGGTGCCGAAGGCTTCGCCGGCTCTGCCGTTCAAAGTGCCTGGCTGGCCAAATATACCGGCAAATTGCCGGACAATTTGGCCGTGGTGATGGTGCATGGTTTGAATGCCTTTGGCTTTGCCCATCTGCGCCGGGTCAATGAAAACAATGTGGATCTGAACCGAAACTTCATCGATCACGAAGGGGCGCATCCCTACAATGAAGGCTATGCCAAAATCGGTGCTGCCATGGCGGCGAGAGCCCTGGACGGTTCGGCCCGAACAGAGGCGGATGTGGCCCTGGCCGCACTTCGAGAGGAAATGGGCCAGATGAACGTTATGCGCGCCATTGGCGGGCAGTATGACGCGGCAGAGGGTATGTTCTACGGCGGTCGGGTGCCTGTTTGGTCTAACCGTGCCTTGCGGGAACACTTGCCCCGGTTATTACCGAATGTGAAATTGGCGGCATATGTGGACATCCATACAGGTCTGGGGCCATCGGGCCATGGTTCCGCCATGGGTTATCACCACAAAGACACGGCGGACTATGACCTGGCGCAAAAATGGTGGGGTGCGGGCATGACCGCCACTGCGTCGAAAATCAACCATGGCAAAACCGGTAATGGTGCTATCGAAGCTCTATCCCCGGCGCGGGTTATCTGCCTGACATTAGAATTCGGCACGCTGCCGTTTTCCGATGTTCTGGCGGCACTACGGGATGAACATGCCCTGTGGTGGCATGGCGAGGGGCGTGATGGCACAGAGATTAAGGCTGCCATGAAATCAGCTTTTTATCGCAATGAAATAGAATGGAAGAATTCCGTGATCGAACGTGGATTGCAAGTTGCAGATGATTCTATTCAAGGTTTAGACGTCGCCTAAATCGCAATTTTCCAAGGTTTGTAACGTTTATATTAAGAAATTTTTAGCTTATTCACCGCATATCTATGTGGGCTGAACGTGACTATTTTGTATGGCATCAGTGAATAGGCATAGAATATGAAATCCGGAGAAAACGAAAACCACCGCAGCGATGATATTACCGATGATCAGCTGGGTGATCTGGAAGCCACGGGGCAGATCATTGCCGCCGGCGAAAAGATGGAACAGTCCGTTGATAGGATCGATGAAGTCCTGCAAATCGCCAATATGGATGCCACCGCGTTCAACGATGCTCTAAAGGCATTCAGCGGCGATATTTCGCTGGAGGGTGATAGTCATGCTGAGGCGATCATCGCGCAGATGATCCAACAGACCCAGGAGATGCAGCAGCAGAACCTGAAACTGCGGGAACAATTGGAAGAATCATCGGTCGAGGTAAAGGCGTTGCGCGGTAACCTTGAATCCGTCAGGCGAGAGGCAACCACGGACGGGCTGACCAAGATAGGCAATCGAAAATTCTTTGATCTGAAGCTGCGGGAAGCTGCGGATTGGGCAAATGAAAAGGGCGAACCGGTGTCGTTGTTGTTGTTCGACGTCGATCATTTCAAGTTTTTCAATGATACACATGGCCACCAAACCGGCGATCAGGTCCTCCGCCTTGTGGCCCGAACCTTGACGGAGGGCGTCAAAGGCAGAGATGTGGTCGCCCGCTATGGCGGTGAGGAATTCGCCGTTGTCCTGCTTGGCGCAGACCTGCCGAACGCGGTCAAGGTGGCCGATAGCATCCGAAGCACAGTGGCGCAGCGGCGTATCGTGCGCAAAAGCACGGGCGAGGTTATCGCCGCCATCACCATTTCCGTCGGCGTCGCCCGCTATCGTCCCGGCGAAGTATTGAGCAGCCTGATCGAACGCAGCGATACCGCGCTCTATGCAGCCAAGAACGGCGGCCGCAACATGGTTCACGCGGAATTGGTGGCAGAGCAAGTCGCGGCGGGTTGAGCCGTTACGAGCTTAAGCAGCTCGAAACGGCCCAGGCCGGACTACTTCTTCATTTGTTTGGCAACAGCTTCTGGTGTCGTCTCGCCCGCGAAATAAACGAAATCATCGTCCCATTTCAAAGGCAGGTCCACCAACACACCAGGTTCTTCCGCTGTTACGATAAAATCCAACGCGGCACGCAGGATTTTTGTCTGCATGACATTATCGCCCGCCCGGCCAAACGTATTGCCCATGGGAAAATTGACGAACAGGCTGCGCGGTGGCCGTACCAACGCGGTAATATCGCGGCCGGTGGATACGTTTACTGTCGGGATTCCGCTTTCTTCAACCACTCTGGATACCAGACCCACGGTCTGATGATCCAACGGTCAAGCAGGTATCGCGATCAGTAGATCAACGCCATCCGCCTTTAGTTGTTCGACAAAGGCCGGTGCGGATTCGTTGAGCACCTTGCTGCGATTGTACGTGCGGCCCATAAAACCGCTCCAATGACGATTGGCGACCGCACCGATCTCACCCAGTTCTGCCAATTCGGCCAGACGATCCACGGGGAACAGGCAATTGAGATCCCGGTCCGCATCCGCATGATCGTAATAGCTGTCATGGATCTGATATTGGTCCATGGCCTCGCCCGGATCGATGGCATCTACCCGATGATCGTTGCGGGCATCTGGATCAAACGGCGCGGCGGTGCAATGGGAAATGCCGCCGCTGACCAGCAGGGCAACTGTGCATTCCGTCAAAGGTTTGGTTAGGGGCGTCCAGGGCGCGGTGTCATTCTCGCTCCACTGATAGGGCGGGAAGCCCATGGACCCGTACTTGTTGTTCAGGGCATCGACATATTTAATCGGTTCCATAACCGAATGTCTCCTCTCTCAATTTACAAACTGGGATGATAGTACCCCGCCTAAATAAAATGCGGCAGCACTTTCTCGGTGAACATCACGAAGGATGCATGGCTCAAGGGCGCAATCATCAGATAATCAAGGGGCAGGGTTTCCTGCATTTCCTCGATATCGGCGATGACTTTTTCGGGCGTGCCGCAAATGGCGATGTCGTTGACATAGCGGGCCACGGGGTCCTCGTTGTCATTGATGGATTGGTCCAGTGCCTCCACCTGGGTGGTCTTTTGCGCCCCGGCCTCCGTGCTGCGGATGCTGCCCTTTTTGCGTAGATAGCTGCCGAACATGAACTCCGCCCCGGCACGCCCCACGGCCTCTGCCTCCGCTGCCGTCGCACCCATGGCCAGGGTTCGCGCCATGGGGATATCCCGCCCGGCAAAGGCATGGCCGGCACTTTCGAGGGCGTCTTTATAATGGGCCCGTTTCTTGGCGATTTCCAGATGCGTCGCATGGGGGTCCATCATGATGGAATGACCCCGCTGAGCCGACCATTCAATGGCGTCCAGGGATGATGCGGCCATCCAGACGGGCAAGTTCTCCTGCAAAGGTTTGGGTAGCACCTCGACATCCTTGAACTCCCAGAAATCTCCCTTGTAGTTCAGCTTTTCGTTATTCCAGGCTTCCAGAACAATATCGACGGCTTCCCGAAAGCGGGGATAGCTTTCTTTCGGTTCGACGCCGAAAATCTCGTGCTCTTTGGGATCAAAGCCGCGCCCGGCGCCCCAATTAACCCGCCCGCCCGAGACATGGTCCAGCAACGCCACTTCTTCGGCCAGACGCAGGGGATGATAGAAAGACGCCAGCGAGATCGCGGTGCCGATGCGCAAATTCGTGGTCTTGGCCGCAATATGGGTGCCCATCAAATGCACCGAGGGGCAGACGCTGTAGGTAGAGAAATGATGTTCCGCCAGCCAGACTGCGTCATAGCCCGTCTTGTCCATGACTTCCATCCGCTGGAAGGCCCGCTCATACACGGTTGCAAGGGGAACACGCCGCCCCGGCCAACTAAAAAACTGCAATACGCCAAATTTCACAATACACACTCCTAATTAGATGACAGGAGAGTATGCCAATGGGGCCGGATTGCAAATGTCGTCATGGATTTTCGGAAAATAGAAGGTCAAACCCGTGCTGTCTGTACGGGCCGTACCTTAATTTTACTGGCGCCTTTCTCAGCCTGCGCCAAATCATAAGCCGTCTGTAGGGCCAACCAGGAACGCGCCGTACTCCATCCCATTTTTCCAGGCGGATCGCCATCTCCGGTGAAAGGCCAGAATGACCGTTGATAACGCGTGACAGCGTGTGGCGCGCGACACCCAATCTAAATGCGCCTTCAGAGACCGAAAGCCCCAAGGGCTCGAGGCAGGCATCCTTGATAGAGTGACCGGGGTGCGGTGGATTTTTCATAGCCATTTTGTCGCCAATCTAATGGTCATCATCTTAGCCGATATTGGCCATGTGGCGCGATGTAATAATGACATTGTAGGTAGCGCGCAAAAACTTCCAGAAACTTTGTGGAGCTAGAGGCGTAAACGCCTATATTCGTAGCCCTGGATTACCGGGTCAAAGCCCGGCAATGACGAAGGCCTATTGAAAAACGGCTAAAAACAGCTTTATTGTCATGCACGGGCTTGACCCGTGCATCCAGGGGGACGAGGCACGTAGTCGACAATTTGCCTGACTTTTAGGGTCGTAACCGCCAATATCAGGCCCGCGCGTAACTCTTCAAAATATCGTCGATCACGCGCTCCAGGTGCATCACCGTGCTACAGGTTTTGGCGACGTGGCAGAATTGGCGGTAGCGGGGCATTTCGCTGTCGCCGGTACCCCAGAAAGATTCCGGTTCCGGGTTCAGCCAGATTACGGCACGGGAGCGGTCGTGCAGGCGGCGCATGATATCGATGCGCGGGTCGGTGAAGTTGGAGCGGCCATCGCCCAAAATTATCACCGTGGTGTGGCTGTCCAGATCATCCATGAAGTTGTTGTCGTAGTCTTCCAGGGCCTGGCCATAATCGGTGGAACGGAAACCGATGGTGTTCATGATCTCGGGGATCGCGACCTCAACCTCGTTGTTGACCAGTATATCGCCGACATCCACCAGGCTGTCGGAAAAGGCATAGGCTTCCAACTGTTTGATCACTTCATGCAGGGAATAAAGGAACAGCAACAGGAACCGCGCGGTGGCGGCGACAGAGCGGGAGACGTCGCAGATCACATGAATTTTGGGCCGTTCGATCTTGGTCTGTTTCCAGAATACGTGGAACGGGATGCCGTCATGGGGCATGTTGTGGCGCATGGTGCGGCGGATATCCAGCTGGCCGCGCTTGGTGTGGCGGCGGCGGCGGGCATAGCGGGTCGCCAGTTTTTTCGCCATGCGGCGGACAATCTTGTGCATCCGGTCGAAATCCCGATGCTCCAGGTTCGACATCCGCGTTTCCATCAGGAACTCTTCGCGCAGGTTTTCCCCGTTGGCGCGGGCATACAGCTCGTACTGCCGTTCCACATAGGCGCGCGCTTCATCCAACAGATAACGCCGGCCCTGTTCCAGGCGATTGGCAAGATCTGCCGCATCGCCGATCTCTCCATCCTCATCACCGTCGCCACTACGACGCAGCGCGGCGATCAGTTTTTCCAGATCCCGCAGTCCCATGTCATCAAGGATACGCCGGGTGAAATAACCCCGTTGGCTGAAAAATTTGATCTCTGTTGCACCGACTGCATTGGCGGATTGCTCCATGGCTGCGGCCAGTTCGCCGCCGTCTGCATCCAGCACCATCTCGGCCAGGGGCACATTGCCGATCTGCTCGGAGAATGCCGCGTCACCTTCGGTGCTTTCGGGCGGCTGGCTGCGGTCTCCGTCACCGTCTCCGTCCGCATCATTTTCGTCATCATGGCGGTCGTCGAATTCATCGCGCTGAAAAAACATCTCAAAGCAATCTTCGTAACTGGCAACTTCATCCGGTGTTTTCGCCAAGGCAACGCACAGAGCATCCTTGAACAATTGTCGGTCGCCATAGCCGACCATTTCCACCGTGCGGTGGGCATCAATGCTCTCCGCCGGTGAGACCTGGATGTGTACGGCGCGCAGGGCGCGGAGGAAATTCTCAAGTGGTCGTTGCATAACCCCGGTCCCCAGCTTGGCGCGCCTTGCGGGTTAATTCAGCGATTTGTGGCTGAACCGCCTTGATGTCCTGTTCGAACTTCAACAACACATTCAAGGTATCGCGGATCATATCGGGGCTTAGGTCATCAGCGTGCAGCAACATCAACACCCGGGCCCAATCCAGGGTCTCTGAAATCGACGGCAGTTTTTTCAAATCCTGTTCCCGCAACATTTGTACGAACGCCACCAGCTTGCGGCGCAATTTCTGTTCGATATCGGGTATCCGGGCGGCAACGATCTGTTCTTCCAACTTGGCATCGGGCAGGGGGATGTACAGGTGGAGGCAACGGCGTTTCAGGGCATCACCCATTTCGCGCATGTTGTTGGAGGTGAGGAAGACCAGCGGCGGTACGGTCGATTGAATGGTACCAATCTCGGGGATCGTGACCTGATAGGCGGAGAGGATTTCCAGCAGAAACGCCTCGAACTCCTCATCGGATTTATCGATCTCATCGATCAACAACACCGCGCCGTGCTTCTGACGCAGGGCCTTCAACAGAGGCCGGGGTTCTAAAAACTCTTCCGAGAAAAACATATCGCCAAAGCCCTGTAACTTTTTCATGGCGGCATCCAGGCCCGGCGCATCACCCAGTACATCACCCATTTTGTCTTTCAGGATCTGGGTGTAGAGCAATTGCTTGCCGTACTTCCATTCATACAATGCCTTGGATTCATCCAAACCCTCGTAACATTGCATGCGGATCAGGGGCAGGCCCAGCCAGGCAGCGCTGGCCAGGGCCAATTCCGTCTTACCGACGCCGGCGGAGCCTTCCACCAAAACCGGTTTGGTCAGGTTCTCCGCGACAAAAATGGCGGTGGCGATTTGCCTTGATGCGATATAGCCCTGCTCTCCCAAGCCGGCAATGATGTCATCTACATGTTCGAATTTGGCGGCATTGGGATTAGTCAGATCAGTCATCAGGTCTCTTTTCACTAGCTACGGTTACTGTTCGATAACGAAACTACGCCTTCAGTAGGGCTTTTCCACGCTTTTGGGCCTGTAGGTCACGGGCGGTCGCCGCAATGCCAAGGGATTTTACAAGGTCCCGATTGGCCACGGCTAAATCTTCCCCGACCTCTATATCCCATGCATTGATGAATGCCTCAACCTCCCCCTCGACGAATTTACCACATTCCCGTGCGGCGGCGGCCAGGGCGGATATGGTTTCATCGATATCATCTCGGCCCTGGCCACCGCCGTCGAGTAATGCCGCCGCCCGCCCCGCGATTGCGGTCAGTGCCTCGGGCATGGCGGCCAGGCGGCCCAGGGCGCCTTCCATTTCGGCGCGCGGATCACTGATTTTCGTTGCGGCCTGGCATAGCAGGCGAAAGCGGTGGCGCATGGCACCGGCGGATTTCGCTGCTGATAGCGCGTCTTCGACCCGGCGCATGGGCAGGGAAATGGTATTGAAGGCATCGCCCAGGGGCCCGAGGCGGTTGGCGGCGGGGATAACCACGTCCGTCAGCTTGATACCGCAATGGGGAGAGGGGTGTAGAAAATCCACCATCGCACTGTCTGTGATTTCCAGGCCGTCCGATGCCTTTGGGACAATGAAGGTGGTAAAGCTGCGCCGACCATTGACTTCGCCCGTTATGGCCATGATCAAAAACAGATCCGCCAGGGGCCCATTGGTCAGATAGGTTTTCTGGCCATTCAGGATAACGCTGTCGCCGTCAAATTCGGCCCGGGTGGAAAGCTTTTTCGGGTGGGCCCCGGCACCGGGTTCTGAAATTGCCATGCAGGCGGTATGTCGCCCCTCGGTCAGGCCGGGCAGATAGTCGGTCTTTTGTGCCGCTGTGCCATGGCCCAGAATATGCAGGCGGGCATTAAGGACATGGGACATCCAGGAAATGGCCACGCCCTGGCAACCGCCCGCATCGGCCAGGGTTTCCATGGCCATGGCCAGGGTTCGATAATCACCACCCCGCCCGCCATAGGCTTCCGGCAGGGCGATGGCCAACAGGCCTGCCTGGCCCATTTTTTCCCAAAGGTCCGGGGGAAAATCATGCTGCTGATTTAGGCCGGGCCGGGTTATGATTTCCGCCTGGGCAAATTTAGTTATTTCTGCCCGCAGGGCGATATGATCCAACGTTGTCATGACGGCACTCCCATACTTCGTCTATACTGCCTCAAAGCGCATGTTGCTTTTAAACATGCTCAGATTCTAAGAGAAGAGCAATTGAACCAATCGATTGGATAGCAAGAGCTTATCCAATCGATTGAAAATTGCTCTAGCATATCAGGGAGAGTGCGAATGTTCGAGTTTACTGACCGCAGCAAAGATTATCTGGAGCGGGTACAAGCTTTCATGGACCGCCATGTTTATCCGGGTGAGGCAGCCTATGAAGAACAGACGGCTGGCAATTGGGACGGTTTCCCCCCGATCCTGCAGGAACTGAAGGCCAAGGCCAAGGCGGAGGGGCTGTGGAACATGTTCATACATGATGAACGGTTTGGCCCGGGCCTATCGAACTTTGAATTCGCGCCCATCATGGAAATACTGGGCCGCTCCACCATGGCGCCGGAGGTCTTCAACTGTGCCGCACCTGACGTTGGCAATATGGAAGTCCTGGCGCAGTTCGGTGATGAAGCCCAACAGAAACGCTGGCTGACACCATTGCTGGCGGGCGAAACCCGCTCGGTCTTTTGTATGACAGAGCCCAACGTTGCCTCCTCTGACGCCACCAATATCGAAACCTCCATTGATAAAGACGGCGATGAATACGTCGTCAATGGACGCAAGTGGTGGAGCAGCGGCATCGGCCATCCCAATTGCGAGATTGCCATTGTCATGGGCAAGAACGATCCCAATGCCGAACGCCATCGCCAGCAATCCATGATCCTGGTGCCGGTCAACTCGCCTGGCCTGGAAGTCGTGCGCATGTTGCCTGTGTTCGGCTATGAGCATGCCCCGCACGGCCATGGCGAGGTGGTCTTTAAGGATGTCCGGGTGCCGGCGGAAAATATGCTGCTGGGCGAAGGGCGCGGCTTTGAGATTGCCCAGGGGCGTCTTGGGCCTGGACGAATTCACCATTGCATGCGGCTGATCGGTAAGGCGGAACGGGCGTTGGAGGCGATGATGCGCCGGGCCAAGGCGCGGGTCGCTTTCGGCAAATCCCTGGCAGACCGGGACACGGTGCGCGCCGATATCGCCAACTCCAGGTGCGAGATCGATCAGGCCCGATTGCTGGTCCTGAACGCGGCCTGGAAAATGGACAAGGAAGGCAACAAAGCTGCCCGCAAGGAAATCGCCATGATCAAGGTGGTGGTGCCCTTAATGGCGCAAACGGTGATTGACCGGGCCATTCAGATCCATGGTGGCGGCGGCGTCTCCGACGACTTCGGTCTGGCGCATATGTTCTCGGAAGCGCGTTATCTGCGTATTGGCGACGGCCCCGATGAGGTGCACCGGGAAGCTATTGCGAAGATTGAATTGCGTTCTTTGAACTAGGAGGCCGTGAACCGGGAGGGCCTTGAACTTGGAGGTCTTGAACGAGAGAAATGCGGGCAGGCGGTTTATTCTTGGACTGCCTGCAGCAAAGCCTCTGGCGTCAGAGATTGGTTGTCCCGATAATT
>Ga0233439_10003454_pt1 | contig 16345 bp, 20 predicted proteins | sample SI_123_September_6_FD_182713 | JGI IMG/M metagenome (GOLD analysis project Ga0233439, IMG submission 182713) | Seawater microbial communities from Saanich Inlet, British Columbia, Canada - SI_123_September2016_100_MG | ecosystem: Environmental > Aquatic > Marine > Inlet | place: Canada: British... | reverse complement strand
TTTTTAATTAATTTCCATTGCTTGTCTGTTATTTCTTTATGAATCATGAAAAAGATTTGAAGATGTCATTGTTAGATCTAGATTATCATCAAATGTTTACCAAATGATCTGTTTTAGGATGAGTTGACTATTTTTTTCAAAGTTGTTCGTGTTGTCCAGAGATTAAAAACATTTTTCCAATGAATGTAGGAGTCTCCAGTATCTCCTTTCTCTCCAGTATCTCCTTTCTCTCCAGTTAATCCAGCATTACCTTTTTCACCTTTGGCCCCAGTATCACCTGACGGACCAGTTAAGCCCTGTTCTCCCTGAATTCCTTGTGGGCCAGAATCTCCGCCAACTAAAGCACGAAGGTTTTGTAGTGTTGAGTATTTTGTCATAAGAGAACCCAGAGCATCCTTACTAATTATGGGTATTCTATCGTCTAGCTGCGGATCTGTCTCTTCTTCCAGACTGCTAATTTTATCACCTGAAACATCATGGCCCATGAAACTATTCCCTTAACTTTTCTAGCATGAGATAAGCATTAGAGCCATTTGGTGGAGACAATTTTATATTGTTTTTACCATTGCAAATTCTGCAAGAATATTCTTTATTGTCATCAAGGATTGTACAAAAGTTTGGCGCACCGCATGGAACCTCTATGTTTCCTTTTCTTACTGGAACTGTACATAGTATGGAAAATATTGGAATCCTTGTATGCTGTAAACATTCAATCCAGATTATACCGTCATCATCTTTACCTGTGTAAATTTTTTGTTTTTCATTCCATACTAGTAACACATCATTTTGGTTCCAGATTTTCTTTGGAGCTTTATCATAATCTAATTCTAACTTTGATTCTAATTCTTCTCTGTAGGTCATGGGTTGGAATCTCCTTCTGCCTTTATTGTGTAAGAATCAGCTGCTGCATTTGCATTAACTACATATTTTACCCAGTGTCCTCTATTATCTCCTGCATCAAGACTTCCTATGGATAATCCAGCTGCCTTGTTTGCAGGAGTGCTAAATGTTGGACCAACTGGTGCTGTTTCCTCATTTGCTACAGTTTCTACTGCAACATTTTTTGCCTCATCAGCCATTGCTATTTCAACTGAGGTGTCCCCCGAACTAGTTTGGGATTCAATCCACATTACAGGGCTAATCCAAGTTAAGGAACCATGATTATTTTGATAGTAATATGCGTGATAAATTGTAATTCCAGCAGAATTTTCATCTCCTGTTATATCATCCATGTCGTTATTTGCCACACCTGATACGATTACACCATTAGCATCAGTACTCATTGCACCACCTAGTGCTAGATTAGGATCAGTATTAGTAAGACCTCCAGAAATTCTTTGTGCTAAATCTGCTTCTACTATTGGCATGATGTAACTTGGAGAAAACTAGGTTATGAGAAGTATTTTACTCCCAGTAGGATATTCTCTCGTTTTTCTTTATAGAGTTTATCAGGATGTTTAGTTTTGCACGATACTGCTTGTTTAACACATCATATGTTTCAGTGATACGGTTCTCCATTAAATCATAGTTCATGCTAACATGAAGCATTGCTATTTCTCGTGCAAAGTTCCACCACTTTGTATTTTTAATATCTGGAACTTCAGATCTCAGGTCAACCTCATTTAGTACAGCCGTGTTTGCAGCGTTTATGTAACCTGCCAGTTTTTCATCATCAAGTTCATCAGATATTGAAAGATTATTTTTTACGTACTTGATTGAAAGCAGATTTTTATCTAGACTATCCATAGTAAGGCCTCCTCTGAAAATTCCTTTGAATGTTCTGACTCTACTGATATTCGCATGTAATTTTTTCGAGTAAATGCAAAGTCATCTGATGTTGGCGTGTATTTTGTAATTCCCTTTGATGCATCTATCGCAATGCAATTTTTTGTAAAGATGTTAATTTTCTTCCTTACATCGTATAGTCTGATCTTTTGTGTGGTATTAGAAAGGTCAACAGGTGTCTTGTCTTGATTTAGTAATTTGAAAATCATAGTGTTTTTTTCACCATATGAGCCATAAGCTAATGATATCACTTTTGATGGAGTGGGTTTCTCCGTCATTGTTAGGGTTATTTCATTTACAGGCATTATCGTAAGTGTATATTAGAAAATAAAATGAAAAGATGAATTCCTCCTATGAGGAACCGTGTGTAATGATTTGCACCACGCCCTTTTCTGTTTTAATTTTGGCTGCTAGTTCGTATGAGCCTACAAGGGTGGTTGCACGCTCTTCAGGATATCTTGCAGTCTCAATTTCCAAGGTCTTTGTAAAACCTAATCCCGCAGCAGTCTCCCTTAGATATACAAATGCCTTGTGGGTTTTGGTACTAGTGGCTCCCGTACCTTCTGGAATTTGAGTACTTGTTAGTAAATCAATTCCATGTAATCTTGGAATTGCACCTGTTTTGAGTGCAGTGCCTTCAGATACCCATTCGATGAATCTCTGGATTTTCTCATCACCCATCAACTGTTCCATCTGTTCAGGAGACATTACACATACTAGTTTTCCAGGTATGCGTGCTTCTTCCCAGCCTTGTCTAAGCAAGAGAGATTTTGCCTTCTTTAGCAAACCGTTTTCAAATATGTCGGCTCCAGTTACAGTAGCCTCTGTAGTTCTGGTGTTTGGAAATAGTCGTCCAGCATATGCACTGTTTGTAATTCCATCAAGGGCTTCTAATATTTTGGAATCCTCATCTAACACTTCGGAATTCTTAAAGGTTGTAGCTATTCCGTTTCCAAGGTTGACGTTTGTAGTTCGTCTTGCCTGGTCAGTTAACCTCTGTTTGAGAACTCGTTCTATTGGAGTTGCAACGATATCTGTGATTTCATGTGTGAGATCTACAGGTACATTTGGTGCGTTTCCATCAACTGGAGATGGTGTACTCATTAGAGTGAAATGAACCTCCTTTGCACCTTTTTCAATCTCCACTACCTGTGCTGTACTTCTAAGACTTGCCTCTAGTCCTCTTGGGATAATGGTCAAATCCTCAAGCCATTGTGCACCTGCTGTTGTTCCAAGTTCTGTCATACCGATGGCATCCATTTTCTTTCCTACTTGGTCAAAGTCAATCTTTCCAGTTTTTCTTAGTTGGGAGTTTATCTCATCATAGAATTTCTCTCGTTTTTGTTCAGGTGTAGAAAGAGTTGCAGAATCAGTTTTACCTTTTTGCTTGCTTTGTGATACGATACTATCTTGCATCTTTTTGATGGAACGGTTTAGATCTGTTGAATCAATTTTTACAGTGATTTCACTTTGTGGTGTACCGTCACTGTGAGTTTTTACTTTTACTTTTTGAGTAGTGGTTTTCTTGGAATCCGTTTTTGGTTTTTCTTCCTCTTTTTCTTCCTCTTCATCTGTTTTCTCTTCCTCCTCTTCTTCCTCGTCAGATGTTTCCAATCCACAGTATTCTATGAGGGCCTGTAAAATTTCATCAGATGGTTCTGATTGACCACAGATAATAGATTCTAGTTCATCAGCAGTCTTGCCTGTCTTTTCTACCATGTCTGATAGCTGTTTTTCTTTAGTTGAATTTCCGCTTTGAGTTTCAGAATTTAGTTTTTCTCTGATTTGTGTGATCTCTTGTATTTCATCAGTTGCAGATCCTGTGAAATGGTCACTTTTAGTTTGAATTTCATCCATGCTTGAAATATTACCCTTTTCTATATGAGAACTATTTCTAGAACCATCTATACTATAAAATTTCAAATCAACAGATTTCAAAAGTTTGCACTCTCCGTTTTTGCAAACCTCAAATACGCTATCAGTCATTACAGTATTACTCAATACGGCACCAGTACCTGCCTTAACTAGTGAGCCGTGAGTAGTTGTAATGTTTCTTGGAATGTAATATCCTCTTATTTTATCTGCATCCTCCCATCCTGCAGTCATTGAGATGTGTTTGAATTTTCCTGAATTGATTCCCTCTATGGCATCTGAATCCGTAGATATTGCAGAATATTCCAAATCCCAAGTATCTGGATTAAACTTTAACTTCATAGTACCGCGTGTTTTCGGATTGTCAGACTTTGCCTCATCATGGTTTGTTGTAAGCGGTATCTCTTTTTCTGTTTGTGATGCTAGTTCTTCAGGGAGATATAGCCAGCCATTAAGGGACATTCTGGGAGAGGATAACACACCATGAAAACTCAACTCCCCACTTGATTCATCTATGTGAATTGTTTTACTATCAATGCCAAGAAGAATTTTAGAATGGGTTTTTTTCACGTTTGATTGCATACCATCAGACTTTGCATCGTGTGCAGTTCCATTGGATTCTGATGGAAAATTAAAATTAAATGTTGACATTGATACAATTTCACCCTAAAACGTTAATGAGAAGTATGTTCAAGATATCTCATCCCCGTCAACATCTAAGGGTAGTCCTGAATCTTGCATTATTTTTCTTGCCTCACCCCTGCGAATTAGCGGTACATCTCCAGGACCTTTTGATCTTGCAGCATCAATTATTTGTGATATGTCATACTTTGGTGTATCGGGCTGTCCGAAATGAATCTCTACATTTGCCTTTGTATCATCATACCCTAACCCTTGCAAATATTGATTGATGATATCCTCTTCAATCATCGATTTTAGATTCTCTTGAATTCCCTTGATTCTTCTCTCCACTATTTGTAAAGCTGCATTGGCTGAGGCTTCAGTGAATCCTGTGGTAGTTTGCAGTTTGGCAGCTGGTGTCTGAGTTCCAAGTTCGTAAATGCTCTGCAGAGTGTCGATATATTTCTCAAATCTACTCCGACCATCTATGGTTAGATCTACATGTTCGAATTTCTTATTGGTAAACATCATGTCGCCAGCTTTTCTATTTTTCCATTTTACGGCCTCTTCTTTTATGGTAGCATCTGATTCATTCTCATACGTTACAACCCTGTCAGGATTTGCATGATTGTGAATTATTTTGGCAAAGTTTGAGCGCATCTGTTTCATATCATCTAAGATACTGTGAGATTCATTATCTTCTGAATATTGCGGTACTGCCAGACTGTGAAACAGATGTCAAAATATCAAATGTTACAGCATAGCATGGGATGGTAAAACAAAGTCCAAGCAAAGAAAACTTGTGAAAAGATATCTCAAAGTCACTTTGTTTGTGATACATGAAAAGAGCAACAACTGTGAAAAGTAACGGAGTTACAAGAATGGTTATGGATACCATTTCTATTATGTCTGATTCTGGAACTGCAAATGACATCATAATTAACAGTGCAGGAACCATGATCAGGGCTATTCCGCCAAATACAAATATCGTAGATATTTTCCCAATGCCTTTTTTATCAGAACTAATTGTATTTTCAAACTCAACTGATGCTGTCTTTTCAATAAAATCATTGAGTCCTGGAGGATTGGATTTTGATATGTCAAAATATGCAAAAAGAAATGCCTTGAATGTCTTATTTGCATGTTCATTTGCGAGTCGATTTATTGCAAATGATTCAGACATGCCATCAAACTCTACCCACCGCTGCAACATTTTGGCATCACGCTCAATTGCAGGAAATATGGCCATATCCAAGAGATTTATCATGGAATCATAGAGGTTCATTTTGCCAATATGCGTAATGTGTAGATATGATAAAAAATATGCAATGTCTTTATCATACCCCGAAGAAGAATACGCAAAGAGCAGCAGATTTGAAACTCTGGGATACAGCAAAACCAAAAGAGGCGTCACAATTAATGCCAAAAAAACAATCTGCTCAAAAAGAATCATCCCAACAAATGCAATTGTTATACAAATAGGTACAGCCAGCACAAATACAAGTATTATTTTTCTTGATACCTCAACTGGATTTTGTAAATGTCCTGCACGTACAGAGCCTGATAGTATAGTATTGCGAATGTCACTATCAAGTTTTATGAAAAAAGATTTCTTCATGAGTAATGCAATGATAATTCCAATCACATATGACATGATACAGTATGATTTTATTTTATCAGAAATTATGTTTGGAGATATGCTGATCATGGCAGGTGCAGTATTTTACGCAATAGACATGAATATTTCAAAACTAGTCAGCAACAAAATATCCCCAGTACGGATATCTCAGATTTCAGCATTTGCAGGAATGGTATTTGCATTTCTTTTGGTTGTGAGTATGGGCATATCGTGGGATATGTCATGGTATGATTTGCCTGGAATATTGTTTTTAGGTGTGTTTTCTACTGGAATCTCGTCTTTTCTTTTTGTAATATCGCTGAGGCTGATTGGACCAGTACGGGCAATCCTGATTTATTGCACTGCAAATGCATTTGAGATGGTATTTGCATGGTCAATTCTTGGAGAATCACTTGAAACAATACATGTAATGTCGCTAATAATTGCAGTGTCTGGTGTGATGTTACTGAGACATAAAATATCATAATTATCGTGATCAATCTTTAATGTCATTCCTGATAGATTCGCTTCATCTTACTGTTACACGCAGGACACTCTTGCAATCTGTGAATTGTGTTACAATCAGCACAGCAAAATTCCAACTCTTTGTCCTGTCGTCCCTGCCTTACTTCTTTTTTTAGCTCATTTACCGTATCTTGGAGTAATTTCATCTGTCTTGCTTGCTCCAGAGACACTTTGTCATGTCTAATCTTTTCTGCCTCATCATCAAGACTTCTCTCCTTTATCTTCTCCATCTCAGATAGTTTCTCCTTTAACTCTAGTCTTAACTCATCTGCATCATCTTTCCCTGATACAACGTTTGAGAATTTGGTAAATATGTTGAGTCTCTTTGATGCTTTTGCATATTCTTTACGTAGGGTTTCAGGGTACAGTTTGGCTTGTTTTTCATAACTATCTTTTGGCATATGGCCAATGACATGGTCAGATATATCCATCCTACAACCTGCATCAATCAATGTTGATTTTAACAGATCTCTAAATTCATGAGAATCTACTTTGTATTGCCCTTTTTTACCTGTAGGAATTCTTAAACCTGAATTTTTTGATAGCCTTGCAAACTTTTCAAATACCCATCCCAAAGTAATTGGCCTGCCAAATTTATTCACAAACAATGGAGAGCCAATTTCAATATTGGGGTATTTTTGAGTTTTATATTTTACATATGCTTGAATTGATTCAATTGCATCTCTATCTAAAAATCCAATATGTGCATAACTTGTTTTAACTCTAACTAATTTAATTGGTACTGGGCATTTTTCTAAATCCCACGAATCTATATTTTCTGAACCAAACCATTTAACAATCTGATCCCATGCCTCAAAATTGAATCTATCTACCAATGTTGATGCATCTAAACCTCTATGGAATTTAGACATGAATACTGCTTTTTCTAATATGGATGGAGTTCCATTTGTTAACAATGTCATTACATCAGACAATGACATACTTTGAAGATCTTCTGTTTCTTCCACATTACATTTGTATTTTATCTCTAAAGGATACTCATTTTTTTCAAAAAATGATTTTATTGCACTAGAAATCACTATCATGTATGATTTACTTTTTGTTAAATGGATGTCATCTAAAAGATACGTTTTGATAATTTTAATGATTTCTACGCGAGGGGCAAACGGTTCTGATAATAACTGAAGTAGGTCATCTATACTGTCAAATTTGATTGTCTTTGTTTCTTGTCTAAATGTGTCTTTACCTACAATAACATTCATTTTCAATTTAAATTCTTTTCCACATAACCATTTGTTAAAATGCCAAACCATTTGTAGATATGTTCTTTTAGTGGTTGTGCTTCCTTTGGAATCTGAATTTTTAAACATACTTCCACGTAATTGTTTCTGCCAATATGATATTGATGGAAGCTTTTGAAATTCTTTTGTAATTGTAGGTTCTATTTTTAGAGGTTTAACCATACCCATTTTTATTGCTAATTGAATCACTCGATTAATTTTGTTTTCATTTTTCGTTCTAACCGTTTGAATAAAATCATCTGTAACAGAAAATTTATCTTTAGTGTTGATGAGTTGTAACAAAGCAATTGTGTCAGAACCTAATTTTCTTTCTGATTTACACATGGATAAATCCTTGATTTTTTGATAAACTATTGGAATTCGCACGCCTACATAACAATATTTTGATAAATAAACATAACTAAAACCAATTAGTTAATTCTACTTTAGCAAGATTCTCTTAAAGTATGGTGAGACTAGTTCATCATGGTAAAACCCACAATAGAATTACCCATTTCTAAAATTCCTACTGATGCTGAGTTGAAGAAACTCAAAGAATACTTCAAAGAAATGCCTGTGGTTGAAATTCTATCTGGTTTGAAATTTGCAAAGAATAGGTGGTCTGCAAAAGATGCTGGAAATCTGAAAGTTGGAAGGAAAAGCATTGTTCAGAAAGAAGTTCACTCTGTTACAACTGAACAAGCACAATGGAGATTAAAGAATTGGAAAATGATGATTGCTAATTATCGTAGACGAGGGTATAGTTATCCTACTATTTCTAGAATAAAGAAAATTTTGATTCAAAAAAGTAAAAAGAAATCTAAATGATCAGTTAAAACTTTGATTCCATTGATTTGACCAACGTCGTATTAAGAAAATGGCAAATAAAATAGATCCAATTTGAACTCCTATGGAAAATATGAATTGACTATCATCTACTCCATAATAATATGTAATCAAATTTGTAAACCATTCAATGCCTTCATCTTCAGTAGGTAGAAAAATTGATGATGCCATTGAAACAGGTATTGCAATAACGACTATCATGATTAGCAAATATTTTCTTAATTTTTTAATCCTATATGCTGCAACACCATCCATTATTGGCATAAAACAAAAAACTGTTTGCCATGTCAAGCTTACAGGTCCTTTAGCAGGCATAATATTGTGAATTTATTATTCCTATTTAGTATTACTAGAGACTTCTTCTAAAAATAAAAATAAATTATTGGGTCCATCCCCAAGTAATTAATTTCTGAACACTAGTTTTTTTTACACAAGCTGGTTCACCTGATGATTTGAAAATTAACTCCAATGATTCTTTACATTGAATATTTTTTGCTTCAACTCCTCCTTTGATTTGTTTTGATGGAGCTAATGGTGCTAAATCTGTTTTTTCAGGTTCATCTGATACCAAACCTAATGATTCATCTAAATCAACAGTAATTGATGGTTCTTCTCCGAAAACTTCTTCCATGTGGGAAGATTCTTCAGATGCTATTCCACTTACAATTTCAAATTCTGCAATTGCTTCGTCGACAAGTAATGTGACTTGTGCAGGGGAATCTCTTTGTTCATATGCTTCCCAAATTTGTGCATAAATGTCACTGACTTTGCCAGAAGTTCCAACATCTGATCTTATTTCTTCAAAGATTTGTTGTGATCTCCAAACGAATGCTGAACCGTCTTGAAATTCTGCCATTTCAACTATTAGTCCATCTTCAATTGCTTCTTTGTATTCTACTTTGGATGTTTCAAGTAAACCGTTGATTAGCTGTGCTTTGAATGCTGAATCATTACTGAGTTCTTCTCCAATCACAATATCTCTTGCTTCTTGAATGATCTCTTTTGCATCATCGATTGCAGATTGTGCATTGATTCTAGTTACACCTGTACTTGCATTATCCTTCAACTCTAGCAATGTTTGCTCTAGTTTTTGATTAAATTCCGGATTTGCCTCTAGATGTGCACTCATGGTTTCATACAATTCTGAAATTGGATGTGTTGCATGAATTAATGCTAATTCTGAATTACTTTCATCAAGATTCATTTCTAATGCCCAAAAATGTCCAAGAGTTTCTTCAAGAGTTCCTGCAAATTCTAATTTTTCATCTATATCTGCAAAAGCTAGTGGTGAACTTCCTAGAACAATTATGGATAAAATCCCTAATGCGATTTTGTTCATTAACTAAAATTCATTAGATAGAGTTTAAAATGTTTCTTAATTGATTTTTCTCTCTGTTCTTATTCTATAAGTTGAGAATTAAACTTGTTTTTTGAATTCTAGATGAAGATGTCTGTTTTCTTTTCAACAATTTGTTGTTTGAGTGAATCTGGTATGTCTGGAATTGATGATTTTGTTTGTCCAGCGATTACACTGTGTGCTTCTTCTAGAATTGCCAATGTGTCTGCATTTGTTTCTGGTGCCATACTCATGCTGTCTCCAACACCTACTGATGAACCAGACATTACATCTCCTAGTATTTGTGACAAGTCTTGCATGGATGCATTTGCTTCGGGCATAATTCCACTAAGTGATGGGCTTAACCCTTTGATTATTGCCATACATGGACTGAGTGTTACTACTACATCTCCTAATTCTGAAACTGTATCTAATCTGAGTTTAACTTGTTCCATGGATAGCTTTGCCCCGCCAACCATATTCTTCATTTTTCTAACTTGAGTTAATTCACCGGCATATGCTTGAGCATAACCTGTTTTATTATTTCTTTGTGCATTTACTATTTTTTCAAATATCATATCATGTTTTGTTTGTAATTTTTGATTAATACCGTCTAATTTCATAATTTGTGATTGTAATTTTCTTTGTGCAAAATCAATTTTATTTTTTAATGGCTCATCTGGCTTTACTTTGCCTATTACTTTTTGAGTAATACTTTCTCCTTCTGTTTTATTCCAAGAGTTACTGATCATGACTAATACAAATTATGGTTGTTTTTTTTGTTTTAAACAGAGTTGTCACTGTAGGTAGTGTCACTGGAGTTACACATGTATGCAGTTACACTACCCAAAGGTAAATGTGAATATTTGAAAGCCTTCTCCTTTGACTTTAATTTCAATAAAGTGGGTGGAACTCGTATCACTGTTGATGATATTGTACAATCCTGGTTCAGTCACATGTACAAGGTTGTTATCTACAATGTCTTTACCTGAGTATTCTGATGGCAATGATTTCCCATCTAGTAGTATTTCTAATTCTGCAACATTCTCAGTTACAATGTTCACTTCTTTAGCATTGTAGAGTAGTTTGATAGTCCCTGTTTCAGAGATTAATTCCATACTGTCCTCATAGTTCTTCCAATCTCCTATTGGGTAGAACTTGTGTAAATCTACCTTTTCTGGTTCTGAATATGAAATAGTTCTTCCTGGTTGAAATCCTTCTTCACTACCTAACTGATTTCTGTTTTGTGCAAACTTGTAACCAAAATACAATTCAGGAGTTCTAAACAATGAATGTTCAAATTCATCAATATCTACAAGATCTGAGTCTGCTGTCATCTGAATTCCTAATGCTATGGATCTTTCCTCTAGTAATTTCTGAATAACTTTCTCAGTTTCTTGATAACTTCCTTCTCCGATGTGGTCATATCTTAGATACCCTTCATGGTCTGCAATGTATTTTCTTGGCCAATATCTATTTTCGAATGCTTTCCAAGTTTCCATATCGTTATCTAAAACAACAGGATAACTAATTCCATGTTTTTCTATTGCCATTTCTACATTTTCAGGATCTTTTTCAAATTCAAATTCTGGTGAATGAATTCCTACGATGAGTAATCCTTGTTCTGAATATTTGTCATCCCATGCAGTAATGTATGGTAATGTCCTGATACAATTGATACAACTATAAGTCCAAATGTCATACAGGACAACTTTACCTTCTATCTCTTTAGATAATTCTTCAGGTGTTGTATTGAGATAATTGGCAATCCCTACTAATTCTGGGGCTTTTTTAAATCCAGATTTATCAATTTCTGAAAGTGAATTCACATCTGTAAATGTTGTAGATGATTGTACTTCTTGATCAAGTGATGAGAATATTGCGCCTACGACCCCTAATCCTGAAGCTATTATGATTCCAAAGATTATTCCTGTTTTTATTTCTGAATTCATAATATTATCCTAGGAGCACCAACTCGTTAAGAAGTGGAAAGTTTGCAATATGTGCAAGTTGATTTGTAAATACTAGAACTCCCAATATGATTATGAATGCACCTAAAATCACGTTATAATACTTTAGATGTTTTGACATTGAACGAATTATTTTTGTGGCTCTAGAGAAAAAGATGCCAATCAAAATGAATGGAATTCCTAACCCTAATGAATATGCTAACAATAAACTAAATGAAATTGATGGTGTGGTAGCAGCTAGAGTGAGAATCGTTCCAAGTATAGGTCCAACACAAGGTGTCCATCCTGCGGCAAATGCTAAACCAAACACAAATGACATTGGATAACTTGATTTTGAATTTTTAGGAAAAAATTTCTTTTCTACGTTTAATGAACGAATTTTTGTAGATAATAGTAAGAATATTCCAAATGAAACAATGATGATTCCTCCTACCATGTTTAGACTATCTGTAAAGTCACTTGCCGCATTGGAGAGAACACTGTTGATTAAGACTCCTAGAATGGAAAATACTACTGAAAAGCCTAACACAAAAAATACTGTATTTAGAACAATGTTTGTTCTATTGATGGTGAGAACCGTTTCATTTTTGGATCCTAATTCGGACACTGTTGTCCCTGAAATGTAAGCTAGAAAAGCTGGGATCATTGGTAAAATACATGGTGCAACAAATGAACCCAACCCTGCAAGTAATGCTACAAGAATAGTTGGGTCTGCCATATCATGAATTTACAATTTTTCCTTTAAAGCGTTCTTCCAATTCTTTCCCTAATCTTTTACAATCACTTTTTAACTGGGTGCTGGCTGATTTTGATATGAATAAACGATTTGTTATTGTTGGAATAGTTTTAGGAATTATTGTTACTCTGGCCGTAATTATTGGATCACCTGCAATTGGTGGTTTTGATGCAATGCGTTAATCGTAAAATTTTTTGAAGGCTTTTTCAAAAATTCCAAGTGAATTTTCAATTTCAGTGCCTGATAACCATGCAGTAACTGAAATTCTCAACCTTGCTTGATTCTTTGGTACTGTTGGGTATCTAATTGGTTGAGCAAATATTCCATTATCAAACAAAAATTTACCAAACTCCATGGCGGTCTTTTCATCTCCTACTATTATTGGAATGATTTGACTGGCAGAATTTATTTCAAAGCCTAATTGTTTGAGACCTTTTGTGAGTTGCTCTGTATTTTTTATTAGCTTTCTTTTTTGTTTTTCTCTATTTGATTGGAATCTTTTGAATGAATATTCTACCAAAAAAGATGGCAACGCTGAAGTGTAAATAAAAGATTTTGATTTGTTAATGCATAAATCAATTACATTGTTGTGAGATGAAACATATCCTCCAAATGATCCCAACCCTTTACTTAGACTGCTCATGTACAAATCAACTTCCTTTGCAACTTTGAAATGATCTGGTGTCCCTTTTCCATCCTTACCTATTACAAAATCTCCGTGTGCATCATCAACTATTGTGATTGCATTTGATTTACTTGATATTTCTGTAATTTGTTTTAATGGTGATAGATCCCCATCCATACTAAAAATCCCTTCTGTGATAATGAATTTGTTTTTCCCTTTTTGTTTTATTTTTTTGTTTAAATCTTGCATGTCATTATGTTTGTAAATTGAAACTTTGGCATCTGTTAACTTACATGATTCAATTATGCTTGCATGGTTTAATTCATCACTGAGAATTAAATCCCCTTTTTTTGCAATCGCTGATATGGCGCCTAAATTTGCCATGTATCCTGTAGGATAGATTAAACAATTTTGATGCGATTTGTGTTTTGCTAGTGTTTCTTCTAATTTTTTATATGATTCATCATTACCTGAGACTAGTCTGGAGCTGGATTGTAATTGTTTGATTTGTATTTTTGTAGTTGGAATTCCTAAATAGTCATTTGAACATAAATTGACAAGTTTTTTGTTGTTGATGGTAATTGTTGAAGCATTTGCTTTCCCGTATCGTAATTTTCTGTAGAGATTGTTTTGTTTGAGATTTGTTAGTTCTGAATCTACAAAACTTAGTTTATGTTTGGAGGCCAATTTTCTCTATTAATTCACGGTCTTTTTTAGCCTCATTTCCACCCATTGTGAGATATCCTTCGGTGATTATGCCATTTGCTCCACTTTGTAGTAATTCCTCACCTGAATCTGAAAGTTTTGATTCTCGTCCGCCTGAAATTTTAATCACTGATTCAGGTAAAAGGAATCTAATTACAGAAAATATTCTAACGATTTCTGAATTTGGAAGGTCTGTTTGTAACTCTAATGGGGTTCCAGGCATTGCAACTAGAATGTTTATTGTAACTTCTTCTGGAAATAATCTGCCTAACTCAAGTGCTAACTCTAGTCTTTGCTCTCTTGTTTCACCCAACCCTATGATTCCTCCAGTACATAGTTCTAAACCTGCATCTCTAGCAATTCCGAGTGTTTGTAGTCTGTCTTCATAGGTGTGGGTAGTACATATTTCTGGGAATTTTGATTTTGCAGTTTCTAAATTATGATTGTATCTCTTTACTTTGAGATCTTTTAATTTTTTAGCTTGTTCTACCGTGAGAAATCCTAAACTACACTCTACACTAATTCCTACTTTGTTATTGATTTCTGAAATAATTTTACAAACTTTTTCAAAATCTTTTGATGATGGTTCTCTCCATGCAGCTACAAGACAATATGATTCTGCACCTTCTTCTTTAGCTTTTTGTGCTTTAATTACTACATCTTCTGGAGATGGTAATTGATATGTCTCAATTCCTGTATCAAAAAATGCTGATTGTCCACAAAATGTACAATCTTCACTACATGCATTTTTTTTAATATTGTTTAATTGCTCTACATCTACTTTTTTTCCGTTAAAGTCTTGTGTGATTTCATTAGCACACTTTGCTAAATTAACAAGATGTTCTTCTGGAACATTGAATAGTTCTTTTACATCGTCAGATGAAATGCCTACTCCTGAGAAAACTTTTTCTTGACACTCTTTAATGAATTTCAAAGTATCCATCATTTTGTTTGTAAATATTCCATTTATAACAATTAAGATGATGACCTCTTTTTTGTTGTTGAAAATTTAACGACTAAAGACGAAGAAATATCATCTGAGTTTCTAATTCAATCATTTATACAATAATTATGATGAATGTAATGATTCATGGCTGCAAAACGTGACTATTATGAGGTTTTAGGTGTCTCAAAAACATCTTCTCAACATGAGGTTAAACAACAGTATAGAAAATTAGCACTAAAATTTCATCCTGACCGTAACCAATATTCTGATGCTGAAGAACATTTTAAAGAAATTTCTGAAGCTTATGCTGTTATTTCTGATCCTAGAAAGAAACAAGTCTATGATCAATACGGGCATGCCGGTACTAATGGACGATATTCTGGTCAGGATATATTTTCAGGAGCACAAGGGGGCGGATTCAATTCTAATGATGCATGGGGATGGCGTAACAAAGGCGGTGCTTTGTATTCTCTTGGTAAATATGATGAAGCTATCGAGTGTTATGATAAATCAATAGAGATTGATCCTGACAATCCTGTGGTATGGAATAACAAAGGTCTTGCATTAAATCTCCTTGGTAAACACAATGAAGCAATCGCATCCTATGACAATGCAATCAAAATTGATCCTAATGATGCAGATGTATGGAATAACAAAGGTCTTGCATTACATGCTCTTGGTAATGATGATGAGGCAAAGAAATGTTATAACAAGTCTAGAGAATTGGGCCATGATGAAATTTAGGAATAAAATTAAATAACAAAATAAATTATCTGAAACATGTCCAATGAAGAATTAATCAAAAAATTTTATCTTGCTTTTAAAAATAAAGACATGAAAATAATCAACCAATTATGTGATGAACAAATAGAATGGAATACATTGAAAGGAATGCCTCATGGAGGGAGATATGTGGGATTAAAAGCAATTTTTGATGACTATTTTGCAAATATGTTGTCTAATTTTGAAGAGTTTCATGCAATTCCAGATACATATCTAGAATCAAAAAATCACGTGATAGTTATTGGAAAATATAAAGGAATTTCAATAAAGAAAAAGGAATTCGATGTTCCTTTTTCGCATATTTATGAGATTAAAGAAAATAAAATTATAAAATTTATTCAATTTACAGATACACAAAAACTACAAGAATCTTTAAACTGAATTCCAATCTTCAGAACTATTCCACGTGGATTCACTTATCAAATTGGAGATAGAAATGGATGTAGTTAGGTATGAAAATACTTATCTGAATTGAATTTATAAAATTCTGTTATGGGTTTGTTGGATAGATTTAGTCGTACGTTTGACAAGCGTGGATATGACCTAGATGGGTATGACAAAAAAGGGTATGACAAAAACGGGTTTAACAAAAACGGGTATGACAAAGATGGGTATGATAGTAACGGGTATGATAGTAACGGGTATGATAGTAACGGGTATGATAGTAACGGGTATGATAGTAACGGGTATGATAGTAACGGGTATGATAGTAACGGGTATGATAGTAACGGGTATG
>Ga0233439_10003450_pt1 | contig 16352 bp, 15 predicted proteins | sample SI_123_September_6_FD_182713 | JGI IMG/M metagenome (GOLD analysis project Ga0233439, IMG submission 182713) | Seawater microbial communities from Saanich Inlet, British Columbia, Canada - SI_123_September2016_100_MG | ecosystem: Environmental > Aquatic > Marine > Inlet | place: Canada: British... | reverse complement strand
CCATGATCATTTCAACGCCGGAAACCATTTCCTGAACCAGATAGCCGGTTATTTCGGCATTGGCATCGACAGCGTGTATGCGCGTGGCAAGGGTCTCTACCCCCTCTTCAACCGCATTTTCTGTGTCCAGCCCAACCAGCACGCCGCCCACTTCGGTCTTGTGGGAGAACGCCGGGGCCACCACTTTTAAAACCACCGGGAACCCGATTTGCTTGGCGGCCTTAACTGCCGCTTCGGCATCTTTTACCAAGGCGCTTTTGGGCAAGGTAATGTTATTAGATTCCAGCAATGCATCAAATGCTGTGCCTTCAAGATTTTCAGCCAGACCCTTTGGCGGTTCGGGCAGATCGACTGCGTCGCCCGCCCTCGCACCATAAAAGGCCAGTGCATTTAATGAACGCAAGGTTTCAACCAACCCCTGAATATACGGGATGCCCATTTGGTCCTGAAATTCAACGCCGCTTTCATCCATGGGATAGCGCATGCGGCCAAAGCCAACAATCGGCATATCGGTTTTGTCCAGCAACGCCTTGATGGGGGCGGCTGCACCGATATCGGTGCGTCCCGGCGATATTTGGGCGGCCAAAGCCAGCATGTCCACAGATTTGTCTTTCAGTACCACCTCACAGATATCAGCCAGCGTCTGACTGCCCGCCGGGATGCCACAATCGAGTGGATTTTTTGGCGTCATTTCAGCCGGAATGTGTGGACGAATGCCTTCTACGGTTTCTGGCCCATAGGCCGGCATGGCCGCGCCTTCGGCTTCGGCATAATCATAAAGCAAATCCACCGTCCCACCCGATGTAGTGACAAAACCGATATTCGGTCCTTTGGGCAGGCGGTCTTGTTGGAAGACCAAGGCCATTTCGATCATATCATCAAGGCTTTCACAATTGATGATGCCATAGCGTTCACACAAGGCTTCAAACCCGGCCCAGTCCCCGCCAATAGCCCCGGTATGGGAGCGTGCCGCATCGCGGGAACGCTGGGTCCGGCCAGTCTTGATGGCAAGAATAGGTTTATTAGCAGCCAGTGCCCGGGCACAGGCTTCTTTAAATACGTCTACGCGGCGAATGCCTTCGATGAACAAAACGATGCTTTTGGTTTCTGGGTCATCGACGAAAAAATTGATGTAATCGGCCAGATCAAGGCCCAGCTCATTGCCCGTGGATACCGCGTATGAAAAACGCATGCCCCGTGACAGGGCCGTGGAAACCCAGAACTGCATGGTGCCACCGGATTGAAAAACGGCCCCCACCGATCCCGGTGCCGCATGGCATAATCCTGCATTGGGATAGAGAAAGCTTTTTTCCCGGTAGCCAATACCACCCATGCAATTGGGGCCACCGACCAACAATCCGGTTTCATCACACAGGGCCTGAAGCGCATCGCCCCGGGCAATCACTTCTGGGTCAACCCCTTCGCCGATGTGTCCGGCATAAACCCCGGCCGCCTTCAGGCCGTTTTTAACCCCATCTTCCAACACGCCCTGGACGGCCTTTGCCGGCACAATGACAAGCCCCAGCTCTACCGGTTCAGGCAGGGATGCAAAATCGGGATAGCACGGCACCCCAAACACTTCTTCGCGGCGGGGATTGATGGGATAGACCGTCCCGGAATACCCAAAATCTTTTAGATTGGACCAAATTGTGCTGGGCCATTTGGCTCTGTCAGAGGCACCAACAATGGCAATACTGGCGGCATTAAAAATCGGTGCAGGTGACCGGAACACGTGGGCTACTCCCTGAATTTTTTATAATTTGCGCAGATATTCGGCGTTCACCTGACCATTGTCAAGTTGAGCAAACATTGATGAACATTGACCGTAGCCACAGGCATGGAATAATGGCCCAACAGGCGTTCACATTAGAACTGGACCATCACAGGACAGATCAAAATGGGACAAATCGACACCGCATTGCGGGAAAGACTGATCAGAGCCGGATGTTATCGCATTGATGCAGATGAACGGGAAAATACGGAAATCTGGTTTTCCCCCCACCTGAACCAACGCTTCACTTTTTCTGGCCCGATCACCACAGGCTTTGATGCCAATGCCATCCTTCGTGCGGCCGGGATGGAAGACGCCTTTTAAGCCAGTTTTTCCGTCAGGAATTTAAGCGCCCGGCCCCACGAATCCTTGGCCGATGATTCCACGTAAGCCCCGTCATGGTCGGGGTCCATAAAGCCATGGCCTGTATTATCATATTGGTGAAATTCATGTTCGGCACCGGCCGCCGTCAGGGCCGCATCAAATTTGCTCACATCATCGGGCGATGGATTTTTATCATTGTTGCCAAAGAATCCCATCACCGGACAGGTGACATTCTCCAACCGGTCAAACGGGCTGGGGCCGTCGCCGCCCTGGGCCCGGAACATGCCACCGGAATACCAAATGCAGGCGGCCTGATAATGGGGATCAACGCCAATGCCTAAAAAGGCATTCCGCCCCCCCATGCAATGGCCAACGATGCCGATGCTATCGCCATTCACACTGTCCAGACATTCAAGATACCCCCGCGATACGGCAAGATCAGCCGCGATCCGCGTGTCAAAGAGATGATCCTTGCGGTCATCGGTGCTGACCCCTTCGGGCAACCAGTGGAAATGATCCGGGCAAACGGTCACGAAGCCCGCTCTGGCAAGATCATCGGCCAGCCAATGGGTGAAAGGATCCATCCCCCCCTTATGATAGGTCAGCACAATGCCTGGAAATGGGCCTTCGCCTTCCGGTGTTGCAAAGATCGCTTTGATTTCCTCGCCTTCAACGGTGAGTGTGATTTCTTCTGTCATAAGGCCCCTCCCTGATTTTTATAATTGATTATTATGAAATGTAATGCCCATGGGGCAATTCACAAAACACAAAAAAACGGGCACCGATGTGATGCCCGTTTTTTAAATCCGGCTTCAGCTAGAGGTTCAGAAGAACTTCTGCATTTTTGCCAAAAATCATTTCCTTGTGCTTATCCGAAATGCCCGTGTTCGCCATAATATCAGGCACGGTGTTGGGATATTCACTGTCAAAATGAGGATAATCGGATGCAAACAAAATGCGATCCGCACCAATTTCCTCAATCGTCTGGGTCATGGGTCCTTCATCGGATTCACACGAATACCAGCAGTTTTTCTTCATATAGTAAGACGGCAGGTGCTCTATTTGCCCCATGCCATGGTCTCTGAAGATAGGCCTGTCGGTAAATTTGTGATCATCATCCATGCGATGCATCCAATACAGCGGCCATTCCGCCGTGCATTCAAAGAACACCACCTGGAGCTTCGGGAATTTGTCGAAAATCCCCCCCAGCACCATGCCCATCAAAACCATGCAGCTGTTGAACGGACGGCCCAACGCATGAATTTGAGTAAAGGTGCTGAACTTGCTCTGGGATGGACCGCGTGAATTGGGATGGGCAAACAACGGCACGCCCAGCTTTTCCACGGTGGCATAGAAGTTGTGATAGCATTCATCATCAACCGTGTGTTCTTCGGTGAAGCACGCCATGTGCAAAGCCTTAAAGCCCAAAACATTGACGCAGTATTCGGCTTCTGCGGCCATGGCTTCGGGATGACCCGCAGGCATGATCCCAACCGGCCATAGCCGATCTTCCTTGCCTGCAACCAGTTTCTTGACCCAGTCGTTGTAACATCGTGCCAATGCGGCACCCAAGGGACCGGGTGCCGTGGCGGGGGCGGTGATGTTGGTGGGAAAGATCATCTGGTACTGGACCTGGGCGATGTCATTGTGCTTGAGCCGGACATCCATGTCGTACCCGCCAATTTGACGCTCAGCCATTTCACCATCCATGAAATTATCATCGGGATGATAAATCCAGTGGTGGTTGTAAGATTTCTCTTCCTTTTTCGTCCAAGGGAAGAAGGAATATTCAAATTTGTTGTCGATGGGATATTTGCCGGTCGATATTTTCTTTGGCTTTTTGTCGGCAAATTCACCTTTGAGATCATAAATTTCATCCCAAACATATTCATCCCTGAGATGGGAATCGGTATCAATGGTTAGCATAAGCATCCTCCCTAAAGAATACGGGGCGAGCGTTTCCGCCCGCCCCGCTATGATGGTTACTTACAAGACATTTTGTGAACGACTGCGCCACTGGCCACCAACGACATAGAGCAATTCATGCCAACCTTAAGCGCTTTACGCTTCGATTTTTTGCCAGCAATCTTGATCTTGGAGCGTCGTGACACCCGGCCCTTGACCTTCTTGCCACTGGAAGCCAGCGTCAGTTTCGAGCCCTTTTTGTTGACCTTCGAAATCTTGCCACTGACCTTGATCAGCCTGACCTTCGTCGCATTGCCCATTCCAGAATTATAGGCTTTCTGGGCCAGAGCGATATCGGCAGCGGGGAAAGCCTTGATCCGATCAAGAATTCTGTGGATTTCCACGCCAAAGACCGGGTTGACCGGAAGACGGCGCTTTTTGGTGCTTTTCAGGAAACCCGGGTCCTTCATGGTTGCCCGGTATGCGGTGCGATAGGCCTTGACCATGTTGGCCGGCACACCTGGGGGCAACAGCGACGGCCAACCGATTGTGGTCGCGGCAAAGATCACCTCCATGGCCTTGCGGTCCTGAGGGGTCTTGGCAAAATCAAGGGCCAGCGGCGCGTCAAGATCCGGGGCCTTGTTCAGGCCCATCTGGACAATCACCTTGAACTTGCCACTTTTAAGCTGCTTGGCGGCACGGCTCTTGATGGACGACCACGACCAACCCAGCCGGCCATGAACTTCCTTGCGCTCCAGCGCCAGGGAAATATCGGACCCACTTTTGTAGCCATGAATAATTTTGAATTTGGTGCCGAGGAAGAAATTAAGCACCCTTGGGAAAGCCCCGGTATCCGATGCTATACCCGACGACCCAACGATCAGGGTCTGCTTGAAGGTTTGATCAAAAGACTGAACGGCAGATGTGTGCCAGACAATGCCGGCGGAAACTTCGGAATTGGTGCTGCCCACCCAGTTGAACTTGGACGAATCATAGTTCGCTGCCTTGATGCCGAGGATCGGCTGCACCGCAACGGAACGCTGCACCACACCCATGATCGTGCCATCCTTGGCCGCGACATTATACAGGAACTTGGCCGCCCTGAGGCCACTGGCGCCCGGCAGATTGCGCGGCAAAATCCGGGGGTTCCCCGGCAGATGTTTGCCCAGATGATGGGCAACAATACGGGCATAGGCATCATTGGTGCCGCCCGCGCCCGAACTGATATACATGGAAACTTTTTTGCCCTTCAAGACATCGGAAACGGCATCGGCCGTCGCCTGTCCCGGCAGGGCCAATGTTGCTGCAAACGCAACGCTTGCGCACGCGAATAACTTACCTGTGTTGGTCATGATGTTGCCTCCCACGGCTTTATGATCCAGATTTATATCTGGTTGCACTTATGATGGCGGCGAAGGATGACAAAGTCAATTTGACTGACAGGGAGGGGCAGGTTTTAAGGGGACTAATGCGGGCTGGAGCTGCCTGTTTGTCAGACGGTCATTGACGCCTTGAGCATTTCAAGACGCGCAGAAATGAAGGTGTCCAGGGATGCTTCATCGTGATCTTCAAAGGTCATGGCGATGGACGTCGAGGTAACCCCGACAACGCGCGCCGTAAGGGCACCATATTCTGGAATTTCGAAATTTATTTTATCGTCAATGCGAAACGCAGCGATTGCATCAATCAACGCACCACCCTTGGATATATTATGAATTTTGCAGGATACAGACCGTCCTGAAACGCTCACCCGGCCATCAAGGTTGATTGCATTGCGAACTTGGCGGCGACGCTCACGGCCCGTCGTAAGCCTATCTTCACAAATCATTGACACCGAATGAACCCTCTACTCACGCATTGATTTTGGCTGCGCATTAATCAATGAACCATATATGCCAAAAATTCATCAACGATCACTTAACAAAAGATGTCATTGGAGGGCCAAGTGCCATCAATTGATAAAATTTTATGCTTTATCCCCCCGGGGGGAAAGTGCACGCTCAACCAATTGCTGCCCTCTCTCAGACAGGCGCGCGACCAATGCGCCGGCCTGATCGTGGCCATTTTCCGACATTTTCGCCCATGTTTTTTGCAAAATATCCACAACCTTGTCATCGTCATAGCGTTCGGAAAAGGCATCAAATTCAGTTTCCAGAAACACCAGACAGGCTGCATCTTCCAGGGCTTGGGCTTCTGGGTCACGCTTCAGAGATTTCTTTTGCAATAAATCCTGAACCTTGGAAATAACAGGGGCTTCAAACCCGACCGCCAGCAATATCGCCCCTGCGGTTTCAGCGTGGGCCGCCATTTGGTCGATCCGCCATTGAAGATAGCCGTCTCTGCCTTTTGGGTAATCAGACCGGGGAATTTTCCAGCGCCCGACATGCTGGGCCCGCACGGCAAGGCGCAAAGGCACAGATGCATCGGGTGCCAATTGCAACAACCAGCGGCTCATCCGCTGGCCGTATAAAAGGGCAGCGGGGATTTCGCCGTTTGGCGTTGATTCCAATTTGGGGTCTTGTTCATTGACCCCATCAATGGCAGCGATGGCCGCTGTAAAGCCATCGCCTTGCCCGTGGTTTGCCACGCGGGTTTAAGCCTCAGTCTTGTCTATGGGCTTATTGCCTTTTTGCCCATCGAACCATTGGTTCCGGTTGGTGCCGGTTTTGCCACCCGCGACAGAAATTCTGCGGGCTGAGCGGGTATCTTCGTCGTAGCTTGCGACCTGAAGCAATTCCAGATCATCCCCATCATCGGACGTTTTGGCGAACCAGTATCTGGCACCACGGGGCATCAACAACCCCTCCATTGGGCCGTATTCGCCGATTAGTTCGTCTTCGGGGCCATAAAAAGCAACACTGCCCTTCAACACCATCCAGAAGCTGTCCATGCCTTCGTGAAAATGCAGGTTGTTTTCGCCGCCATCTTCGATGATCTGAACAATCCCCTTCAGGATGTCTGATCCGCAAAGTTTGACCAGCCCCTTGTTGGCATCGCCAAGGCTTTCGGGTTTTGCGTATTTAAAATTCTGGATGTTAGCCTCAGCTTCGGCATGCATCGCTTCTTCTTCATCAGAAAATTTTAATTCTGCATCTGACATGGCGTCCTCATCGATCGTTGATATCTGCCCGCTTGGAGCGGTCAAGAATGGCGTTGTCTTCGGTGGCGTCGAACCATGGTGTGGCGCCTGCGGGAATTTTCCGTTTTGATGTGTTGATGCGCTTGGTGTTGTTGATGTTGTCTTCGTAACAAATGATCTGAAGCAATTCCAAATCTTCATCATCGGACGCCTTGGCAAACCAGTAGCGCGCCTCACGGGGCATCATCAATCCCTCCATTGGACCGTATTCGGCGATCAAGGTATCGCCGGGACCGTAAAACGCGGCCCGTCCCTTCAACACCATCCAGTAGGTGTCCATGCCTTCGTGAAAATGCAGGTTGTTTTCACCCCCGGACTTGATGACCTGAACAAGGCCTTGAAGAATATCCGAATGGCAAAGCCGGATGATCCCCTTGGTGGCTTCAAAGTCTTCGGGTTTTGTGTATTTAAAGCTCTGGATGCGATTTTCTGCATCCTTGTGGGCTTCTTCCTCCCCGGGAACGCTTGCTTCTGATGGTGCGACATCGGCCATATTTCTCTCCCGTTTTTTTAGTGTTCAAACCTTTAATGCCTACAGGCTAAAGAGTTCCTTTGTATTGTCATACAAAAGGGCCTGCTTCTGGGCATCGGTCAAGCTGTTGGTTGCACGAATTTCTTCCAGGTTTTCTGGAAATTCGCCATCCCAATGGGGCATGTCGGTGGCATAGACCAAACGATCGGCACCAACAATATCGATGGTTTCTGAAAGCATCGATTCCTTGCCCTCAATTGAAACCTTCAATAATGAATCGCGGAAAATCTCCGATGGTTTTTTCTTGAGCAGCGGCATATCCACTTTCATCCGCTTTTCCCAATGTTCGTCTAACCGGTCCAGATAATACGGCAGCCAAGTGGCGCCAACTTCCAAAAATCCCATTTTAAGCTTCGGGAACCGGACGGTCAGGCCCTGACACAACACGGATGTAAAATGCAGCATGATCCCGGCTGTGAACCCATAGGCATGGACTTCGGAAAAGGTTTTCAACTTACCCGCACCCCATTCATGGGCCCAATGGCGGGTTCCATGAACCCCAATGGTGACCCCACATTTTTCAGCCACTTCATGGATCGGGTCAAAAAATGGATCGCCAAGACCAAAAGGTAGGCCATCGGTCACCACTTCAAACCCCTTCAATCCCAGCTCCAAGCTTGCATATTCAACTTCTGCCGCTGCCGCTTGGGGATCACACATGGGCAGCACCCCAAGGGGGAACAAGCGGTCTGTCATGTAGTCATTGGAAAAATGACGGTTCACCGCACGGCACACATCCTTGGCAAATCCGGGTTCCTGATTTTTGGCAACATTGCCGGAACCGGTCGGAAACAAAACCGCCATTTCGATGTTATGATCATCTAAAATGTTGCTCCATACCTCGCGCTGGGCCTTTGAATCCATGGCTCGTTTATACCCACACGGTGCGACAACATCCCCGCTTAGGTCATTATCCCAAGGCTGGCCACCGGGCCATAAATTGGTTGTCCTGCCCTTTGAAGGGCCATCCAGATATTTTCTGATCTCATCTTGTTGTTCAAGAATATGACCATCTGCATCAATTGCGGCGATTGAACCTGACATTTCGGATGCCCCCTGTTTACTGCTTTTTATTTTAGCTAAATCATCATAATCCCGCCCCAAAGGGAGAGTCCAGCAAGGGGCACGCACTTAAGGCGCATTGCAAGAAGGTCAAAGCGGGGTAAACTTGACAAAACGGGTAGGAACCCCGACCAATATCCAACACGGATCCGGGAGGATTTTATGAGCGCTGACACAGTTTTGAGCCTTGAAGAATGCCAGGCAATCAAACCCGAAATTGCAGATATTCGCATCCCACTGGTGAGCGAAGGACATCACAAAATATTGCTGGGCGAAACCGAACATATGACCATGCGGGTTCATTGCTATGCCCCCGGAATTGGCGAAAATGATATGCACGCCCATTTAGAAGAAGACCATATTTTTATTGTGCTTGATGGCGAGGCTCAGTTTTTAACCCTGGATGGTCCCTTGCCTGTCGTTGGTAAAAACCAGAGCATCATTTTACCCAAGGGATGTTTTTACGGCTTTTCCAACCCATCAAAGGATGTACCCTTGGTGCTGCTTCGAATGGGGGCAGGGAAAGCCACCATACACTCAGGCGAACGTATTTCACCAAACGGCGAACCGGTGCCCGGCCGCGCCCAAAAATCAGGGGCAACCAAACCCCAAATCATTGAAGGCGCATTTTTCGAATAGCAGATTTTAATAAGATCTTGGCAGGTCGAGCACATGTTCGGCGATATAGGCCAATATCATATTGCTCGATATTGGTGCCGTGCGATAAAGCCGTGCTTCCCTGAATTTTCGCTCCACATCATATTCTTCGGCAAACCCATAGCCCCCGAAGGTTTGCATGCACGTGTCAGCCGCCGCCCATGATGCCTCTGATGCCAACAGCTTCGCCATATTGGCCTCACGTGCGCAAGTCTCGCCCGCATCAAACAACAAGGCCGCTTTTTCCACCATTAATTCTGCTGCACAAATGTCGGCGTAAGCCTTGGCAATGGGAAACTGGATGCCCTGATTTTGGCCGATCGGGCGATCAAAGACCTTGCGTTCCCGGGCGTATTGCGTGGATTGATTGGTAAACCAATACCCATCGCCCACACATTCCGCACCGATAAGTATACGCTCGGCATTCATGCCATCCAGAATGTAGCGAAACCCACCACCTTCCTCGCCCACCAATGCCGATACTGGCACCCGCAATCCATCAAAGAAAACTTCGCACGTTGCATGGTTGATCATGGTGCGAATGGGCCTGATTTCCATCCCGTTGTTTTTTGCCTGTTTCATATCCACCAGAAACACCGAAAGGCCATCAGTGCGGCGTTTGACGTCTTCTTTTGGTGTGGTGCGGACCAAAAGTAACATCAGATCCGAATGTTCAGCCCGTGATGTCCATACCTTTGATCCATCAATGATGTAATCATCCCCATCGCGTCTGGCGGCGGTGGTTAAAGAAAGGGTATCGCTGCCGCTTTCCGGCTCACTGACGCCAAAGGCCTGCAGACGCAAACGACCGGCGGCGATTTCGGGCAAGATTTCTTTTTTCTGCTGGTCACTGCCGTGACGCAACACGGTGCCCATGGTGTAAATCTGGGCATGCGCCGCCGCACCGTTGCAGCCGGACTTATGAATTTCGCCAAGAATGGCTGCCGCTTCGGTAATCCCAAGACCGCTACCGCCATAAGCTTCGGGAATTAAACAGGCAAGCCAACCGCCTTCGGTCAAGGCATCAACGAATTCACGTGGATAGGTCCGATTTTGATCGTGGGTGCGCCAGTATTCACCGGGAAATTTTGCACAAAGGGCGCGAATTTGAGTCCGAATTTGTGCTAATGCATCATCGCTCACATGTCTCTCCCACAGGTATTCCAGGCATGGGTGCCGCAGCGTGTCGGCGGGCGCGCCTAAATATCCTTTTCCACCCGCCGCACCGGTGTTTCCGGATGGACATCATCCGATGAACGTCGGCGTTGATGGGAAATTTGGCCATTACGCTCCCACTCGCCTTTGATGGCGGCCTGAGCAAATTGCTCCCAACTGTCGCCCCAATCGCCTAGATGCACACCATGCCATGGCGATTGCGGGCTTAACGTTGGCAGCCCGATCTTTTCCCAAAGGGCCTTGGCGTCTTCCATGAATTCCTTCGCCGGCAATGCCAGCGGCGGCATCGGGCTTTTGGACGTGGCATCGATAAGCATGGTTGAATTGGACGTATCTTCCTGTTTTGGCCCATGGGTTCGCGGACGGTAGGGTTTGATCAAAACATCCTTGATGGGATTGGACCGATAGGCCATTGACCAAAAGACCGCATCGGCATTATGGGGATCAACATCATCGGTCACGGCAATAACGATCTTGCCGCATTGGGCCTGAAGGGTCGCCGCCCCTTCCATGGCACGCCAAATCTCTGTCTGCGGTGTGTCTGTTTCGAACTGCAAGAAAATGATCGGCCGCAGGTTCGACAAGGGTTCGTGCATCACAACACCGGTAAGATGCTTCACCCCCATCGCCACTTTCAGATGGTGCAGGAACAAGGGTTCATAGGCGACCTTTTTAATGACGCTCGACTCACTCGGCGTCACCTGGCTGACGATTGATGGCAAAATCGGGTTTTTCCGCGTAGTGATCGCGGTCACCTGCATCGACATGTTAAATTCTTCCAACGCAATATGACCGTGGCTCTCGCCGAACGGGCCTTCTGGCTCGACAACATCGGTATCAATCAGGCCCTCGACGACAATTTCTGCATCTGCCGGAATTTCAAGATCGACGGTCAATGCCTTGGTGACGCGCATGGGTGCACCCGCAAGCCCGCCAGCCACCGCCATTTCATCGCTGTCGATGGCAAGCTTCTGAGGACCGGTATATTGGATGATCGGTGCCGCCCCAAGGACGATGGCAATGGGCATGGGTTCGCCGCGTTGCTTGTATTTCAGCCAATGGGCATAGCCGCCTGCACCGGTCAATCGCGTGGCCATGCGTACCGCCAATCGGTCTGTCGCTTTGAGACCTGCGCGATAAGTGCCCATATTACGGATGCCATTTTCCGGGTCCTTGGTCACGCAAAGCGTTGCTGTCAGATACGGGGCAGAATCGAATCCGGGGCTTGAGATTGGGATGGGCAATGATGCCAGCCCGCCGCCGGGTTTGCGCAAATCCTCGCCCTTGATGACAACTTCCTGGCAGGGCGGATTATCGACCTGCACCGGTTCTATCGGCACCGCAATCCCGCGATTCCAGACATCGCCGATATTTTCAACAGACGCCCCCATGCCGACGGCATAAATTTCCGGATTTGCTGCAAATACACCAACCACAACCGGGGTTTCAAATTTGCGCCCATCGGCACCAAATACATTGGTAAACATAAAGGCGCGGCGCTCGGTTTCTGCCAAACCGCCAACAAATTGCCAGCGCACCAAGGGATGGAGTTGGGTATCCTTATTCACCGGTTCATCAATGCGCGTCAGCAGACCCTTGGCCTCAAGGCGTTCAAGATGTTCGCGCATATCAAGCGGGGCGTGATTAACTTTTTGGTCGTTCATGGGATGCCTTTATCTAATCGGTACTGATCTTAAACGGCGGGTACGGCCACCGGTCATGGGGTCATGAGGGTCATCGAAAAACTGGAGCGGGGTTTCCCTAAGCTGTCATCGTGCAGCGATAGAGACGGCGCTTCGCAGTGCCCGTGTAATCCTTGATCGCCCGGTGCTGTACAACCCGGTTATCCCAGACCGCCAGCGCACCTTGCTTCCATTCAATCCGGCAGGTCGCTTCTGGTGATTTGATCATGTCGAACAAAATGCCAAGGATATTCTGGCTGTGCACCCGATCAACACCCTTGATATAGCAAACATAAGATTCGTTCACCGCAACCCATTTGCGGCCCGTCACCGGGTGCTCGCGGATCAGGGGCATTTCAAAGGGCGGCATGCGCAAGCGGGCTTGGGCGGCCGCCTCCTTATCGAGATAGCGGTCGGTGATGTGGCCGGTTGCATCGGGGGACTGGATCACAGAGAGAGAATCAAGATATTGCGCAAACAGCGGGTCAAGTTGTTCATAGACATAGGCACCGCTTGAAAACATGGTGTCACCACCGGATGCTGGTATCTCCATGCCATACAGGGCCGTAAAAGCTGGGGCATCAATGCGAAACCCACCATCGGCGTGCCAGACATGGTTGCGCAGGTAGTCATCTTTTTCCGCGTTGATCACCGTCGCATCGGCATTTTCTTCAGCGCGGGGCGTATGCGGTCCGTCATAGCTAAAAAATTCGCCAAGGCAGCCTGCAAATGTAGTGAAATTTTCCGCTGTCATGGTACCAGGCTCAAACAACAACAGGCCCCGATTGTGCAATTGATCGCGCATAGCCGTCCGGAAATCATCAGCGACCGCAACACCATCAAACTCATAGCCCGTAATATGGACCCCAATAGAGGGTTTGATTTCGGAAACCTGTACACCTTCAGGCAAAGGTGCGCCGACGAAATCTTTGATGCTGGGGGAAATTACAGAAGACATATGAGTACCCTTTTATATACGGATATTTAATCCCACATTTTCTTACAAAACATGGGCCCCGTCAATGTGTAGGCCAGACATACAGGCCAGCCGGGGCTTCGTCTTCATCAAAGCCAGATATAGGCTCTTGCGTTATGCCATATTTGTTATGTGGAACGACCGAGCCAATGGTCCAGCGACCATAAGTCTCTTTCGCGCACCAGCCACAACAACACAAATGCGGCCAAAACCGGCACCCCGGCCCAAAACAGCATCTTTGGCTGGGTATTCAGGTACATCCCCCATGGGTCCAGAACTTCTTTCCAACTGGAAAGGCTTGAAACCGCATGAACCAAAAGCCCTGCGCCGTAGCTCCAAAACCGGGCGAACCCGACAATGATCGCCACTGCCAGCACGCATTGTGCAATCCCGATCCACAGTGACAGATCAACATCAATGTTCAGGCCATAGAATTTTTTGAAGATGTTGATGGTGCCCTTAGGCAAAACAAATTTCATAACGGCCCAGACCAATAAAAACAGCCCAAGCGAAATTCTCAGCAAAGCCAAAGATGCACTCAAACGACATTCGGCCGTTTCCGGTGATGGTTCTGTTGCGCTCATGATTTTCCCCCCTGTCATAGACATCGCTTTATCAGGGGAAATCATACTCACAGTCTTGCCCGGGCTCCAAGCAAAGAAGCCAGATAAGAAGAAGGGCCCGGGTTAGATCATAGTGATGATCAAACCCGGGCCCGAAGGTCGGAGGGCAAGAACCGGCGGAGACCATAATGTCCTCGCCCTCCTGAACGGCCTACATACTCAGACCGTCAGCTCGCTTTGGCTAATCCCTCACGATTGGTCTGGAAACCATCATGGGAGCCAAGAAGAGAAATGGGACCATTCATATCTTCCTGCCACAAAAGGCAATCATTGTTGATACACATGGGCATATCCTGAATGGTCAGTTCATACACAGGGCCAACATCGGCCGTATGCGCATGGGTGGCCCAACCGGGGGCTGAGAACATGAAGTCTCCGTCTTCCCAGGAATATTCTTTGCCTTCAACCACCGAATGACCTGAGCCACTGAAATAATAATTCATGGCTGCCGATGCATGGCGATGGGGACGATCACTGATGCCCGCAGGGCGATGGGTGATGGTGGCGAAGAAATTCTGGGTGGTGCCATTGGCACGACCGGTGACGGGATCATAAAGCAGATACAACCTGCGTCCTTCGTAATCCTGTCCTAAGCCTTCGGCATATTTATCAAGCTCTGCCTTGACCTTTTCCCAAGGCCAGTGATGGGAAACAATTTTTGCCACTGGCGGATTGACCAACCCTTCATAGGGCATCAACCAGGCACCTTCATCCGTCATTTTAAACGCACCATACCGGGAAGCATGATCGCCGGAAATTTCTTCCGCCGTTGCCGTCAAGTCGTCGCTGATGGCACCATGGGCCGGGGGATTTTCATCAATGTAATGAATGTTAAGGCGTTCCAGCAAGGCACCGTTTGAATAGCGCAACCGTACCTGAATTTCACTGGTGTCATTGACGTATTCATGGACCCACATGGATGGCGTGGTGACAACATCATACTGGCTGAACGTGGTCTCTTTGCCATTCTGGACCATGGAACCACTGCCCCTGATACAGAAATTCACGACGCCAGAATTTTGACGCACGGCCTTTGTACGCTCTCCCGGCAACATGACATCAAGGCTGACATCAATGCCTGGTGCCCAGCTATGGGCCTTTTCGTCAACCGAACGCGGATGAACCATGCGCGAACGCCGCACGCCGTTATTTGGCGTGGGAATAGATGCCAAGCGGTCAATTTCTGATTCCACCTGTGCGCGGGGGATGATCATTGGCTCCCACAAATCGAGAGAATGATCACCATGGGTATGCTCGCCATTTTGCTGCGAACCGGAATAATCTATAAATTGGGGGGCATTATCAGCCATCGTGGTCTCCATTTCCTGTCAGTTTCATTTTTAAATCTTGCCTAGTTACCGTGACCGGCAACGAGTATTAGTAAGCTAACTAACTAAATACCGTTAGATACCTAACCAAGTCAAGGTAAAAAAAATTGAAATGTATGTATGTCGGCACAGACCGACCGACAAAAGTCTGGGTTTATGATTTAACGCTTTGATTTATCGAGGAAAAATCCACCGCGAACCGCATCATTAAAAAGCGATGCTGCCACCGGGGCCATGCCAAGGGGCAAGTCATCGCCATCTGGTTCCATATAAATATGTTTGGAAGCATCCAGCATAATGAGATGTGTCTTGGGCGCGGGACGCAATTCAGCCAACATGGGCAAGATCACTTCCCTGAACGCTTCTTCGGAATTATCACGGCTGTAACATGAATTGACGAACAGCGATGGCGGCACGGGCTTCACATCAGAACCGGTGAGATACCGCCCATAATCAAGATAGCGTTCAACCAAAGCTCGGGTTTGGGCCGGGGCATAGCCCAGTCGCCGGGCCGCTGCCCGGGCGGCTTTGGTCAGGGATGGCACAATGTTGTGGGTTATCAGAAATTCGGCCTTGAACTGAGGCGCAAGCCGTTCGGTTTTCCAACCATCCAGAATTTTCTCCATTAACGATGGCAGACGCATCAAAGCGCCGGGGCCCTCTTTGCCCAAGGCTTCGGGTCCGCTATATCGGGCACGATCCCGCCAGGTTCGGAGATAAAGGTCCGTGAAAGGGTCCGCCAACCCTGCCGTGCCGCCCTTACTGATTTCCGCACCCTTATCATGGCCCTTGATTTTGCCAAGAGACCCGGACCAGCCATGCTTGCGCTGATTAATGGTGCCAATGGGTGCGGTTTCGACCTCTGTATGGCCAACCATATTTGGCAACCGCTGGCTTAAGATCGCCGTAAAAGCGCCGCCGGTTGAATGACCATGGGCATAGACCGAATAGTCATCTTGTGGGAAATGACGCCGGCACGCCTCTATCATGGCATCATCAAAAGCCACCGGCCACGCGGCCATCCGCGCGTGAAACAGGGTTCCTGGTTTCGCCCGGGCCAAGGTGCGCACGCCATACCGATCCGCCAGAGAATATTCCCGGACCAATTTGTATTGATCTGGCGTAATGACCTCACCGCGTTTCCAGATGGGCATGCGCGCCGTGCCATCTTCATTAA
>Ga0233439_10003446_pt1 | contig 16372 bp, 14 predicted proteins | sample SI_123_September_6_FD_182713 | JGI IMG/M metagenome (GOLD analysis project Ga0233439, IMG submission 182713) | Seawater microbial communities from Saanich Inlet, British Columbia, Canada - SI_123_September2016_100_MG | ecosystem: Environmental > Aquatic > Marine > Inlet | place: Canada: British... | reverse complement strand
TCTCGATTAATAGGTATCGATATTATTCCAGAAGCTTACGATGCGGCTATTCGCGATAGGCCAGGAGTATATGATGCTTATTATGTTGAGGATTTTTGCCAACTTAGTGAAGAAAAGAAAGAAGAAATAGAGTCATGGCAATGTGATTGTATGGTTACCGTTGCGGCACTTGGTTTTGGTGACATTCCAACGAGGGCATTCGTGAGGGCATTCAATATCATTAATACTAAGGGGTGGGTAGGGTTCAACATAAAAGAAACATTTCTTGATCGAAGCGATAAAACCGGATTTTCTACCATGATACGAGAGTTAATTTTCTCAAAATATCTTGATATCGACCATATCGAACGGTATCGGCATAGATTATCAATCGATGGAGAGCCGCTTTATTATTTTGCTGTTGTGGGTAGAAAAAATGCTGATATTTCGCCAGAATTTTTGGAGTCAGTAGGAATTAATGTCTGAGGTTTCTAACCATCAGCACCAAGGTTCTGTGGCCTTGGGTTATTGAATCTGGGTGTATTCACCACACTGAGGAAAAAAGCCTTTATTTCCTCGCCTCTTCAACGCGCACAAACTTATAATACCTGAAGGAAATTTTCCTTGAGATCCCTTTGATGAAACCTGTATTGGGCTCGAAAAGTATATATGATTGCCCTCGATCAAATCAGCAAATCTTATGATGGCGTTTCCAGAATCGTCGATAACCTTTCCTTAGAAGTATTGGAAGGCGAAGTCCTGATGGTCCTTGGGTCTTCGGGTTGCGGTAAATCAACAATACTTAAAATGATCAATCGTTTGATCGAGCCGACAGAAGGAAGGATATATTTAGATGGAAAGGATATTCAGCATCAAGATCCGATAGCACTTCGGCGCTCCATCGGATACGTTACCCAGGGCATCGGTTTATTTCCTCATTTGTCTATTCAAGAGAATATCTCCATGGTGCCACGCCTTTTAGGTTGGCCCGAGGACCGGATAAACAACCGGTGTCGTGAATTGTTTGAACTGGTTCATCTGTCTTCCAAAATCCACGCCAATCGATTTCCCGATGAACTTTCAGGCGGCCAGCAACAGCGCGTAGCCGTTGCCCGTGCTTTAGCGGCTGATCCGGCTTATCTCCTGATGGACGAACCTTTTGGAGCGTTGGATGCAATCACAAGAGATTCTCTCCAGCAGGAATTTCTGGACTTGAAACAACATCTGAATAAAACGATTATTTTTGTCACTCACGATATTGTTGAAGCCGTTACCCTAGGCGATCGTATCGCCATCCTCCACGAAGGGCGACTGGAACAAATCGGGACCAGTGTGGAAATACTGGAAAACCCTGCCACCGAATTCGTTCAGAATCTATTTGCGAAATCTGTTAAGTACTGGAAGGGGTTTAAAAACATTTTATAATGAAGACTGCATCCTTGACAGCTTACATTGTCGAACGCCTGCCAGAGATTTGGCAGCGCATCGGGGAACACATTTTTCTTACAGGGATATCTACCGTGACAGCAGTGCTTGTAGGCATTCCTCTGAGTATTTTGGCTTTCTATCGACCTGGGTTGCGCGGCCCGCTTTTGGGAACAGTCAGTATATTGCAAACGATCCCCAGTCTGGCTATGTTGGTTATCCTTTTAGCCCTTTTCCAGAAAATCGGAGTAATACCGGCAATTGTTGCGCTCATTCTCTATGCTCTTCTCCCTATAGTTCGGAACACTCTCGCCGCGCTTCAGGGGATTGCACCGGAGATCATCGAAGCGGCTCAGGGAATAGGCATGACAGAATGGCAAAAAATGCGGCTGATCAGGATTCCTCTGGGAATTCCAGTAATTATGGCGGGCATTCGGACTGCCTCAGTAGCGGGAGTGGGTATTGCAACCCTCGCAGCGTTTATCGGAGCGGGAGGTCTGGGCGAATTTATCAATCGCGGTCTGGCTCTTTCCAACACTCGGTTGATTTTTCTTGGTGCGATTCCTGCGGCAATACTGGCCTTGCTGGTAGATTTTGTGCTGGGTTATATAGAAAAGGTTTGTGACCCTAAACGAAACAGATATCGATCCCATCGGTTTCAAGTTGCCATGAAACTTTCCATAGTTCTGGTTCCCCTTTTTCTTTTGATTCCTGTTTTTATAAGTCTTTCCCCCTGGTCCTCGCAAACCTCAGGATATTCTGAAAAGAATGAAACAAAAAGCGTTAATGTCGTTCGTATTGCATCAAAAAATTTTACAGAACAGCATATCCTCTCCGAAATGATGGCCCAGATGATTGAAAAACAAACCCAACTTTCCGTGGAACGCAAGTTCAATCTGGGTGGAACAATTATTTGCCATCAGGCCTTAAAACGTGGGGAGATTGACCTGTACGCGGAATACACGGGAACAGGCTTGATGGCTATTCTAAAACTTCCCGCAATAAACAATCCGGATGAAGTATATCATCGTGTATCAGAAGAATACCGCAACCGGTTCAATCTGATTTGGTTGCAACCTTTTGGCTTTAATAATACATATACTATCACCGTCCGAAAGCAGGATGCCTTGCGAAATCAATGGAAAATTATTTCTGACCTGATTCCCATGTCTTCAAAATTGGTAGCGGGGTTTTCTGGAGAATTTCAGGAACGGCCTGACGGATATCCTGGATTTCAGGAGATTTATGGGTTTAAGTTTAGAGAAGTTCATGATCTGGACCCAGGTTTAATTTATCAGGCTTTGTCCAAGGGCGCGGTTGATGTGATCGACGGTTATTTGACCGATGGACGGATTCCAGCATACAATCTGGTTTCCCTAAAGGACGATAAGAAATTTTTCCCTCCTTACCATGCCGCACCAGTAGTTAGGGAAGAAACTCTGAATGCTTACCCTGGTCTGCGGAAGGCATTGGCTCCTCTAGGCTCCCTCATAGACAACTCAACCATGATGGTTTTGAACTTTGAAGTGAATGAGAATAAACGGGACATTCCAGAATTGGTAACAGAATTTTTGAAAGACAAAGAAATTTTATGATTTTAGGACGTCTTTTAACTTCCCCTCTGTTTTAAGTGATTTGCCCATGAAAGAAGAGATAAGGTGGTTGATGAAACTAACCGGCCCACTTTTAGGGGTTTGGAGCCACCTTTGACGCAAATTTGTAGATATATTTCTTTTTCAATTCTAAAAGCAAAACTGAAAGAGGCAAAAGTATTTCTTCAATATTTAAAGCCAGAATTTCTGGGAGAAATTTCTGAATCCTGTGATGAAGATATCTGAGAATTTTGACCGACCTGATCCGTCCCCCCCCCTTCGTGGAGGAGGGAGTTTTTTATCTCTGGTTATCGTTGGGTTAAAACGGATTCAATCCGCTCAAGGGCCCAGTCGAGTTCTTTCTGGGTAATAATGAGCGGAGGAGCAAAGCGGATAACGTGTTTATGGGTCTCTTTGCAGAGGATGCCTTTTTCCATCAACGCTTCGCAAAACTTTCTTGCACCCCCTGCAGATTTTTTCAATTCCACACCGATCAGCAATCCCTGACCCCGTACTTCTTTCACATAAGGAGAGACGATATTCCTAAGGGATTCCTTTAGGTAATGACCCATAAACAGTGATTTTTCCACAAGATTTTCGTCTTCTATTACTCGCAATGCCTCCCTGGCGACCGCACAGGCCAGGGGATTGCCGCCGAAGGTACTACCGTGGTCTCCCGGCTGGAAGACAGCCAGTGCTTCTTTGTTCGAAAGCACGGCAGAGATGGGGTAGACTCCGCCTGACAGGGCTTTGCCCACCAGAGTGAGGTCGGACTCAATCCCCTCATGTTCTTCGGCAAAAAGTTTACCGGTTCTTCCAAGTCCGGTTTGGATTTCATCCAGAATGAGCAGTACATTGTAGCGGTCGCAAATTTCGCGCACTTTTTTCAGATAACCGGTGGGCGGGATGATAATACCGCCTTCGCCCTGAATGGGTTCCACCAGAAAGGCTGCGGTGTTAGGGGTGATGGCCCACTCCAGAGCTTCTGCATCCCCGAAGGGGATGGTGATGAATCCGGGCGCGAAGGGACCAAATCCATCCCGATATTGCGATTCGGAACTGAACCCAACGATGGTGGTGGTCCGACCATGAAAATTATTGGCACAGACGATGATCTCGGCCATGTCATTGGGGATTTCCTTGATCTGGTATCCCCATTTGCGAGCCGCTTTGAGTGCTGTTTCTACCGCTTCGGCCCCGCTATTCATGGGTAAAACGCTATGCGAGTGGGTCATTTCGCAAATTTCTTTATAAAAGGGACCCAACTGGTCGGTACGAAAGGCCCGGGAAACCAGGGTAAGCTTTTGGGCTTGTTCGATGAGGGCATGCAGGATGCGTGGATGGCAATGGCCCTGATTGAGAGCTGAATACGAAGCCAGCATATCCAAATATTTATCGCCTTCTACATCCCAGACCCAGACGCCCTGGCCCCGGGCTAAAACTATATCAAGAGGCAGGTAATTGTTCGCCCCAAACTCATTTTCGAGGTCAATGAACTTTTGTCCGCTAGAAATGGTGACTTTAGAATCCATAATAATTCTCCTGATTATTCCTCGCTACTAATCTAGGCCTGAAGTTGTTCCTGCGCCACCAATATGGGCAGGGTTTATCAGGATAATGGCAAGAAAAGGTTGTCAGGGTTTAATGGATACTTGTCTCTGGGGGATCACTGGTTTGGGTTTGATTTTTATATAGTTTCAGATATAATGCTATTTTCCAAAAACCCCTTTCATTATTGAGAACAAACTATGAGTATTGACGATAAAGAGTTAGAAGACTTCATGCCTGACCTGGAACTGGAATGGACCGATGAGGCCCAGACCCGTATGAAGAACGTGCCTTTTTTTGTGCGTAAGAGTGTTGTGCGGGGTATCGAGCAGTATGCCAAGGACAAGAGCATTGCAGTGGTGGATGATGGTGTGGTTTCACGTGCGCGGCAGGAACGTGAGGGTGAAGCTATGGAACTGGCCCGCAAAAAGAAGGAAGAGGCTCAACAGGCTAATGGTGGTGAACCGCCTGTCCAACGTCAATATGTCAGTTTTACTTTCTATAAACTCGATCCTGCATTTCGCCGACTGCCTCAGGAAGAGCGCGACAAGGGTATGAAAGAGTTCATTGATGTTCTAGAAGAATACGATAATAGTTCCGATATGATTCTGCTTTGTTATTCTATGGTCGGGCTTCGTGGCGATGTCGATATCATGACCTGGCGCATCTGCTACAGTCTGGAAGAGTTTCAGAAAATGACCACCCGATTATTGCAAACAGGTTTGGGAAGATATTTGCATGTCCCGTATACCTATTTGTCCATGACCAAACGGTCCATGTATATGGATTTCATTAATCCTGAGCATGAAGAAGACCGGACCCATATCATTCCGGGCAAGGCGAAATATCTTTTTATCTATCCTTTCGTGAAGACACGAGAATGGTACTTGCTGACTCAGTTCACCCGTCAGGGGATCATGGACGAACACATCTTTATAGGTAACAAATTTCCTTCCGTAAAGCTGAACACCACCTATAGTTTTGGTATTGACGACTATGAGTTCGTGGTGGCTTTCGAGTCGGATTCTCCAGACGATTTTCTTGACCTGGTTCAGGAGTTAAGAGAAACCGAGGGAAGCCGGTATGTGAAGGAAGACACCCCCATATTCACCTGCGTTGCAATGTCTATCGAAGACGCGGTCAAAAGCCTCGGTTGCTAACCCACTAGCGTGTGAGGGTGAGTGCCGTGAGCTTTTTTTGCAAGCTGAGAATTGTCTCGGCTTGACATCTCCTTTCTCTGGGAGTAGGCACCTCGGAATCGTTTATGAAACCTATCCTCACTCTTGCTTTGCTGGTTTTAATAGTTTTGGGTTCGCTTATAATTCTGGAGTCCAAATTCCAAGGTATCACCAAAGAGCAAGGTGATTCTATCCTGTCCGAGTTACAATCCATTCGCCATGAATTAAACGCAATCAAGCAAAAGGATCTGGCGGGCAAGGTCGCACATTCGGTTACGGTTTCTACAGTGGGAGAACCCATGCTCGGAGAGCCGAAAGCGCCAGTAACATTGGTGGAGTTCACCGATTACCAGTGTCCCTATTGCCAGCAGTTTTATTCCAGAGCCTATAAAGAGTTGAAGAAAGATTATATTGATTCCGGTAAATTGCGTTTAGTCCTGCGTGACTTGCCTCTCCCAAGTCATCAGCATGCCCGGTCTGCCGCAATTTCTACTTATTGCGCGGGGGAGCAGGATAAATTCTGGGAAATGCACGATGCCTTGTTTGAAGGAAAAGGGAAATTAAACCGCGATGATATTCTTGGTTACGCGACTTCCCTTGAGTTGAAAAAAGATTCTTTCGAATCTTGTTTGACCTCGGGTCGGTATAAAAGGGATATTGATCTGGATGTCAATGATGCCAGGAATGTAGGCATAAAAGGCACACCTTCTTTTGTGGTGGGGCGCACGACAGATAATCTTGTGGAAGGAACCCTCATTCGCGGTACCCGGCCGTTCAGCACCTTTAAAAAAGAGATCGACAAACTCCTCATCCCCTAAATGTGGGGGATTTCCCTTTACATCAGGCATTACATTTCTTACTATGACACCGGTTTATAAAGTCCGCCGAAAAGCTCCTTCATATCCTATTGAGGAAATAATATGAAACGCTTGACCACTGCTGTTCCCCTTCTTACCCTCCTGTTTTTCATTTTTAATCTCACCAGTAATATTCTGATTGCTGATCCGTATTTTTCCAGCCCAGCGTTTGCGCAAAACAAGCGGGACGGAAAGATCAAACTGCAAAAAAATGTTAAGAAGAAGCCAATCAGAAAAGGCAAGCGTAAAGGCGATAATGATAAAGACAAAGATGATGACCGTGGCAAAAACGGAATTCCCCAGAAAATAAAGGCTCTTCAGGCTGAGATTGATGCGCTGGAGCAGGAGCTCACTAATATAGAGCTGACACCCGGACCGCAAGGAGACCCAGGGATACAGGGCGTTCCAGGTCTGCAAGGGGATCAAGGTCTGCAAGGGGATCAAGGCTCGCAAGGGGATCAAGGTCTGCAAGGGGATCAAGGCTCGCAAGGCGATCAAGGTCCGCAAGGGGATCAGGGAGTGCAAGGGGATCAAGGTCTGCAAGGGGATCAAGGTCTGCAAGGGGATCAAGGCCTACAAGGCGACCCAGGACCTTCCGGTGCAGAGATATCTGGAAGGTTGGCCCCCTGTGTATCGGGTGGGGCATTGGGGATAATAGCCCATATTCCAGGCCGGTCTTTTTCAGTCCGCTTGCCTTTCAGCGGTGATTTTGTTTTTAGTCATATTCCGGAAGGAACCCACACCGTTGTGTTCGAAAAAAACGGTAATGTCATAGGCACTCTGCCCGGTGTGGTGGCTGTAGAGGGTCAAACAACAGACATCGGGATATTTATTACTCCACTTTGTTCTTCTGATGCAGATGGGGATGGTTTCACCGGTGTTCAAGGGGATTGTGATAATCAAAATGCCAGCATTTTTCCTGGTGCACCAGAAGTTTGCGACAGTTTAGACAACGACTGTAATGGTCAGACGGATGAGAACTGTTCTGCACCGGGTTGTCCTTCAGGGCAGAGTCAGTGCGGCAGTCAATGCGTTGACTTGAATAGCGATGTCAACAATTGCGGCGGTTGTAATGTTGCTTGTTCGGCGGGCGATTCTTGTCAAAGCGGAGTTTGTGTCGGCAGTCCAGTAGATTGTCAGCTTTCTGCCTTCAGCGAATGGTCCGCTTGTTCCGCTTCCTGCGGTGAGGGGACTCAAACCCGAACTCGCTCGGTTATTGTTGCACCTTCCGGTGGTGGAGCGGCTTGTGGTAGCACGACGGAAAGTCGACCTTGTCTCACACAACCGTGTGACATTGATGAATGCGCTACGAATCCCTGTCAAAACGGCGGCATATGCATTGACGGGGTGAATAATTTCACCTGTGCTTGCACACCTGGATTTGAGGGAGAAACTTGCGCAACAGACATCAATGAATGTGTTGTGAATAACGGCGGTTGCCAAGGCGAATGTACCAACACCCTAGGTAGTTACTCCTGTTCCTGTCCAGCCGGATTTGATTTAGCGGCGGATGGTTCATCTTGTACCGACATCAATGAATGTGCTGTGAATAACGGGGGTTGCGTAGGTGTATGTACAAACCTGGCGGGTGGTTTTATCTGCCAGTGATGCCCCGAAGTTTGGATAACGACTTACATTAATATTTGAGGCGGGACGTTTAAGCGTCCCGCCTTTTTTTATTGAGGGAATATGAAAAAAATCATTTTATGGGTTTTCGTTGTCTGTCTCGTTCCAGTCACTGCTTTTGGCGAGAGTATTACCAAAGAGCAGGGCGATGCGATTCTCAAAGAGCTGAAGGCTATTCGTCAGGAATTGACCCAGATCAAGAAGAGGGGACTGACTGCACCTGCGCCAAGGCGTAAAGCCAAACCCACATCGGCCCGTGTTGCTACATTGGGCAATCCCATTCTTGGCGATTTGAAAGCTCCAATTACTTTGGTCGAGTTTACTGACTATCAGTGTCCATTCTGCCGCAAGTTTTATTTGCAGGCCTACAAAGAGTTGAAGAAGCAATATGTCGATACCGGTAAACTGCGTTTTGTTTTACGTGATCTGCCTCTAGGCTTTCATCAATATGCCAAGCCCGCCGCCATTGCTACTCACTGCGCGGGGGAGCAAGACAAGTTCTGGCAAATGCACGATGCCCTGTTTGAAGAAAAAGGAAAATTAAGCCCACCTGATATTTTATTGCACGCAGAAAAGATTGGCCTGAAAAACGAGTCCTTTAAATCCTGTTTGACTTCTGGTCGTTACGACGAGGGTATTACGCAGGATGTCAGCGATGCCAATAAAGTCGGCATAACCGGTACCCCTGGTTTTGTGGTGGGGCGCACGACAGACAACATGGTGACGGGAACTATCATCAGCGGCACCCGGCCGTTCAGCGTATTTAAGGCGGAGGTAGACAAGTTGCTTCTTGAGAAATAGATATTTGCAAGAGAGAACTTTGCCAGGCGGTAATAACTTTTGCAGTGGGAACTACGCCTGGTAGTCAGGCTCCAAGAAGTTCGGGCGGTTTGGTGAGGACGGGTTCTTCCTGTTTGAGAGCGGGTTCTGGAACAGCACTATTTTTCAAGATGCGTAGGAGCTGGGCGATCGTGGATTTCAGGTCTACTCGGTGAACCACATTGTCGATGAGTCCATGCTCTAATAAAAATTCTGCTGTTTGGAATCCATCGGGAAGTTTTTCTTTGATAGTTTGCTCGATGACTCGTGGCCCGGCAAACCCAATCAATGCACCGGGCTCAGCCAGGATGATATCCCCCAACATTGAAAAACTGGCAGAAACACCACCCATAGTGGGGTCTGTTAATATAGATATGTAGGGAATTTTCATTTCGCTCAACTTACTGAGTGCGGCGGAGGTTTTAGCCATTTGCATGAGAGAAAAAATTCCTTCCTGCATGCGTGCGCCGCCAGAACAGCTGGCGATAACCAGTGCCGATTTGTTTTCCATGGCGTGTTCGATAGCGCGGGTTATTTTTTCTCCTACTACCGAACCCATGCTTCCCCCCATAAAACTGAAGTCAAATACGCAGAGTTCGATAGGCATACCTTCCATTAAACCTGAACCCGTGACAACCGCATCGTTGGAGATACCTTTTTTTATCGATGATTTGATGCGGTCTTTATATTTTTTTGTGTCCTTAAATTTTAAGGGATCTGAAGACGTGAGGTTCTGGTTGTACTCTTTAAAAGAATCTTGATCTATCAGTTGATGAATTCTTTGTCGGGTTTCCAGACGGAAATGGTAATCGCAGTGATGGCAGACTTTAAGGTTGGTTTCCAACTCGGCAATATAGACCTGTTCCTTACATTTTTTGCAGTCAACCCATAGGTCTTCATCTTTGGCAGTTTTTTTTCCGCCAATTCCAGCTTTGATTTTATCTATCCACGACATCTATAGAATTCTCCAGTGGTGTTCAATACCTTTGTATGCAAATAGCCTGACCTATTAAGTTGATTTAACGGGTTGCAGACTTTTTTTTAACAGGTAGTGGGTTTTTTAACTATGTGCTTGTGGAGGAGTTGTCTCATTGGACTCGGCCTCCAGTTTCTTATTTGTTATTAACAGGCTAATTGGGCCAATTACGGCATAGGTAATCCCAAGAATGAATAATGCGACCAGTGGTATCGTTGCCAGAACATAAATGAATAAAATAACAAAAAGAAAACGGGAGAACACCACCCGTTTTTTGAAGTCAAATTTTTTGAAGGCGGGATATTTGATATTGCTGACCATGAGGAATGCCAGCGTATAAACTACCATTACCATTATGAAAGGATTCATACGCGTTGCAAACAAGTCTTCAAAGGCGATTACAATAGATGCGACCACTATAGCGGCCGCAGGACTTGGGAGGCCGATAAAATGTTGACTGCGAACCTCTGGTTTGGTCACGTTGAAGCGGGCCAGTCTTAGGGCCGCGCAAAGAAGAAAAAGGAAAGCGGCCATCCAACCCAATCGACCAAAGGGTTTCAATACCCATGAGTAGACTAGAAAGGCCGGTGCCATACCAAAGCTGATGATGTCTGCCAAGGAGTCATATTGCTCGCCAAATGCGCTGGTGGTTTTGGTCAATCTGGCGATGCGGCCATCCAACCCATCAAAAATCATTCCGATCACTATGGCCCAGGCGGCTAAATAGTACTTTTCATTCAGCACGGCTACCATTGAATAGAAACCACAGAACACGTTTCCCGTGGTAAACAAACTGGGTAGTATGTGAATGCCTTTTTTAGGTTTCATGGTCTTCTTATTTTAGAAAGCCAATGATGGAGCTTCCTCCACTTACAATATCGCCAACGGCTACTTTTATTTCGGTGCCCTCAGGTACAAAGATATCTACCCGGGAACCAAACCGGATCAGGCCAAATCGTTGCCCTCGCTCATACTCATCCCCTTCTTTGGCCCAGCAAACTATTCTGCGGGCGATCAACCCGGCAATCTGCTTCACTAAAATTGTAACATGTCCATTATTCAATAGGATAGCGCTTTGTTCGTTATCCAGAGATGCTTTGTGGCTGGCCGCGTTAAGAAATTTTCCGGGGTTATAGCGGGTAGCCTGAATTTTTCCGGATATGGGCACCCGGTTTACATGAACGTTAAAGACATTCAAGAAAATACTAATCCGCGTGTAGGTTTCTTCCAGCAGGGGGTCTTTTTCCGCGATGATTTCAACGACCTTGCCATCGCCTGGTGAAACAATGGAATTGGGGTCTTCGGGAATTCTCCTCTCCGGGTCACGAAAAAACCAGGTGACGAAAAGGAATAGTCCGCCAAAAAGTACGGTCGCCCATAACCAGGATAAAGCCCAACTGGCACCGGTTAAAACAAAAAGGGGAAGGATAAACATGTATCCTTCATTAGCAATAGGTATACGCATACGCCCTTACTGCACCTTTTTGCCAACGAATGGCATCATTTTCCTGAGCTTCTCTCCGACCACTTCGATGCGGTGTTCTTTGTCCTGCGCCAGCCGAGCATTAAACATAGGCCGGTTGGCCAGGTTTTCCAGAATAAATTCTTTGGCAAAAGCTCCACTTTGAATCTCGCCGAGAATTCGTTTCATTTCTTCACGGGTTTCCTGGGTAATGATTCGTGGACCACGGGTGACGTCTCCATAGGCCGCAGTGGTGCTTATAGAGTAGCGCATATTGCCAATACCACCTTCATAGATGAGGTCGACAATCAATTTGAGTTCATGAAGGCATTCAAAATAAGCAAGGTCCGGGTTGTAGCCGGCATCTACCAGGGTGTCGTAACCGGCACGGATTAATTCGCTGACTCCGCCGCACAATACTGCCTGTTCCCCAAACAAGTCGGTTTCGGTTTCTTCTTTAAAATTGGTTTCCAGAACCCCTGCGCGAGTCCCGCCGATACCCTTGGCATAGGCGAGGGCAATTTTTCTTGCAGTTTTTGTGACGTTTTGGTGTATCGCCATGAGACAAGGTACGCCTGCTCCTTGTTCATAGGTTCTTCTGACTAAATGTCCTGGGCCTTTTGGAGCGATCATAAAAACATCCACATCTTTGGGTGGAACTACTTGTCCAAAGTGAATATTGAATCCATGTCCAAAAGCCAAAGCCATGCCTTTTTTCAAATTAGGAGCGATGTCCTTTTCATACATTGCCTTTTGCTTGTCATCGGGAATCAAGATCATCATGATGTCTGATTTTTTAGTAGCTTCTGGAACGGTCATGACATTCAGACCGTCTTTTTGTGCTCGTTTCCAGAATGCGCTATCTTTTCTCAGTCCAACGACAACTTTCATTCCACTATCATGAAGATTACGGGCATGGGCGTGTCCCTGGCTTCCGTAACCAATAATGGCTATTGTTTTTTTCTTTAAGATTTTAATGTCAGCGTCTTTGTTATAAAAAATCTTCGACAAAATGATTCTCCTTATCTTGGTACAGTATTAGTTGATCGATTTTTGTCCACGACTGATAGCGATTCTTCCAGACCGGACCATTTCCTTAATGCCTAACGGGGTTAGAAGCTCTAAAAATCCGGCTACTTTTCCCTCATCCCCGGTTATTTCAATGGTATAAGTGCTAGGGCTTACATCGACAACTTTAGCCCGAAACAGATCTACAATTCTGAGAATTTCTTCCCGAACCCGGATTTCAGCGTTCATCTTGATCAATACTATTTCGCGATCGACAAATTTTTCCTCAGTGAGGTCAACAACTTTAATAACATCGACCAGTTTATTGAGCTGTTTGGTGATCTGCTCAATTTTCGCCTCGTCACCACGTGTAACTATAGTCATGCGAGAAACTTTTGGATCAGAAGTTTCTGCGACATTCAGGCTTTCAATGTTAAAACCACGGCTACTGAAAAGACCCGATACACGAGACAAAACACCAAATCGATTGTTCATTAATACAGAAATAGTATGCTGCATTTTCCTGAAATCCGCTTTTAAGGTTCACCACAAAGCTTTTGTGGAGGATGGTTTTTTTAAACCTTGTATACTAGCAAAATCAACGCTTTTTTACTAATAAGAATTATTTTTCCGAGAAAAATAGAAGGAATTCAGGAATTAAGAATGCAGAAAGAGTTCCCTATCAGTCAGGCTTTGACCAAGGTGAAGAAGGCGGTGCGTGGTTTTCGGACGCCGAGTGTAACCGTTATCAGCCAGAAGAACGACCCATTTGCAGTGCTGGTGAGTTGTATTATCAGTCTGAGGACCCGTGATGAAGTCACCGAACCCGCCTCAGCGCGTTTGTTAAAGTTGGCAAAGAGTCCCGCCCAATTAATAAAACTTTCAAAATCGAAAATTGAAAAGGCCATTTACCCTGCGGCGTTTTACCGTAATAAAACGCAATCACTAAAAGAGCTATGTAAAGATTTGGTAGATAATTTTGAAGGCAAGGTTCCAGATAAGCTGGAAGAACTTCTTAAGTTAAAGGGGGTGGGACGCAAAACCGCCAACCTGACTTTGATTTTAGGACATAACAAACCCGGTATTTGTGTGGATATCCATGTTCACCGCATTTCCAATCGTTGGGGATATGTGAAAACCAAATCTCCTGATGAATCAGAAATGGTCCTGCGAGAAAAACTACCGCGACGATATTGGAAAGGGTATAACGATTTGCTGGTGACTTTCGGGCAAAACATCTGCAAACCGGTTTCACCGTTTTGCGGTTCTTGTTCCCTTGCAGAAATATGTCCTAAAACTGGCGTAACCTCCCGGCGCTAGAATGCACCGTTGAGTGTGGAACCGTCACCTCTTCAAAGGGTGAATAACTGTTAGAGTGTGAGAGCCTCAGCCTGATATCTAGTTGCCAACCGTCTTTTTTTGCAAGGCAATAAGTTCTTTAATGCCTTTGTCGGCGAGTTTGAGAAGGCCATCCAATTGTTTATCATCGAAAGGCTCCTGTTCGGCGGTTCCCTGAATTTCGACATAGCCTCCAGAGCCGGTTTTAACAATATTTAGATCCACATCAGCACTGGAGTCTTCGCTGTAATCCAGATCCAGGATTTTCTTGCCACTGACGATTCCTACGCTGATTGCGGCGACATAATCTATGATCGGCAATTCATCAATCAGTTTTTCTTTCTTCAATTTTTTCAATGCCAGGACCGTTGCCATGAAGGCCCCGGTAATAGAGGCGCAACGGGTACCTCCATCTGCCTGAATCACATCGCAGTCGAGCCAGATGGTGCGTTCCCCCAATTTTTTAAGATCAATAACAGTGCGGAGTGAGCGGCCTATGAGCCTTTGGATTTCCTGTGTTCTTCCTGAAAGTTTTCCACGGGATGCCTCTCGGGGACTTCGCGTATTGGTGGAGGAAGGGAGCATGGAGTATTCAGCAGTAACCCAGCCACTACTTTTGCCTCGAAGAAAAGAGGGGACTTTTTCCTCAACGGTGGCGGCGCAAATGACTTTGGTGTTCCCCATTTGAATAAGAACAGAGCCCGCCGGATGCATGGTGTAGTTTTTGGTGATTTTGGTTTTTCTGCAATCATTGAAGGCTCTGCCTTGATCTCTGGACATGGTTCCCCTAATAAAATTGAGTGTTTGATTGATTGGTAGTTCGAATTGAAAAAAATATAAAAGCGTTTAAAATACCAGCAATAAACATGTTTTTCAAGCGCCAGAAGTGGGGCTGTTGTTTATGTGCAACACTTCATGCGAAAGTGCTCATCTGATAATACTGGGACAAATGGCAAGTTCGAGTCAGGCATTCCATTCGGTATGGGTTGTAACTTATTCTATTATTTGATACTATCCAAATCATTCCTAACTTTTAAATTTAGTTGAAAAATTACTTCATTATTATATGGACTCCTACTTTGGAAAAGGAATCAGACTTAAAGGCACCCTATGGGTAAAGGGCTCGGTTCATTTTGATGGGGAGTTTGAGGGAGAAATATACTCGACCAACCATTTCGTAATTGGCAAGTCGGGCAAAGTTTTGGGCAATATTAAAACCCATCATGTGACCAATATGGGTTTTGTTCAGGGAAACCTGTTTGCTGAAAATAAGGTGGCCCTGATGAATGACAGTCGGTTGGTGGGAGATATATCGACTTATCATTTGATCATAGATGAAGGTTCCAACTTCGAAGGTCGTTGCAAGATGGTTGAGGAGGTTCCTAAAACCATCAAAGAGGAAATGGAAAACCTGGAACGTCCTGTTCCTAAAAAAGTCAAAGCTCCTACTGTTTCGAAAAAAACTACTACTGGAACTGCTGAAACCAAGAATGGTTTTCAATTGAAAAAGGCCGCTGGAATTGCGGCTATTGTCCTGGTGATTGCAGGAGTCACTTGGTTTTATCCAAAGGGAGGGGATAAGCTGGAGCCTCTGATCAAAAAAGGCTACAGTCTTGTTGCTGAAAAACGATACGCCGATGCGGAGGAGATATTTAAAAAGGCCCTGACCGTTTCCAGGGTGGAGCCTAGAGTTTATGCCGGGCTTGGGGAAATTTATTTCGAAGACAAGCGCTACAATGATTCATTGGCTCAGTTCCAGAGAGCTATTGATTTAAACCCTGCCAATGGAGAATACCGTGTTAAGCAGGCGGCATCTTATTCTTCTAAAGGACAATTAAAAGAAGCCATAGAGTCATACATGCAGGCACTGGAAATTGATTCCAAGAACGGAATAACTTTCTATAGTCTGGGCCTTTTATATCTGGAGCAGGATGAATTGGAAAAAGCTCATGAAGCACTTGAAATGAGCGTTGGGTTGGACCCCGATTCTTTTGAGCCTCATGAAGCATTGAGTGCCCTTTACTCACGCGAAAAGAATTATGGGAAGTCCATTGTAGAGATAAATGAAGCGTTAAAAGTTAATAGTGCAGAACCCCGGTTGCATTTAACTTTAGGAAAGCTTCTTCTGGAAAGCGGTAAGGAAGACGATGCTTTAAAAGCTTTCAAAAAAGCGGCCAACCTGTTTCCTGAAAATTTTTCAGCTCAAATTCGTCTTGCAGATTGGTATTACATCCAGGGAATGCTGGAGGAGTCTCTTAAAACTTACCAAGTGGCAGAAAACCTTGAGTCCGATAATCCTGTAGTTCAGGCGAGGTTAGGAAAAATTTATGCTGATAAGAATCAGAATAAAAAAGCTCAGGTGGCACTGGAAAAAGCTATCAGGCTGAATCCTAAAGATGCAGAAAGCCATTATCAATTGGGGAAATTGGTTTCCAGTCAAGAAAAATGGGGGCGCGCCCAATCATTATTATCCAATGCGATTGCACTGGACGCAAAACAAGCGGCTTTCCATTATGAGTTAGGTGTTGTGTTACTTGGGAGAGGTAAAGTGGGGCTGGCCCAGG
>Ga0233439_10003441_pt1 | contig 16390 bp, 14 predicted proteins | sample SI_123_September_6_FD_182713 | JGI IMG/M metagenome (GOLD analysis project Ga0233439, IMG submission 182713) | Seawater microbial communities from Saanich Inlet, British Columbia, Canada - SI_123_September2016_100_MG | ecosystem: Environmental > Aquatic > Marine > Inlet | place: Canada: British... | reverse complement strand
AATCGGGTTATTTTCACAGTAAAAAAAGGGTTGCATGGCGTAAACATTAGTTGGTAAAAAACGAATCCTATAATCAGGGTATGTAGAAATTGATCTTGGCCCAGGCGGGAATTTGACAGGAGAATTTTGATGTTCAGTTATAAATCATTAAAGATGGGAATACGAACGATAGGTGTCTTGATAGGCATCCTGGGTATGTGTCAGGTCCACGCAGCGGACACCATTCCGGTCTCCGAGGCGAACTATGCCGAAGCCGAAACGGCGAGAAACTTTCGTAACTGGGTCAGTCTGGCCGCCAATAAGGACATCGTTCATCTTCGAAACCTGCCCCCTCGTGGCAAAAAAGCGGCCACGGTGCAAATGAATGATGACACCTTGTACTCGGCAGCTATCGTGGAAACTCAGAACGGGCGCGTTCAGTTCTCCATTCCTGAGGTCGATGTGTATCTGTCGGTGCAGGTTGTAACAGAAGGCGGGCATGGCCAACATTATGTTGTCGGTGCGGGTGATTATGATCTAGCGGTCGAAACCCAATTCGCTTTTCTGATCTACCGCACGGGAACGGAAAAGGGATTGGATATCGCGAGGGCCGCGCAGGACGAGGTCAAGGTGAACACACTGGTATTCGGCACTTACGAGGTTCGCCCCTATGACTATTCGGAAGTCGAAGAATGGACCTCGAGACTGACAGCTGAGACCCGGGGTTCACCCTTCAAATACACATTCCCAAGGACCTCTGCCGAGATTACCGATCGTCATCAATGGAATCTTGAGAATGCGAATGGCTGGGGTGGCGCGTCGCCAGAGGTTGGCGTTGGAAACCTTTACACCAACTCGGTCTTGTTGGCGGGAGACAAGTGCCTCACGACTACATTCGAAGACCCCGAGTCAGTTTACTTTACGTCCATTACAGCGTACGACGCGGATCGCTACTTGCTACCGGATGTCCGCAGCGTAAATTCGTACCGCTGGGACACTAACAGTGATGACTCAATCACCATCTCGTTCAATTGTGGCGATGATGCAGTAAACAATATCAATACCCATGGCCAGGAGTTTTCGTTCACCGTCCGCTTCTATGGCGTGAGTCAAAAGGCGGTCGATGGAAAAGTCACGCCGGAATCCAACGTGCGCTAGGAAATCCGGGACAGTGGGCGGGACAGAACGGCAATTAAACCGTTCTCCCGCTCGTATTCCATGGCGCTCACCCCGCTTTTGACCTCTGTCAATTGGGGGAACGTCTAAACCGTCTTCCCGCGACAGCATCAAAGCCCGAGCCCTAGCCCTCTGGTCGTCCCGATGCGCCGGCCACCTGATGCGAGACGAGCTGCGCATACAAGCCACCCCTTGCAAGCAGTTGCTCGTGCGTGCCGGTCTCAACAACGTTGCCCTTGTCGAGCGCAATAATCTGATCAGCGCCTCGAACGGTCGAGAGTCGATGCGCAATCACGAGCGTCGTTCGGTCGGTCATTAACGCCTCAAGTGCCTGTCGCACGGCATGTTCATTTACCGCGTCCAGATGCGAAGTCGCTTCATCCAGAATAAGCACGGGCGCATCTTTTAGAAAAGCGCGTGCGATGGCGACGCGCTGACGCTGCCCTCCGGAAAGCCGCATCCCCCGCTCACCCACCATCGTCTCTAACCCATCAGGGAGACTCTCGATCAATTCACTTAGAGAAGCCCGTTGCAACGTACGCTGTAGCTCTTCTTCACTCGCATCCGGTCGCGCAATCAAAATATTCGTGCGTAAGGTGTCGTTGAATAAAAAAGTATCCTGCGCCACTAGCGCGATCTGCCCGCGAAGCTCGTCAAGCTTATAGTCCCGCAGATCATGCCCCCCGAGCGAGATAGACCCTTTTTGCGGATCCCAAAATCGCATCAGTAGGTGAGCAACCGTGGTTTTGCCAGCCCCCGAGGGACCCACTAGTGCAATGGTCTTGCCGGCTTCGGCGATAAAGTCTGCGTCATCAAGTGCAGGGCGCGAACTCGTTTCATAACTGAAATCAACATGATCAAGCTCGATGGGCACCCCACCCTGATGATCTATCGAAAAGCCGCCTGGCCCATCAGTGACAGGAACCGGCTCCTGCTCAACGGCGTAGAGCCGGCGCGTTGAGCCCAACGTGTCAGCCAATTGACGGCTCACCTGGGAGATTTCCGAAATTGGCAAAAACGCCGCCATCGCGAGCAATGTCAGTAGCGGCAACATCGCCGCTTCCAGCTGGCCTGCACCCACCAACACGGCACCCATCGCAACAACCGCAAGGCCTCCAAGACCCGTCACCACATCGAGCAATTCTTTTTGAATCGTGAGATCCGAGAAAAATGGCAGCCGGATCCGGTGATGCGCGCGCGTTCGCATGGCAAGCTCTTCGCGCCGGCCATCCACATAATTAAACGCAATCACTTCAGCGAGCCCCTGAACACTATCGACCGCATGCGCGTTTAACTCTCCGAGCGCTTCGCGGGCGAGCGAGCCCATCTCATCGACTCGTTTTCTCAAGAAAAACGGACTCAGCGCCACAATCGCCAAAAACGGCAGCAACACCAGCGCCATCATCCAGCCGAAATAAAATAAAGCAGCCATCACCACTGCAGGTATCAGCACTGCGACGAAAGCCGGCGCGACCGTGTGTGCAAAAAAGTATTCCACCAGCTCAACGTCATAGGTCGCCATGCCCACCATGTCGCCGGTGCGTCGCCGCACCATGTAGGCCGGTGCGAGCTTATTAAGTTTTTCGAAGAGCGCTATTCGCATTTCAGCAAGCAATCTAAACGCCATATCGTGTGCGACCCAGGATTCCAGCCAATGAAAGACGCCCGCAACCGGCGCGAGCACCGCCAGAAAAATAAGCAAATCCAAAAACGGCTCGCCGGTCTTGACCGCACGAACGGCAAGCGCGCTGACCACGCCGATCCCGATGTACGCAATCACGCGGGTCACTCCAAAACCAAAGGTCATCGCCAGGCGGCCTTTGTACGGCTTGATGTATTTGAGCAATTCAAGCGCCGCCGCCGTCCAGCCCAGACCCTCGGCTTTGACGATCGCATCTGTCGGAACAAATTCAGCCGCCTCGCTAAACGTCGACGCCTCGACCCGTTTGGGTTTTAATGACGCATCCAGATCAATGGCGCCAGTCGAACGCTCGCTTGCCTGAGCCGACATCAATCGATGATAGACGCCGTTTTGCGACATCAAATCGGTGTGGGTCCCCTCCTCTGCAATGGCGCCGCCGTCCAGAACCAGAATCCGATCGGCATCAATAATGCTCGACAGGCGATGCGCAAAGATCAGGGTCGTCCGCCCGCGCATCAACCGATCAAGCGCTTCCTGAATGATGAACTCATTCGCAGCATCAACAGCTGACAAAGCCTCGTCCAATACCAGTATCGGCGCATCCCGCAAGATGGCACGGGCGATCGCAATGCGCTGGCGCTGTCCACCCGAGAGCCGAATGCCGCGCTCGCCGATCACCGTGTCATATCCCTGTGGCAATAGCGACACAAATTCATGGGCGTTAGCGGCCCGGCAGGCCTCCTCAAGCGCTTCGGGAGACGCGCCCGGTTTACCCACCCGAAGGTTATCGGCAACGGTGCCGTGAAAGAGATAGGTATCCTGATTGACCACTGCGATTTGCGAGCGAATGTCTTTAAGCGTCAAATCTTTAAGGTTGTGCCCGCCGATGCGAATCGCGCCCTCGTTCGGGTCATAAAAGCGAAGCAACAGACGCACGATTGATGATTTGCCCGAACCGCTTGGCCCGACAAAGCCAACACGCTCTCCCGCTTTGATCTCAAAGCTCACCTGCTCATGGGTTTTTTGCCGCGCGCCGGGGTAAGTAAAGCGCACCCCTTCAAACGAGACCGACGGATGCAACGCATCAACGGTCGCGGGGGTTTGGGGTTCGATCACCTGGGGATCCGCATCAATAAGCTGAAAAATCGTCTGGGCAGAAGACTGCGCCATCATTCCGTTGTGCATCATGCCGCGCATATCGCGAAGCGGTCGGTACACCTCCACCCCGAGCATCAACACCATCAGCAAAACCGCGAAATTCATCTCCCCGTCCACCACGCGGTAGGCGCCATACGCAAGTGTCCCGGCGGCGCCCAGGGTGATGCCGATATCGGTAATCCCGCGAGCCAATGAATTAGTCGCCAACACCCACATGGTCGACTTGAACAGGGCGTGTGCTTTGTCCTTGAGACTTTTCGCGCGATTGCCGCTCTGGCCAAAAGCCTTCAGCGTTGCCAGACCCTGAACAGAATCGAGGAACTCCGCCGCGAATGCCTTGTAATCGCGCCCCCGCTCGAGAGATTTTTTGCCGTCCCAGTGGTGAAACACTTGCGGCGCAATTAACGTAAAAAGAGCAGCGGCCAGCATCACCAGCGCGATCGGCACATCAAATACAGCCACAACCCCAAAAATCAGAAACGGCGTGAGAATCGAGACAATCAGCTGCGGCAGATATTGTCCAAAATAGATCTCGAGCTGTTCGACACCTTCGATCATCGCCACAATGGCGTCCCCCGTGCGCTCAAGCCCGAAGTAAGCCGGTCCCAGACGAGTCACCTGATCAAAAATCACGGTCCGAAGATGCAGCTGCACAATCGCCGCCGTATTGTGGGCCACCATCGTGCGCCAGTACTCAAGCCCGCCCCGAACCATCATCACGACCGCGACGCCGATGAACGGGACCACCAGCTCGGAAAATCCCGTACCTGAAAAAACCTCGGCGATCAGCCAGCCCAGCAGGGCAAGGCGGGCAATCCCGAAAAGCACGCCCAACACACCAAGCGCGACGGCCCCCAAAATGCGAAGCCGGACGCCCTGGGTAAAGCCCCAGAGTCTTAAGTCAAAGTACATGGAATCTCCTCAAAGCCGAGGGGTGATTCTACCGGACTCAAAAGTCTCTTTTTAAGCGCTCGCCATCGGTTACACTTTTATTTTGAATTGATCATTTAGGTCACCCATGACGGATTCACGGCGCTATCGCGAGATCGGGGTCACCCCGCTTTCTAAAGCGCTCGGCGCGCAAATCGATGGCGTTGACCTGACCCAACCCCTGAGCGACTCCGTGATGCAGGAGCTTAAGGATGCTTTTGCGACGTATTCGGTGATTTTCTTCAGAGATCAGAGTCTCTCGCCTCAGCAACACATTGATCTCGCCGAGCAATGGGGTGAGATCAACATCAATCGGTTCTTCAAGCCGCTCGATGGCTATCCGCAGATCGCGGAAGTCATCAAAGCGCCTGATCAAAAAGAAAACATCGGCGGCACCTGGCACACCGATCACTCCTACGATCAGATTCCGGCAATGGGGTCGATGCTGTATGCACGGCAAGTGCCTCCCGCCGGGGGCGATACCCTGTTCGCGAGCATGACGCTCGCCTTTGAAGCCCTGTCAGACGGCATGAAAAAAACACTTCTGGGTCTTAATGCCTGGCACTCGAGCCGTCACGCGTTTGGCTACAGCGTCTCGGACAGCGAGCATTACGAAGACGGACGCCTCGCAAACCCCGAACTCGCGGTTCAGGATGCCCTGCACCCGGTCATCATTACGCATCCGCTGAGCGGAAAAAAAGCGCTATATGTCAACGCTGACTTCACCGTCCGGTTTGATGGCTGGACCACTGAGGAGTCCCAACCCCTCCTGGATTTTCTTTATGCACATGGGGCGCGTGAGGAATTTACCTGCCGGTTTGAGTGGCAAGAGGGCTCCATCGCGTTATGGGACAACCGAGCCACCTGGCACAACGCCATGAATGACTATCACGGCCACCGGCGCGTGATGCATCGCATCACCCTTGAAGGTGTCGCCCTTCAATAAGCAACCGTTTTCAGATCTTAAAGACCCAAAAAAGGATAACCACATGACTTTTGATGCCGCAACACCGGATGGCAGTAATGGCTCATTGAAAAGCGCAATCTCGCCGGACGGCGTACCTGCCCTTGATGAAACCTACCGTGTCCCCGCGCGATGCGGCGTCGCCGTCAGGATTAAAAAGCACCAGCTGATCGAGGTTCAAAACACCCACGGCACACAGGTTTGTGACTTCTGGGCTTTTTGTGATCCCGACCACCAAGAGTTTCTCTCGATGGCGCACACCCGGACATCGCTGTCGAGCGTTTTCCCGAAAGTCGGTGATCAGATTGTCTCGAACGTTCGCCGGCCCATGTTCGAGATCACGGAGGACACCTCGCCAGGCGTGCACGACACGCTGTTGTCATGTTGTGATATCAACCGATACAAAATTCTCGGCTGCACGGATTATCACGACAACTGCACCGACAACCTCAGAATGGCAATGATCGCCATCGCCCTCAAGGCGCCCAAGATCCCGGACCCGTTCAACCTGTGGATGAATATCCCGATTGCGCCCGATGGCAAAACCGCGTTTGAACCCACGGTTTGTAAACCCAAAGACACCATCAAGCTGAGCGCGCTTTGCGATGCCATCGTGGTGATGTCCGCTTGTCCACAAGACATGAACGCCATCAACGGCCGCGACGGATTGCCAACCGAGCTCCACTTCCGGGTGCTGGGCTAGCGAATCCCATCAAAAACACCCCAAACATCGGCGTCCCCATCGGCAAAGCCGACAGGCGTTAGATCCGGAAGCTAGAAAGACAGCGACACATCAGCGGATAAGGCCGAACACGGCCTAAAAGCGGGGTCAGGAGAGTCTCATTCTCTTGGCAACATCCATCACGCGGCGCCCGAGAGCCGACTCAAGGGGCAAATCTTCCAGCAGTTCGAGGTCACGAAACCCGAGCTCTTTTCTGAGCAGGGTGCGTTCATCAAAGGTCGTACTTGTTTCCCTACCATTAGGTAGTCTGATTAATTTATTATTATTCATAAACTTAATCTTACCATATCGACCAACGGCCGTCTAGCCGCACGCACCAGCAAGCCAACTGGGATCAAGATCCAAAATCTTATTTAAACCTCAAAAATCGGAAAAAGTTCGTCTAAATTCACATAAATTCTTTTAAAAATAGATAAATGACCCTATTATCGAAAATTGAGAATTCCTGATGAACGACTTCAAGTTAAGATTTTTTGATTGATCGATATTAATTGCTCTTAAATTCGTCGAAAATATAGCTAAATTGATTTAATTTCTTCCATTAGATGTTATTTATTGATAAATGACGTTTTATCTTATTTATCCTGTATTAATCAATTCACTAAACTTAATTTCACATAAATTGGTCTTAATTTCGCTTATCTTCTTCTAGATTAGCCTTAACGTGTTTTTAAGGTCAAAATCGAAAAAGCCCCTCGATCATTCGATCCAGGGGCTTTTGATTCTTTTCGGTATAACCGTTAAAGCAGTATTTGAAAAGCGGGCAGCTGTGCGTGCAACGTCAGTGGGGGAATTTCATAAACAATTCAAAAAAGTAATCAAACTCAACCAGTTCGCGTTCTCCCTGGCCTTTTTTGACAGAGGACTTTACAAATCGGTGCCATTCCTCGGTCAGCACCTTATATAGATCGTCAGGAATTGCGTTCTTGATGTGATCAATTTTCTCCTCAACCCGCATCTTTTCCATATCGCGGATCGCCTGACCATAAATATTATTTACCATCTTTTTCTTTTCCTGATTGTGTTTCGACCAATATCGGACGTTTTTGAGTGTTGTACTGAAAATATTCTAACCGACGCCAACGCAGAGTGAAGTGACATGCCCCGGACCCTCGCCTGCGAGGTTATACATGCTGTACGACCCCCTGAAAACTGATTAGAGTCATTATTTCAACTAAAGGAAAAGAGGAGATTTTGAAATGCCCAGATTCATTACGATGGCGCGATACACAAGCGCTGGCACCGGCGGACTCATCGAAGGCGATACCGACCGAAAAGCCGTGATGGAGGCCATGCACCAAAGCGTTGGCGCCACCCTCGTGGACTACAGCCTGACCCGTGGTCAGTATGATTTTTACGTCATCTCGGATGCCGACTCATTTGATCAGGTCGCCGCCATGACGTTAAAAGCCAAGGCAACGGGCACGGTCGAGAACCCTGTCATTCTGGAAGCCATCGACGTTAATCAAATCCGTCAAACCGTAAGCAAGGTCGAATTTACGCCGCCGCATAAATAAGACACCGGTAGATGCCGCCGCTCTCTTATGAGTGCGGCGGCATCTGACTCTTTAACCAATCTAGTCGAAAGGAATAACGACTACAGGCGGCCCGCGCCTTGGTCGGCCACCAGTTATGCGAGGTCAGATCGTCGAGTGGAGACGACAAGGACTGTCTTGGAATGCCATTGTCAAAAAGGTTGGCGTCTCTGAGGGTGTAGTTGTATCAGCGTGCCATGAGGTCTTTGGCCTGACGGGAAATCGCATAAAAGTAGCAGACGCTGTAGCGTAGAACCTCGGGCTACTGATCTTTGATCCTCTGCATCAGGTCGCATTTACCGCAGGAGACAGGGGTCAGGCTCCCCCGCAACCACAATAAAAGGTTTGTCCTGACTACATGAAAATCTCGTGTAAGACGTTTGGCTGCACTCAGCTAGATTATTTCTATGACCGAAATAATCATTACACCTCCTGCCAGAGTTGCCCCCGTCCATCTGGTAGAGACTCAGGAATACTCAATAACCCTTCTATTCGAGGCTAAAGATATTGAGCCGATTGAGAAGGCTATCGCTAAGGTAATGCCAAAGAAAAAGGGCGCCAGGTCTCCACTGCATTACAGTAAAAATCTTGGCTATCGTCTAAGGCTCAAGTCCAAGTCTCAAGTCAAAGCCGTTAACGTAATCAAGAAGCCTATTCCTCTGAAGAACATCCTGCCAGGTGCTATTGTCAGAGTACAAGCAAGCTTTGCCAGTTACGAACAGGGAGGTGGAGGCGTTACGGCGTACCTTGGGAATATCCAGCTATTAAGGGAGTCTCCCAACAAGGTTGACGAGGTTGACCTTGGATTTGACGACATAGAAGAAGGGTAGCTGCAGTTCTAATCACCACAACCCTGCAGCAAGAGATCTACTTGACCTTTCCGATTGACGGAAATTGGTACTTGGTGACTCATGATGATTTGCTTAAGATCATCGCTAGTTGTACGCCATGGCTTAAATCGTCGTCTTGGATTGCGGGAGGGGCGTACGGCGCCAAAAGCCCTTCGAAGGTATCAATTGAAGCAATACAAGGGTATCGATTAATTTAATTTAAGAAGCTATAACCCCGAAAAATCTCCTAAGAAATCTTCGTAGAGTGAAAGTTAAGGATCTCAACGAGGAGATAGTTGGTATGGTGTCGCTTCAGAAGTATTTACGACCGAAATAGGCCCAGGAGGACTCATGAAAATACTCACATTATTACTGTTTGTGTCCAGCAGCGCTCTGGCGAGCGGGATCGACAGCGACTGCACACTCAACGGCAAAGCGCTGCATGGAAAAGTTCAGGTGGTCAGCAGCTTTCCCGACTTTAAGGTAGAGGTGGTGCAGTCTTTTCCGGATCTGAAAGTGGAAGAGAAAACCTCATTTGCAGATGACTGCGGGGAGTGGGAATTCGTCGATTCCTTTCCTGATTTCACCATCGAGTACGTAACGAGCTTCCCGGATTTCAAAATTGAGCTCGTGAGCTCATTTCCAGGGCTTCCTTAAATACCCTCGCCAAGCGTGCGGAAGACGAGAGTGAATAATCCGGAACGTCCAGCTGCGCCCGCACCACATACCGAAGCGGCCCACCGGGCGCAATGGCATCAAACGGATAACAGGTGATCAACGTAAGTGTCGGCTCGGTCGTTGGCTCAAGCACGCCGGTCTGCGTCTCGTGAACAATTCGCGTGTCGATTACTTCGAAAGACTGCACGCTTCCATCAGACGCTTGATACGTGAGTAATTGACCAACTTTTACGGCTTTCAAATCCGCAAAATGCGTATCACGATGACCGGCGATCACCGTATTGGGATTATTCGGGTAAACGCTATTGATCATCCGGCCGGGACCAAAAGCAAGCGCTGCGCCATTCGCCCCTTCGAGCACAATCAATGATTCGCCAAGGGCATCAAATGTTAGCCTTGCCACCGGCCACGTATCTGCCCAGGGCCACGGTTTTTGGGGCGCGCCCCGTTCCAGCGTCTCAACCCACGCATAATTCAAAAAAGCCTGCGCCGCGATTGCTTTTATCGGGATCCAGAACCCCTGCGCAATAACAAGCATGCCGGCAGCGGCTAACCCGGCTGAGATAACCGAACGCTTTAGCGCCACTTCAGCAGTTTCTTTTTTCTTATCACCGCGGCCGTAATCAGTAGCAGCATACCGATGATCAAAAGCATCTGGGCAGGGGTCGCCGTGCGCGGCAGAATCTGGCCCATGGCGATCTGCATGGCAGACGGCGGGGATGTTTGCGTTTTTGAGGCCCCGCCCTTTTGATCTTTCTTAGTCTTTTCATCAACGCAGGCAAAAGACGCGGGATAACGCGAACACCAGTCGGTTGATTCGGTTACCGCCGCAACTGTCGCAGGAGCTGATGAGAAATCAGCCACAGACATCGCGCTTGAGTCGACATGTTCTTGATGAGCAAAAACTTTGCTGGCTCTCATCAAAGTCGCATCGCCTATTGCCGCGTCTTCATAATACAAGTCCTGTGACAATGCATCCGTATCTGGACCCGATTGATCCAGTCCGTATTCCCACCCCGCGGGCAAATTAATCGGCGCCGCCCAGGGTTTGAGATTTTCACCAAAAGGTACGGTTGATTCCTGTTCGACGGCCACCAGAGACGTGTGCTTGGTGACGATCTGATATTGAAGGCCTGTGGCGATGATCTCGGATTTGATTGCTTTTTGTTTCTCGCGCCAGCTTGTGGCGTCGGCAAGACCATAGAGGCTTCGCTCAATTGCGGCGACCTTGCGCCTCGCATATAGCCGGGCAATACCCTCATGGGCGTGTCCGTTTTTAAGGCGAACTTTTTGCGTCCAGTGATTTGTCCCGGTCGCGCCACGCACAACAATATCCTGATCGAGATCTTTTCCCTTTAACAACACCACCAGTGGCTCTCCCGCATAAAGATCGGCAATATGTTCCGGATAGGTCTCGACAGGCGCACCGTTAACGTCGATTTTGATATCGGTTAGCAACGGCGATTCAAGCCGTCTAAAAAGAGCGGTCATTTGTCTTTTCACTTCAGAAAGATTGCCGATGTAGGTATACGTGCCTTTGCCCAACAGCGCGGCGTCGGTCATGAAATGACTGTTGGGTGCCGAGCCAATCCCCACCGTAAAAAGCCGGCTTTGGCCGAGATGATTTTTAATAAAATCAAACAGCATGGCTTCATTACCCACCGCGCCATCCGTAATGAAGACCACCTGGCGAACCTTTTCGGTCGGCTGTTGGTTTTCAAGGGCGAGCGACAACGCGTAATGCATCTCGGTGCCGCCTTCGGCGTTGAGACGGGCAATGCCTTCAAGCGCATTGTCGATATTGGCATCCGTTGCCGGCATCGATTCTGAAAATAACTGCCTTGCGTCCGATGAAAACGCAATGAGGTTAAAAGCATCTTCCGGGCGCAGTTGTTTAAGCGCCAGGATCAGCGCGGCTTTTGCCTGACTAAAAGAACGCCCCGCCATCGAGCCTGACCGGTCGAGGACAAAAATCACCTCCCTTGCGAGCGGTTGGGTGTTTACCACGCCGGCCTGTGGCGGCATCATCATGAGCAGCGCATAGTCTTCACCGGCAAAGTGCTCGTTAAAAAGCGCCATTGCAGGCCCCTGGTCAATCACCGGCTGCCACCTGAGCACAAAATCACGATCCGCCGGCACCACACCATCGGCCAGCGTGATCAAAACACGGTCTTGGTTTTTATCGATCCCGATCAGATGCGAAGGACTCTGCGCAGTGATCGTCATACCGGCATTGATGGTCGCTTTGATTTTGACGGGATTGAGGATTTTGTCTGAGGGGGCGGCGACTCTCGGCGTGATGCGTGAGCCGTCCGGGACTTGATCGGTATCGGGCGCAAATCCGAACCCGCCTGACGTGGCCTGTGCGTCGCCCGGGATATATCGTGGCGCGACCACCATCGGAAACCGGAGCGAAAAAAATCCGTCGCGGAACAAGAGCTCGCGCTGGTACTCAATTCGAACACCCACGGTGCTCCCGGGAGGAATTCCCGCGACGGAAGTTGTAAAAATGTTGGCCCGCTCCTGCTCAAGCAGCGCGGCTTTTTTGCCCTCGGCCTTGGCTTTTTCGTATATCTTTTTGGCTTCGCTTCGCTCCTTGATCTCACCGACAATCAGGCGATCCCCGATTCGCACTTCGAGGGTATCGACCGCGGCATTCTCGGGCAGCGGAAACACATACACTCCCTCCAGCCAAAGATCGGTCGGGTTATGAAAATACTGCGTCACGCCCGTTCGGGCGACGATGCCGGCAACCTCGATATCAACCTCGGTTCCCAGCATCGGCACTGCCCGTAGCACCAAATCGTCCTCTGCCCGCACGAGCAGCGTGCCGGCTTTGGTATTCGCCGCGTTAACTGGCTCACCAAGAATTGAGGCAGTCGCAGCGAACGAAAAAGGGGCCAAAACAACTGAAAAAACGGCAATTGCGCAGACAAAAACACACCGGAGACAAGATAACCAAGGCATAGAAGCGTTCCTGGATGAAAAAGTTAAATTCACTAACGGGAGCGGTTGCGGACGTAGGCCGTCATTACGGTCCGGTTGCAATCGGCGGGGGTCACAACCACCAGATCGAGCTTGCGGCCATAGCGGCGCACTAAATCCGGATATTCTTCTGCGACGCGCTGTTTTTCCGGCTTGCCCAAAAAAACCCGTCGCCCGCCGTGATGGTCATACTGGGTTCGCCCGTAGGTCAACACCATTGAAATCAGCCAGTTATCGATCCCCCGCTGTGCGCAGCGGACCTTGGCGTGATGCGTGTATGAAAGACCGACCATTATTTTTAATAGCCGGCAAGGGATTATTTTTTTGGCGGGATTTATTTTTGATCCCGTGAAAAAAAAATAAAAAAACCGGCTACTTAAAAAGTACGCTTTCGGTGTTTTAAATAAACCACGCAAATGCCCACGAATTTGCACATCTGACAGACAGGTTTTCGCCATGCGAAACAGGTATAAAGACTAAAACCAAAAAGGCAACCGATGGCAGACCCTCACCAAACCCTAAGCGCGCTCACGGAAGGCGAGCTCAAGCACCTGTTGGTCAAAGTGGCCGGCTTCGCCCTTCGAAGGCTCGGCACCCGCACAGGCCATAGCGCGGAGATGCATCCCGAGGATCTCACTCAGCGCGCGCTGGCAGATACCCTCGCCGGCAAACGACGCTGGAATCAGGACCTGCACACCATCGAGGAGCACCTCACCGCCACCATCAATTCCTATATCTCTCACTACTTTGACTCGCTCGCCGCCAAAAGCGTAAGTGCCGTGAGTGATCCGGAGCCCTATACCACCGGACAACCCTCGCCTGAATATATTCTCAACAAGGAAGAGCTCACCCATTCGATCCGCGAAGCGATCAATGACGAGACGGATCTTCTGCTGCGCCAGACCTGGCATATCTTTGAGACCGAAGGATGGGACCTCAAAAAAGACAGCGATCACTTCTGCTCTCGCCTCGGGCTCGACGGCACCACCGGCAGCGCCGACTACCAGCGCTTTAACCGGGTCCGGAACCGCATTCGCAGCATCACCCAAAACTGCGCCATCGATCATATGCAACGTAGCGCAGGAGCCGCTTGAATCATGTCCAATCGCGAAACCCATGACCTGCTGCGCCGGATTCTCAGCGACGAGACGGATGCGCTTCTTACTCAAGCAAACGGCAAAAATCCTGACGCGGCCGCACTAAACGCTGCGGGCATTGACCCTGACGCAATGCTCACACAAGCCAAAAAACAAATCGATCACGCGGTCAAACTCAGCGCGAACGGCATTAACCCGCCGGTCCCACTAGAGGCGCTCTCAGAAGAAGAATTCAATCGCCTTGATATTCCAACGCTCGAGAAGTATCTCGCTGCGGGCGATGTCAACGTCGACAGACTGTTAAGCCGCACCCGGGAACTACTCGACCAGCAACGCGCAAGCGTGCCCGCGAACAAAACGAGCACACCCACACCCGAGCCAATACAAACCGAAGCACCCCAAGCCGGATTTCTTGACCGCCTGCGCGCCTATTTACCCAAACCCAGTCGGGCGCCCATGTTCGGCATAGCGGCCACCGCTATGGTCCTTGTTGCCGTCGGAGTTGGCGTCTTGCAACTCACGCCAACAACGCCTCAAATCCCGCCGGCAGAACCGGAAACACGCCAGCTCGCCGTGACGCTCGAAAGCGCGCCCATCGCGGACACTAATGACACTATCCCGTCAGTTGCTGAGCTCGCGCCCTCGCTGATGAGCGCACCCTCTTTAACCCGGGCACTTTCCACCCCGATCGAGGCAATGTCGCTCGAGGAGATTGATTCGGCAGCCGCAGCAGCTGTATTAAATGACGCCACCGAGACAAACCCAATCGAGTCGGCTCAAAATAACGGGCTCGCCGTTACAACCAATCACAATAGGCCAGCCACATCAGCACCTGAAACAGAAACTCCAAACACAGCCGAAAACGAAACCATAAAAGAGCAAAATACCGCCGCATCTGATTCATGGGCGGTGACTCATCAGCCGGATGCACCGGCACCCAAGCAAAAAGTTGAGTTTGTTTTTTCGCCGGGCGATACCTTCTCGCACGGCATGGCGCAATCCGGATTGTCCAACAAATTATCAACCGCGCTTGCCGAGCGCGTGGGCACGGACTTTCATCCGGGCGACAAACTCATTATCTTTTTTGAGGACGATGAGTTCGAACAGCTCGTGGTCATCCGGCGCAAAAAGCAACCGCTCACAATTACCGCTGATCTAAAAACCTCCTCAGCGCCTGCGGGCACAACAGAGACCATCGACGTCAGCGGCAAGATCGAATCATCGCTTTATGCGGCGCTTGAAAAAGCCCTCGATGCGAACGCGGCCCAGAGAATTGCCTGGCTATTGCAACATCGCGGGGTGCCGCTCACAGCCCTGCCAAAAGGTGCGGCTTTCAATATTCAAATCGAACAGATCAAATCGCCAGACGGACAAACGCTCGGCTATGGCGAGATTAGAAGCGTGCATCTTGATGCCGGTAAACGTGGCAAATTTGAGATTTAAAAATAGATCGAGATTACGCCTAACCCTTCCGGAACATTTTTAAGCGCGCTTGGTTAGATAACCAGAAAACTGGCCCTGAAATACTGTCGAGCCGCAAAAATATTGAGCTGATCCAAACGCGGATGCGGCCGTTGCATTAAAAACAAAACGCATCTCAACCGGCACTGAACAACTGCCTAAAATGACGGAGGAACACGTAATCTGCTCGTTTAATTCCAGGATATTGTCACTTAAATAGTATCGATCAGCTGTGCCCGTGCAAACGCCATCTAAAGTCACGCCGGGAATCGCGTCAGCGACCGCGCCGTCCACTCCAACGGTGATTCGGTAAGGAACCGTATCGGTGAGTGCAACGCCGTCTACCGATACTGTGACGGTAAGCGTGCCGTCGTATATTCCAGCATATGAAGTGGCATGTGGACTTCCCACTCCGCTACTTGATGTACTGCCACTACAGGCGGTCAATAGCGCTAAGCTAAATACAGCGATAAATTGTTTCATCTTGAGCCTCCAACGATTGAGACTCAATTTTCGTTACCTAAGAAGCACCGGCGACAATCAAAACCCGCCAAAAGATGATCTAATAAGTGTCCTTAAGCATAAAATTTCCTCTGCAAGATGAAAGCCCCCTACCTCACCAAATCCCGCTACATCGACGGCCTGCGCTGTGAGAAAAAGCTCTGGCTGAGCTGGCATCAGCGCCTGCCGTATGAGGAAGCTCTGCCCTTTTCGGTGCTGGATACGGGAAACCAGATCGGCGTTGGCGCCTGGGCGCTTTTTCCGGACGGCGTTGAAGTCAGCGAAAAACCCTATGAGCATGACGCCGCGATCGCGCGCACCCGCGAGCTGATGGATGCCGATACGCCTGCGATCTTTGAGGCGGCATTCGAGTTTGAAAAAATCCGGATTCGGGTCGACGTGCTGGAGCGACTGGATCAGGGCTGGGGGCTTCGTGAGGTTAAATCATCCACCTCGGCAAGCGAGGAAAAAGGTCATGTTGATGATGTGGCGGTTCAGCTTTATGTGCTGAAAGGCGCAGGCGTTGATATCACCTCGGTCGAATTGATTCATGTTAACAACGCTTATCGTCTTGAAGAGGACGGCATTGTCTGGCCCGAGATGCTCATCCGGCGGGATCTGACACTCGAGGCGACTAATCGCCTTTCTGAAGTGGGCGGGCGAGTCGCCGAAATGTTTGAGGTGTTAGACGCGCCGAGCGCGCCCGAGGTCT
>Ga0233439_10003438_pt1 | contig 16396 bp, 18 predicted proteins | sample SI_123_September_6_FD_182713 | JGI IMG/M metagenome (GOLD analysis project Ga0233439, IMG submission 182713) | Seawater microbial communities from Saanich Inlet, British Columbia, Canada - SI_123_September2016_100_MG | ecosystem: Environmental > Aquatic > Marine > Inlet | place: Canada: British... | reverse complement strand
TTGTCTGCGATTTCTGTTTCATCTTCATTCCCCTTCGGGTCATTACGATGTGCCAGAAACCCTCTCTTATGCAATGCCCCTAATCTGTCCCATAGGCGCTGACGTTAGACAATCAACAGATAGCCCGCTAATTCCTTTGCCGCAGAAAACCGCAGGCGTTTATCCGCTTCTTCATCCATGGCGATGGCCGCCATAATGGCAACGGGATCACAGGCCAAATCCACCAACCGCTGAGTGATATCGGCACCCGGATCATGCTTTGGTTTTGCCAGCATTTTGCCCGGGCCTGATTTGGGCGCGGTTTTCCGGGTTGCCTTTTTTATAGGGGCCTTTTTGAGTGTGGGTTTTTGAACAGATTTTTTCGAGACAGGTGGGACAGCCGAAGCTGCCAAAACGCCTTCATTGCGCTTTGCCATGGGAACCTCGCCATAAATGATCAGAATCGGGGAATAAAAAAAATCGGGAACCGCCGTGGGGGCGAAGTTCCCGATTGAGAAGTTAAACTTACTTCATTTTATAAAGACCGTCAAGTATTATTTACTTTTTATTTTTCGGGGTTGCTTCCACACCCCAAGGATCGTGCGGGTGATCATCCCCATTTGCATCATAATTAAGCCTGACCGTAATGGCCGTTAGCCCTCGGCGCTGAATGCCGCGAAGGGTGGTATGGGAACGCCCATCCATTTCTTCCAATCGTCGCCAGGGAATTCGTGCCGCCCTTGCCCAGAGGATTCGGCGTTCTTCTTCTGCCGCCCAAAGCAGCCAGCACACAGCCTCATCCGCCCGTGAAATTTGGGCCGGAAGAGGCACCGGCGGGCGTCTGCGCACATCACCGAAGCTATAAGCCGAGAGACTTTCCTGCACCACATCGGGCCATTGGGCCTTAATCTGTGCCGGGCGATCCCGACTGCCAAGGGCCTGGGCACGCAACACACCGGCTGCCTCTTCCAACCGCGACTTCACCGTATTTACATGCCAATTCTTTTTATCCTGTCCTTCCCCCCCATGGTTGCCCCCGTCTGAATTAATCCTGAAACGTGCCATGGTTACTCCTTGATACTAACTAAAATAGATGGACATCTAAGTGTAAGTTACTCTATCGTTAATTCAAGCTTTTTTTCGTGACAAATGTTAGTAATTCTATCATTATGGTGTTTATGATTAACGTCGGAACACACATACGCGATGCCCGGGAACGGGCCTCCATGACCCAGCAGGAATTGGCCACCTGCTGTGGGGTTTCCCGCGCGGCCGTTGCCCAATGGGAAAACGGTAGTACCAAACCCAGCCTGAAACACCTGCAGCAGGCGGCAGATTCGCTGGGGGTCTGGGTATCGTGGATCACCGGAGAGGGTGAATATTCCGGCCTTGAAGATGAAGCGGTCCCCTTTCGGCCCCGAGGATTCAACGTACCTGTCATCGATTACATCAGCGCTGGATCATGGGGTGAGATCACAGACGCCTATCCGCCGGGCCGTGGCATGGACTCTCTGGTAAGCGAACAACCAACGGGCCCCAGCGCCTTTGCCCTTGAAGTCCGCGGCAACTCTATGGAAACAGAGTTCAAAGAAGGCGATAAAATCATCGTCGACCCCGATACCCCCCCCCAACCGGGTGATCTGGTGGTTGCTAAACTTGATGACCAAGAAGAAGCCACATTCAAAAAATACCGTCCCCGGGGGACAGATGATGACAGCCAACCGGTCATTGATCTGGTGCCCCTGAACGAAGACTGGCCGACCCTGCACATCGACAAGGACCATCCCGGTTCTATTATCGGCACGGTCATTGAGCACCGCCGGTACTGCCGCGCCTGATTTACTTCATCTGGCATAAAATTAACGTTTAAGGCGCTGCACCAACCCAGCGCCTACGATTCGTTAATGATTTTCACCCAAAACTGCCGGATATGAAGCCTGAATTCTTAATTCAGAGGCCTTGGCATTAATTAATTAGCAAGGCTTCCCCGGCACAATCAACGCTACATACATTCTAGTATCCGGGGCCCCGAAACGCTCTGTATGGTTGCAACGTTCTGCGGCCAACAAACAAAGGCAAAAAATGACCAAGGCAGGCTCCAGTTTAATCATCGAGGAAGACCGGATTTCTGAATCCAGTGATGCGCCCGTGTCCCTGACGGCTGCCCAATCCAGTTCTGACCTATCCCTTTTGCTGGTAGCCGACACCCAGAATCAAAAAGAAAATTTTGAAAAGGCCATGAATGAACATTCCATTGGGCCCTGCCGTATTGAATGGGTAAAGGGCTTGGATGATGTCGCCCAGATTGTCAAAAACACCCATTTCGATGCCGTTCTTCTGGATGTTGATTGTCATGGCGGGCCGCTTGCCAAACACATAGAAACCATCAATGGGCTTTTGGGCCAGACGCCGATCCTGATCTATGGCGAAGAAGAAGATGAGGGTGCCGCAATGGAAGCGATACGTCTCGGAGCTCAGGATTACGTGATTAAAGGCCAAATCACCGGCAAGGCGCTGGTTCGCGCAATTCGCTATGCCATTGAACGCAAAGGTGCGGAACATCACCTTCAAACGCTGATCAATTACGACAATCTTACCAAACTTCCCAACCGCGAGCTTTTGCTGGATCGTTTGACCCAAGCCATTGCCCAAGCGACCCGCCAACAAACCCTGGTGGGACTCCTGCTTTTGGATCTTGATCGTTTTAAAATGGTCAATGATACCCTGGGCCATGCCTTCGGCGACAAACTGTTGCGTGATGTCGCAGATCGGGTTGGAACCTGCTTGCGCGATAGTGACACGCTGGCCAGGCTGGGGGGGGATGAGTTTATTGCCATCCTGACTGGCATCACCGGGGCTCAAGACGCGGCCAAGGTCGCCAACAAAATTTTAGAATGTCTTTCAAGGCCCATGGTTATCGAAGGCCACGAAGTCTTCGTCACGGCCAGCATCGGGATCAGTCTTTTTCCCAATGACGGCGTTGATAAAAATGCGTTGATCACCAATGCCGACGTCGCCATGTACCGTGCCAAAGAAGAAGGCAGAAATCACTTTCAGTTCTACACCTATGGTATGAACGCCTCGACCGTTGAGCGGTTGACCCTTGAAAATGACCTTCGCCGTGCTGTCGAAAGGGATGAGCTGGTCCTCTATTACCAGCCCCAGATGCGGCTTGAAGACGATAAAATTGTCGGCGCCGAAGCATTGATTAGATGGCAGCACCCCGAACTTGGGCTGGTGCCACCAGCACGGTTTATTCCCATCGCCGAAGAATCCGGACTGATTGTTCCCATTGGGGAATGGGTTCTGGAAGAGGCATGTGCCCAAAACAAGGCCTGGATCGATGATGGCCGCCCACCCATTGTGATGTCCGTCAATCTGTCCTCTCGGCAATTCCATCAGGAAAACATGCTGCGGACCGTTACTCAAATTCTTGAAAAAACCGGGCTTGCCGCAGACCAGCTGGTGCTTGAATTGACGGAAAGCTCTTTGATGCAAAATCCCGATGATGCGGTGGTCACCCTGTGTTTATTGAACAACATGGGCATTGGTATCTCCATCGATGATTTTGGCACCGGGTATTCATCCCTTGGGCATCTCAAACGGTTTCCCATCAATGCGCTAAAAGTAGACCGGGCCTTTATCGATGACATCACCAAAAAGCCCGAAGACGACGCCATTGTCCGGGCCATTCTGGCGCTGGCCCACAGCCTCCACCTCCAGGCCGTGGCTGAAGGTGTGGAAACCAAAGAACAGCTTGATTTCCTGCGCGAAGCAGGGTGCGATGAGATTCAGGGTTTTTATATAAGCAAACCCGTCCCCAAGGATGAATTTGCCAAAGAATACCTGAAGCTCCAGAAAAAATAGGGCACGCCTCATATCTTTTGCGCGCCGCCTAAACATCTGGGCGATGAATGCGATTGTATTTTGCACTGCCGGTGATAGCTTAGCCCATGAAATTTAACTCCCCCCTCCAAAAGGGCCGCCTGATCAGCCGCTACAAAAGATTCCTGAGCGACATTGAACTGTCTTCTGGTGAAACCATCACAGCCCATATTGCCAACCCCGGCGCCATGACTGGCCTTGCCAAACCGGGGGCAGAAGTCTGGGTTTCGCTTTCCGACAACCCAAAACGAAAACTGCCTTTCAGTTGGGAATTGGTACGTGTGGGACGGCATTTGGTTGACGTTAATACATCCCATGCCAACCGGGTGGTCGAAGAATCGCTGGCTAAAAAAGGGATCTCGGAGCTTGCCGCCTACAATTCGGTGCGCCGCGAAGTCGCGTATGGGAAAAATTCACGATGTGATTTTCTGCTCAAGGAACCCGGCCTGGCTGACTGCTGGCTGGAGGTCAAAAATGTCAGCCTAAAACGAGGAAATAGGGCTGAATTCCCTGATTCTGTGACCACGCGCGGGGCCAAACACCTCTATGAGCTCATGGATGTTGTCACCAAGGGGGAAAGAGCGGTAATGCTGTATGTTGTCCAAAGAGCAGATTGCGCAAGTTTTTCTGTCGCAGCAGATATCGACCCGGCCTATGGTGCAGCCATGGAACTGGCCAAAGACAAGGGTGTTGAATTCTTGTGCTACGTCTGCAAAATCAGAAAAGATGGACTTTATCTGGATCACCCCTTGCCCTTTACCGAACCGTTAAAGCGCACCAGTGAGCAAGAATTGATAGTAACGAATGAATGATACAAAATGAACGATATGGACATTACTGGCAAACGGCCCCATGTCGCTGGCGAGCGACAGATCATCATCAATGGTGAGGCCGAATTTGAATCCATGCGGCGCGCAGGGCGGCTTGCCGCCCAAACCCTTGATTTCATAACCCCCCATGTAAAGCCCGGCGCAAGCACCGCTGATCTGGACCGCCTATGCGCTGAATTCATCATTGATCACGATGGCATTTCTGCACCGCTTGGTTATCGCGGGTTCCCAAAATCCATTTGCACATCGGTCAATCATGTTGTTTGCCACGGCATCCCCGATGAAAAAAAATACCTGCAAGATGGCGACATCATCAACATTGACGTCACCCCCATTGTTGATGGCTGGCATGGTGATACGTCGCGCATGTTTTATGTGGGAAAGCCCAGCGTAAAAGCACGCAAACTGGTGGAAACCACCCATGGGGCCATGATGCGCGGCATTGATGCCATCCGCCCGGGCGCCACCCTTGGCGATATCGGCCATGCCATCCAGACCCTGGCCGAAGCAAACCGTTATTCAGTCGTACAGGATTTCTGTGGCCATGGCCTTGGCAAGGTTTTTCATACGCCGCCCAATATCCTCCATTTTGGGAACCCGGGCGAAGGCCTTGCCATTAGAGAGGGCATGTTTTTTACCATTGAGCCCATGATCAATACGGGGAAATTTGACGTAAAGATTTTGTCAGATGGCTGGACGGCAGTCACAAAGGATCGTTCGCTTTCTGCCCAGTTTGAACATTCTATTGGTGTCACGAAAGATGGCTGTGAAATTTTCACGCTTTCGCCAAAGGGATTTGACTGCCCACCGTATGACTGCTGATTACCAGGGCTGGAAAAACACATGGCAAACAGCGAACATTATCACGGCCACAGGCAACGTCTAAAAAACCGGTTTCTCAGCGATCTGGGGACCGGGTTTTCTGATTACGAACTGGTTGAGCTCCTGCTTTTCAATGCATTGCCCAGAACCGACGTCAAACCCCTGGCCAAGGCATTGATCAATCGTTTTGGTGGGTTTTCTGAACTGATTTTTGCAGATGCATCTGAAATCAAGGAAATCTCCGGCGCTGGCGACAGCACGGTTGTGGCGCTCAAATCGGTGCAAGCAGCGGCCATCCGCCTTGCCCGGATGCAAATTTTGGATAAACCCATTCTTTCATCATGGCTGCAATTGCTGGATTACTGCACCACAGCCATGGCGCGGGAACAAATAGAGCAGTTCCGTATCCTGTTTCTTGACCGGAAAAACATCCTCATCACGGATGAAGTGCAGCAAACAGGCACCGTTGATCACACGCCGGTCTATCCCCGTGAGGTCATCAAGCGGGCACTTGAACTAAACGCGTCGGCCATTATCATGGTTCACAATCACCCATCAGGCGATCCGGCACCGTCCAAAAACGATATTGAAATAACCGATGAAATAAAGGAAATCGGTAGAAAACTCGGAATTGTGCTACATGATCATCTGATCATTGGCAAAAATGGACATGCCAGTTTTAAAAGTATGGGATTGCTGTAAACTGCGCCTCTTTTCCACATGCTATCTGACACCTCTTACCCCGTAAGGACATCATGATTCCACGCTATTCCCGACCTGAAATGGTCGACATCTGGGAACCCCAAAATAAATTTCAAATCTGGCTTGATATTGAAGTTCATGCCTGTGATGCCCAAGCAGAACTTGGCGTTATTCCCCACGAAGCCGCCAAGGCCGTGCGAGAAGCCGGTGCATTCAACATTGATCGCATTGATGAAATTGAACGTGAAACCAAACACGATGTCATTGCGTTTCTAACCAGTTTGGCTGAAAACGTCGGACCTGAAGCCCGCTTTGTGCATCAGGGGATGACATCCTCGGATGTTTTGGATACCTGCCTTGCTGTCCAGTTGAATCAGGCATCCGAAATTTTGCTGAACGATCTCGACAATCTTCTGGCCGCGCTAAAAAAGCGGGCCATTGAACACAAAATGACCCTTTGTGTCGGACGCAGTCATGGCATCCATGCTGAACCCACCACCTTCGGGCTTAAGCTTGCTGGTTTTTATGCCGAATTCTCCCGCAACCGCGACCGCTTGATTGCGGCCCGCGAAGATATCGCCACCTGCGCGATTTCTGGTGCCGTTGGCACCTTTGCCAATATTGACCCCGCAGTTGAAGCCCATGTTGCCAAAAAACTCGGCCTTTCCATTGAGCCTGTCTCAAGCCAGGTAATTCCCCGGGACAGACATGCATATTTCTTTGCAACCCTTGGCGTGATTGCATCATCGGTAGAACGACTGGCCACCGAAATTCGCCATCTCCAGCGCACCGAACTGCGCGAAGTAGAGGAATTTTTCTCTCCGGGCCAAAAGGGTTCTTCGGCCATGCCCCACAAACGCAATCCGGTGTTGACCGAAAACCTGACGGGCCTTGCCCGATTGGTCCGTTCTGCCGTGGTGCCCGCGCTGGAAAACGTGGCGCTCTGGCATGAACGCGATATTTCACATTCTTCTGTTGAACGCATGATCGGCCCGGACGCCACCGTCACACTGGATTTCGCACTCAACCGTCTGGTTAGTGTCGTTGAAAAACTGGTGGTCTACCCTGAGAACATGCAAAAAACCTTGGATATCCTGGGTGGGCTGGTTCATTCCCAGCGTGTCCTTCTGGAATTGACCCAAAAAGGCATGAGCCGCGAAGACGCCTATACGGCGGTGCAGAAAAACGCCATGAAAGCCTGGGAAGAAGGCACGGACTTCCAGGCAGAACTAACCAATGACAAAACTGTTGCCAAGCATCTGAGCGCGGATGAAATTGCGGCAATGTTTGATATGGCGTTCCACACCAAACATGTGGACACAATCTTCAAACGGGTCTTCGGCTAAAGCTTAAGCCCGCTTATTTGCCAGATTCCATGATCTGTTCATGGGCGATGGACACCAATTCATCCATTTTCTTGCGCAGGTCTGTTTCCGTTATGGAAACACCCTTCGCTGTGAAATCCCCAAGGACTTTCTCAACGACATCGTCCTCGCCCGGTTTTTCGAAATCAGATGCAACAACGTCCTTGGCATAGGCGTCAATCTGATCATCTCCAAGCCCCATCTGTTCGGCGGCCCATTCACCCAAAAGTCGGTTACGGCGCGCCATAACCTTGAAACGGGTTTCCTGATCATGGCCAAATTTAGCCTCAAACCCTTTTTCCCTGTCTTCAAAACCACTCATGGCGTTACTCCCGTATTTACTTCGGCTGTTTGGATAAATTGACCCCCAACATTTTGATCATCTGCTGAGAACAGAGCAAATATATAGCCGTACAGCGCCTGAGATGGTATCGAAACTTTTATGTGTACCCTTGTTATTCTTAGAAGGCCTGAAAATGACTGGCCCCTGATCCTGGCCGCAAACCGGGATGAAAGGATCGATCGCGCTTGGCATCCACCTGCACGGCACTGGGATGACCGGGAAAACGTGGTTGCTGGAGCAGATGCTGTTGCCGGCGGGACATGGCTGGGGCTCAACGATTCCGGGCTTGTGGCCGGGGTTATGAACCGTGAGGGCTCCCTTGGCCCCGTACCTGACAAACGCAGCCGAGGCGAATTGGTGCTCGAAGCCCTAGATCATGCCGATGCCGATCAGGCCGCCATGCACCTTAGTCAAATTGATGGAACCGCTTATCGCCCGTTTAATCTTCTCATTGCTGATAACCGGGATGCATTTTGGCTAAAAAGCACTGGGTCCGGCCCGGTTTCAAGTGCGCCCATCCCCATCGGGGTCTCCATGTTGACCATCAAAGACTTAAATGATCGTTCCCATGAACGGATCGATGCTTGGCTTCCCCGATTTGAGAGCGCCACAGCCCCCACCCCTGAAGATGGCGGGGATTGGTCAGATTGGGAGGCATTGATGGCCGGTGGGCAACCCACCCCCCAATCCGGGCCTAGGGCGGCCATGTCCATTGCAGATGATGGGGGCTATGGCACGGTTTCAAGTTCCCTGATCGCCTTACCGTCTGTAGAAACTGCCATATCGGGGAAAATCAAACCAATCTGGCTGTTCTGCGGTGCCCAACCCGGAACCGCGCCCTATACCCTCACAGATTTGTCATAGACCTTTAGATTTTGGGCCCTAAATCACCTTATATCCGCTTCCCTGGCATTGTCTTGATCCCCGATTGTGCTATACATCACACTTCCAATTTCAGCCGCCACCGATACGGTGGCCCTCTATAGGCAAAACACATCATGAGCCGCCGAAAACAAATTTATGAAGGCAAAGCCAAGGTCCTTTTCCAAGGCCCCCAGCCCGGTACCATCGTTCAGTATTTCAAGGATGACGCCACGGCCTTTAACAACCAGAAAAAAGGCACCATCACTGGAAAGGGCGTGTTGAACAACCGCATTTCAGAGCTTTTGATGACCCGCATTGCGGAAATTGGCATTCCGACCCATTTCATAAAGCGTCTCAACATGCGCGAACAATTGGTCCGCGAAGTCGAAATCATTCCGGTTGAGGTGGTTATCCGCAATATCGCAGCAGGCACCCTTTCAAAACGCCTTGGCATTGAAGAAGGCACCCCACTGCCCCGTTCTATTCTTGAATATTATCTAAAAAACGATGAACTGGGCGATCCCATCATCAGCGAAGAACATGTCACGGCGTTCAACTGGGCCACCCATCGTGAACTGGACGAAATCGTCAATATGTCGCTTCGGATCAACGATTTCATGACGGGTCTGTTTCAGGGCATTGGCATCCGATTGGTGGATTTCAAGCTGGAATACGGTCGCTGGTATGATGGCGAAGAAATGCGTGTCGTGCTCGCCGATGAAATCAGCCCCGACAGCTGCCGCCTGTGGGACCTTGAAACCGATGAAAAAATGGACAAAGACCGCTTCCGCCGTGATATGGGCAAGGTCGAAGAAGCCTATCAGGAAGTTGCGCGCCGCCTGGGCATTTTGCCTGAAGGTGGACCAAGTGATCATCAAGGGACCGAGGCGATACAGTAACTAAAATGATTGCGCGCGTTCACGTCACCCTTAAAAACGGCGTCCTTGATCCACAAGGAAAAGCCATTGCCACTTCTTTATCGTCGCTTGGATTCTCAGACGTCTCTAATGTCCGTCAGGGAAAATTCATCGAATTGGAATTGGGCGATACCGATGCCACGGCCGCACGGGCCCGGGTAGAAGAAATGTGTGAACGGCTTCTTGCCAACACCGTTATTGAAGATTATGCGATCGAGCTGGATGGCTAAACCATCAAATTTTATGAACATTGAAGAACAGCTATGAAATCGGCCGTTATTGTTTTCCCAGGATCCAATTGCGACCGCGACATAGAAGTCGCGCTCTCGACCATTACGGGTGAAAAGCCAGTGATGGTCTGGCATCAGGAAAGCAATTTCCCTGACGTTGACCTGATCACCATTCCCGGCGGATTTTCATATGGGGATTATCTTCGCTGTGGTGCCATGGCCGCCAATTCAGCCGCCATGATCGAAGTTAAACGCAGGGCAGATGCCGGCGTTGCTGTCCTTGGCATTTGCAACGGATTTCAAATTCTGACCGAAGCGGGCCTTCTTCCCGGTGTGTTAATGCCCAATGCCAGCCTGCGCTTTATCTGTCGTGACGTATTCTTAAAAGTAGAACAATCCAGCCCCCCCTTTACCGGACACTATGCCAAAGACCAGGTCATCCGCATTCCCGTTGCCCATCATGATGGCAATTATTACGCCGACCCGGAAACACTGGCGCGCATTGAAGGCGAAGGCCAGGTGGCCTTCCGTTACGTCGATGCAGCAGGCAATCCAAGCCCCGGGGCAAATCCCAATGGTTCCGCTGGCAACATTGCAGGCGTTTATAACGCCACGGGCAATGTCCTTGGCATGATGCCCCATCCCGAACGCCTTGCCGATGCCATGCTTTCTGGAATCGATGGCAAACCATTGTTTGAAGGCCTTTTGGAGGCACTGGGCTAATGGCAACATCCGAAATCACGCCTGAAATTGTCAAAAGCCATGGTTTGAGCGAGGATGAATATGCCCGCGTGCTGGACATTATGGGGCGTGAGCCCAACATCACGGAACTGGGTATTTTCTCCGTCATGTGGAGCGAACATTGTTCCTATAAATCATCCCGAAAATGGCTGCGTCGCCTACCCACCGAAGCCCCATGGGTAATCTGTGGCCCTGGCGAAAACGCTGGCGTCATTGATATTGGCGAAGGCTTGGCTGCTGTCTTCAAGATGGAAAGCCACAATCACCCATCCTTTATTGAACCCTATCAAGGGGCCGCAACCGGTGTTGGCGGCATTTTACGCGATGTATTCACCATGGGGGCACGGCCCGTTGCCAACCTGAACGCCTTGCGCTTTGGGGACCCTGAAAATGCCAAAACCCGTCATCTGGTTTCCGGCGTGGTTGCCGGTATTGGCGGGTATGGCAATTGTGTTGGGGTTCCCACCGTTGGCGGCAGTTGCGAATTTGAAGAGGGCTATAACGGCAACAATTTGGTCAATGCCATGACCGTTGGCATTGCGAAGGCCGACCGCATCTTTTACGCCACTGCAACCGGCATTGGAAATCCTGTCGTTTACGTTGGGTCCAAAACAGGCCGCGATGGCATCCATGGGGCCACAATGGCCAGCACAGAATTTGACGAAGACACCGACGCCAAACGCCCAACGGTTCAGGTCGGTGACCCCTTTACCGAAAAGCTGTTGATCGAAGCCTGCCTTGAATTGATGGCAGAAGACATCATTATCGGCATTCAGGATATGGGTGCGGCTGGGCTGACATCTTCGGCTTTTGAAATGGCATCAAAGGGGGGCGTCGGGGTTGAACTTGATCTCGATCAGGTCCCTGTTCGTGAAACGGCCATGTCTGCATACGAAATTATGCTGTCAGAAAGCCAGGAACGGATGTTGATGGTCCTGGAACCCGACAAGGAAGCGATTGCCAAACGCATCTTCGATAAATGGGAACTGGATTTTGCTGTCATTGGCCACCTGACCGATACCGGACGCATGGTCCTGAAGCAGGACGGTAAAATGGTTGCAGACCTGCCCATTGATCCCCTGGCCGAAGCTGCTCCCATCTATGACCGCCCAACCAAATCAACGCCCCTGCCAGAACCCATCAATGCGGCGGACGTTCCCCTGCCCGCCGATCCCCTGGCATGTCTTGAACAAATTTTGGCATCCCCTGATATCTGTTCCAAACGCTGGATTTGGGAACAGTATGATCACATGGTTATGGCCGATACCGTTGCCCGCCCGGGCGGCGATGCAGCCATTGTCCGTATCCATGACTCAAACCGGGGGCTCGCCATGGTGACCGATTGCAATCCACGCTATTGCGGTGCCCATCCTGAGACCGGGGCTGCTCAGGCCGTTGCTGAAAGCTGGCGCAATCTGACCGCTGTCGGGGCCTTGCCGCTTGCCATCACAGACAACATGAATTTTGGCAATCCCGAACGCCCGGAAATTATGGGCCAATTTGCAGATGCCGTCGAAGGCATCCGCGATGCCTGCCTTGCCCTTGATTTCCCCGTCGTGTCCGGCAATGTCTCTTTCTACAATGAAACCAATGGCACGGGCATATTACCAACCCCCACCATTGGCGCTGTTGGATTAATTGATGATCTAGACCAGACCGTTGCCATGGCATATTCTGGCGCCAATCAAGACATCATTTTAATCGGTGATACCAAAGGGCATCTTGGCTGTTCCGCATATTTGCGTGAAATCGATGGCCGAACCGATGGCCCGCCGCCCGCCGTTGATCTTGCCATTGAACGGAAAAATGGCGATTTCGTGCGCGGCGAAATAAGGTCTCAAACGGTGGATGCGTGCCATGATGTTTCCGACGGCGGATTGCTGGTGGCGGTCGCAGAAATGGCCATTCAATCCAATATTGGCTGCACGTTAAATGCGCCAACATCTGATGTTCCACTGCACGGCTGGCTGTTTGGCGAAGATCAGGGCCGCTATATCCTGACCACCGATGACAGTAGCGCTATGTTAAAGCGCGCCGAAAAGGCAGGCGTTCGGGCAACCGTGATCGGGGTAACTGGCGGTGCGGCATTGACACTGGAAGGTAGCGATACCATATCCATAGAACGGCTCAAATCTGCCCATGAAGACTGGTTGCCCGCCTATATGGCCGGCAAAACAAAATAAGGATTACCCCGTTATGGCAATGGACCCATCAGAAATTGAAACCCTGATCAAAGAAGCCCTGCCCGATGCCGAAGTGACCATTCAGGATTTAGCTGGTGATGGGGATCATTATGCCGCCACCGTGGTTTCTGCGTCTTTTGAAGGAAAATCCAGGGTAGCCCAGCACCAAATGATCTATACTGCGCTTCAGGGTCGCATGGGGGCAGAACTTCATGCGCTTGCGCTGAAAACCAGCGCCCCGAACAATTCTTAAACCGTCCACGTTAACGACCTCTGCTGAAGGATAGTGCCATGACCGATAATCCAGCCCATGACCAAATCAAAGAAGAAGTAACCAGCAACGATGTTGTCTTGTTCATGAAAGGGACACCGGTTTTTCCACAATGTGGATTTTCTTCGACCGTGGTCCAAGTCTTGTCCCTGATGGGCGCCAAGTTTAAGGGGATCGATGTTCTGGCCGATGCCGAAATTCGCGAAGGCATTAAATCATTTTCAAGCTGGCCAACCATTCCCCAGCTTTACGTCAAAGGCGAATTCATTGGTGGCTGTGACATCATCCGTGAAATGTACGAATCCGGGGAATTGCACCAGGTGATGACAGAAAAAGGGATTGCCGTTACCGCACCCGAAGGCGCGCCTGAAGCCGAATAAAACCGACACAAGATCAAAAAAAGGGCCGCCCATTGGGCGGCCCTTTTTGTATTCGCTTGAAACAGAAGCTGGTTAGCGAGAATAAAATTCGATAACCAGGTTGGGTTCCATCTGGACCGCATAAGGTATCTCAGCCAATTGGGGAATACGAACCAGAGACCCTTTCATCTTGTTATGGTCAACAGATACATATTCAGGAATTTCACGTTCTCCCGATTCCACGCCTTCCAAAACCAAAGGCAATTCGCGGGATTTTTCCTTAATATCAACCTCGTCACCCACCTTGACCTGATAGGAAGGGATTGTGACGCGCTTGCCATTCACCCGGACATGTCCGTGGCTGACGAATTGGCGTGCGGCAAAAACTGTGGGGACAAATTTCATCCGATAAATCAGCGCATCCAACCGGCTTTCAAGAAGACCAACCAGATTTTCTCCGGTGTCGCCCTTGCGGCGCACGGCTTCCTTGTAATAGCTGCGGAACTGGCGTTCGCCAACATTCCCATAATAGCCTTTAAGCTTCTGCTTGGCCTGCAACTGAACCCCAAAATCAGACAGCTTGAAACGCCGCTGGCCATGTTCGCCAGGTCCGGTGTCGCGCTTGTTGATGGGGCTTTTGGCCCGACCCCAGAGATTCACTCCAAGACGTCGGTCAATCTTATACTTCGACGATAGTCGCTTGCTCATGTTCTCAATACCCGTGTTTATGGTGTTATTATTGTCCTGGTTATTCCCCAATCGCTAAAACGACGAAGAAGAGGGCTTAACACCCTTCATTCCCAAGAAGAAGCGCGCAATATAGTCAACTTGGCCCCTTTGTCAATCAATCCCCGCCTGAACCTGGGGGTATCACTCCTAACGAAACTTGACCAGAGACGTGATAACACCCCTGAGAGTTCTAACCTCTTGATCTGTAAGCGAAGATCGCGTGAAAATGTTGCGAATGTTAAGCGCCATTGTGGGCTTTTTTTCAGGCGGGCGCAGAAATCCAGCTTCATCCAACTCACCGATTAAATGATCTAAAAGCCCATCGAGGTCTTTTTTGGTTGCTGGCAAGGTTTGGGCGCCACCCCGATGCAAGGCCCCATCAGCCATATCGTCAGAGGCAACCATTTGGGCCATTCGCCATTCATAGCCCAAAATCAGAACGGCCTGAGCCAGATTTAGGGATGAAAAGTCTGGATTGGTCGGCACCTCAATGATGGCATCGGACCGGGTCACTGCATCATTATCAAGGCCAGAGCGTTCCGCACCGAATAGAATCCCGACCTCAGCCCCGCCGTTCAGTGCCGTTTGAATTTCTGAAACGGCTTTGCGCGGCTCATACGTAGGCTTCACCATGTCCCGGGGTCTGGCGGTGGTTGCATATAGATGATGGATGTCTGCAACCGCATCTTCCAGATTTGTAAACACCTCGGCACCCTCCAACACAACATCTGCACCGGCCGCCGTGGCTTGGGCCTTTTCATTGGGCCAAAATTCCCGTGGGCGCACCAGACGCATTCGGGTCAATCCGCAATTGAGCATGGCGCGCGCAGTGGCACCGATGTTTTCCCCAATTTGGGGATGAACAAGAATGATAATGGGTTCAATCAAAGTTTTGGAATCTGTCATAACAATGCAGGCCCGCAATCAGGCCTTGGCGCCTTCTACGAACAGCTTATACGTAATGGCATCGTTCAAGGCATTAAACGATGCATCAATCACGTTGGTCGAAACCCCAACGGTCGACCAACGCCGGCCCTTACCATCAACGCTTTCGATCACCACACGGGTTACCGCCATGGTGCCTTCGCCCGGAGACAGGATGCGCACCTTGTAATCGACAAGGCGCATATCTTCCAGCTCTGCATAGGCGGGCAACAATGCCTTACGTAATGTGTTGTCCAACGCATTGACCGGGCCATTGCCTTCAGAAACGGTCATGCCATGGGCACCCTTCACCGCAACTTTGATGGTGGCTTCTGACAGGGTGATCAATTCGCCCTTCGCATTCCAGCGCCGTTCATCCAGTACCCGAAACGATGACAGCCGGAAATATTCCGGCACCGAATCCAGGGCACGGCGCGCCAAAAGCTCAAAACTTGCCTCTGCACCATCATAGGAATACCCCTCATATTCCCGGGCTTTAACGTCTTCGACCAGCGTTGCAATCCGTTTGTCATTGGCTTCTATCTCTATGCCAACTTCGCGCAGACGAAACAAAATGTTGGCCCGTCCGGCCTGATCGGAAACCACAATGGTGCGGTTGTTGCCAACGGTTTCCGGCGGGATGTGTTCATAACAGCGCGGGTCTTTTTCCACCGCAGAAACATGCAGCCCCCCCTTATGGGCAAAGGCGGCTTCGCCAACATAGGCCGCATGGCGGTTGGGTGCCCGGTTAAGCCGTTCATCCAACACCCTTGAAACATGGGTTAGGCGCGTCAAATGATCGGGGTTGATGCCCGTATCAAATCCCATCTTCAACATCAAACTGGGCAGGATAGAGATCAAATTGGCATTGCCACAGCGCTCCCCCAGACCATTAATGGTGCCTTGGACCTGACGCACACCGGCGCACACTGCCGCCAAAGAATTAGCGACCGCATTTTCGGTGTCATTATGGCAATGGATGCCAAGATGGTGGCCGGGAATGGTCTTGGTCACGACTTTGATGATGGCCTCAACGTCATGGGGCAAGGTGCCGCCATTGGTGTCACACAGCACGACCCAACGGGCACCGGCGTCATAGGCCGCCTTCACACATTCAAGGGCATAATCGGGGTTTGCTTTATAACCATCAAAAAAATGCTCGGCATCAAACAAAACCTCATCCATTTTTTTAACAGCGATTGCCACGCTGTCTGAAATCATGGCAACGTTTTCATCCTTAGCGATGCCCAAGG
>Ga0233439_10003437_pt1 | contig 16397 bp, 18 predicted proteins | sample SI_123_September_6_FD_182713 | JGI IMG/M metagenome (GOLD analysis project Ga0233439, IMG submission 182713) | Seawater microbial communities from Saanich Inlet, British Columbia, Canada - SI_123_September2016_100_MG | ecosystem: Environmental > Aquatic > Marine > Inlet | place: Canada: British... | reverse complement strand
GAAGTTGTGAAGACTCGAACCGAGTCTTTCAGTTATCCAACTATGTGCTGTGATTGTTCAACAACAAGGGATATAAGGACGTTTGCTTCTGTGAGCAATGGTCCACAGAGGTTTCAGTTACTCCGAGCGCATCGCTTGCTGTCCGATTCTGACTAGAGGTCGAGACGATAAAACCTTGTGGCTGTTCCACCAAACACATCGGCTTTTGCAGCGGGGGATAATGATCTGAGGATTTCTCTGGCTGTGTCAGTCACGGTTTCGTATTCGGCGGCTAGTGTTGAAACAGGCCAATCGGTGCCGAACATTAGTCGATCGGTACCGAACAAGCCCAGTGCGTGGTGGATATATGGTCGTAGATCATCGGCCGTCCAATTTTGATGGTCGGCTTCTGTAACCATTCCGGAAATTTTGCAGTGAATTCCTTCTATGCTCGCAACTTTCCTTATGTCGGTAAGCCACGGTTCGACAACATGATTGGCGATCAGAGGCTTGGCTATGTGATCGACTACGGCTCGAAGATCGGGCACTTGATCCATGATTTGCGGAATGTAAGGCAGGTTGGGCGGCTTTGCGAGAAAGTCGAACGTTAGGTCACGACGGGTAAGCTCGTGAAGTCCGTTGATCGCCCCAGAGTTCATGATCCATCCAGGGTCGTCTTCACCTTCCCAAATGTGCCTGACGCCTTTGAAATATTTGCTGCGCTGAAGTTCGTCGAGTGTGTAGCCAACTTTGGGGTCGGTTAGGTCAACCCAGCCGACGACTCCAGCGATGAAATCATTTTGGTCGGCTAGCTCAAGCAACCAGCGCGCTTCGTCAGGCGATGATACGGCTTGAATGATGACCGTGTAATCGATGCCCGCTGTTTTTACCAACGGTTCGAGTTGAGCCGGACCGTAGTCGGTAGCGAGAGTGCTGTCATTGGGCATCCAAGAGTAGTCGAAACGTTTGATCTCCCAGAAATGATGATGACTGTCGACGACGTGTGGTTTAGCCAATATGTAAGACTTTCGATATGTGCATGTTGCTAGCGGCGCGTCGGAGCAGAATGTGAATGATCTGATCTACCGCTTGAAGAACGCTTATTAGGCGACGATTGTGCCGATTTCAGGATTTCCGACCGTTGCGGTATTGTGCTTGCCGGCAAAGTTGGCATCGCCGTACCAGAGGTTGCCGTCTTTGATCGACATGCCGTGCACGAAGGCATCTCCAGGGTCGAGAGTTATTCGGTCGAGTTCGGCTCCGGTGTCGACGTCGTATTTGACGATAACGTTGTCGGTTGTATGGGCGCACCAGAGGCCATCGTCAACACGGGCGAGTCCGTGTAGCCGTGGCAGTTCAACTTCGAAGCTGTGGACGATCTTGTAGTTGTCTGACGGATCCATCAGGTAAATGGCTTCTGGTTGGAATGCGGTTACCCAAATTTTGCCGTCGTCCCATTCGATCCCATGAATTCCACCGCCATCTGGAGTACGGAATCGATCGACTGGCTGGCCTGTTTGTAAATCGAGCTTGTAGATGTATCCGAGGCCTGTATCGGTCGATCGCGAGGGGCGTGAAACTGAGTTTCCATTTGATGCGGTCCAAAGAAAACCGCCACCAACAGTGATTCCCGATCCGTTCGCGGTGGGTGTTGGAATGGTGCGTAGTAGCTTGCCGGTTTCACCGACCACGTAAACGTTGTCGGTCTTCTGATCCATCACAAAAAGGCCCTCGTCTGTCCATTGCAGACCGTTTGGCATTTCGCAGGGTGTTTCAATTTGTTTGACAGTTTTCATGGTCGTTCAGTCGTGTCCTTGATGGATATCTGAGCCGTTTATGGAACTTTTTAGTTCAGGAATTTAGTCCTGCATCGCAATAATGTTTCGTAAGTCCCGAAGAGTCAAGATGGTAACCGACATTGTGCGACTGAACTCCATTTTCGACACTTGTTGGCGCTACTACGAAGGTGAATTGGATGAGTTACATGTAAGGCATCCGTAATTTAGGGGTAGAATAAAAGAGTGATGTCGTACTGAGCGCTCGCAACTATTTGCTCTATGAATTCTCCCCGCCTCCGCTCACTTCGACTCACCTGTGAAAAATAGCCGCGTAAAGTGCGAGCAAGAGTGCCGCACTTTACGCGATGACTTATTAGGTGGTGGCTGAGATGCCCTCGAAGTCTTCTAAATCGTCAGAATTACACGAAAACGATCGCGTTATGGTGTTCATTGACGGAAGCAACCTGTATCACGTGCTGTCGCAGGCATGTGGCAGGCATGATCTGCAGTTCGACAAGTTCGCCATGAAGCTGGCCAACGGTCGCAAACTACAACGAATTTACTACTACAATATCCGTCAGGAATCTGACTCGAACCCTAACGTTGGTGTCGAGCAGGCGAAATTCCTAGAATCGATGTACGACACCCCCTACGTGGAAGTTCGACTCGGAATCTGGAAGCAACGCGGAGACATCATGGTTGAGAAGGGCGTCGACGTAATGTTGGCGACTGATCTCGTAACCAATGCATATAACGATCACTACGACACAGCGATTGTTGTGAGTGGTGACGCTGACTTCTACCCGGCCCTACAGGCGGTAAAGGATGTTGGTAAGCACATCGAAGTCGCCGCATTCGACATGAATTTGTCGGCTGAATCGGCTCGAGTTTCTGATGTTGTTCAGAAGTTCAACAAAACTTGGTTCACTGGTCTGTGGATGACCCGAGCGCAGTCACGAGCACGAACATCAGCGTCATCTAGGCCTGAGGTTTCGGATGAGGCTGCTTCTCCTAACGGTGAAGATAAGGCCGCTACCAAAGCCGCGACGGCTCGACGTTCGACCACTCGTAGGTCATCTTCCAGTTCAGCTACGTCTGCAGCTGGCTCAAGCCCACGAACACGTAGAGCGCCAGCGACTAGAACTCGCAAGCCTGTTGCACGAAAAACGGCAGCAGCTAAAGACGCTGAGACCAATGCACCCGCTGCAGAGGTGGTTTCCGAGAAAACTATGCGTCGTACACCAACACGTCGACGTATCGGTGGTGGTGAAAGTTCTAGCTCAGCCGCGGCAAACGCTACGAGCAACGGTCGTTCAGCTCCTAAGCCTCCTGCACTTAGAAAATTGGCCGATTCTCCAGTTCCTTCGACTACACCGGCTTCTTCTTCTACTAGTTCGGCTCCGCCGGCAAGCAAGGATTCAAGTGATGCCGAGCCGGTGGGCAGCCCAACTCGACGCCGCAATTGGCGTGGACGTCTTGGTCTGAACAACAACGAAGAGGAATAATCCTCTAAGTTGCGCAAAATGTGTGAATTAAAGAGATGGCATCGGATTTCGGTGTCATCTCTTTTTGTTTTCTTGGGATTCTCGACGATCATTGCGTTGACCCCCACCACACTGAATGCTAGTTTCCGGAGTGAAACATATTCATTCAGGACGTCCGACGAGGATTTGTAAATGCCATCTCTACAGAGCTTGCTTGATCAGGTTGAATCTGCAACCAACGAGATTGTCGAGCTTGAGCAGTCGCTAGTTCGAATTCCGTCGGTAAATACAGGGGCCATGCCGACGGGTGGTGAAACGGCGGTTGCTGAGTTCATTCGTGATTGGCTCGATGAAGATGGTCTCTCGTCTGAGATTTTGGCTCGTGATGCTGATCGAGGGAACATTATTTCGGTTTACCCGTCCGATGACAATGACACCCGCTTGATGCTCATGTCACACACGGATGTGGTTCCTGTTGAGGATGAAACCAAGTGGAATTGGGATCCGTTTGCAGCCGAAATTTCTGAGGGCCGAGTCTACGGTCGAGGTGCCTCCGACTGTAAAGCCCTACTCACGTGCCAGCTAATGGCGATGGCGATTATGAAGCGTTCAGGTGTGCGATTAGATCATGGACTAAGGCTTGTTAGCGGTGCTGACGAAGAACATGGCGGTCGGTGGGGATTCGGTTGGCTTGCTGATAATCATCCGGAATCACTGAAGGCTCAGTTCGCAGTCAATGAAGGCGGCGGCACTCCGGTCGAAATAGGCAATTCGCTTACTTATCTTCTTGGCACTGGTGAAAAAGGGCGAATGGAACTGCACATCACTCTTCGTGGCGAAAGCGCACACGCTTCCGTCCCTTGGACTGGTGTGAACGCCAGTTATAAGCTTTCGCGGGCATTGGAGGCTATCGAGTCGTATCGCCCGGAGCTTGATACATCACTAGAGATTTTCAATCACGTTGGGTCGTTCGGAGTCGAAGAGAAACCTTCTCCAATGAACATCGATCGAATTGTGGCGGAGATGAACGAAACTTCACCACGCCTCGGTACGCTGTTGAAGGCGTTGTCTCGGATGGTGCTTACACCGACTATGGTTTCTGGGGGCATCAAATCGAACAGTGTTCCAGAAGAGATCAAGCTCACTTGCGATATTCGAACGTTGCCGTTTCAAGATGAGGCCTACGTGCGTCGGCAATTGGATCAGGCTTTTGAAGGAATCGATGGTCTCGAATATGAGATCGATTACATGTCGGTGCCAAATTCATCAGAGTTCGAAACAGAGTTGACTGATTCGATTCGCAAAGCACAGGCAGCGGCTGTTGGTAGGGACGATATCCAGTGGATTCCCGCAATCAGCAATGGTTTTACGGATTCTCGATTTACTCGGGATCTCGGAATCATTACATATGGTTTCACAGGTGCGCACCCCGACGATGATCCGATGCTTTCAAGAGCTCACGGGACTGATGAGTCGGTTGGTATTGCTTCGTTGATTAGTGGTACGCGAAGCATGCTAGCGATTGCCTACGATTTGTGTGGTGCGAGATGACTCAACGAATGCCGGTGACTCCGGCTGATCTGCGTACTTCAGAAACTCTGTGTGCCGACTCGCTTCGCCGACTTGATTCAAAACTGTGGGACAAACTCGCGTACGGTCTGGAATGGACACGGTCTAAGATGGCAATGCGCTAGATGCATCAGGCCAGATCGAGTTCAGTGCCGCTTCTCTCGCTCAGGTTGTCGAGGCCGGCCCCAGCAGAGATCAGAGCGCCATATCCAACAGCGATGTCGGTTAAAGCGGCGTTTCTTACGATGGGATGCGTGGAAATATTATTGCACGGCTATGACGCAGTAGTCGGGACCGAAACTGAGTTCGATCCTAATCGATCTCAGCAAGCGGATCCTCGCAAGACTTTTTCCTTAGGCCTCGACTGAAACTCATAGTTGGGCAACGCTATTGTGGGCTACCGGTATATGAAAGTTGGAAGGTCAAGAGTCCTTGGGATAATTGTGGGTTTGGCATAACGATATGTTGAGCGAGTGGGAAGGGAATATGTCAAGATCACAAGCGTGGCTGGATCGTCAGAAGTCTGGGTAACGCCATCCACACTTCGTTCCATCGTCCCAATCCTGCTTATGGTTCGCGTTCAAATAATGACAACTAATTCAACTCCCAACGTTCTGTTCATAATGGCCGATCAGATGAAGGCTTCGATTCTTCGAATGTATTCGGCGCAGATCGGAATCGAAACTCCAACACTAGAGCGATTGGCCGAGGAGGGTGTTCGCTTCGAGCACGCGATAACTCCGCACCCACTGTGCGTTCCGGCTCGAACATCGATGATGACGGGGCGATATCCGCATTCGACCGGCTGCAGACGTAACGAAACACTGATGCCTGAGAACGAGCAGCACGCGTTCCGAATCTGGAAAGACAAAGGTTTTACGACTGGGCTGATTGGTAAAAACCACTGCTACATCGAACCCAGCGACTTAGAACTATTCGATGTTCGATGCGAGATATCTCATGCTGGTCTGCCAGAAGACGGTACATACAAGGGCGAGAATGCCGGGAACACCGGCATGGAATGGTTAGTGCCGGAAGCCTTTATTAATGCGGCTCATGAGGCGAGGGTAAATCTTAGGCAAAACGCCCAAAGTTCGAGAATAGCGTATGCCGTGTCGGATACTCGAGAAGAACATTACAGCACCTCGGTGATTGCTACTCAAACTGAAGCTTTTCTAGACAAATATGTTGCAGGAGATTTCGCTTCAGACGGGGCTGTAAATCGAAACCCGTTTGCACTTTTGGTTTCATTTCCCGATCCTCATGAACCCTTCGAAGCGCCCCGTCGCTACGTGGATATGTTCCCGCCTGAAGATGTAGTCCTACCGCCGCAACGTACAAACGAGTACACCGACGGAACATCGCCAGAGCGTAACCGCGTTCTGGCAAGAATGATGCGTCAAACGGACGATCTTGAAGAACACCGTCGTGGTGTCGTGAGCGTGTATCAGGCCATGACCAGATTCGTCGATGATGGCATCGGGAGAATCGTCAACAAGCTCGACCAACTTGGACTTAGAGATAATACGATTATTGTGTTCACGGCAGACCACGGTGATTTCATCGGTGAGCACGGAATGGCTGTGAAAGGCGGGGTGTTCTACGACGCACTTGTGCAGGTGCCAATGATCGTTTCCTGGCCTGGTGGAGGTGTTCCGAAAGGTGTGGTCGAAGGTTCAATGGCGAGTACTGTCGATATTCTCCCGACGTTATTGGAACTTCAAGGCCTTGCTTCGTTCGAGGGAATAGGGAGTGGGTGGGCAAGAGCCAAAGAACCAGAAGGTGAAACGGCACTGTCGGAAGTCGAGACTCGACAAATGCAAGGTCGTCCGTTGCCAACAATTACTGCTGCGTCACCTCGGTTTGCGGCATTCTCAGAGTATGGTTCCGGCGGTCCGCCAGTAACGATGGGGCATCTCGACGCACTCGATGAACCGCTCGGTTACCACACGATCATAGAGACGCTCTGGGGTCGTGAAGCTGAGGGCCGTCGAAAGATGGTTCGCACGTCAGAGTGGAAATATGTCACCGATCCGATGGCGCGTGGCGCAACTTTGACATCGGGCACAGACGGCGGTCCAGGTGATGTTGACGAACTCTATGATCTAACGAAGGATCCTTGGGAACTAACAAACGTTGCCCACCTCTCCGAAAATGCTGGTGTGATTTCCGAAATGCGTTCGTTGCTTGCTGGTTGGATGATCGAAACTGAGGACCCAAGCCCGGTCGAAGTTCCAGAATCGATCGGTAGGGCCGTTCAGCAGTAATTCTGCTCATGTATGCGCAACAACCAAAGCAGATCGAATTGCGATAGGCTTTTTGGCGTTCAATTTGCGCTACTTACGATAAATACTTGCGCCCATGCGGTGCTTTGAGGTTCTAACTGATGAATCGATTGTTGAAAATGTCCAGAATTCAAATACTGTTGCTTTCTGCATTTTTGCTAGTGGTAGCAGCAGTCGCCTGTGGCTCCGATGGTGTTAGCGAAGGGGTTGCGATGGGCGGCACTGAAGACTGGCCGAAACGGATTCGAACAATCGAGTCAACGATGGTATTCACTGAAGCCGATATGAAATCGGTTGGCTGGAAAGGCCAACGCGATTTCATCCTGGAGTATCCGGGAACGTCGCTCGCAAAGTGGGGCTTCATGAACCAAAAAGAAGTCGGCCTTCTCATCTACGCTACTGCCGAAGATGCAAAATCTCTTGGAGTTACTGCTGCTGAAGGACAAACTTTCAGGCGTGAAGGCGATGGTCAGGCTCCAGACGGTGATCTCATCGACCGAATCTCATGTCGTGACGCGGCTGGTGCATCAGCAGTGAAGGCTAATACGGGCTTTACTTCAAAGTCATTCTCTGCTTCATATCTCGATCCTGAAATTGGTGAATCTGCGGACATCCAGGGCGTAGGCGGGGCTTGCTCGAACCGATTCCCTACTTACAACGATTACACCGTTATCGGCAACATCGTGATCATGTGCGAGAGCGATGACCGTAACTTGACTGAGCCTTCCACCAACTGTGAGAAGATCGAAGAATGGCTACTGCCGGCTGGATAGTCGTTCCGCAGTGCGAAATGTAATGAACAATCAGGTCTCCATTATGCTGGCCTGTCTTCGTTTTAACGCCTATTTTGAATCGATCGCTTATTGAGTAAGTTTCCGGGTACCATTGTTTCGTCGTTATTACCCCCTGCTATTTCCCTCCCCTTGCACCAAAGGTTGCTTTTGATGAATCGATTTCTGCTTATTTCTAGAGTTCAATTGTTGCTGATTTCGGCGATGCTGATCGTAATGGTTGCGGTAGCGTGTGGATCTGCTGAAGACGAATCGCTTGTGGCTTCAGGTGGCGATGACGCCACTCCTCAGCGAGTCAGGATCATCGAATCGACTCAGATTTTCACTGAAGACGATATCAAGGCAATCGGATGGAAGGGGCAAAGGGATTTTCAGCTCGATTACCCCGAAGCAACCACATTCAAGTGGGGATACTTGAACCAGACTGAGGTTGGTGTTCTGATTTATGCTTCGGCTGAAGATGCTAAAACGCTTGGTGTTGCGGCAGCTGATGATCAAACCTTCCGTCGGGCGAGTGATAATCAGGCACGTGATGGCGATTTTACTGACAGAATATCTTGCCGTCGCCCTGTCGGTTCATCGGCTGTAAAGGCGAACTCAGGTTCCCCTTCTAAGTCGTTCTCTGCATCGTACTTAGAACCCAATTCCGACGGTTCAGATGAAGTACTAGCTGCTACTTGTACGACCCGATTCCCAACGTACAACGACTACACAGTGGTTGGAAATGTGGTGTTCATGTGCGAGGGTGATGATGGCAACTTGCTCGATCCTTCAACTAACTGCGCAAAAGTCTCCGAGTGGTTGATTCCTACCGAGTAGTGCGTCTCGCATTCGTCGAGTAGGTCAAAAAATACTAGAAGCGGAAATAAATAAACTCTGCTGATGTATCTGCTCGAAGCAACAAGATAGCTAAAAACGACGTGAGCGTAAGGGCGGTCAATGCGACTGTTCTGCTCACGTCGTTTCGCGTCCAAATGCTGGAAATGCTGGGTCGGTCGATGATGGCGTGAAGCCAAATCGGCAGCGAGTAAATCAGGGTAGTGATGCCGATGCCCAACGCGAACCTTAGATCGCCAGTCGAATCGAGAGCGTTGTCGACAATGTAAGCAACGTCTCCTTCACGAAACAGCAACCAACTCGCACTAATTATGATGAATGTAATGAGTGTTGCAGGTATCACGGGAATGTTGAGTTTTAATTGGCTTGCTGCTCGCGAGATCAGAATAAGTGATGAGTGGAGGAGTCCCCACAGCACAAAATTCCATGCGGCTCCGTGCCACAACCCTCCGAGTACAAATGTGATGACGAGGCTGGTCGCCAAGCTATATCGACCGTTGCGATTGCCACCCAGTGGGATGTACACGTAGTCGCGAAGCCACGAGGAAAGAGTGATGTGCCAACGCCGCCAAAAGTCGGCAGGCGAAGTTGCCAGCCACGGATGTCGGAAGTTCACCGATAGCTCGATACCGAGAATTCGAGCGGATCCTCGTGCTATATCCGTGTATCCGGAGAAATCTGCGAGTATCTGTACGCCGAATGCCAATACACCGACCCACAATAAAGTGCCGCCCGGTTCAGCGGAGGAGAAAATGCGATCGACGATCATCCCGATGTTGTCGGCAATAACAAGCTTTTTGAAAAGCCCCCAGGCGATTAGTGAAATTCCACTGGCGGTTCGATCTGCATCGAATCTTCGTCGTCGTTCAAATTGCGGAAGTAGGACAGATGCTCGTTCGATTGGACCCGCCACAAGTTGTGGGAAGAAGCTGACGAATAATGCCGTATCGATCAAACTGCCGCGTGCGAACGTTCGCTTCGTATAAACGTCGATCACGTAGCCGAGAGATTGAAATGTGTAGAACGATATTCCGACGGGAAGGATGATCTTCAGCGTTGATTCAAAATTGGCCAAGCCAACCGTGTCGAGTACCTCAGAAATGCTTTCGACGAAGAATCCGGTGTATTTGAAGAACGCCAACGCCCCGAGTTGTGCTGTGATTGCGAGCCACAGGTATTTGCGAGCGTTGTTTGGGTCGGTTTCGATACGGCGTGCGGCAATGTAGTTTAAAGCCGTGTAGCTGCCGAGTAGTAACGCCATTTTCGGATCGACATACGAGTAGAAGACGTAGCTGGATACAAGTAGTAATAGGTTTTGGAACCGGCGCGGTACGAACCAGTAGCCAGCGAAAACAGCTAGTAGTAGCACTGCGTATTCGAACGATTGAAAGGTCACGGAATGGCACCTTTATTGTTGTTCGATCCGAGCATCCATTCGGCGAATAATTCGGTGTAGTGCTGCCGGAATCGATTTTTGAGATGGTAGCCGTCGTAGTACATCGCAGCATCGATGTCGCCACTTTCAGCATGTCCGATCATGTCGATATACTGAATGCCATTTGCAGCGAGATACCGAGAAAGATCGTTTGTATAACGAGCCAACGAATCGGGCTCGTTCGGCGATCCGTCGGTATTTGGTCGGGCTGCTACTCGAACGATCGTCAGATTTGCACCGATCACATCAATGACTCTCATTAGTTCTGGCAGAAACGAATCGTCGATCACATCATCGAAATTGCCATGGAATTTCGGCTGTTGGATGATCGCTGCTTGATCGCGTATGTTGGCGAATGAAAATGTCGAATCGGTGATTTCTGTCAACTCTTGATCACTGTAGCCGACAAGCGCAGTACCTACCGAATTAATCGGTTGCGACTTTTGATTCGAATTCGCTATCGGGTAGATCGAGATGAACTTGCTCTTGAGCTTGTCGGCAAACGATTGATCCTTCGAGGATAGCAAGCTGTATCCAGAGATATTCGAGTGAGTCAGTCGTTCAACCAACGATGAGTCTTCTGATCCGGTGAACTCTATATGTCGAGTGATTAGATCGTCATGGAAGAAGATGAATATTTCCGAAGGCGGATTATTTATGCCACCTACGACGTTCTCGAGCTGCAACAGCCACACACCGGGTGCTGTTCCTTCGACTGCCAGAGAAACAGCGGTGTCGCCTGTGAGTTCGTTTAGGTAGTCAGGATCGATGCGGGTTTCGAGCAACGAATTACCGATGAACACGGTATCGGGAGCCGAGCTTTGAAGATCGTCAACTGACGATTGATCGAATGGTTCTGGTGCCTGTATGCGTCCGAAGGCTGCGGGGATGGTCAACACAATAAAAACCATGCCGATCAACATCAGTGCAGATGAACGGTGTTTGGTTGCTTTATTTGCGGATGTAGTCGGCTCTACGCCGTCGGACTGCTGATGCATTGATCGAAAGTGTATTACGTCAGTGGCGTCGAGTGACTAAAAGCCGAGTCGGGTTATGTTGCTCGGTGTTCGCAATTTAGAAATGCGGAACTACGGCATGCTGGATGACAACATCGAGGCATACGGGCTTGATCGCGATAGCCTTCGTGACAGCAATTCGAGATTTATTTCGAGCGCATAGATGTTCAGGCTTTGTACCAAACTTAAAATGTCCTGAACCGTTGAGGTAGTTCGATGCTTTACACTCGCGTCCGCAACGGTTTTTAGTTAGATCAATGAAAGGTCTTCACACTTGAAAGCGAATTCACTACGAGCGGGTGTTGAACGAGGCGAACTGCAGGTTGGTACTTGGGTCAATATGCTTCGCAATCCAGCGGCGATGACAATGTTCAAAGAAGCTGGACTGGATTTTGTACGACTCGATATGGAGCATTCCTCAGCATCGATCGAAACAGTTGCCGATTTTGCTGTGATGGGCCGGGCGCTGGATTTGCCTGTCATGGTTCGACCGCCCGAGGCGAATAGAGAGTGGATCACCAGATTATTGGACGTCGGGATCTACAACATTCACTGTCCTCAGGTCGATACGCCAGAGCATGCTGCTGAGATAGTGGCGGCTTCTCGCTACACGCCGCGAGGTTCTCGTGGAATGGGAGCTGCAACTCCTGGTAATGATTTTGATGTTTCGATGCCGGTGATGGATCGTTTGAAATTCACGAACGATCAGGTGTTTGTAACCGTTATGTTCGAATCGGCGCAGGCTTTCGAGCATCTGGACGAGATTGCTTCGATGGACGGAATCGATGCTTTGACTTTGGGACCGCAGGATTTGGCGCAAGATCTCGGTGTGTTCGGAACCGCAGATCAGGATCGAGTGCTCGATGAGAAGCGAACTCAGATCGTGGAAGCGGCGAACAAGTACGGAAAAACGTGCGCCATGCTGGTGAATTCTGCCGAGCAAGCGCGCCAGTGGCGAGATGCAGGTGTGCTGTTAGTGAACTACTCTTCCGAAGTAAATGTTTTGCTGGATGGGTATCGGGCGGCGCTGAGCGATATACGAGGGTAGGAATTTTAATAAGAGGGCAGTCGTGATCTCAGTACATCTGAGTCTGATCGACAGATTGCAGTGCAGAGCTCTTCAAACCGGCACTTAACGTGTGACAGAACTATGGGTACCGGTTACTGGTCGATACCGACGATCGTGAATCGACCGTGTTCATCGACTTCGACGGTGAACTGGTTTTCTTGACTTACGGTCAAAGGATCAGCTGCTGGTGGGGTGTCGACAATCGTTAGGAAAACGCCGTCAAGGATTAAGCCTACCACTGACAATTTAATCGAGTCCCCCCTCTTGTTTTGGGCTCCGTTAAGCTTTGCAGCGAGTGGACGATCTGAATCAACGCTGATGTGGGAAATATGAATACACGTATGGTCGAATCGTTCGATGGCGTCAAGATTGTTTATGACGTCGCCGCAAGTGGTGTAAGTATTTCGCCTGAAAGCGATCAACCAACGCTGGTATTCATTCACGGCTGGGCCTGCAACCGCTCACATTGGGTTGAGCAAGTCACGGCGTTCTCAGACCTTTTTACGGTTGTCACCATCGACCTTGCTGGTCACGGCGATGCCAGTTTCGAACGAACAGACTACTCGATGGAGTCGTTCGCACGCGATGTCAAGACTGTACTCGATAGAGAGCAGATCGAGCGAGCTGTATTGGTTGGTCATTCAATGGGGGGAATGGTTATCGCTCACACGGCGCGGTTATTGGGTGGGCGAGTAATTGGTCTTATCGGTGCCGATACATTCAAGTTCGTGAGAGATGATCCAAGAACCGGAAAACAAGCTGCTCAGGCCGAAAGGATTACTGCGGATTACGAAGCCGCTATCGAATCGATTGTTGCCAGTATGTTTGCGGACAATACGTCAGATGAATTGAGACGAAGTATTTCTGAAGGTATGCTCACTGTCCCTAAACAAGTTGCGATTGGAGCGATGCGAGGGATGGCAAACGACGTTGCAATGTTTGATCTGGTAGCAGGATTGCAAATACCAAAATTCACTATCAATGCGACAGGTAGACCCATGGACGAATCGTCGGCTAAGGAAGCAGGAATCGAAGTCCGATTTCTGCCAACGGTGAGTCACTTTGTGATGAATGAAGATCCGGTTGGGTTTAATCAACTTCTTGATAAAGCACTGAATGCTATCGATTCGTGAGGATTTTGAATGAAGGATGAACAATGATTGAGTTTGGTGTTGCGTCGACTTGTGTCAATCAGCCCGATTCCCTCCGTTACTCAGTCGAGTGGGCGATTGAACATGGCTTTCAGGGCGTGGAATTTAATGCGCCTGAGATGTATTTGGCCGAGCAATCGTTAGTCGATTTAAAGTGGGCGTTCGATATGTCGGTCGATCACAATTTGCGATACACGCACCACTTTCCGCCGGGGGCGCTTCCTGGTTCCCATGTCGCAGTGGCCAGAGAGCGTGACCTCGAAGAATTCAGCAAAGAGATATATGTTGCTGGTGAACTTGGGGTTGAGTTAATCGTCGTTCATCCGGGACGTCTCCACGTGCCGGGCGTTAATCAGGGCGAGGAATCAGAGGATGAACGCCAAGTCGGGATTTCGTATTTTGTGGATTGGGCGAAAGATGCGGCCGAGGAGGCTGAAAGTGCTGGCGTTACTATCGGTTTCGAGAATATGCACTACAACCCAGGGTGGGTCATCCGTTCACATCAAGAACTCGTTGATGCTGTCGACGAAATCGATCACCCCTCGGTGGGTATAACGTTGGATGTTGGGCACGCGTGGGGTTCGGGCGGAATCGATGCTGGGATTGAGATATTCGGCGATCGCATTAGGCACGTTCAAATCCACGATGCTCGAGGTCCGGAGGGCGCAGGCAACGTTCGCGATCAGCATCTCGAAATCGGTACAGGGCTCGTGAAGTGGGATTCGGTAGGTGAACTTGTTGGGGACAGAGAATTTCTGGTCGTGATCGAAACGTCGGGGCATGATGACGATCGAGAGGATATGGCAGTGCGTAGCAGGGATTTACTTCTGAATCAGTGGGGTTCGTGATCCCGTTAGATTTACGCTCATAAAGCGCCATTAGCGAAACGCTAGTGTCACAAATATTCCAGTGACGCTGAGTGCTGCCCCGCCGAGAGCGTAGCGAGTTAGCCGTTCTCGTAGCAGTATTGCCGCCATGAGTACCGCCCACATTGGCGATGTATTGATTAGAACGACCACCATTCCGGGTGGGGCGTTGTCTAGGGCTAGAACGAAGGTCAGGGCGCTTACCGCAAACAGGACGGCGCTCAATATTAGCCGAGTGCCATTTCCCTTGAAAACCCGAGTGATTCTGGCGGAAGGGAATGCAATTGCCACTCCGATAAACAGAATCGCCGGTACTAAGTTTCGGATAGTAGCGGCTGCCACTGGCGGCGTTTCTTCGAGGCCGATTACCGTCGATATAAACCCGCCCGCCCATAGAAATGACGTTGCTACCCCGAGCCCGATCCCGATGTAGTCGCCTCGTGGCTTACGTTTCTCGGTCGGCGAAGACTCGGTCGATTCTGTTGAGCGATCATCCGGCTGCCAATTCAGAAGAATCACTCCACCAATGATCAAACCTGCCCCTCCGATCACACCTATCTGCGGATTGTCGCCGAGGAATAGCCAACCAGAGAGGACTGAAATGCTGATAAATATACTCTGAGTGGTTGGGTAGACCTTGCTAACCGTACTGCGCGATAAGGCGAGCCAGAATACGAGTGATCCGGCAGTATTAACTAGCGCTCCACCAGCTAAAAACAGCACTGAACGCAATTGCATTTGGAAAAGTTCGTTCAGCTGTCCTATTATGAGTCCGATGATCAGAAGAAATATCAGACCTATCCAGACTTGGGCAGCGACGATATGGGTTGGCTTTACGTTCTTGCCAATACCTTTCGTTACTACGCCCGTGAGAGCCCAGATTACGGCGTTTGCCAGAGCTGCTAGCTCGCCCAATGGGGATTAACTCCGGGTGCTCGTTCGCTCGCGATAGCGTGATGCGATATCGAAGTCAATTTTTTTGTTTCCAAAGTCTGAATTTAAACCGAAATGCCGGTACAGAGTTATTCTGCACCGGCACTCTGTGCGATAGATAGCCCTTCGCCGTGCGAATTGTTAACACGGTGTCGATTGTTAAGCAGTCTGTGTTGCTACGAACTCAGCGTAGCTGTCGAGAGTCATATTGAAGCCCATGAGCATGCTGCCCTGTTCGTTCATTTCCTTCTGCTCATCCCACACAATCTTTTCGTTTGGAACGATCTCGGTGTAGTGGTTTTCGACGATCTTGCCCATGCTCTTGCCATCGGGCATGAACATCTCGTACTTCCACGCGCGGCCCACAGCGAAATTTCGTTCTACAGTCTTCGTCATCATCATCGAAGATCCCCACCATTTATCGATGTGTTCATCACTGGTCCAAACGTCGTATACGAGTGAACGAGGAGCATCGAACGTTCGTTCGATCACGATGGTGCGTTCAGGGTGATTTATTAGCGTCATGAGGGGATGTCCTGTTTGTTTGGGTCGGGATCAAATGTTTCGCACCGCTGTAGATCGGTTAAGTAGGCATCGAGACGATCAAGTCGTTCTTCCCAATGTTGCCTGTAGTTTTCGAGCCACTCGGAAACGTCTTTCATCGGGCCCGCATTCAACTTGCGAGGTCGCCATTGAGCCGACTTACTACGCACGATAAGCCCAGCGTTTTCTAGCACCTTCAAGTGCTTTGAAACAGCAGGCATCGTCATGTCGAACGGCTCAGAAAGCTCCGTAACCGACGCCTCGCCAGTTGCCAGGCGAGCCAGAATCGAACGTCGAGTCGGATCAGCAAGAGCCGAGAGTGTTTGTGAGAGCGTATCGGTTGGCATGTACTAAACCATACAGTTACATAACCAATTAGTAAATTAAGCGCATTTCTCAACCTTTGCTAGCAAACATAGGGAACATAGGGAAGACGAGTGTGGGCGATATTGCAGTCGTGTTGAGAAGTCCGACGATGTGGGAATCAGTCCTCAACGCCAAGAAATCGCTTGAACGTGTTCGCTCTCGAGCGTCTTCGTTATTCGATAGTTGGCACTGCCAATATCACTCGCAGCGCGTGTTAGGATTCCCGGCATTCGTCCGCCACAACTCAGGAACAGTCCCCATGCCTACCACCCACGAAATCGTTGCAACCACCTAC
>Ga0233439_10003434_pt1 | contig 16413 bp, 23 predicted proteins | sample SI_123_September_6_FD_182713 | JGI IMG/M metagenome (GOLD analysis project Ga0233439, IMG submission 182713) | Seawater microbial communities from Saanich Inlet, British Columbia, Canada - SI_123_September2016_100_MG | ecosystem: Environmental > Aquatic > Marine > Inlet | place: Canada: British... | reverse complement strand
GAGTTGTATGAGGATTACCTACAACAGCTGCCACCACAGGATGAACCAGAAGAAGCAGGGTTGTGGTTAGAAGAAGCTTATATTGATTACATTAGTGATATGATGGATAGAGCCTATGATGACTACAGGGATAGTACAAGAGAAGAGGATTAATATTATGGATATATGTAAAATAAATACACAGATAGAGAGGCTAGAGCAGGAACTAGCTAAGTTAAAAGCAGAAGCTACTGCTCCTAGTAAGTATCAGATAGAATATGAGGCTGGAAGTACTTACCTTATAGGTAGTTATAGGACTATACCGGGAAAGTCAGGAACAGACAATGACTTCCTTAATTCTGGTAGATATAGAAAGACTCTGAAGTTTGCCAACGAGCATTGCAAGACTCAAAATGAGATGATGAGACTAGGTGCTTTGATAGAAGCAGTAACTATTGAATTAGGTATGGAAGATTGGGTAGCTGATTGGAATGATAGTAGTCAATCTAAGCATCATGTGCAATATGCCTACAAAGACAATAAGTATTACTTGGATTACTGGCTGACCTTTAGAATTATAGGAGTAATCTATATACCTAAAAAAGTAGCTGAAAGAGTATGTGAAATACTTAACAATAAAGAATATGAACTATAATAAAGGATAATAAATGAACATATACACAGAACCACAACAACTAATAGACCCAAAGAAACTAATTAAGTTTCTACAAGAAGTAGATGAAGAATATGCCAAGACCTATGGTGAACACTGTATTGTTAGGGTGATTATGAATAAGGTGTCAGTATGATGGAAGTTAAGTTATTACATAATACACCGTTATGGGTAGCTAGTAAAGCTATTAGGAAGTGTTGGGCTAGTGAGGCTAAGTCAGATAATGGTGGTACTAAAGATAAGGAACTGATTGAACGAATAGGTAACAAGAATAAACACAAGTCAACACTTGAACACCTTGTGTATTCATTTGATGTAGATGGTATTTCTAGAGCCTGTCTACAAGAATTAGCAAGGCATCGTATTGCTTCCTATAGTGTTAAGAGTAGTAGGTACACACTTAAAGAGCTAAAGGCTGAAGAATACATAAACACACACACAGCAGAGAAATATTGTATAATGACACAGGACGAGGAGGTAGATATCTCTACACTTCATGCACTCCATTGGCTTCATGACTGCCTACAGCAGGGTGTATCTAATGATAAAGCTAAGTACTGTATGCCTGAAGCATATAAAACATCCTTAGTAATGACTATTAATGCTCGTTCACTACAGAACTTCCTAGAGTTAAGGAGTAGTTCAGCTGCATTGTGGGAGATTAGACTCTTAGCTCAAGCTATATATGATGCTATACCTGATGACCACAAGTACTTATTTAAAGAGTGTATGCAGCAGGAGGTGTAGTATAAACCTATATGATGAACAACTGAAGCTGGAGGAGGAAACAACTCTCAAAGCACAACAAAAGATAGATAGTGCCTTCATCCACATCATAGAACATGGGGAATTAACTGAGACCTCCTTTGGACAGAACTTATTACGAGTAAGTATTAATGCTGTAACAGCAGGTATTAAGGAGTACTTTGCTAAGAGGTTACAAGGTAACTATCGTAAGGACAGAGAGAGATTAAAGGCTTTCTATGAAGGTAGAGAAGATGTATTAGCTTACATCATCCTAAACACAATGTTAATAAGGATAGCTAAGGAACCGAGAGGTTTGGTAGGATTAAGCTGGCACATTGTTAAAGAAATTAATGTGTGTCTATCGCTTGAACAACACCGTAAGGCTGACCCTAAACTCTATGCCTATATGGATTATGAGTTTAAAGGAAGAGGTAAGAAGTTTATAGAGGCCCGTAAGAGAAAGATATCTAGGTTAAAGGGATTTGATGTTGATAATGTTGAGTCCACAGCTAAGTTAGGTACTGCCTTAATAAATATTGTTATTAATAGTGGGTGTAATCTATTTAAACTAGTACAAGCTAGGAATAGTTCCTACACCAAGGCTAAAAGAGAGAGGCATCATGTATCATTAAGTGATGATGCTATGAAGTTAGTAGGTAAACATAGAGATACCTTAGTTAAGAATGTATTTACATATCAACCATTAGTGGTGCCTCCGTTAAGGCCTGTATCATTAATGAATGCTGGTGGATACTTAACCTTTAATGATATTAAGTTAGTAAAGAAGGAGAAGAAACACCTTGATATGATTAGTGATAGTCTATCTATGGATAGTCCCTTCTTAGATATAATACACAACATACAGCAGGTACCATATCAAGTCAATACACGAGTTATGTCCATTATGAACACAATAATTGAGGATAACTTAGTTGACCCTGCTAGTAGTGAGAAGAACCCAAAGTTATATGGTTCAATACCTTACATGGATCACTTAGATGCTGATATATTAGTACCTAAGACAGACTTTGGTAAGTTAGATGATAAGGGACAACACATTGAGACTCAACACTTCAAGGCTTGGTATAAAGCACGAGAAGAACAGAGAGCATTGATAGAAGCAATACATGGTCGTAGGATGGGGTATTTATTTGCCCTTGATGTAGCTAAGAAATATAGTAAATATAAGGAGTTTTACTTCACATATCAATTTGACTATAGGTTTAGACTATATCCAATACAACAACACCTCAACCCACAGCAGACAGGTAACATTAAGTCGTTACTTCAGTTCTCTAGGGGGCAGGTATTAAATAAGGAAGGATTAAAATGGTTAAAGATACATGGTGCAAATTGTTATGGATGGGATAAAGCTCCGTATCACGAGAGGATTGCAAACATTGAGGCAATGGAAGATGAGATTAGAGCTATCGCTATCAACCCACTACTTAATCTTAGTAGCTGGGCTCAGACAGATAGTCCGTTCGAGTTCCTCGCCTTCTGCTTTGCTTATAGTGATTATCTCAACGATAATAATGCCCTTATTCATATTCCAGTTGCTCTTGATGCTACTTGTAGCGGTATTCAGGTCTATAGTGGTCTCTTACTAGATGGTGCTGGAGGTAAATCAGTTAATGTCATAGGGGATGTCAGAAGTGACATATATATGGATGTAGCTGTGGTAGCTAATAGATTAATTGAAGAAGGTTCCTACCCTAAAGAGATAACATTTAAGACATCCGATGGTGTGGAGAAGACTATATCTACTAGGATTGAAGCTAAAGGACTCAAGGGGAAGATAAATAGGAGATTAACTAAGAGAAATGTTATGACTACACCTTATTCAGTAACGGATAGAGGTATGTTTGACCAAGTAAAGGAGTTATTAGATGAGGATGAAGCTAATGATAACCTCTGGTGGCAAGGAGATAAGTGGGTCGTAGCCAAATTGATAACTGTTCTCAATATACAAGCTATTAATGAGGTAGTTGAGGGAGCTATTAAAGGACAACAATATATTAAGGAAGTCACTAGACAAATAACATCTAAAGGAGGGTATCTTAAATGGCATAGTCCAATATATAGATTACCTATGTTACAGAAAGTAACACGATGGACTGAACACAGACTGAGGACGGAGCTAGGTATGCTCTTAATAAGAAAACCTACAGATAATATACATAAACAAAAGATGTTATCCTCTATAGCACCTAATTTTATACATCAATTAGATGCCGTACTTATGTATAGAACTGTAGAGAGGTGTATTGAACAAGGCGTTGATAACTTCTGGTTAATCCATGATAGTTATGGTGTAAGTCCTAATGATGCAGAAACATTGTCAACACAGGTAAGGGAGGCTTATATTGAGTTGTTCTCAGAGCCAATACTTAAGAACTGGACAGAGGAAATAGGTCTTGAATATGATGATGATGTTATGATTAACACCCTAGATTTAAACGAAGTAAGAGATAGTAAATACATATTTAGTTAACTCCTAACTTAAAGTTTACTTAGGGTGTTACAGATACCGAGTAAAGAGGTGCATGAAAGTGTTAACAATTATAAAACAAAAGGAAAACAAATGGCAGCAAAAGGCTACAATTTCAACACAAATCCAGTAACAGTAGTTACTCCAGAGGCAAAAACATTATTCATGTGCTTAGCAGAAGTAAACGAATACACAGGTAAGTTTGGTGGTAAACTAGTATTTACACCAGAGCAGTTAAATCAAGAGGTATCATTCAAAGAGAATGGTGGAGCTAAGGGTAGAAAAGCATTCGGTGCAATCGTTAGTGAGTTACTAGATAATGCCTATAATGAATACACTACTGACACAGGCAAGAAAGCAACTAAGGTATCTAAGATTCAAGATGGTACTAATGCTGATGGTGATGCAGATGGTACATCAGTTATCTCTACAGCTAATCAGAACCAACCAGATATCCTAGATAGCAGTAAGAAAGTTATTAAAGACTATGATGTATTAGTAGGTAATGGTTCTACAGTAGTGGCACAGTTATACTTAAAACCTTATGTAATGCAAGGTAAAGTAGGTGTTACAGCTTACTTAAACAAAGTTGTATTAAAAGACATCATTGAGTTCGGTGGATCTGATGATCTATTTGATGATGATACGTTTGAATCAGATGATGATACATTATCGGATGACTTCTAATAGATGTTTGAAGCCAAGGTAACAAAAGGTGGGACACTGAAAATAACAGTGCCCATCTACCACGGAGTCCGTAAGAAGTATATGATAGGTTTAAATTGGTATGGTACAGCTCATTACAGAGCGAGGAATAAAGTAAAACAAGAATATAGTATACGAGTAGGCAAAGTATTAGAAAGCTTAGAAAATGATGTTAATATAACATCTCCGTTTACTACTCACTTTAAAATTTATTATAAGAATAAGGTGTCAGATGGTGATAATCTTGTAGCTGTAGCTGGTAAATTTCTACTCGACGCACTACAAGAACACGGTATAGTTGATGATGATAATGTACAGCATCATACCAGCAGTAGTTGGGAAGTAGTGGAGCAGGACAGACACAGCCCAAGAATAGAAGTAACAATAAAAGGAATAAAGAATGATAAGTAAAGAGAATTATATAAGTGATTTAATGTATGAAGATGAATACCTAGAATACTATGAGGCATTAGAGATGTGGGACTACTATAGAACATGCTATGAAGAAGCCCATGAGTTATGTTAGAGAAGATAATAGTGAATTACTTCCTGGATGTCATGGTTGCAATAGCTGTGGTAGTAGCGATGCTGTTAGGTATTATGTTGACGGCGGTGCTTATTGCTTTAGTTGCAATACCTATAATCCTAATGGCGATGCTGGCAAGGCCACTGATAAGCATGAAGGACATCGAACCATGGCAGGCAACTTAATACAAGATGTTGATCCAGTAACACTGGTTGCTCGTAAGATCAATGAACAAACATGTAGACACATGGGTTATGGTAATGCTCACTACAAAAGAAAGCCAGTACAAGTAGCTAACTATTATAATACTGATGGTCAAGTTGTAGCTCAAAAGGTAAGGGATAAAGATAAGAACTTTGTATTCATTGGTAATACAAAAGAAGCACTAATGTTTAATCAACAAAACTGTAGAGGTAACGGTAAGAAACTAACTATAACTGAAGGTGAGATTGATGCCTTATCTGTGAGTCAAGCATTTGATAACAAGTGGGATGTTGTATCTATATCATCTGGTGCCTCTGGTGCTAGAAGAGAAATAGCTAAACACCTAGAGTTTATATCAGGTTATGATGAGATTGTACTTTGGTTCGACAACGACAGAGCTGGACGAGAAGCCCTCGATAGTGTTATCCCTATACTACCTATTGGTAAAGTAAAGATAGCCCGTCACGTTGATTACAAGGACGCTAATGATGTATTAAAACATCTAGGTAAAGCAGGAGTAGTTAATACATTCTATAATGCTGAGATGTTTAAACCAGAAGGTATTATCCTACCAGAGGAACTACTAGAGGAGGCACTAAAGCCTATTGAATATGGTAGACCATGGATGTTTGAGAAGATGACAGACATAACATATGGTAGAAGATTAGGTGAGGTAGTAGCATTAGGTGCTGGTGTATCCGTAGGTAAGACAGACTTTGTAATGCAATCTATATCTGATGATATGAAGAGAGGTTATAAAGTTGGTACCTTTATGCTGGAGCAACAGACAAGAGAAACCTTATTACGTATTGCTGGTAAGATAGACGGACAACACTATCACCTACCAGACAGTGAACACAACCCTGAAGATTTAAGGAATACAATTACTAATATAAAGGACCTCTATATCTACGATAACTTCGGAGCTATTGATTGGGAAACAATTAGTAATAAGATTAAGTTCATGGTACATAACTATGGTGTTGAGCATATCTATATTGATAACTTAACTGCTCTTAATGCTCATGCTCAAGATGAGAGACGTAACTTAGATGCTTTAATGGCTGATGTAGCGGCACTAGCGAAGGAATTAAATATATGGATACTAGTTGTATCACATCTTAATCCACCCAAGACAGGTAATGCACATGAAGCTGGTGGTAGAGTAGAACAAGCACAATTCACAGGCTCAAGAGCTATCATGAGATGGAGTAGTTTTATGTTAGGTGTTGAAAGAAACACAATACATGATGACCCAGAAGAAAGACAGAAGGGTCTAGTAAGGTGTATTAAAGATAGGTTCTCTGGTAAGGCTACTGGTAAAACAATAGGGTTTATATATGATACCGACACTGGTATCTTAATGGAGAGTGACGAGATACAACAAGTAGATCTAATAAATGATGAGGAGGATTATTAATATGGTTTGTATGTTATATATACTAGGGGCCTTAGGGGTGCTTGGTATCATAGTTATATTTGTAGGTGTAGGTTTTAAGTATGGATACCTAGAGGCGGAAGCTGATTTTAAAAGGAGAGGGATTAATAATGATAGTAATATTTGATATTGAAACAGATGGCTTATATTATGAAGCCACTACTGTCTGGTGTATGAGTGTTAAGATATTAAAACCAGATGCTCCTGCAACACAGGTATTTACAAATAGACCTATTAAAGGTAGTGCTGGTAGTATTGAAGATGGTTTAAAGCTATTAACTACCGCTACTACTCTTGTAGGACACAACATTATTAACTTCGATATACCAACTATTAAGAAGCTATACCCTGATTGGACATACGATGGTGATACATACGATACATTAATAGCATCTAAGTTAAGTCATCCAAACCTAATGTTAGGTGATGCTAATAGAAAGAGATTACCTGGTAAGTTAAAAGGTAGTCATGGACTTAAAGCTTGGGGTTATAGATTAGGTAACTACAAAGATGAGCATGAAGATTGGTCAAGACTATCAGTTGATATGGTAGAATATTGTAGACAAGATGCTGAGGTAACAGCTAAGTTATATAAGAGATTAATACAGAAGCAAATACCAGATGAAGCCATGAGATTAGAGCAAGACTTTGCACACATCATCGCTAGACAAGAACACTATGGGTGGAAGTTTGATATTGATAAAGCACAACAGCTACACGTTAAATTGCTAAAGGAAGCAGAGGAAGCTGAAGATGAATTATATAAGGTATTTACTCCACTTAAAGATTGGATAGTAATGAAGGAAGCCCCTAAGTTTAATAAGGATGGTAGTCTAAATAAGAGAAGACAATCACAAGAGTTAAAAGGTGCTTGTTTTAATGATGACCTAGAGTGGGGACACTGGAAAGAACTTGTGTTTAATCCTGGTTCTAGACAACATATATCAAGATGGTTAAAGCACTTCTATGGTTGGACTAGTCCTGAGTTCACAGAGAAAGGTAACCCCATTATTAATGAGAAGATACTTAATGCTCTGGAGTTCCCAGAAGGAAAGATATTAGCTCATTACTTTAATGTTAAGAAGGTCATAGCTATGGTTGCTGAAGGTAACAATGCTTGGCTGAAGATGGTTAAGGATGATGGACGTATCCATGGTAGTATTGACACACTAGGTGCAGTTAGTAGACGATGTACACACTCTAGGCCTAACGTAGCACAGGTACCAAGCTCTAGAGCATACATGGGTAGTGAGTGTAGGCAGTTATTCACAGTAAGTGAAGGTAAGAAGTTAGTTGGTTGTGATGCTGATGGTCTTGAGTTAAGAACATTATCACACTACATGGCAAAACATGATGGAGGTGTCTATGCTAGAGCAGTTGATGAAGGTAAGAAAGAAGATGGTACAGACATCCACACCCTTAACCAACAAGGAGCTGGACTCCCTACACGAGATGATTCAAAGACATTCATATACGCCTTCCTCTATGGAGCAGGTGATGGTAAGATTGGAGAGATCGTTAAAGGTACAGCTAAAGACGGGAAGAGACTTAAGGAGAAATTCTTAAAGCAAATACCAGCTATTGCACAATTATCAGAGGGTGTTCAAGAAGCAGTTAAGAAGAATGGTACACTCAAAGCACTAGATGGTAATCCATATTATATTAGGTCACCACACTCAGCACTAAACACACTACTACAAGGATGTGGTGCATTAGTTATGAAGTATTGGTTAATAGAATTAGATAAACAACTACAAGAGAAGTATGAAGCTGGCACACAATATGAGTTCGTAGGGAATATCCACGATGAGGCTCAGATAGAATGTGATGAAGAGATTGCACATGATATAGGTAAGATTGCATCTGGAGCATTTGATGCTGTGACAACACAGTTAAATTTTAGAATACCTTTAAGAGGTAGTTATGATGTAGGTCAGACTTGGGAGGATACACATTAATGGTAGCATATTATAAGAAAGATAAAACAACAAAGAGGTGGCACTTACTGTTCCTCCTTGATGGACAAGTAGCTAGTGCAGGTAATTACCCTACAAAGAAGGATGCAATTAACTATGCCAAGAGAGACCTTGGTGTTACAGAAGTAAATGATTGGAATAAAAGAAAATGAGTTCACCAGAAAGATGGATAAGAGAAGCAATGGAAGAGGATAAAAGACATATGATGACAATAAGAGTATTAATGACAGACGGTAGAGATGAAGTATATAATGATGTAGTTAAGACAGTACAGCTGCCTGACTCATACACATTAAAGATATATAATAGTAATATGCACTTTGATATAGACACAAATGAAGTACTATTTATGCAAAGCTGGGTATCATAATGGCAGGAGCAATGAACACATTAGATCCAATGATTAAGAGAAGAGATTTAGATAATGGTATTGACATCTGGTTCTATGAGAGAGGTATCACTACCAATGGTACAGCCATGGGACAAGCAATCAAAACACTAGAGGAAACAACTGAGTTATTAGAAGGGATTAATAAAGGCGATGACAGAGAAATTAGAGATGCTATCGGTGACGTCTATGTTACTCTTAGGGGCGTATGTAATGTATTGGATATCGAATTCCTAGAGTGTGTAGATCAAGCATATAATGAGATCAAGGATAGAAGAGGTACACTAGGTTGTGATGGTATCTTTAGAAAGAATGTTGAACAACAACACTTTGATTTTAGGGATGCTTAATATGTATGAATCAGTAGACAATAGTGGGAGGATATCTAAAGGTATCTGTAATTCTTGTATACATTATGAGGCACCTGGGGGTAACGGATTATGTATGAATGATGATTACTGTGTTCCTACTAACAGCTTTCAATCTAAATATGAAGCTAAATCAAGAGGTTCAGCTAATGACTCACGGATGACTGATATATGCGAGGAGTGTGTTTATAGAGAATTTGATCATTGTACCCAGGCTGATAATTGTGTCCCTACTAATGGAGCTACAAAGTTTGAGCATAGGGGAGATGTAAAACCCATACTTAATATAAATAGAGATAATGTAGATGACTTCTTAGATAGAATAGGAAATAATGTGGAAGATAATGTAAGAACACAAGTAGGTGGTAGTCACTATCAAGACATGGCTATACAGCCTTGGGCATACTTTACTGCTAATGCTACACACCTAGAGATTACAGGTGCTTGTAAACAAAACGTACTGAAGTATATGAGACAAAAAAATGATATGTTAGAAGATTTAAAGAAAGCTTCTTGGTATCTTGAAGAATGGATTAAGGAGCTTGAAAACAATGTTATTGAATAATGATATGGAATTCGTATGTACAGCATATGGAAAAGTAACAACAATTAAGATAGATGATGCTTCAAACGTCAGAACAGTTATTGAAGATGTGATAGTACCTATGTTATTAGTATTAGGTTATTCACAAGTATCGATAGATAAATTTATACATGAGGAAGAGTAATGATGATTAGTGACACAAGAGGTTGGAGTGGATTACCTCAGTTCTCTAGGGATATGTATCAAGAAAGATACTTCCTAGAAGGTGAGAACTACAGGGGATGGCTAGACAGGATGGCTAAGTTTGCAGATGATGATGCAATGGCTGAGAGAATAAAAACATATATACATAACTATTGGTTTATGCCATCTACTCCCGTTAGTAGTAATGGTAATGCCCCAGAAAGAGGACTACCAATTAGTTGTTATGTAAACAAAACACAAGATAGTAAGGAAGGAATCTTTGACACATTCACAGAAAATAATTGGCTTGGAAGCTATGGTGGAGGAATTGGGACAGATTGGTCTAGTGTACGAGGAATCGGTGAGGGAGTTGGAGCTAATGGTAAGTCAAGTGGAATCATCCCGTTTATCAAAGTATCTGATAGCTCAACACTTGCAGTCTCTCAGGGAGGACTTAGAAGAGCTTCACAAGCAGTCTACTTGGATGTCTCTCACCCAGAGATTGAAGAGTTCATAGATGTTAGAAGACCAACTGGTGATGCCAACCGTAGGAGTCTTAATGTACATCATGGTGTTACTATCCCTGATGCTTTTATGGAGGCTGTTGAGTCTCGAGGACAATGGGATTTAATATCTCCTAAGACAGGTTCTATAGTTAAGACTGTAGATGCATTTGATCTATTTAAGAAAATGCTGGTGACTCGAATGGAAACAGGTGAGCCGTATATGTTATTTAAAGATAATGTAAATGATGCTAGACCACAGGTATATAAAGACGCAGGATATGAAGTTACTCAAAGTAACCTATGTGCTGAAATAACACTACATACAAATGAAAACTACACAGGTGTATGTTGTTTAGCTTCAATGAACTTGGAGTATTGGGATGAGATTGAGTTTGAACTAGAGCAATTTGTATATGATACAACTAGATTCCTAGATAATGTATTACAAAGCTTTAGTGATTTAACTGAGGGAGTACCTGGATTTGAGAAAGCAAGACGTAGTGCCATAGCTGAGAGATCATTAGGACTAGGTGCTATGGGGTTCCATTCACTACTACAGAAGAAGAACTTACCTTGGGGTTCACCCATGAGTAAAGGCCTTAACATAACAGTATTTGATAAGATTAAAGCAGCAGTAGATGATGCAAATCATGAAGCAGCCATTAAGTTTGGACCTTGTCCATTAGGTGAAAGATATGGCCACTACATAAGGAATACACATAGTACATCAATAGCACCAACAGCTAGTATTAGTACGTTATGTAATGGGACTAGCCAGGGAGTTGATCCAAGATTAGCTAATAGTTATGTTCACAAGACTAACATTGGTACCTATACACAAAGGAACAAGTACCTAGAGAGAAGACTAATTGAATTAGGAGCTAATACAGATAAGGTATGGAAAGCTATTGGTAAGGAAGCTGGTTCAATACAGAACCTAAAGATACCAGGCCTGTCAGCTTGGGATAAAGAAGTATTCAAGACTGCTATTGAGTTAAATCAATTCCATACAGTAGATATGGCGTGTGATAGAGCACCTTACATAGATCAAGCACAGAGTATTAACTTATTCCTACCAGCTGATGAGCAAGTAGCTAACTTGTATAATCTACATGTGAGAGCTTGGAAACAAGGACTTAAATCACTATATTACTGTAGGTCAACAGCAGCTACAAGAGCTAGTGCAGGACGTAGAGATAGAGAAATAATAGAAGTAGATAGCTGCTTAAGCTGTCAGTAACAATAAAGAGGAGAAAGAATGAGCACACTAATTAAACAAACAACTAAATACCCGATGTATAAACCTATGAAATATTCGTGGGCTTATGACTACTGGAAAACACATGAGAAGATGCATTGGACGGAGGAAGAAGTTCCTCTAGCTGATGACATTAAAGATTTTAATAATGCTGATGCAGATGAAGTTAGATTCATTACTGAAGTATTAAGACTATTCACACAGAATGATATTATGGTTGGTGCTGGGTATGATGTTATGCTTAGAATCTTTAAGCCTACTGAAGTACAGATGATGTTAAGAACATTCGCCAACAGAGAGAATACACACATTAGTGCCTATGCTCTACTTACTGAGACTCTAGGGTTTGGAGATGAAATCTATAGTGAGTTCCTAGAGATACCATTAATGGAAGGTAAGACTGAGTATATTGATAAAGCTAAGGTAAAGAAGTTTGAAGACTACAAAGCTGATGGTATGAGTAATGCACAAGTTGATGAACAATTTAGACGAGCCATCGCTAGGATGTTAGCAGTATATGCTGGAGCTACAGAAGGTATTAGTTTAATGGCACAGTTTGCTATGTTACTACAGTATCAGTTCCAAAACAAATACAAAGGTATGTGTACTATTGTAGACTGGAGTATTAAAGATGAAGCTCAACACCAAGAAGGTAACTCAAAACTATTTAGAGAATACATTAAAGAGAATAGTGATATCTGGGATGATGAACTTAAGTATGATATATACCAAGCAGTAAGAGAGATTGTAGAATATGAGAAATCATTAGTTGATTACTTGAATCCTCCACACATGGATAAGGATACAGTTAAAACATACATAGAATACATGGCAGATAATGCTTTAAAACAGTTAGGTATGAAAGAGAACTATGGGCATAAAGAGAACCCCTTCCCATTTATGGATGATGTTACATCTGGTGTATCCTTAGTGAACTTCTTCGAAGGAAGAGTAACTGATTATGCTAAGGGTGCATTGACTGGTAGTTGGGACACTTTAAAGCAAGATGTCGCTTGATGATTGGAAAATAATATTCATAATAAACACAGTAGTAGCGGAGTGGTTTCTAATAACCAACGCTATGAATAACTTTGGATGGATAACGATAGGAGGATAAATGAAAAAGAGACTTAGACACTACGTAGAAACATTAGAAGCAGAATATAGACACTGCAAGACTAATGAAGAATGTAAATACCTAGAGCGAGTGATCGCTAAACTTAAAGATATAATTAAAAGAGGATAATAAATGAAAGCTCTAATAGATGCAGACAGTATGATATATAAAGCAGGATTTGGTGTAGAAGAAGCTATTGACTGGGGTGATGGAGAAACTACATACCATGGTGAGATAGAGGATATGAAAGATGCTATTGATGGTATGCTTGATTCTATTACATTCGCTACTGGATGTGATGATTATGAGCTTCATTTAACTGGTAGTGGTAACTTCAGAGATCAAGTAGTTAGTGACTATAAACACAACCGTAAGGGCATGAGAGTACCTGAATGGGTAGCTGAACTAAAGCAACACATGATTGAAGAGCTAGGAGCTATCCTACACAAAGGATGGGAAGCTGATGATGCTGTTGTGTATTTAAAGACTAAGTATCCTGAGGATTATATATTATGTGCTATCGATAAGGATGTATTAATGCAATCAGTTGGTACTCACTATAACTATGGTAAACAAAAAGATGTAACAGTAGATGAGTGGACTGCCTTACATTTTAAATACTACCAATGTATAGCGGGCGATCCTGTTGATGGCTATAAAGGTGTTCCTGGTATGGGTCCTAAGAGAGCTGAGAAAGCCTTAAAGGATTGTACTAATGAAAGAGAGTTGTGGGTAGCTGCGTTATTAGCTTATAGGTCAAAGGGCTTAAGAAGAAGTAATGCTATCAATACTATGAGGTTGGCGTGTATGCATCAATATGATGGGGAAGGTGTAGTACTGTGGACCCCTCCGCATCGAGGCTAGAGTTACTTTCTAGTCTTGAGTTGTTGCAGATACCGATAGATACAAGGAGAGGGTATACCTACTTATGTAGTTAGGTTCAGTGTCACACAGGATGAGGCATGATAAAAGAACTGGAACCTTCTATAAATAGAATTGGAGAGAAGATGAACGTAGAGAAAATACTACAGATACTTGAAGAAGCATTCCCTGATAGGATAGTGATAGCTAGATTATCCGATTATGATCAAGGAAGACAACACGGTAGATTAGAAATAATCAGATATATAAAACAATTATTAGAAGAAAAGGAATAACATGGGATCATTATTTGGATCTAAATCACCAGCACCTACGCCACCAATACCACCAGCAGCACCAGTAGAGGAAGCAACATTTAAAGCAGGTGGTGATGATGAAGGTAGAGGTGACCTTAAGAAAAGAGCACAAGGAAAGAAGAGGCTACAGATACCATTAACTAAAGGTAAAGCATCTTCAGGATTAGGTATCCCTAAATAGATGGAAGACATTAGCCTAAAAACTAGGTGGTCCAAACTAGATAGTGAAAGGAATGCTGTAGTTGATAGAGCTAAAGCATGTGTTGAATTAACTATACCTTCATTACTGGTAGATGCGACACACACAGAGGATACACGACTAGCTACACCTTATCAATCATTAGGTGCTAGAGCTGTTAACAACTTAGCGAGTAAATTACTACTGAGTCTATTACCACCTAACGCTCCTTTCTTTAGGTTCATACCTGATAAGATTGCTATGATGGAGATGGAACAAGCACAAGCAGGAGCCGCTGCACAAGTTAACGAACAGTTAGCTGATATTGAGAGAGCACTTAGTGCACAGATTGAAAGAGAAGCACTAAGGGTGCCTATATTTGAAGCTTTAAAACTACTGGTAGCTACTGGTAATGCATTAGTCTTTAGAGATAAAGATGAAGGTACAAGGGTATTCAACTTAAGTCACTATGTGGTTAAGAGGAGTCCAGAGGGTGTAGTTAAAGAGATAATGACTCTTGAAAGAGTTAAGCCTAGTGACTTACCTGACCCTAGTAAATACGATAGTGAAGATAAAGACATAGACCTATATACAATTGTTAAATACAATACAGAGACTAAGAAGTATGACTCATGGCAAGAAGCTGGTGATGAAGAACTTGAAGGTACTCGAGGTGTATATACTACTAAGAATATGCCTTATCTACCATTAAGATGGACATCAATACATAATGAAGATTATGGTAGAGGTTTAGTTGAACAATACCTAGGTGACTTGAGGTCACTAGAAGCATTGACAATGTCTATTGTAGAAGCATCAGCAGCAGCAAGTAAGATTGTATTCATGGTTAACCCAGTGGGTGCTACGAATATCAAGACACTAGCTAAAGCAGAGAGTGGAGCAATCATCAAAGGTAATGCACAGGATGTATCTACACTACAGGTGGATAAATCACATGACTTACGTATTGCATATGAAACACTTAATGATATACAGAGAAGACTAGCTAGTGCTTTCCTTCTAAATGAATCAGCAAGAAGAGATGCAGAGAGAGTTGACATAATAGCTCTCTATAAATTATATTAATTCGGGGGAACTCCAGAACGGACAATCCCGAGCTAATTAAGATTTTTAACTAAATTCCTAAAGGAGAAAAAATGGAATACAGAAAAATCACATTAAATATAAAAGACTTAAAACACACTTATACTATAGATACATTAGGTATAGTACGGAATGAGAGCACTGGTAAAACATTACGAGGGACATCAATATCTAAGAATAATAGATATGTTAAGATACACCTAGATAAATTTTATCCGCTACATAAGCTAGTAGCTTCTCACTTTATTACTAACCATGAGGAATTACCTTATATTAATCATATAGATGGTAATAGATATAATAACTCAATAAATAACTTAGAGTGGTGTACACAGTCACATAATATGAAACACGCATACAAGACAGGACTTAAGACTAATAGAGGTGTAAAAAATCCTATTGCAAAACTAACTGAAGATGATGTTAAAAAGATATGGGCTTTAAAATCCTCATCCTTAACAGCTCGACAGATTAGAGACAGACTTAAGCTTAATGTATCTATAGATGCAGTTAAGTCAGTGCGTCAGGGTAAAAACTGGACACATATAACAGATAATATTTAATGTAAATTAGTGTAACGACTATCCCGTGAGGGAGTAGGGCCGAGTGGCTCGAAACATATAGGTGCGAAACAAGCACAAGATATAGTCTACTCTATATAGGAATATATAGCAGTTCATAAGAGAACGGGTAAAGAAGTAACGCACTTTATTGAATACAAGGTACAGCTGAAGAGGTAAGACTTATGGCTGGAGAACTAGAGGATGCCTTAGGTGGTATCTATAGTATTCTAACACAGGAACTACAACTACCATTAATTAAGTTAATGATGTTAACATCTAAAGTTACA
>Ga0233439_10003431_pt1 | contig 16438 bp, 13 predicted proteins | sample SI_123_September_6_FD_182713 | JGI IMG/M metagenome (GOLD analysis project Ga0233439, IMG submission 182713) | Seawater microbial communities from Saanich Inlet, British Columbia, Canada - SI_123_September2016_100_MG | ecosystem: Environmental > Aquatic > Marine > Inlet | place: Canada: British... | reverse complement strand
ATGATGCCAAGCCATTCATATGGAAAGCTGATCCCGACGAAATTATCGCCGCCAGAAATAGAGGGTTCCAAACGTTGGAATCAATCCACTAGGGTATGTATGTGTGAATTACCTGGGAAAGAATATCGAAGTATTAGCGCACGATGATTATATTCTTCATCCAAAGCAGATCAATTGACAATCATTTCTGCGCTTACGGTAATTCTTAGGACCGTTTAACGCCCCAATTTTATCACAAGTTATTTGCGTCGAAGCGTCTAAATAGAATATCACCAGACGTCTTATTTGGGGATTCGACTTGGTCCTGTTGCATACCAAGGTCCTTCATTTTTTTTACGACATCGCTGTACGTATCGCTTCGGGTTTCGATATACATTGATTTTAGTTTCGGATCGGACAATGTCTTGTCACCTCCCTCCAGAATAAGGCTTTCGTTGCCATCTACATCGATTTTTATGTGGGACGGAATATCAACGGCAAACGTTTCTACAAAGTCGTCTATTCCATATCCAATAATTGACTGGCGATATATTGATTGCCCAGTTGGGTTGTCAACGCCTTGATCTGAGGCGGTCATACTTGCGAAATTATGTTGCGCGCTGCCGACCACAGTGCCGGCCATGTGCAGGTGATTAATCTCGGTCTGGTTATGCAGCGCGACATTGAGACTGCAAATGTTGTCATCAAATCTATTTAGTTCGACATTTTTAGTGAGAAGATAGAAGTTGCTTGGGGAAGGTTCAAAAGCCACTGCTTTCAGGCCGCGACGTGCGGAATATAAAGAAAATATTCCAACATTCGCGCCAATATCCCAAAGTTCTTCATCGTCTTCGAAAGTATCGATCCAGTTGAATATATGTTTCCCTTTCATGCCCGTACGGGTAAAGGCTTGCTTCGCCGGACAATAAAATATAATCGCACCATGCTTAGTATCGACAGAAATTGTCGGATCCAATGACTCTATCAGCCGGGACAACATGTGCGTTTTTGCCCGATAACCCAAAAACATCGTTCCAAACATAATTATGGGTTTTAAAAGGTGTGCTATTATTACTGCGGCTTGTGGTCTGTTCATCAATTATGACCTCCGTAATGTCGAAATTCTGACTCGACTGGCTAATCGTGATTGTTGAGATTATATTGAATTTGAGTTCCCAAGTCTTGAACATTTAACATGTTGGGGAAACATTCCAATTATTAATCACAATAAATAGTCAGTATAAATACGATTTTTAGATAATTATTCAAATTTACAAAGAATAATATACGCATATACAGTATACATACTTATATTTTATAAAATAATCTATGTATAAGCTGGTCCATTGATGGCCCAGTCTTATGTTGCGTTGATCCTACAAGTTGAGCACAATAAGGGGAATTTAGTAAATGCCTAGAGAAATTCTGGTAGATGGTGTCACCATCAATGACGATAGTGATTGCTATGTAATTGCCGAAATCGGGCACAATCACCAGGGTAGTTTGGAACAATGCAAGCAGATGTTCCAAGCTGCAAAAGAATGCGGTGCCAGCGCCGTGAAGCTGCAAAAAAGGAATAACCGGGAATTATACACGAAAGAGATGTATGATAGCCCATACGACAACCGCAATAGCTACGGCAAGACTTATGGAGAGCACCGGGAAGCTGTTGAATTCGAGCGTGAAGAATATGGGGAATTGCTAAAATATGCTGGCGAAATAGGGATCACGATATTCTCAACAGCGTTCGATGTTCCCAGCGCGGACTTTCTCGCCAAGTTAGACATGCCCGCCTACAAAGTCGCCTCTGGCGATTTGACTAATATTCCCCTGATCAAATACATCGCGCAAATCGGTAAACCTATGTTCATGAGCACAGGCGGCGGCACCATGGCGGATGTGGAGCGTGCATATGCTGCGGCTTCGGCGATTAATCCGAATGTGTGCGTCATGCAGTGCACATCCGGCTATCCGGCTGAGTTTTCCGAGCTTAATTTGCGCGTGATTGAAACATATCGTGCAGCCTTTCCCGATTGTGTAATCGGCTTGTCGTCTCATGACAACGGTATCGCAATGGCGCTGGTTGGATATGTACTCGGCGCCCGGGTCGTCGAAAAGCATTTCACTTTGAACCGTGCTGCGAAAGGTACCGACAACGCATTTTCGCTTGAGCCCCCTGGCCTGAAAAGGTTAGTCCGCGATTTGCAACGTGGCCGTGAAGCCATGGGCGACGGCGAGAAGTTTTGTTATCCAAGTGAGGAACAACCGCTCCGCAAAATGGGCAAAAAGTTGGTCGCAACACGGGACCTACCCGTAGGCACCGTGTTGGCAGCCGAAGATGTTGCGATCAGATCACCAAATGACGGATTGCCGCCCTACGAGCTGGATAATGTACTTGGCAAGAAGACGTCCCGCGCGATCGTCGCCGATGAGAATATCGTTTTCGAAGCGCTATCGTGACGGTCCCTTTGTGCGCCACCGTCCCGTCATCACCGCGAATACTATCACGCAAGCGTGGATCATAAGATGTTTAACTTAAGCGGGCAGGTAATCATTGTAACAGGAGCGATGGGTCAACTCGGCAGCCGTTTTGCTCTGGCCCTCCTCGAAAGAGGTGCCCAGGTAGCCGTTGTCGATATTTCAATCGATACGGCAGCCAGGACGGCAAGATATGGCAAACAAGAAAAAAATCCTAATATCCTGTTCGTCCAAGCTGATATCACCTCTCGGACCTCGCTAACCGAAGCCCTGCAAATGATCGGCACACATTGGGATGCGCCATCTGGGTTGATTAATGCCGCCGCATTAGATTCACCACCCAATGCGCCAGCAGAAGAAAACGGGCCGTTCGAGACCTATCCCAGCGCATCCTGGGACAAAGTTATGGAAGTCAACGTCAAGGGGACCATGCTCTGTTGTCAGGTTTTTGGCGGTGCCATGGCTGAAGCCGGGCGCGGGTCGATTGTCAATATCTGTTCCACTTACGGCTTGGTATCCCCAGACCAACGTCTATACGACTACCGCAGAGCCAAGGGCGTGCCGTTTTACAAACCGGTTTCTTATTCCGCATCCAAATCAGCGCTGGTGAATTTGACAAAATATCTGGCAACCTATTGGGCCGGGCAGGGCGTGAGGGTCAATACGCTGACCCTGGGCGGCGTTTTCAACGGACAAGATCCCGAATTTCTGGCTGAATATTGCGCCCGCGTACCAATGGGTCGGATGGCTGATGAGGATGACTATAACGGTGCCGTCATATTCCTTTTGTCAAACGCGGCTTCGTACATGACTGGCTCAAACCTTGTCATTGATGGAGGCTGGACCGCATGGTGATGAGCAAATCCAGCCCAAGCGTTGTAGCATTCATCCCCGCCCGATCTGGGTCTGAAAGAATTCGCGACAAAAACATTAATTTGCTCGGCGGTCACCCAGCATTGGCCTATAGCATCGCAGCCGCGCGCGAAAGCGGCGTGTTTGATGCCGTCATTGTATCGACGGATTCCGAACATTATGCTGATATCGCGCGGTATTACGGTGCTGAAGTACCCTTTCTCCGCCCTGCCGCCATCGCAGGGTCGAAAAGCCCGGACATTGAATGGGTTGTCTATACGCTCGAAACCCTCTCAGCTTCAGGAAGGAATTTTGAGTGCTTTAGCATTCTGCGACCGACCAGCCCCCTCCGCCAGGCAGAAACAATTCAGCGAGCCTGGTCGGCATTTTCCGCAGAAGTCGGGGTAGATTCCTTGCGTGCCGTCGAACTATGCCAGCAACATCCAGGCAAGATGTGGGTCGTCCGCGGTAATAGATTACTACCCATCCTACCCTATTCATTTGACGACGCGCCCTGGCACAGCAGTCAATATAAGGCATTACCGGAAATATTCGTTCAAAACGCTAGCCTCGAAATCGCTTGGAGCGAGGTGGCATTACAGCGGAATTCCATTGCCGGCGACATCATCATGCCGTTCCTGACTGAAAACCACGAAGGCGCTGATATCAATGCGCCCCAGGATTGGTTGATCGTTGAGCATTTGATAGAAACCGGCGAAGCGACGTTGCCCATTATAGACCAAAAGCCTTTCGTCTCAGCCTGACCAAAGGTCATTCAACAGCGGCACAATGATATTAGTTGCCGGTTGGCTAAATGCCGGCGAGTGGAGGAATACTATTCAATGACGACACCTTTGAGCGTTGTACCCTATTCAGAATTACAGCGGATTTGCTCACTAAACAGCTCAGCTGTTGCACGTACCAGCGTCTTTGCCAACGCATGCCGTCTCAATACCCTTTCCATGATTAAACGGGCTGGGTCTGGCCATATCGGCTCGTGCTTTTCCAGTATGGACATCGTGTCATGGCTGCATCTGAACGAAATGGGACTGCCATCAGACGATAGATCCGATGCTCAGAACGATATTTATTTTTCCTCCAAGGGCCATGACGTGCCAGCACTATATGCAGTTATGGCGGGTTGTGGCTTACTACCATTCTCGAAGCTTAGTACATTACGCCAAATCAACGGCCTACCGGGTCATCCAGACGTTGGCACGCAGAATATCATTACCAACACTGGTTCTCTTGGAATGGGCGTGGCGAAGGCGAAGGGAATGGCCTTCGCCAATCGACAGCGCGGCATTGATGCCCGCATATACGTTCTGACGGGCGATGGGGAATTGCAGGAGGGTCAATTCTGGGAATCGCTGGTTTCTGCCGCCAACGCCAAAATCGGCGAAATTACGGTCATTATCGATCATAACAAAATCCAATCCGATACCTGGGTGGAAAACACCTCCAATTTGGGCGATTTGCCCGCAAAACTGCAATCGTTTGGCTGGCATGTGCAACGATGCGACGGGCACGATCTGTCAGCCCTCGCAACAGCATTGGAAGAATGCAAGAGCACGCTTGACCAGCCCTCGGTCATCGTTGCCGACACTATCAAGGGCCGTGGCGTATCATTTTTTGAACCGTCCGCTATGGGTCCGGATGAATGGCGATATATGTTTCATAGTGGCGCACCCAGCGATGAAGACTACGCCAAGGCGGCTCAGGAACTGGTCGCAAACATTAATGGTCAACTCGCGGAAATCGGCACAGCAGCATTGAGTTTGGAGAGTTTTGAAACCCGAGCACCTGCGGCACCCGGGCCAGAGCAACCCCAACGCTTAGTCGCCGCCTATTCGGAAGCACTCTTGGAAATAGCCGAGCACGACCCATCGGTCGTGGCCCTTGACGCCGACTTGATATTAGATACGGGCCTCATTCCCTTTCGTGAACGCTTCCCCGATAGATTTATAGAATGCGGCATCGCCGAACAGGACATGGTTTCCCAGGCCGGTGGCATGGCCTTGCTTGGCATGTTGCCGGTCGTGCACTCCTTCGCATGCTTCTTATCTACTAGGCCTAATGAGCAGATCTACAACAACGCGACAGAAGGCACCAAGATTGTCTATGTGGGCACCCTTGCCGGTGTCGTTCCGGGCGGGCCGGGACATTCGCACCAGTCTGTACGCGACATATCCGCGCTGGGCGCTATGCCTGACATGGTCCTGGTGGAACCGTGTTGCGAGGTTGAAGTCGCCGCAACCGTTTCCTTCTGCCTCGAGACCAATAAATCAAGTAGTTATATCAGGCTCACGTCCATTCCCTGGGAAGTTCCGTTCGAGCTGCCTGTCGATTATCGCCTGGAGCTGGGCAAAGGGGTCACAATCGCCGAGGGCAGCGATGCTGTTCTGTTTGCATACGGTCCGGTCATGTTGGCCAATGCCTGGCATGCCCGGAAGCAATTGCTAGACGAGCATAGGATCAGTCTGAAGATCATCAACATGCCTTGGCTTAATCGGGTCGATCATGCCTGGCTGGCCGATGCGGTCTCTGAATTTCCCTTCATATTCACCGTCGACAACCACTACCTCGTCGGCGGACAGGGAGAGATGCTGGCCTGCGCCCTGAGTGAAATTGGTTCGACCCGCGCTGCCGGGGTTTTGCGCATGGGCTTAACCGAGACACCACATTGCGGTACCAATGATCAGGTTCTAGCAGAACATGGCCTTGATGCGAAAAGCATTGCCGAAACAATTGCTAAGACAACGAACAAACCGTCATAGAGATTGCAGACGAAAAACCGACTGCAGCCTTTGTCAATAGTGCCCAGAGGTTTCTCGGTGTGCAACTTGGGTATCACATAAATATTGCGACACGTCATATCACTGGTTGCCGGCGACGGCGGTTGAATATTCATAACCCAGCGCTCATCCGCGCTTTCGTAAGGATCTCATGAGACGATGCTCGAAAATAGCCTTCGCATACTGAAACATAAGGGCGTCACTGGTTTTGTGATCGCACTCTATTATCTGGCCAAAGCCAATATCTATCGTCGCCTGCTTGGTCAGCGCTATCTAAAGAAGAAAATTTTCAATTATTGGATGTGGCTTGACACACTGGATCGGGGCATTGGCCGCACCTTGATACTGTTCGGCCAGCGGGAGGAAGACCATCGCATTATCCTGCAAAAGGTTCTCAAGCCTGGTATGACAGTTCTCGATATCGGAGCGAATATCGGCTACTACGCGATGATGGAACGTGAGCTTGTCGGTGAGACGGGCCGTATTATTGCGGTGGAGCCAGCGCAGGGCAATATCGCCACGTTGAAACGTAATGTCGCGCTGAACGGATATCAGAATATTGATTTTTTCCATATGGCGATTTCTGATACAGATGGTACGGGTAATTTGATCATATCGCCGTTTTCCAATCTTCACAGTTTTCACTCGAGAACGGACAGGCCGCTTCAAACGGAAAACACGGAGGAAGTCGAAACTCGTACGGTTCCCTCTATGATGGCCGAATTTGGCAAGATCGATTTAATCCGTATGGATGTCGAAGGGCATGAAGTCGAAGTTTTCAATGGCATGCTAGATTCTGTGGAGAAAGGTGAAATCTCTCCCATGGTCGTGTTTGAAACCCACCTTCGCCAGTACACCCCGGACCATGACATGATGACCCCGCTTCGACGCCTGTTCGCTTCCGGCTACAAGGCTCGCTTTGTAGCCTCGTCCTCAGATTGGGGCACAAAGCAGGTTGAAGCTTTGGGATATCGTGGCGGCCCCTTAATTCCCACTGATTTCGAGTTTCGCAAACTTTTTGAAAACGTTAGTGACGATGACGTCATACATCTACTTTGCAAAAATGGCGGAGTTCGTACGGTTCTATTGGCCAAGGATGCTGACAGCACAAAAACAACAGAGCAAAATTCGGCGAAAAAAAGTGTGGCCGGATAGAGCTTCTAATTCAACTTATTCGGCTTGAAATTAGTCTTGATGGCAGGCAGTCAAAGTTCCGAATGACCGCGCGTAATATCTGTTTTCCGTTCATTGGCGATAGTGCCGGTGGCAGTCAAATAGCGACCGCCGTCTTGATCAACGCCCTGGACCGCACGCGCTATGTGCCCCGGGTCATTCTGCACGAGCCCGGACCGTTTGCGGACTATCTACGCAAACGGGATATTGAGTTCGAATACCAGCCGATCCCCACATACGTGGGGCCAGGGCGCGGCCCAATTGCCAACCTCGGCTGCCTGGCAAACACGACGCCTGTGCTAAGCCGCCTTCTGAAACAGCATGAGATCGCCATCGTACACCCCCAGGATGGTCGCATGAACCAAACATGGGGTCTGCCCGCACGCCTGAGCGGCAGAAAATTTATCTGGCATCAACACAGCATGTATGCCCCTTCCCGCCTCACGCGCCTGGCAATGACGCTGGCGAACCGGGTGATCTGTGTTTCGAACTTTGTTCGGCAAAGTTTGCCGGCGTCCATTCGCTCTGAAACCTTGACCATCGACAACCCGCACGATACCGAGGCAGAACCCTTAAACCGGGATCACGCACGCCGTGAGGTTTGCCAAAAACTTGGCTTCTCGCCAGACGACAGGATCGTGATATTTCTGGGCACGCTGACAGCACAAAAAAGGCCTGAGGCATTTTTGCGTACCGCCGCCGGGATCCACAACGCATATGGGCCGAGCATACGTTTCTTGTTATTTGGCCGTGACCGCGACCGATTGCAGCCAGAACTTAGCCGTCTCGCGACCGAGCTCGGCATTCATGGCGCCGTACATTTTATGGGCTTTCATGATCCCGTGGCACCCTGGATGGCGGCCGCTGATTTATTGTTGGCACCATCCGTCAATGAAGCTTTCAGCCGATCTTTGGTCGAAGCAATGCTGTCAGGTACGCCGGTAATCGCTTCCGCTTCGGGTGGTAATGGAGAGATTATCGAGGACGCGAAAACGGGCATTCTGACGCCGCCCGACGACGCATCGGCGATGGCGGCGGCGGCATTAACTTTACTACGCAACCCTGGCCATCATGACGAGATAGCGCGCAGCGCCCGTGAAGCTGCTCTCGTTCGTTATTCTGTTCATGCCTATGCAAACGCAGTCATGGATATTTATGATCACTTGCAGTCAGAATAATGCAAATGAAGACTTTTCCGCCTTAGGCGTCCATCTGGGCAGCAGCCTTGGTGGAGCGGGGATGCAGCATTGAGGCGTGATGATATCTGCATGGTTATTTCAGCCCTGGAGGCGGGCGGTGCAGAACGCGTTTTCAGCCAACTCGCCAATGCCTGGGCGGACGAAGGCTGGCGCATCTCCGTCGTAACACTGAGCGATGGCCATACCGACTTCTTTCCGTTGTCCCCGCAAATTTGCCGTATTAGCATCGGTGGTTTGACGCCATCCCATGGTCTCTTTGGTGCCATAAATGCAAATATCGGACGGTTGCGTGCCCTACGCCAAGCCTTCAAAGAGAGCGGTGCACCCTGCGTTCTTTCCTTCACGGGTTCCATGAACACGCTCGCGGTGCTAGCGGCAACAGGATTGCGACTAAGGGTTTGCATCTCTGAACGCAATGATCCGGCCCGGCAGTCTCTTGGCAGGTTTTGGGATCTGATGCGCCGAAGAACCTACCCCATGGCAGATCAGGTGACGGCAAATAGCCAAGGCGCACTGTCTTCATTAGCAGCGTTTGTACCGGCAAAAAAATTGGTCTTCGCACCCAATCCCGTTGCCCAGGGGCGATCGTCAGACACCGTTTCCCGTTCAAAGCCGACGATCTTGAATGTTGGCCGTTTGTCGCCGCAAAAGGCGCAGGATGTTTTGATAGACGCCTTTGCCCGTGTCGCCGCGCAAGACAAAGACTGGAATCTGGAAATCGTCGGTAGTGGCGACTGTGGAGCGGCACTGCGTCAAAGGGCGGAAGATCATGGCATAGCCGATCGGGTGATTTTTGCCGGTCAGGTTGAAGACCCTTTTCCATATTATCGGGCGGCAAAAATATTCGCCCTGCCTTCCCGTTTCGAAGGCACGCCCAATGTATTATTGGAGGCCATGAGCAGCGCCCTGCCCTGCATCGTCAGCGACGCCTCAGGTGGACCACTTGAATATATCGAGGATGGCGAAACCGGCTTAGTCGTCGCGTCCGACGATGTGGAACAACTCGCCAGCGCACTCTTAAAATTGATCCTACATCCGGACTTGCGCGAAAGACTGGGCCGCGCCGGTAGCCAACGATTAGAAGGTCAAACGATGGCATTTGTGCTGGACATCTGGGCCGGGGTGCTTGATTTACCGCCTGCACCGGCCCACCGTCCGAGGCCAAATTCCGGAGACAACGAGACAGTGAACCATGGGTAAGCGGATCAATATTCTGACCTGTCCGATGACAGATCAAAACGTGCGATCATTTCTGGCACCGTTGCTGGCCAACCGCCGTCTGTTTCTGGATACCGGAATACAATTCCATCTTTATCAACAACCAACGCCTGGTTTGATCGATTGCGATGTCTTAATGATCAATAGTGCGTTTTGGAAGGCACCCTGGGTTGACCGCCGGACAGAAGCGCTCGACCTCGTAGCGCATTTGGTTGAGCGCGTGTCAGAGACGCTGTTTTTTGACCGCTCATCAACATCAAGTACGGTGATGAGCGAAATCCTGCCGCTAGTCAAAAGGTATTATAAGACCAATCTTTTGCGCGACCGTGCCTTGTATCAAAAGGCGCTCTATGGTCAACGGCAGTTCACAGATTACTACCATAACCGCAATGGCGTGGTGGATGCGACACCCGTTTCGTCCATGCCGGTAGAGGATGCCAGGGATCTAGCTAAATTGCGTCCCTCATGGAACACGGCGCTGGCGAACTATTCACTTTTGGGCCCACGAATTTCAGCATTGTACAAACACGTACCATTAGCCCAGCTGATGCGCCCGACCAAAATGTTCACCCGCCCATCCGTGCACCGAGCCATAGAGGTCTCCTGCCGCATGGGCCTGACCTACAAGTACGAAACGGTGGCTTATCAGCGGTTACGGTTGGCAGACGCCCTACATCGCTATCGCCGTACAGAGCGGGTTTCAAAAATCAACTATTTCAAGGAACTTCGGGATAGCAAAATCGTTACATCGCCATTTGGTTATAGCGAAGTGAATTATAAGGACTTCGAAACCTTCATCACCGGCGGTCTACTGCTGAAGCCGGACATGTCGCACCTGGAGACCTATCCGAATTTTTACCAGGCGGATGTAACCTATCTTGCCCATGACTGGGATCTGACCGACATTGAAGAAAAAGTTGACCGGGTGCTCTCGGACTATTCAGGCCATCTCCATATTGCCGAGAATGGCCAGAACCTGTACCGCGAGTATACCGTCGGTCGCAGTGCGCACGAGCGTTTCGTGAGCTACTTTCTGGACTTGTTGGCGGAAGCTGCTGGGGAAGATGATACCGCGCCAGCATCAGTTCAGGGTGACAATGCCACAGTCTGATCCGACGTCGGACAGAAAAATCCGGCTCACATTTCTGGTTCATTCCCTGGAGGTTGGCGGGGCGGAGGTACAACTTACCGTGCTGGCGTGCGGATTGGATCGAACAGAGTTCGCGCCAACGGTTATCAGTTTTCATGATGAGGGCGCACTCCTGGGGGAACTGCGCGAAGCCGATATCCCAGTTGTCACTCTTGGCCTGCGTGGGCGGCATGACGCGTTTGGTTTTTTCCTACGTCTGGTTCGCGCCCTGCGCGCCAGTAAGCCGGATGTCGTCTATTCCTATCTGGATTTTCCCAACGCCGTGGCTGCCATTGTAAAGCCGTGGCTGCGGCGCAGCCGCCTGGTCTGGGGCATTCGAACATCAGACATGAAGCTTGAAGACAGGGCCTTATCCTGGCGCATTTTTTTCGCTCTTGAACGCCTGTTGGCCCGCGCTGCCGATCTTATCATCTGCAATTCATGGGCTGGCAAACGGCACCTTCAGCAAAGCCAATTTCACGCGGACGCCATTACGGTTGTGGGCAATGGCATCGACACCGAACGTTACCAACCGAACCCGGCGACACGAAAACGCTATCGGGCTGAATTTGGTTTTTCCGATGATGATATTGTCATAGGCCTTGTCGCCCGGCTTGACCCAGTAAAGGATCATGCAACCTTTCTAAAGGCAGCGGCGGATTTAGCCCGAGATGTACCGGCGGCCCGGTTCATCTGCATTGGCGGCGGCACCATAGAATATGCGCATGAACTGCACGGGATCGGGAACGCTCTGGGCCTGGATGATCGGCTGATTTGGACCGGTGCCCGCGATGATGTGTCTGATCTGCTTAACGCGCTGGACATTGCCACGCTATGTTCAGCGTATGGCGAAGGGTTTCCCAACGCAGTCGGCGAAGGCATGGCGATGGCCCTGCCGTTCGTCACCACGGATGTGGGCGATGCCGCCATTGTGGTTGGTGATCAGGGCACTGTGGTACCCGTCTTCGCCCCGACCGCGTTGGCGGCGGCATGGCGTCGCTTTGCCAAAATGTCGCCCCAGGGACGGGCGGCGGCCGGTGCGGACGCGCGGACGCGCATTGTCACCTGTTTCCCCCGGAAATCCATGATTGACAAAACCAGCGCCCTGCTCCGCCGCGTTCAGTCAAAAAGCGCCAATCAGGCCGTGCTCCAGGAGATGCCATAATGTGCGGCATTGCGGGGATTTGGCGGCCCGGTGGTGGCGATCATGCCGAAACTGCTGTTGCGATGGCCCAGGCCATACAACACCGTGGGCCCGATGACAGTTCCGTTTGGAGTGATCCTGCTGCCGGCATAGCCCTTTCCCATCGACGCCTCTCTATTATTGATCTGTCGGCAGCCGGACGCCAACCCATGACGTCTGCCAGTGGTCGCTATGTCATTTGTTACAATGGCGAAGTCTACAATTTTCGTGAACTGCGCAAGGATCTGGAAGCTGGTGGTGTTCAATTCAGGGGCGACAGCGACACCGAAGTTGTTCTGGCCCTCATCGATCGCTGGGATGTGGATGCTGCGATTGAACGGTTGATCGGGATGTTTGCCCTTGCCCTTTGGGACCGTCATGAACGCAGCTTGGTTCTGCTGCGGGACCGCCTTGGCATTAAGCCGCTATATTGGGGCTATATTGGCAATGCGATTATATTTGCCTCTGAACCACGCGCCTTTGCTGCTGTCCCGGGGTTCGGGAACGAGATCGATCAAGGCGCTTTAGCGGATTATTTACGCCTGAATTACGTACCTGCCCCCAACTGCATTTACAAAGGTCTGAATAAACTAGAACCGGGCACCAAAGTTCGACTGGACGGAACCAACAAACCTGAAATTTCACAATACTGGTCACTGCGGGATGTCGCTGTGCGGGGCGGACGTGAACCCCTGTCCCTACGCGATGACGATGCAATCGATCAACTGGATGACTTGCTAAAAGATGCGGTTGGCCGGCGCATGTTGGCGGATGTTCCCCTCGGTGCCTTTCTTTCCGGTGGGATAGACTCCTCCCTCGTGGTCGCTCTCATGCAGGCGCAGAGCGAACGTCCCGTCAAGACATTCACAATCGGCTTTGAAGAAAAGGCGTTCAACGAGGCGAAATTCGCCAAAACCATCGCCCGCCACCTTGGCACCGAGCACCACGAACTCTATGTCTCGCCGCAAGACGCAATGGATATCATACCGCATTTGCCGGAAATGTTTGATGAACCGTTCGCGGATTCATCGCAAATCCCAACCTATCTGGTATCCCGCATGACACGCCAGCATGTGACAGTCGCCCTGTCCGGCGATGGCGGGGATGAGTTGATGGCGGGGTACACCCGCTATCGCTGGGCCGATATGACCAGCCGCCGTTTCGGCAGCTGGCCGCTTTCCCTACGGAGGATGGCAGCCAACGCGGTATCCGCATTGCCGAATGATGTTTGGAACGCTACGGGGGCGGTGCTGCCGGCAGGATTATCAAAGGGCCGCCTGGGGGACCGTGTGGGGCGCTTTTGCAGCTTCCTGGAACAACCCAGCGCCGATGCTATCTACCACCGCCAACACACCAATTGGCCCCGGCCTGATGAGATCATTGCCGTTGATGAAGGGGCCGGGCGAGCCGTTGGCATCCCAGGCCTGGAGGCTGATTTCCCGCGCTTCATATCACGTATGCAATATATGGACGCGATTGGCTATTTACCCGATGACGTACTGACAAAGGTCGATCGTGCAAGCATGGCTGTGTCCCTCGAAGTGCGAGTGCCCTTACTTGACCACCGCGTCATGGATTTCGCTTGGCGCCTCCCCTTCGAGCAAAAATACCGCGATGGCGAGGGCAAGTGGCTATTGCGCCAGGTGCTGAACCGTTATGTCCCCACTGAAATGTTTGAGCGCCCGAAAGCGGGCTTCAGCATCCCCGTCGCCGAATGGCTGCGTGGTCCCATGCGTGAGTGGGCCGAAGCGCTATTGGCACCCGGCCTCCTCACAGATAGCGGATTGACGGGTGTTGGCGCCATACACAGCGTCTGGCAGCAATTACTGGCCGGTCACGACAGATTTCAAGAGCCGATCTGGGGTATCTTGATGTTCCAGGCTTGGCGTCTCCAACAAACCAAACCAAACAGGCCGAAAATTGCAATTCGAGGCCAGCAGAGCCAATAGACTGGGCGAACGATATAATCCGTTCTCGTATTGGTCTTGTCACGGTTTAGTTCCGGATACTTGATAGCAATATTAGCCATCAAGGAGAGAGACTATGGGACGCCAATATGAATCAATTCCTACATGATTTTAATGCGATCAATGGCAATACGGAGGTTGTTCTAATTGCCTCGAAAGGCGACATTGACTATTGATCTGCAAACGCCCCGGATCTGTGCATTTTTGCACCGCGCGGTACAAGTTGAGTGATGCCATTATGAATATGAAGGTTAAGTGGTAGATGCCGGACATCAATATTTTCAACGACCAAGGATCAACACAACAAGCGACGTTTGCACCCGATCTAATCGGACTTGGCTTTCCAAAGGCCGGCACGACATTTATTGCCAGACGCCTGGCAATTCACCCTCAGATACAATTGTCTTCACGAAAAGAAGCACATTTCTGGACAAAAGATACGCTTGATTTCGACGACTATCGTGCCCTTTTCCAAACGGAGCGTGTTGCTGACAACGGAATTTTTCATGAATGGACGACAGACTATATTTATTCCGACACCGCATTACGAAATCTTGCCGATCATGTTCCCGATAACACGACCTTTATCATTGCCTATCGGGACCCTGTTGCGTCTTTTTTCTCCTACTACAACTATCGGCGCATGATTAATCACGATTGCCCGGAACGCCATCACCCTCTCGGCTATTTCCTCACCAACGAGGAATATTATGACATTTATATTCAGCGCTATTTCTTTGATACCCATTTTGCGCGGTTCCGGCAGTTCCTGCCCAACCACCGTACCATCGTCATCGATCATGCCTATTTGACGGCGAATTTGGACCAAACCTTTCGCCAACTCTATGAGCTTCTTGATCTGCCGTATTTCGAAGGACATATCAGTCCAGGTCGTGAAAATGCCTCCATTTCACCAAGAAGTATATTTATTGATCGGGTGCTCAGAAAACTATTGCGCACGGTCTACGACGACCCGGGCGCGATATACCGGTCAGATTTCCAGAACAAACCGCTCTGGGTTTCGATGATCCAGAAATTCAATGCTGAAAAATACATCTATGACAAAGCCGTCGCCAAGCAGTTGATGGGTATCCATTCGGCGCATCTTTCGAATTTCCAAAAACTGCTCGACGAGGATGAAAATGCGGTACTGATTTCCCAATAACCTACCCGCTTGCCTGGGAAAAATGCGCGGTTGGAAATGACCAATAATCGGGCGATTAGGCTCGCTGCAACATAAAATGAATACCGGTTGGCTGCAAAGATAGAAGGTGAAAATGACGGTGAAAACGACGGCGAATTCAGGCCGAATTGAAATATACCAAGGCCAGGATGTTCCTGCTTCGATGGCAACTCCTACTAAGGTTCGCAGCTGATGAGTTTTGCCGGAAAGCTTTACAGCCGCGTGCTACAATTGGCGGTCGACCGAATGTTGCGGGAATGGTGGCGGCATCAGACCAACCCCCTGAATGCATTACAAAAAAGGGCCACCCTCGAATCGGCGGACTTCATAGCCGAATTCGGCGGTACGGCTATTCTATATTATGATCGCAAGCGCCACCTGCTCGAGGCCCTCAAAGCCGCGCCTGGTGAAGGCATGATTTTGGAATTCGGCGTGCATCGTGGTGAATCCCTTCGCTGGATCGCCAAGGAAGTGGGAGAGCGGCGAATTCATGGTTTCGATAGTTTCGACGGCTTGCCCGATGGCGGTGGCGGCACCCATTGGCACAAACACCAGTTCGACCGTGGTAGCATGTTGCCGAAAGTGCCTGCCAGCGTGACTTTGCACAAAGGTTGGTTCAACGAGACCCTGCCGTCGTTTCTCGAAAGCCAATCCGAAAAGAGCGTGGCGTTTATCCACATCGATTGCGATTTGTATGAATCGACAAAAGATATATTTGAAATTCTGGAGCCGTACTTTTTGCCTGGTAGCGTTATTGCGTTTGACGAATTTTATAATGTGCCGAACTGGCGTCAGCATGAATTCAAGGCGTTTTCGGAATTTCGCGAGCGGACAAAATTTGACTGCAAATATATTGGTTTTTCAGAGCAGCAGGCGAGTGCCATACTCTGCGAAGGCAATCCATAACAGAAAATTTCGCATACAATGCGGCCTCGACTTCACGCACCGGCATCCGGCATGAGTGCTGGTTTTTCGATTATGAAATGAGACTTTCACTATGAAGCTCGCAGAAGCCGTAAAGCTTGCCGGCACACGGCAGGATGAAGATCAGCCCGCACAAAAAATTGCCTTGGCATGCGGGTTTGAAGCGCTGCACCTTAAAACCTTTCTGCTGGCGCGGGCATGCCAACGGTTTCCGGCGCACAATGTCAGTGTTGACGTTGGCCTTTACGGCAGTCTTGCCGAGACGCTGAGGGGCCTAACCAAACAGCCACCTTCAGCGGTTGCTGTTGTCATGGAATGGTCGGACATTGACCCTCGCCTGGGGTTTCGCGCCACGGGC
>Ga0233439_10003427_pt1 | contig 16450 bp, 18 predicted proteins | sample SI_123_September_6_FD_182713 | JGI IMG/M metagenome (GOLD analysis project Ga0233439, IMG submission 182713) | Seawater microbial communities from Saanich Inlet, British Columbia, Canada - SI_123_September2016_100_MG | ecosystem: Environmental > Aquatic > Marine > Inlet | place: Canada: British... | reverse complement strand
GAAGCACGACACGGATTAGGTGAATAAATGTTTGACGCTGAAGCGCTAATCATCGCTCTAACAGTATTCGTACTGGCGATTTTCATTGGTTACGAAGTAATCACCAAAGTGCCGCCCACGCTGCACACTCCGCTTATGTCGGGATCGAACGCCATCTCTGGCATCGTGATCGTCGGAGCACTATTGGTTGCAGGACAGGCCGATGGAATCGCCGGCCAAATTCTCGGAGCCATCGCAGTCGGACTTGCCATGATCAACGTGGTTGGTGGATTCATGGTTACCGACAGAATGCTCAAGATGTTCCGAAGGTCGGGTCAGAAATAATGAGCACCGATGCACTTTTCCACCTGAACATTACGAACGCGGCGTACATCGTTGCGGCGATTCTGTTCATTGTTGGACTCAAACAGCTCGGTTCGCCGGCTACTGCTCGAAACGGTAACCGAATGTCGGCTCTCGCGATGTTGGCTGCGATTGTCGCTACCATAGTTGGTAACGATATTGCCTCTTGGGAATTCATTCTCGGCGGTGCTATCGTCGGTTCGGCAATCGGAGCGTTCTCGGCTCGCAAAGTAGCAATGACCTCGATGCCACAGCTTGTGGCAATTTTCAATGGTTTCGGTGGAGCTGCTTCGGCAGTGATTGCTGCAGCCGAACTAATTCGATTGATCGACAATGAGGCTGACATCGCTCAGGACGTTTCGATCACGATCATGGCCTCCGTAATCGTTGGTGGCGTAACGCTCACCGGTAGCTTCATCGCTTTCGGCAAGCTTCAAGGCATCGTTCCGACTCGACCGATTCTGCTGCCGATTCGAAATGTAATCAACGTTGCGTTATTGATCGGAATGATCGCATCGACCGTTTGGTTGGTGATTGATCCTTCGATGACCGCCTTCATGATCGCTGGTGCAATCGCGCTTGCCCTCGGAATCCTTGTAGTGATTCCAATTGGGGGAGCCGACATGCCAGTCGTAATCGCTCTATTGAACTCGTATTCGGGTATCGCTGGAGCGGCGACTGGTTTCGTACTTGGTAACACAGTCCTAATCATCGCTGGTTCGTTGGTTGGTGCGTCGGGTCTGATTCTCACGCGGATCATGACCAAAGCGATGAACCGATCACTAGCTAACGTGATGCTCGGTGGCTTCGGTGTCGAAGATGGCGCAGCTAGCGCGGGTGGCGAAGACGAACGTCCGGTGACTTCGATTCAACCTGAAGACGCCGCGATGATGCTGGCGTACGCACAATCGGTGATCTTTGTTCCCGGTTATGGTCTAGCAGTTGCTCAGGCTCAACACCAAGTTCGTGAACTTGCCGACTTGCTCAAGGAAAAAGGCATTAGTGTTCGGTACGCTATTCACCCTGTCGCAGGACGAATGCCGGGTCACATGAACGTGCTTCTCGCTGAGGCAAACGTGCCTTATGACGAGTTGAAGGATCTGGACGAAATCAACGGTGAGTTCCAGCGAACCGACGTTGCTGTCGTGATTGGTGCGAACGACGTGACGAACCCCTCGGCACGAACCGACAAGTCGAGTCCGATCTACGGAATGCCAATTCTGAACGTCGATGCCGCTCAGTCGGTCATCATGATGAAACGTGGAATGTCATCTGGATTCGCCGGGGTACAGAACGAACTGTTCTTCCTCGACAAAACTCAAATGCTGTTCGGTGACGCCAAGGACTCTGTAGAGAAGATCACTGCAGAAGTGAAAGACCTCTAGGACCCCGTTACAAAGCAAATAAGAAAAGCCCCCGGATGATGGCATCCGGGGGCTTTTTCGTTCTGGCGTAAGCGCTTTTCTAGAAAGCTTCGGTCAGATTGCTTTCAGGATTTCGAGAATCCTTGTTCCAGAGGCGTTCCACTTGGTACCGAGGTTTCCAGCCAAGCACCCGGCGTGTCTTTTCATTATCGAATTTGCGGTGTGGCAAATCAGGAAAGATGAAGAAGGCCTCATTTTTAGAGGCAAGTCGTTCCTCAGGCACTTCCACCGCCGCTTGAACAGCGGTTCCGCAGTCCTGCCACGCAGTCGAAAACGGAACCATATCTTCGTGATAAACCACGGGAGCCTCAGGACCACCCAAGTTCCAAGAATGCTTCATGTTGTAGTACAACAGCGTGATGACCTGAATACCATGTCGCTCACTGAACACTCGGCAGATCTCCTGCCCTAGCGCCTTCGTGTGTGCGTAGAGCCGAGTGCCGGGTGCAGGTGGCATGTCGGGGTTGAGATCGAAATCCCACTCTTCGTACTGCTGCCCGACCTTCTGATAGTGCGGACCGGTCGTGATGACTCGCTTGATCCGGTGCTCACGAGCAGCGACCATCATGGCGTAGTTACCCATCGTATTCACATCGAAAGCGACCTTGCGATGAGGGCGTAATACCGAGAGATTCACGATCATGTCCATGCCTTCGGCGGCTTTTACGACTCCATCAACATCATCGACTGATAGCTTCTGAAATTTGCCGCCGTATTCAGGGTACGGATCGTTGATATCGGTCAGCAGAATGTCGTGGCGATCCTGCATGGCTTTTACAGCCCAAGGTCCCAACATCCCGTTTCCGCCAAGAATCAGAATCTTCATGATGAAAGCCTTCCTGCTAGTTCAGGCAGTAATCTCGCAGCAGTCTTCGTTATGAATCGCTGATGATCGACCGGTGATTGAACATGAATGTCCTGCCACTGGATAAGCTCTTGAGCTGTAAGAGCCACCGCGGCCGATTCACCGATCATGCCGTGGGATATAGCTGCAGTTTCGTCTGCTCCAGACGACGAACCACCAACGAACGGCCAGCCGAGTCGAAGATTTACCACTTGAATTAGTCTGTCGCGGGCAAACTCTTTGCAGACGTATTCCGCCATGTGCGCAACTAACAGTTCGATGTCTTCTGCCGGTGGGTCGCTACGCCATTTTTCAGTCACAACGAGGTTTTCCTCATGATCCTGAAACAACTTCAATGTGCTGATGTTGATGTAACGCTTCACACCCGCATCGGAAGCTGCCTGAAGCAGGTTGTACATCCGACGAGTGTGGTAGTCCATTAGGTGGGTGTTCGACCCAGACTGCCCTTGATATCCAATATTCACCACCGCATCGATACCCGCTACAAGCCGGTCGGTTTCAGACTCGTGCCCAAGCTCGTTTGCGATGATGTCGCCGCTGGCGTTTTCTGGAAGATCGGTGAGGCGCAGCGTGTGACCACTGTCCAATGCGCCAGCAATGATTTGCGCCGTTGCAGAAGCCGCCGACGTTATCAGCACGTTCAATGTTCAACTCCGCTCGTTGGTTATCGAGGTATTTGATCGCACCAACCCAAAATGTGGGTCGAGTTCGTAGATACTAACGCCATGAAGTCGCCAGAGTTCGATTCGTATCGACTAAATATTCGGTTTCTCCTATCACTAATAGCATTAGCGACGCTCTTTCTAGTGATGACCGCCTGTGACGATCGAGAAATCCCAACAACTGTCGCGATTGCCGTATCGCCGGAGACACTCGATTGCGACGACTGCGAATTGGTCGATGTAAACGAAGTGATCGATGCGAATACAGTGCTCACATCGAAAGGTGAGATTCAGCTGTACGGTGCGTATACGCTAGAACAGCCTGCCGACTGCGCATCGCAAGCCGAAGATCGCCTGCGCTCACTGGCGGGCAGCCAGATCCGTATCGAACCGGGGCCAGCAGACTCCGTACGACGAGATGACGACCACTACTACCTATTCACTGAGGAAGGTCACTCGATCGACCAGAAGCTCGTCGAAGAGGGATTAGCACTTACATGGGATCAGGATGGGCAGCATCTCGGCTGGTTAATTTTGAAAGATGCGAAGGCGAAAAATACGGAATCAGGCTGCCTTTGGAACGACTGGAACGCGTTCCAGCGAGGCGAGCCAAATGAATTTCGTATCCCCGGTCTTACTTACCGGGATTCCTAATACCGCCGAGCTGTATCGCCCCCCGAATGTCGCAACAGTGCTCTCAGCTTCAAATTGACTGTTCTGCCAAACCCGATATCATCCGCCGGTCGCTCGCAATCATTGAGGAACCGACTGCTTGAACTGCAAGAACATGAAAGCGCTATCGACGCGCCGAATAACGTCATTGATCGCATTATTGACCCTCTCGACAATCTTTATCGCCGGCTGTGGATCAGGCTCAAGTGAAGACGAACTATTCCCGCAGATCAGCGATCCGGGTGCGATTTTTAGTTTGGATGACGTTTTGTCGACGCCATACAAAGAACTCAACAACTACTCCACAGACGAACTACCCGGCGCCACAGCCGTTAGCTACGGCTTTATGAGAATTGCTGGAGGTGAACCGTACGACTACGAGATTCGTGTCTACGATTCTCATCAGGCAGCAGTGGATCAGGGAACTGCCATGGCACTTGAAGGCACCGGTGAAAATGCCATTCTCAGCGAAGATGACGCAACTTTTAAGGAAGGTGTCAAAGATCGCCGAACAATCATTGGTGGTGGTGTTGGCGGAGGAGCTCGAAGTGGAATCGGGCCGAAATTCGCTACCTACGCAATTTTTGGCAACATCATAATGCTGTGCCAGGGTTCTGATGCGGAAACATCACTTAAACGATGCGAACTAATGGCGAATGCGCTGGTGCCGAGTGAATAATCTCAACTCCAGCAGATTACCGCTGATATTTCTAATAGCGCTGCTCGCCCTGCTGGTCGCGGTGGTCGGCTGCGGCGGCGGTTCGTCGGACAACGCATCCGGAACAGATCTCGTAAAAGTTGCTGATTTCGAGCGTCTACTGACGATCGAAGATGTCAAAAACACTGGTTGGAAACGTGGCAAAACGTACGACGTTGAAGGACTTGATAGTGCCGAGGAAGCCTACGTGGGCTTCTGGACTCCACCCGGTCTCGGATCGCTCAACTACGAAATTCGTATCTACCCCAGTCATCAAGTAGCCATTGAGAAAGGCACGTCGTTTGCAGAGGACGCCTCAGGTGAGGGTGCGTCGCTAAATGCCGAAGACGCTATGTGGGATGAAGGAGTACGTGATCGACGGATAATCGTCGGAGGCGGATCAAGAGGCAGCCAAAACCCCCGTTACTACGATTACGTGATACTTGGCAATATCGTAATTCTTTGCGAAGGACGAACTTCGGAGCACTCACTCGACCAATGTGCGCCTTTCGTCGCATTACTCCGGGGTGAAGGCGCATAATTACGTCATCAGGATGTCGATGATAGTAGTCGTTCATTGTTTTAGCTAATCGAGTGAATGACTACCGAGTTGTAAACAGGTATATTTGGCGAACCCGCCAGCGAACTCATTTTCATCACACGCAACCGGTGGGATTCGAACAACGATAGGGAGCTATTTTATGAATCAGGTAAACAGCAGCAGGGCACGGCTGTTGATTCTGCTTTTAGCAGTCGCAGCGCTATCGATCGCAGCAGTAGCTTGCGGCAGCGATAGTGGAGACGGTGTGGGATCAGATTCAGGTGGACCGATCGCCAAGATCGACGCCACAGACCGTATCTACACAGCCGACGACATTAAAGACACACCATTCTTCAAGACTGACGATGATTACGATGTCGAAGGGCTCGAGTCAGCTGTAGCAGCCGTTTACGGTTTCTACGGTACGGACCCATACAAACGAAAAGAATACGAAGCACGTTTTTACCCTGACCACGCGACAGCGATGGCTCAAGGAGTCGACTTCGCAGACGAAGCCACCGGTGCTGAAGCCGTGCTCCTCAAGGACGTACAGCGATGGGACGAGGGAATCTCAGACCGTCGACAATGCGCCGGTAACGGTGGACACCACTCAGGCAAGTGCGACAACCCAAAATACTTTGACTATGTTGTCGTTGGAAACATGATTCTGATGTGCCAAGGCAAGGACACAGCAGAGGCTCATCTTGCATGTTCCGAGCTAATGACGGTGGTTCAATAAATCTTGTCATCGAACAATTTGACGATAAGAAAAATCCCGACCGTGGTCGTCATCGCAATTTTTGTAGCGATGGCTGCAGTGGCATGTGGTTCTGACTCAGGTGCCGGTGGGGGTGACGCAGCTGTTGCTCGGGTTGTAGATAACGACCGCGTCTAAAGACTGGCTTAGGTGTGAAAGCAGTGAAGGACTATGACGTAGATGAACTTCCCGGCGCTCTTGAGGCATGGAACGTTATCTACAACCAACTCGATTACGAAGCTCGCTTCTACGCTTCACACGCCGACGCTGTGGCAGAGGGAACGCTCTACGCCGACTCGGTGACAGGAGAAGACGCTGTTGTCACCGGTGACGACGTGCTGTGGGAAGAAGGCAGGAAAGACCGCAGGAAGTGCAGTCGAGCAGCCCAGACACCACACTCGAGCTGCTCCTATTCAGCTCGATACCTCGAATATGTGATTCGTGGAAACATGATTCTGTTCTGCGAGGGTGACGAATCGGCCGATGCGTTCGCAAACTGTGAAAATCTCCTAGCGCTGACTGAACCGGCGTAGCGGTAGAACAAACGGATGTAACAAAAAAAGCCCAGCGTAGATTTCGCTGGGCTTTTTTTGTTACACCCGAGCATTATTTGACGGACGAATAAGAATACGAACCGCGCAGATTCACGCTAGTAAGAGCTATTCGAGCACATCGATTAGTGCTTCACACGTCGAGAGTTGGCGTTCGCACAGCATGACAGTGTTTCCGACAACGGCGTAGGCGGGGTACAAGTTCACCACAGGGATCAACGGGTCCCGCTGCCCTGCCGTGCGGGCTATAACCGTCTCAGCAAGTTCTACGCCCTTATCAAGCGCCGCTGCATGCGATTCATAGAACCTAACTTCGATGTCTTGCTGCTGAAAGAAGCCGTACCAAATATCGATCGCACCCGGAACAGTCGATACATCGAACTGTTTACTCTTCTTGAACCCTGCCGCCGCTAGATCATCGATCACATAGGTCGCTGTCGTATTCGTTATCAGTCGAACACCTTCTTCATCAGCCACACCAATCACCACACCATCCTCGGAAACCTCGGGTACAGCACTTGAGGAGCCACATCCCGTGAACATCAGCATCAACACCAATACGAAAAGTATCGGTGCAAGCGCCGCGTAATTTGGGAAGTGAATCAGCGAAATTCGAGAGGAGTTAGTCATATTGAACTTTCTGATCGGAATCGAAGATCGAATCGAAAGCATACCGCAGCCGACAATCGAATCGTAACGGCTTTCCTGCATAAAAAAAGTGCCCCCGTCAAAATTGACGGGGGCACTCGTTTGCGTCTGTTATCTCAAGTAGTAAGAACTACTAGAGTTCTACTACTTAGCTTCTAAGGCGTGCAATACCAATGACCACGTGAGGTGCCAAGAGGCCTCGTTCACGTAACCAGAAGTCTGTCCACCCAAAGGCCAGTTAGTCCATCGCTTCTCACTCATGATGATGCGGTGGTAGAACTCAAGAACTGGAACGTCCGGAAGTTCAGTGATCCAGATTTCCATGGCTTCGTGCCATAGTTCCTGCATCGTGTCGATGTCATCCGGGTGAGTCTTTGCCACTTCGTCGGTAAGCTCGTCAAACCGTTCGTTTTCCCAGTGGTAGAAGTTCACCTGGTGACCACCAGGGATGTTTACTGATGCTGACTGGTAAAGCTTCATTGTGAAGTAAGGGTCACGGACCGATCCGCCGTGTCCGAACATCAGACATTCGAAGTTACCTTCAGCCATTCGTGAAGAAGCATCGGGCGGCTGCGAGTAAGTGGCGTTGATGCCCTCTCGTCGAAGCTGCTCAGCAGTGATAGGACCGAGGTCCACCCACGGGCTGAAACCGATGATTTCACAGTTGATGCCGGTGCCCTGAGCGTCAACCCAGTTGCCATCGCCATCCTTCGAGTACCCAGCACCTTCAAGCAACGCTGCAGCCTTGGCTGGGTTGTGCTCTGTTGTGTCGTTTACTGCGAGTAGGTCCGCTACTGAGTCAAAGTACTTCTTCAATGGTGGGTAACCAGGCATAGTCAGCGGGTTGAATGCTGCTGCACCGTCGTAAGCCACGTCACTCAGTTCCTGCCTATCAAGTAGGTAGCTGAATGCCCATCGAACATCTTTGTTGTCGTAAGGACCGAACTTACCAGAGTCGTTGAAACCAATCGATACTGGCCACCAGTCGACATATCCGAATGGAGTGTCGGTTCCGGTGTGAGTGACAAGATCAGAGTTCTTGCCCATTGTCTCAACGATAACCGCAGGTGTGGTCATTGCTGAGTAGTCAACAGTGTCAGAAATCAATGCCTGCGACCGAACCGTCTGGTCAGGTGTTGGCAAGTAGATGACACGTTTTGGTCCAGGCAGCTTGCCGAACTGACCTAGGTCAGATACGCCTTCACCCCACCACGAATCGTTGCGGTCGATGATTTTCTGCTCAGGTGAACCAGAGATGACCTTCCAAGGTCCCGTGCTTAGCGGGAAGCCCTTAGCTGGGTCGTAGTCCTTGAACGTAGTCCAGTCTTGGCTGGAGTAGTGGTGCTCAGGCACCATGTACACACCAATGTCGAACTTGTACGTAAGAAGGAACATGAATCGTGGGTCTGGTCGGTCAAGCAATACCTTTACGGTGTGGCTGTCGACTTTCTCCGCGTGGTTCATAGCGTTGTCGATGTCGTTACCCCATCGGACTTCTTCTTTGAGGTCCTTAAGAGTGTTCAACGTGTAAACAACGTCGTCTGCATTGAACTCTTCACCGTCGGACCAGTTGATACCGGTTCGTAGGTTGATAGTCAATTCAGTAAAGTCGCCGTTCCAGTCCCAGCTCTCAGCGAGCCAAGGGATCGTCTTGTCGTCGAATGCACTAAAGAATGCAAGCGGCTCAAAGATGATGTTTGGACCAGATTGGTGGTTTGCACCAATGGCGTACGGGTTCCATAGCTCGTGGTCTACGAAACGACCTTCAGCACCACCCAGGTAACCGATGAACGTGTCGTCGCGAGCGATGTCTGCAATAGCAACGCTACCCGGTGTGTCGTCGGCCGGAGCCTCCGTTGGGTCTGGTGCAGGTGCAGTAGTGGCTACAGGCTCAGTGCCTCCGCCATCGTCAGAAGAGTCTTCGTCATCTCCGCCACCACAAGCAATTGCCGCAATTAGGGCAATTGAAAGCATGGCGAGGAAGAGAATTCTCCACCTCTCAGTAAATGTCATGCTGACCTCCGAATAAAATGTCAGACGCGAAACCAGATGTGCCGCCAGAGGGCAGCGTTGATCTGTGGCAAGAATTTATATCCGAATATGACATGTCAGTCAACATTCACATACAAGCGTTTTCATCGAATCGCTGTAACTAGGGAAACATTGAATGCCAATATTCAACAGAATTCAGGCGGCGTTGAGACCAAAAGTGAATTTTCGGTTAATAAACCTTCTTAGATTGACGGGAATCTATGAGGATTTACTCACATCAAAAAAACCAACATAGCCATCGACGTAAACACTTGTTATCTTTGGACGCCATGAATCCTCGCGTTTAGTCAATAACTAAATGTTGCAGGATTTGTCTACTACTTCAGACAATACTGAATCGAGTTTTAGCCCGTGACAGAACAAACGCAGGCCGTAGAAAACTCTTCAACGTCGACTGGTACGCAGATCATCCGAATTATTTCGGGTGTTCTTGGCCATTTCGTCGTGAAGCGTTTCCTGTTCTTCCTATTTGTAGTCTGGTTGGCGAGTACGGTGATTTTCATCATCCCTCGTCTTTCCGGTCAAGATCCCGTCAAAGAAAAGTTGTTGCTTGAAGCCCAACGTGGTGGAGCAATGCAAACTGGTCTCGATGCGATGGCAAAGAGCTATCAAAAACGGTTTGGCCTCGACCAGCCGATGTGGACTCAGTACCTCAACTTCCTAAAAGATCTTGTGAAGCTCGATCTCGGAGTTTCGATCGCCTTTTTCCCACGAACCGTGAACGACATCGTGTTTGAATCACTGATGTGGACATTGGGGCTGATGGGGACGGTAACGATACTGGCCTTCATATTAGGGACGCTCGCAGGGGCGATACTCGGTTGGCCGAGAAAACCGGGTTGGCTGCAGTACATTTTCATGCCGCTGCTAACCCTTTCGGCCATTCCTCAGTATCTTCTTGCAATGATTCTGATTTTTGTGATCGCGTTCCAATTGGAATGGCTACCACTATTCGGTGGTTATGCACCTGCGACAGTACCGACGCTGACTTTTGAGTTCGCAGTCGACGTTATCAGGCACGCAATCCTTCCTGCGTTCGCCATCATCTTCTCAGCCATTGGCTTCTGGGCCATCGGCATGCGAGGCATGATGATCAACACGCAGGGAGAGGACTACATGATTCAGGCCGATGCCAAAGGATTGAAAGGTTCGCGAATCTTCATGCGATACGCAGTGCGAAATGCGCTGCTGCCACAGGTAACAGGTCTGGCACTTGTGCTTGGAACCATCGTTACAGGACAGGTGTTGGTGGAACGAGTTTTCTCGTACCCGGGCATCGGAGACATTTTGTTCCAGGCGATTCGATTGTCTGATTTCTTCGTTATTCGCGGAATCGTCATCATAATTATTCTTGGGATCGCAGGGGCAACATTCCTGCTCGATGTTCTTTACCCGTTACTCGATCCTAGGATCAAGGTGAGGAAATCCTAAATGACTGAATCAGTAACAACGCCGGATGCAATAAATCCGGCCGAAAGTGGTGGATGGAGTCAGTTCAACGAAGAACGACTGACTCCTATGAAGAAGTATGCACTGCGTAATCCTTCGCTCATCGTTGGTCTTAGCATGCTCTTCGGCATGCTCTTCTTGGTCGGTGTTGGTCATCTTGTTTGGGACACCGAACAATTCCGACCGCTTTCGGCACCTACTCGATTGGCGCCGACGCTCTCGCACGAACTTCGTGACGGTACGACTGGGGCGTTCCCGTTTGGTACAGATACTCAGGGACGTGACCTATTGGCGGTTGCCATTCTTGGTACGCCTCTCACGCTCCGTGTCGGGCTAATCGCTGGTGCGGTGGCTATCGGACTTGGCACGGTTGCCGCGTTCTTAGCTGCGTACTACCGAGGATTTGTCGACGCTGCGATTCGTTCAGTTGTTGACGTTGGTTTGGCGATGCCAGCCCTGCTAATTTTGATCCTAGTCCGGATCAACATCGGAAGGGAGCTCTCTATCGATGAGATCGGCATTGCCATTGGCCTTACGAGTTGGGTCTTCCCCGCTCGTACGATCAGGTCGCAAGTGTTGGTCATGCGTGAGCAAACTTACGTAGAGCTATCTCGTCTTTCGGGTACCAGCGGTATGGGTATTATTTTCAAAGAGATGATGCCAAACCTGATCCCGTACATCACTGCGAGCTTGGTTGGATCGGTTGCTGGAGCGATTCTTGCTTCGATCGGCTTAGAGGCCATCGGACTAGGGAACTTCAGTGAGCCAACCCTTGGTATGACGATTTACTGGAATATTCAGTTCTCATCAATCACGCTCGGTATGTGGTGGTGGTGGCTTCCGCCATTGGCCGCAATCGTGATCGTATTCGTGAGTCTGTTCTTGATTTCATCAGGATTGGATGAATGGTCCAACCCACGATTGAGGAAACGCGTTTGAGCACCGAACAAGCAATACAGACGTATAGGACTGGCGCTCGGATTACCGACGTCGATGCCCTTGTAGTCGATGGATTCTCGGTCTATTACGAGACGGATTCCGGAACTGTGAAAGCGTGTGACGATGTCACATTCACGTTGAAACAGGGTGAACGGTTCGCACTTGTTGGCGAATCAGGCTCAGGCAAGACAACTCTTGCTATGGGTCTGATGCGACTGACTCGACCGCCAGGTCACATTGCCAGCGGCAGTGCGATTCTGAACGGGCGTGACCTGACAACGCTGTCCGATGAGGAGATGCGTAAGACACGACTGTCAGAGCTTGCTCTAGTTCCTCAGGGTGCTATGAACTCGCTTAACCCGGTCATGCGGATCGGGCGGCAGATCATTGATGGAATTCTCGATCACGTTGATGAAGACGATAAATCGCCTACGAAAGACGAACTCGACGAAACCGTTCGAGATCTTCTAACTAGAGTTGGACTTCGCCCCGGCGTCGCTCGATTATTTCCCCACGAACTATCAGGAGGAATGAAGCAGCGTGTGGCGATGGCAATCGGTATTTCATTGCGCCCTAGGCTGATTGTTGCCGACGAGCCGACTTCTGCTCTGGACGTTGTTGTACAGCGCCAGATCATGCAGACGCTTGGTCGGCTGCAAGAAGGCTTGGATGCTTCGATCATGCTGGTTGGTCACGATATGGGTCTCGTTGCCCAGTTCGCCGACACTATTGGCGTTATGTACGCAGGCAAGCTTGTTGAGATTGGTCCGGTTGAAGAGGTGTTTAGCGACCCTAAGCACCCATACACCAAGCTACTAATTCGCAGTTTGCCGTCCTTACAAGAGAAGCGAGAATTCTTAGGGATTCCCGGACTTCCACCGCAGCTGATCGACTTGCCAGTTGGCTGTGCTTTCGCAGATCGCTGCCCTTCAGTTTTCGCTAAGTGCCGTGAGGTAACACCTCAGACGCAAGATCTTGGTGGCCGAAGAGAAACGGCTTGCCACCTATACGATGAAGAGGCGAAATCATGAGCACATTCCTCGAACTCGATCACGTAACCAAAACCTTCGGAAGCGAAGGCATGTTTGGAAACGGTCAAGTAACCGTAGCCGTTGATGATGTATCGCTTTCCATCGATGAAGATGAAGCGTCGATCACAACAGTTGCCGGCGAAAGTGGAAGTGGAAAAACCACACTTTCGCGTTTGCTTCTTGGAAGCCATGTGCCGTCCGACGGACGCATGCTCTACCGTGGCAAAGACTTCACGAAACTAACGAGCCGTGAACGACGAAACTTCCGTCGTGAGATTCAACCGATCTTTCAAGATCCGTTTGAGTCTTACAACCCGTTCTACAAAGTCGACCATGTTCTCGACGCACCGATCAAAAACTTCAAACTTGCTTCTTCAAACAGAGAAAAGAAGCGAATGATCGAAGACGCGCTTGAGATGGTAGGCCTTCTCCCTGGAGAAACCCTCGGACGTTTCCCTCACCAACTAAGTGGTGGGCAGCGTCAGCGAATCATGGTCGCTCGTGCGCTTCTTCTGAAGCCTCGTGTAATCCTTGCCGACGAGCCGGTCTCGATGGTCGACGCATCGCTTCGAGCAACAATTCTCGACTCGATTCGACGACTTAATCGCGATCTCGGTATTTCGGTTGTTTACGTGACACACGACTTAACGACCGCCTACCAGATCAGTGACAACCTCATGATTATGTACAGAGGTGCAGTTGTTGAAGCAGGAACTGTGGACGAGGTAATACCGAACCCACAGCATCCGTACACGAAGCTCCTGATCGAATCGATTCCTCAGCCAGACCCGAAGAACCGATGGGGCTCAGAGCCACCTCAGCAAAACTGGGACACCTCTGACACCGACATTGCTGGTTGCCGATTTGCAGATCGCTGCCCTGCAGTGATGGATAACTGCCGCACAACGGTGCCTGCGCAGTACCTCATCAACGAGCATCAGATGACACGATGCTTCTTGCACGAGGAAAAGGGTGTAATGGAGAATCCGGACATCACGAGCACGTTCCAGACTGAATCTGAGACGATCAAGGCTGTTCCTGCCGACATGTCGATCTAACTCGCATGTAGCAAGTTCTTCCTAAGGACCGAACTCATTGACTCCGAAGGTCACGGTGTAAAAAGCCAGGCCTTCGGAGTTTGTTTTTAACCTGAGTTCGTGTTTGCCAAATTTCGGTAGTTCGATGATCTGGTAAAGCCGAGCATCACCAATCATCAAAACACTGTTTCCATTCGAATCCCAGCTAATATCGGGGCCAGCTTCATCGATCGAAACAGGCGCTCCGTCGATCTCGACAATTACTTGCTGGGTTTCGCCGGGTGCACTCAGCACTGCATTCACAGATGTTGCAAAGAAATCGAAGGCAACATGCGATGGCGATTCATTTGATGGCTGCCCGGCAACGAGCGATGACTCTCGATTCGTCCACTGGCCACTGAGAAAGAACTGCCCATGCCGGCGCGTACCGTCATCAGCGTAGTCCACCACAGTGTCAGGAGCAGCGTAATAGGCGTCCTGCCCGACGTAGAGACCATCTGACAGGTAGTTGCTTGAATACCCACCATATAGCTCTCTCGTGACGGTGTGGGCAGAATCAGATCGGTCGGGGGAAGCCACTTCGACTCTCGGTATACCCGACACGTCGTTACCCGCCTGTTCGAGACCGGCACGTATGGCCAAATCAAATTCGTCGTACCCGCCTTCGCCAAAGTGCCTAAGCACTACTTCACCAGTGCTTGAGATCAAGTATTTCGACGGCCAAAAGTGGTTCCCGTACTTATCCCAAGTCTCTTTGTCGCTGTCGAGTGCAATTGGATACTCGATGCCATAACGGTCGGTCGCAGCTTCAACATATGTCAGCGATTTTTCGAACTCGAACTCTGGCGAATGAATACCGATGACTACAAGCCCACTATCGGCATAAGCCTCGTGCCACGCGTTGAGATACGGAAACGTTCGCACGCAGTTCACGCACGTGTACGTCCAAAAATCCAGTAGTACGACTTTGTTCTCGTCAGCCAGTTGCTCCAGATCGAGAGGTCCAGAATTAACCCAGTCGCCGATGCCGACTAGAGATAGATCTTCCAGTAGGAATCGCTCAGGTTGCCCAATAATGGCGAATTCGTTGCTTGGCGGAGTCGCAGTTGCCGTGGGAGGCAACACATCGGCACTCGATTGACCTGCCGTTGGAATTGCGCTCCCAACTGCTACCTGCTCACCGACCAACTCCGAATTGCTCGCCTCACTACACGCAGCAACCAGTACGACCGAAATCAGTGCCGTCGCCAGCACAATTCCGAACAGTTTTCGAGCAAACAGCAGGTTCAAACCGATCCACTACCAATCTTGGAGATACAGCCGGAGTCGCCGTAGCCAGTTGTCAATTACTTCGAGAAAGCCGGCCAGTCAACCGGGCACAATCGTGCCCAGCAAAGCAGCATTGCTACTGATACGTCGGAAACCTGTCGTTCGACTCGTCTGCATCGCGCCAAGTAACAAGAAAACTAACTCGGCATTGAGTAGTCGGTAATGAACTCAGGCTTCCCTTGAATATCGAGCTTCACCCGATACAAATCACCACCGCGGTAGGTCGACATGTCGAATCCGGGCGGTTCCCAACCAGTCGGTGTGGGATCGCCCGTGCCGAACGCAGCGGTTGTCACATAAAGCTCGTTCAGATCTTTGCCACCGAACATTGCCGATGAAGTCTGGGCAGCGGGCAACTCGACCCGTCGTTCCTCTTTGCCGTCGGGATCAAATCGAACAATCGCCCCACCATACCAAATCGCCGACCAAACGAATCCTTCAGCATCGACAGTCATGCCGTCGGGAATACCCCAGTCGCTTGGGATAGTAGTGAAGACGCGCTTGTTAGTGATCGCCCTAGTGGTTGGGTTGTGATCCCACTTGTAAATCTCGTGCTTGGGGGAATCGGTCGAATAGAACGTCTTGAGATCAGGTGAAAAGCCCATGCCATTACAAAGATCAAGACCGTCATCGATGATCTCCGCCGAGCCGTCTGTATTGAACCGGAACAGCGTGCACGAGTCGAGGTGACCACTGCCGCCGTACATGCTTCCATCGGGTCCTACAGTGACATCGTTCAGCTTGATCGGTCGACCTTCGACATCGCCTTTGAACAGCCAAGTGTAGTCGTTGTCAGAATTCCAAAGCTGAACACCTTCCCAAGTGCCCACTGCGAGTCCGCCCTGCTTATTACGGGTGGCGCCAGCAACGTTGTATCCGGTGTGGAGTACCGTGTTCTCACCATTCGCAGGATCGTAGTTCCAAATTTTCCCGCCTTGAATATCTATCCAGTAGAGAGTCTGAGATTCAACGTCCCAGACGGGTCCCTCGCCTACCACTGCGTTCTCAGCTGCGAGCTTCTCAACCTCGTATCCCATGTGTTTCTCCTGAATTGACAGCGCAGTAATTGCGAATGATTAGGTACGACTCCCGATGGCTCGCCAGTCTAACGCACAACTCTAAGTTCGACAGGTTTAGAGAGTTCGTAAACAAATAACGCGCAAGCGACGTTTTATGCGCTATATTTCCGCCGCATAGGCTCTTTTATTAATCAGGACTCACCTCGCGTGCAGGAGTCAGCTATGTCATCCGATGTTTATTTCATGGACGCCCGAAGCGATTCGGCAGATACGAGCTTGATCGCAAAAACAACGACAGTGTTCGACGCTGCTGGTCTCGATAAGCTCGTTACCCCCGGCGACGTCGTTGCGATCAAGCTTCATTGTGGTGAGTGGAACTCAAGCGCGTATTTGCGTCCGGTGTATGCCAGAGCAATCGCCGATCGCGTGAAAGAG
>Ga0233439_10003426_pt1 | contig 16452 bp, 14 predicted proteins | sample SI_123_September_6_FD_182713 | JGI IMG/M metagenome (GOLD analysis project Ga0233439, IMG submission 182713) | Seawater microbial communities from Saanich Inlet, British Columbia, Canada - SI_123_September2016_100_MG | ecosystem: Environmental > Aquatic > Marine > Inlet | place: Canada: British... | reverse complement strand
CAAATTGGTCGAGCGTGAAAAAGTCGCCTTCACCTTCCAGACCCTGGGCACGCCGACCAATTCCGCCGTGCACAAATACATGAACAAGAAAAAGGTCCCCCACCTCTTTGTGGCGACCGGTGCCACCAAATGGGGACAGCCTAAGACGTTCCCATGGACCATGGGTTGGCAGCCTAACTACCAAACGGTCGGGGCCATTTTCGGCAACTACATCCTGCAGAATTACCCGAACGGCAAAGTCGCGGTGATGTATCAAAATGATGACTACGGCAAAGATTATGTCATCGGCATGAAACGGGCCATGGGCGACAAATACGCCATGCAGGTGGTCAAGGAAGAGACATACGAAGTCACCGATCCGACCATTGATAGCCAGATCGTCAGCCTGAAGAACAGCGGCGCGGATGTGTTCGTCAACATCTCCATTCCGAAGTTCGCTGCCCAGGCGATCAAAAAAATGTACGCCATCGGCTGGAAGCCCGCGCATCTGTTGAACGATGTGGCAGCCTCCATCTCCTCGACCTACAAGCCGGCTGGCATCGAAAAAGCCAAAGGCATTATTTCGGTGGATTTCTATAAGGATCCCAACGATCCCGAATGGAAAGACGATCCCGATACCAATGCTTGGCGTGCCTGGATGGATAAGTACTATCCTGGTGGCGACAAGGCCAACAAGATGAACGCTTATGGCTATGCTGTTTGCCACACTATGATGGCGGTTCTGAAGAATGCCGGCGACGACCTCAGCCGCGAAAACATCATGAAACAGGCCGCTAGCCTGCATGAAGTGGCGATCCCGATGCTGTTACCCGGTATGTATGCGGACACCAGCCCAACGGATTTCTATCCGCTTGAGCAGATGCAGATGACCCGTTTCGACGGCACGCGTTCTGTGCGTTTTGGTCCGTTGATCAGCGCCGAGACTGAATAAACACAAAATACACTTATCTATTATGGGGCTGCCGGGATAACCGGCGGCCCCTTTTTTTCATAATAATGCGTCAATATGTCGCATAATGCTTGATGTTATTATGAAAAATGGTCCAAAATCCTTTGTACCAATGCCATGAATGAGCATTGGAAAAATTGCAGAGGAGGTTTGCAATGACTAAATTAAGTCACGTCGCGATTGCCGCTGCTGCTGCTGTAACATTTGTTGCGGGAACAGCGATGGCTGGAAATGCACCGGGGGTCACGGATACGGAAATTAGGATTGGTAACACCAATCCATATTCCGGCCCCGCCTCGGTTTATGGAACTATTGGTAAATCCCTGGGGGCCTGCTGGGATTGGGTCAACGACACCGGTGGCATCAATGGTCGCAAGATCAAATGGATCAGTCTGGATGACGGCTATTCACCGCCCAAAACCAAGGAACAGATCCGCAAATTGGTGGAGCGTGAAAAAGTCGCCTTCACCTTCCAGACCCTGGGCACGCCGACCAATTCCGCCGTGCACAGATACATGAACAAGAAAAAGGTGCCGCATCTGTTTGTGGCGACCGGTGCCACGAAATGGGGACAACCTAAGAAATTCCCATGGACCATCGGTTGGCAGCCGAACTACCAGACGGTTGGGGCCATTTTCGGCAACTACATTCTGCAGAATTACCCGAACGGCAAAGTCGCGGTCATGTATCAAAACGATGACTACGGCAAAGATTATGTCATCGGCATGAAGCGGGCCATGGGCGACAAATATGCCATGCAGGTGGTCAAGGAAGAGACATACGAAGTCACTGACCCGACCATTGATAGCCAGATCGTCAGCCTGAAGAACAGCGGCGCGGATGTGTTCGTCAACATCTCCATTCCGAAGTTCGCTGCCCAGGCGATCAAGAAAATGTACGCGATCAAATGGAAGCCGGCGCATCTGTTGAACGATGTGGCAGCCTCCATCTCCTCGACCTATAAGCCGGCTGGCATCGAAAAGGCCAAGGGCATCATTTCGGTGGATTTCTACAAGGATCCCAACGATCCCGAATGGAAAGACGATCCCGAGACCAATGCCTGGCGTGCCTGGATGGACAAGTACTATCCTGGTGGCGACAAGGCCAACAAGATGAACGCTTATGGCTATGCTGTTTGCCACACCATGATCGAGGTGTTGAAAAACGCAGGCAATGATCTTAGTCGGGAAAATATCATGAAGCAGGCAGCCAGCTTGCATAAGGTCATGATCCCGATGTTGCTGCCTGGTATGTATGCGGACACCTCTCCAACGGATTTCTATCCGGTTGAGCAGATGCAAATGACCCGTTTCGACGGTACGCGTTCCGTTCGGTTCGGCCCATTGATCAGCGCCGAGACTGAATAACAATAAATCCAATAATTGATCATTTGGGGCCGCCGGTTATCCCGGCGGCCCTTTTCTTTTGTTGGTTAATCGGGTAGGCATCGCCAACGAAATTTTGAAATGCCCATTTTCTGATCGAGATGTCATGCAGAGCACACGAATTGAAGGTTTAATTTATCTGGCCGCGTTCGCCCTATGTATCCCTACGGCCAATTGGATGCTGGGGCATGTGGGAACAGTCTGTCCGCCAAACTCTCCCTGCCTGATCCCCGTGGGCTTTGGCATCATGGCCCCTAGTGGTGTGTTGATGATCGGCCTGGCCCTGGTGCTGCGGGATCTGGTTCAACGCCGTCTTGGTGCCCTATGGGCGATCGGTGCCATCGTCTTCGGCGCCGCCCTGTCGGCGCTTTTAGCACCACCCTCTCTTGTGCTGGCGTCCGGGGTGGCATTTTTGTTGTCTGAACTAGCCGATTTTGCCGTTTATACACCTCTCCAGCGCCGTCGCCTGATATTGGCGGTGGTCGCTTCCGGCTTGGTTGGCTTGGTTATCGATAGTCTATTGTTCCTGCAACTGGCATTTGGAAACCTAGACTTCCTGACTGGGCAGATAATGGGCAAGGCATGGGTGGTATTGCTCGCCATCCCGGTCATCTGGTTGTTGCGGGAATGGGACCTGCGCCGAGGTGTTCAGGCCGCTTGAGGTTAGGTTATTGCCTGCGTGTAACATTCTGGTGTATTGCGTAACGATTATATCCATTGGGGTTGCTAATCCGTTAATAAAATGTAAATTAGTCCGATGTAGATTGTAAGCATAACTGCGCACGGTTGAGCGTGGTAATTTAAGGGGACAATGTGACGAGCGTAGGGCCAGCAGCTCCGGTCTATGCACGTATGGTCTACGGGCCAGGCGAAGTGGTGCCTGTGCGCCCAATCCAGCGTCCTGCCCCCTCGGGTGAAGGTGACGATGCAGCCCGGCAACGGGGCACCCAAACCGCTGCCAAAGGTTATGGTGGCCAGCGACATAACCAAACGCAAAGCCTGGGCACGCGACCGGCCAATGTTGTCGAGCTACCCGTTGCCAGACGGGAACAACAACCGGCGACGGAGCAGCCGACGGCGCGAAGTGCGCAACCTTTCGTGCCTTTCCTCGCCCAACAAATCGCACAAGAAGGTTTGCCGGCAAATGCCTCTGATACGGCCCGGCGAAATCAGCATGAGGCCGTAACCGATGCCTACTTACTGGCCAGCGATGATTCCGCAAAAATCATCGGCCCCGTGCGGCCAAAAGAAATCGTCGTCTAAGGCGTATTCCTGAAAGTATTTCTGGCTGTAGCAGACTTGGCCATCGTTCGTGGTGGCTATAAACCCTGGCGCTGTTGTATGATCTGCCCATGAGTAAACTCTCCTGCATCGCAGATCTTCTTGCTATTGGTGCCGATGGTGCCATCGCAATCGGGGCGCCCGGACGGACGCCGGCCCAATCACCCATGACGTTTGCCGCCCTCCGTGCCCTTGCCGGTGAGGTTGTGGACAGCTTGAACAGGAACGGCATAGGTCGCGGCGATCGGGTGGCGATCGTGTTACCGAATGGTCCCGAGATGGCGGTCGCCTTCATGACCGTTGCCGCCGGTGCCGTGACCGCACCCTTAAACCCGGCCTATCGGGAGGATGAGTTTAATTTCTATCTCGATGACCTGAAGGCCCGTGCCCTGATCGTACAACAGGGTGATGACACGCCAGCCCGCGCCGTTGCCCAGCGTCGCGGCATTGATGTGCTGGAATTGGTCCCTGACCTGGACGGTCCCGCAGGGGGCTTTCGCCTGCAAGATGGGGCCGGGGATAGGGCCGCAACCGAAAACGGCGGCATGGCAAGCGTCGATGATCCGGCCTTGATCCTGCATACATCCGGCACCACATCCCGGCCCAAGATGGTGCCCCTTAGCCAGGGTAATATCTGTGCGTCTGCCAGCCATATCGGAGCGAGCCTGGCGCTGACCCCGGACGATCGTTGCCTCAATATCATGCCGTTGTTTCATATCCACGGCTTGATTGCGGCGGTGCTTTCCAGCCTGGCGGCAGGGGCGGCCGTGCATTGCACGCCTGGTTTCAACGCCCTGCGCTATTTCCAATGGATGGATGCGGTGCAGCCGACTTGGTATACGGCTGTGCCCACCATGCACCAGGCCATCCTGTCCCGGGCCAAGCGTAATGCGGATAGTTTGGCGCAGTCGCAATTGCGTCTGATCCGCTCCTCCTCATCCTCCCTGCCGCCGCAAGTCATGGCAGCTTTGGAGGAGACCTTCGCCTGTCCGGTCATTGAAGCCTATGGCATGACGGAGGCGGCCCATCAAATGGCTTCCAACCCCCTGCCGCCGGCTGAACGGCAACCTGGGTGTGTTGGCCTGGCCGCCGGACCAGAGATCGGCATTATGTCCGAGGAAAGTGGTGAAATCCTGCCCACCGGCGAGGTCGGTGAGATTGTCATCCGGGGCCCGAATGTCACCACCGGCTATATCGAAAATCCCAGCGCGAATGCGACGGCGTTCACGGATGGCTGGTTTCGTACCGGTGATCAAGGCACCTTGGATGGGGCCGGCTATTTGACCCTGACCGGGCGTCTGAAGGAAATTATCAATCGTGGCGGCGAAAAGATCAGCCCGCGCGAAGTTGATGAGGTTCTGTTGGATCACCCGGCAGTGGGGCAGGTGGTCACCTTCGCCATGCCGCATGACAAGCTGGGCGAGGATGTCGCTGCTGCCGTGGTTTTGGCGGAAGGCGCTGAGGCGACGGAGCGGGAATTGCGCGACTTTGTCGGCCAACGCCTGGCGGATTTTAAGGTGCCCAGGAAACTATTATTTCTCGATGAAATTCCGAAAGGGGCCACTGGCAAATTGCAGCGTATTGGGTTGGCCGAAAAACTGGGTCTCAGCTAAATCTGAAGCATGGAAGTTTGGCGGGCTGGAGCATGTTTCTTTTATACATGCCCAAGGCGCTGGGACTCTTAAGAATCGAGCAATTGAACCAATCACTTAGATCGCACAAGCGATTCTAACTAATTGAAAATTGCTCTAGTGCACCGTGTGCCCGACCTCGCCGTTTATGCGGTGGATTTCTTCGACGACGCCGTACCAGGCATATTGCTGGGCCACATACAGGGCTTGCTCAACTCCCAGTGTCTCAACCAGGTTTTGCGCCAGACCTTGATAATGTTCGACCATGTTAGACATTGCTATACTTCCCACTCACGACGATTTCTGATGTTAATATTAGCGGCGCATGATTAAGAAATTCTAAGCGTTGGATGGGAAATTTGGATGAATTTTGAGAGGCGGTTCACATGATTTATATTTCGTCCTGGCGCACCATGGAAAATCGCGCAGTTGAACTGGGTGCGACCCATATTCTATCACTCCTGGGCATAGAAGGCGTACCTGACACGCCGCCGGGCATTGATCCGGCACGCCACCTTCATGTTGAGGTTGATGATTATCCGGCCTCTTTCGCGGGCGATATCGTGCCGACCATCGAACACGTAACCGAATTTCTGGATTTTGCCGTTGCCTGGGATCGTCAGGGACCCATGATCGTCCATTGTTATGCGGGTGTCAGCCGCTCCACGGCGGCTGCATTGAGCATATTCTGTCATTACAATCCAGGCTGCGAGATGGAGGCGGCGATGGCCCTGCGCCGCGCGGCCCCCCATGCCAAGCCAAACAAGCGTATCATTGCCATTGCGGATCGATTGCTGGACTGTGACAACCGGCTGGTTGAGGCTGTGGAGGCTATTGGTCCCGGTGCCTATGAAGGTGGGCAAACCCCTCTGGTCGAGCTGCCCCTGAGCCTGTAAAAACGAAACCTCTGGGGTGTGTGTTTTATTGGGGAAACCGAGTATGAGAGCGATTGTTTGCCGGGAATTGGGGCCGCCATCGGTGCTGCGGTTGGAGGAATTGCCGGAGCCGAGCATGGGGCCGGGTCAGGCGCGCGTGAAAATCAACGCCGCAGGGATTAATTTTCCCGACATTCTGACGGTCGAGGGCGTCTATCAGCACAAACCGTCTTTGCCCTTTATCGCCGGGTTCGAGACGGCGGGCGAAGTCATTGAAACGGCGGCGGATGTTGAAAACGTCAAACCCGGTGACCGGGTTTTGATGGGCGTTCGACCAGGCGGCTTTGCAGAACAGGCGGTGGTTGATGCTGATATATTGTTGCCTACCCCCGAACCATTTGATGATGTGACCGCCGCCGCCTTCCGGGTCACCTATATCACGGCCTATCACTGCCTGTTGCAACGTGGTGGGTTGAAGGCCGGGGAGTGGGTTCTGATCAATGGTGCCACGGGGGGCGTCGGTCTGGCGGCGGTGGAAATAGCCAAAATTCATGGTGCTAAAATCATCGCCACGGGTGGGGACGATGGCAAGTTGGAGGTGGTGCGCAAATACGGCGCGGATCACGTGATTAACTATCAAAACGGTCCCTTCCGCGATCAGGTGAAAAAGATCACCGGCGGCAACGGCGTGAACCTGGTTTATGATCCCGTGGGGGGCGATGTCTTCGATCAATCCCTGCGTTGCATGGCTTGGCATGGGCGGTTGGTCGTGGTGGGCTTTACATCGGGACGTATCCCAGAGATGTCTATCAATTATGCCCTGATCAAGGGCCTGTCGATCATCGGTTGTCGGGCCGGAGAGGCCCGCCGTAACGACCCGGAGGCCGGCGATAAGGAACTGGCCGATGTGCTTGCACTGGCCAATGCCGGCAAGCTGCACCCTTATGTTTCCCACGTTTTGCCGTTCGAAAATGCCATCGAGGGCATGCAGCTGTTAATGGACCGAAAAGTCGTCGGCAAGGTGGTTTTGACCATGGGCTAAGCCATGCTATGTGAGGGTACGAGCCACCGCTAACCGGAACCCTATAGTCCAAACATGCGCATTCTGTACCATTTCTGGCTATCGCCATTTTCCCGCAAGGTTCGTATCGCCTTGTATGAAAAGGGGCTTGAGGTCGAAATGGTGGTGGAAAAATACTGGGATCGCCGCCAGGACTTTCTTGCCATGAATCCGGCCGGTCAGGTGCCTGTACTGACGGAGCCCGACGGTGCCGTGCTCTCGGATAGCCAGGCAATCGTCGAATACCTGGAAGAATGCCATCCCGAACCTAATCTGATGGGTCATGATCCCATCGACCGGGCCGAGTGCCGCCGTCTGATCGCCTGGTTTGATGGCAAGTTCTACAACGAGGTGTCGGAATTCTTGTTGCGGGAAAAGTTATTGAAACGCTTCATGGGGATGGGGGAGCCGCGCTCTGATCTGATCCGCGCCGGGCGGGAGAATATCGGCTATCACCTGGACTACATTTCCTACCTGGTGGAACGGCGGAATTACATTGGTGGTGAAGTCTTCTCCCTGGCCGATATCACGGCCGCTGCGCATATATCCTGCCTGGACTATTTAGGCGATGTCCCGTGGGAGCATTATCCCGGTGCCAAGGAATGGTATGCCCGGGTGAAGTCCCGGCCTTCGTTCCGCGCCATTCTGGCCGATCATATGCCAGGCCTACCGCCACCCCGACACTATGCCGACCTCGATTTCTAAGGCATCTTCAATGCTGTCTGAACCGCCCGCTCCCCCGGCCCGTCCACCCATTAATGGTACCCTGTGGATGGACGGGCCGGGGGAGCGGGTGGCCTGGTAATTCGATGGCTATCGAAAGAGACCTATCCGCCGCCTTGACGCGTGAGGCATTGGCCCTGGGTTTTGACGCCGTGGGCATCACGGGCGCGGATAATCCCGCTATTGCAGCCGCCGGTGACCGTTTGCAGGAATTTCTGCATATGGGCCGCCAGGGGGATATGGCATGGCTGGCGGAAAAGGCCGACCGCCGCCATCACCCTCACGCCCTGTGGCCCGATGCGCGGTCTATCATCATGTTGGGCCTGAATTATGGTCCCGAAGAAAATCCGTTACAGCGCCTGGCAGAAAAGACCCTGGGCAACGTATCCATCTATGCCGCGCGTAAGGACTATCATGTGGTGGTCAAGAAACGCCTGAAGGCGTTGGCGCGCTGGTTGCAGGGCAATGGCGGCGGTGAATTAAAGGTCTTTGTTGATACGGCACCGGTACTGGAAAAACCCCTGGCCCAGGCCGCGGGCCTTGGTTGGCAGGGCAAGCATACAAATTTGGTCAGCCGTGACTATGGCTCCTGGCTATTTCTGGGCAGCATATTCACCACCTTGGATTTGACGCCGGACGAGGCCGGGGCGGACCATTGCGGGGCCTGCCGCAAGTGTCTTGATATCTGCCCCACGGCTGCTTTCCCGGCCCCCTATCAATTGGATGCCCGGCGTTGTCTGTCCTATCTCAGTATCGAACATCAGAGCCATATCGATGTTGAATTCCGCAAACCCATGGGCAATCGAATTTTTGGCTGTGACGATTGCCTGGCGGTCTGCCCCTGGAACAAGTTCGCGGTCGCCGCCCATGAGGCAACCATGGCACCCCGTCCAGGGTTGAGCATGGTTGAATTGGGGGATCTGCTGCAGTTGGATGATGCCGCCTTCCGCAATCTATATGCGGGCACACCGGTCAAACGCCTTGGCCGGGACCGTTTCCTGCGCAATGTCCTGATCGCGGCTGGAAATTCCGGGCAGGGTGCGCTGGTTCCCTTAATTGAGGCTTTGTTGTCAGATACTTCCCCCCTGGTCCGGGCCATGGCGGTTTGGGCGCTATCTCAATTGTACGAAGGTAAGGCCATGGCGGCCCTTGCCGATAAGTTTGCCGATAATGAAGTTGATCCTGGCGTTCGGGCGGAATGGTCCGCTGCTATTCCGTCCTGACATCCATTTTCTCCAGGCGGGCCTGGGCCGCATCTGCTGCCGGGGTGCCGCGGTGATCCTGCAGTACGCGCAGCCAATCCGAACGTGCACCATTCCTCTCACCTGCGTCATGACGCAGGATGCCCCTTTCCAGGCGGGCCGACGGATTTCCTGGGTTGAGGCTTAGAGCCCGTTCGATGGCGATCATCGCGTCGCCTGCCCGCCCCAGATGACGCAGGGCCGAGGCCCGAAAGGCGATGGCGTCGTCATCCCGATCATCCAACGCTATGGCGTTATCCAGATCGATCAGGGCGGCGGCGTGCTCTCCCTGTTCCGCCCGGATGCGGCCCCGGTCAACCAGATAGGCGGCTTTGCCGGGATCAAATTGGATGGCCAGTTCGATCGCTTGTAGGGCCATATCCACACGCCCGCCCAACAGCCAGACATTGGCGGCCTGGGCCAGGACATCACCTGGCGAGGGGTAATGATCGCTGGGCAAAGTGGCGGCCAAGGCCTCCAGGCGTTGGGCAGCACGGTCATATTGTTTGGCCTCTAACAAGGCCATGGCCGCGCAATGGCGGGCCGGCGCACCGCCGTCCAGGGCGGCCCAGGCTTCCGCCCTGTCAAAGGCTTCCCACGGCTCCCGGTAAGTCAGGGTGATGCAGGATCTGTACTGGCGTTCGTGATCAATGCCGGTGTTTTCCGCCGCCAACCCATCCGCCAGCCCGCCCGGCACACTGAACAGGGGAAGGGATAAAAGACACAAGATCAAAAGGCTGTATTGTCTGGGCGTGGACATGCGCCTAACTTCCTATCTTAACAGGACGACAGCAAGGTTTCTCAGCGTAATGACGGCGAAAAAACTATTTTGTTTCGGTTTGGGTTATAGCGCCCAGGTACTTGCCCAGGATTTGTTGGCGAATGGTTGGTCGATTACGGGTACCAGCCGGGATGGTGAGCGGGATACGCTGCCCTTTGCCCGGACCCAGCCGCTTGATAACCCGGCCCGGCAAATGGCGGGGGCAAGCCATGTCTTGGTGTCCATTCCACCCGATGCGACCGGCGATCCCGTGCTCGATTGTCACGGTGACGATATCGCGAAACTGGAACAGCTTTCCTGGCTGGGCTATCTCTCCACCACCGGGGTTTATGGCGATCATGGCGGTGGCTGGGTCGACGAGACGACGACAACCGCGCCCATCAACAGACGCAGTGAATGGCGTGTCCTCTCGGAGCAGGCCTGGCTGGCCTGGGGACGGCAGCATGATGTGGCGGTGCAGATATTCCGTCTGGCTGGGATTTATGGGCCTGGTCGCAATGCTCTTGTGAACCTGCGCCAGGGAAAGGCCCGGCGTATTGTAAAGCCGGGGCATGTCTTCTCCCGCATTCATGTGGAAGACCTGGCGCGTGTATTGCAGGCATCCATGGCGCAGCCAAACCCCGGGGCGATTTACAATGTCTGCGATGACGAGCCCGCGCCGCCGCAGGATGTCATCACATATGGGGCTGAATTGCTGGGTCTGTCCCCGCCCGATGAGGTACCGTTCGAGCAGGCCGATCTAAGCCCCATGGCAGTCAGTTTCTATAGCGACAACAAACGGGTCAGCAACGAACGTATCACCCAGGAATTGGGCATCGTGCTACAATACCCTACCTATCGCGCCGGGCTGGAGGCGTTGTTGACGGACTAACGCAGATTTTTTTTGGGGGGAAGCGCTTCATGGCCACGCGTTGGATCATGTTGGGGGTGTTGTTCGTCGTCCGTCTGTCCATGGGCTATCAATTCCAGTCCGTCGCCTCCGTCTCATCGACATTGGTTGCTGATTTCGGCTTTTCTTATGCCCAGGTCGGCACCTTGATCGGGCTGTTTCTGTTGCCGGGTATCTTTATCTCCATCCCCTCTGGCTTGATGACCCGCGCTGTTGCCGACAAGAATCTGTTGATGCTGGGTGCGGTTGCGATGATCACCGGTGGCGTGCTTATGGCTTTGTCTGAAGGCCCGTCGGGGCTTTATACGGGCCGCCTGATTACCGGGGTCGGCGGTTCCATATTCAATGTCATTTTGACCAAGATGGTGACCGAGTGGTTTTTCGAGAAGGAAATCGTCACCGCCCTGGCCATTATACTGACCGCCTGGCCCATGGGCATTGCCATGGGTCTTGTCAGCCAAGGTCTGATCGCCGAGACCCTTGGTTTGGAATGGGTGATGTATGGCACTGCCGGGTTTGCCTTGTTCGGCCTTGTCCTGACCGCCATGTTTTATCGCGACGCACCGGTGCCCGCCGATCAAAGGGTTGCGCCATTCCGCTTCGGCCTGCCAAGACGACAGTTTGTCCATATGGCATTGGTAAGCATCGCCTGGGCGCTCTACAACGCCAGTATCATTCTACTCGTCAGTTTTGCCCCGGATATCCTGATTGGAGACGGCTACAGTGAGGTTGAGGCGCGTTCGGTAACGTCGCTATTCATGTGGGTGAGCCTCGTTTCAGCGCCTTTGGGCGGGCGGGTGATAGAGGTTCTGGGCCATATGACCGCGACCATTATTGTTATGACGGCGTTCAGTGCGGTTGGCATGATGGCAATCGCCTATGGCATGGCAACGGAAGTATCTTTTGTGGTCGTGGGTATAACGCTCGGTGTCGCCGTCGGGGCGTTGATGTCCCTGTCGTCGGAGGCCGTCAGCCCGGAAAATCGCGGGCCGGGTCTGGGCATATTTTATACCTGGTATTATATCGGCATGACAATTTCGCCAATGATAGCGGGCTGGACCAAGGACATGACCGGCATTACCTCGGCTCCGGTGATGCTGGCGGCCGGGATGCTGGTGGTCACCATTATCTGTGTCGGGCTGTTCCGCCTATTGCAAAAAACCTGGCCAATTACGACATAATAATCCAATTATTTTATGTAGAACCACAGTGCTGTCCTTTATGCTGGCACAAATCAGAAAGTCGAAAGGACCCCTGCATGTTCGAACAAGCCCGTTTTATTGAAGCCTGCAAAGCTGCCGTCGGCGATGGTCAGAAAGCCATCCGGGAAGTTGTCTTGGAGGCTGTCGCGGACCCCGCAGCTATCATCGCGGATTTAGGAGAGCCGACCCAGGCCGGCGTCTTTCCGATGTATCAGGCGGCAGACCTGACGATTATTAACTTCGTATGGGCACCCTATATGACGTTGTTGCCGCATAATCATAACATGTCCGCGGTAATTGGAATTTACGGCGGGCGGGAAGACAATGTTTTTTGGCGTCGGTTGAGCGATCCTGACGGCCCGGCGTTGGAGGCGGCGGGTGCCGATTCCCTTGGAGTGGGACAGGCCGCGACCCTGGGCCCCGATATCATTCATTCCGTGGCCAACCCGATCCGGAAATTGACCCCGGCCATTCACGTCTATGGCGGTGATTTTTTCAACCCGCCGACACCGCGCGCCCAATGGAATCACGAAACCTTGCGCGAGGAAGCGTGGGATATGGATAACACCCGCAAGGTCTTTCGCCAGGCTGATGCGCGATACCAGGCCGGTCTTGCCGCCGGCGCAGAGGATTAATCTTGATTAACCGGTTTTTCCGTTGGCTGGAACAGCGGACCGACCCGCTGCCTACAGCGCAGCCAGAAATGCCGCCGCCATCTCTGATCCCCTTTACCCTGCATTATGCCAAACCGTTCTGGCGGCTGTTGCTGGCCTCCGCCCTTTTCTCGACCGTGATTGCCATATTGGAGGTGAGTTTGTTTGCCTTCCTGGGCCGCATGGTGGATTGGCTGGCCTCCGCTGATCGGGCAACATTCTGGGCTGATCACGGCGGGCAGTTGGCCTTGATGAGCGTTGTGGTGTTGGTCGTGCTGCCGATCCTAAAGTTCATATCCGAGGCGATCCATAATCAAGGCCTGTTGGGCAATTTCGCCATGCGCACCCGCTGGCAGGCCCATCGCTATCTGTTGCGCCAAAGCATGGAATTTTATCAAGATGATTTTGCCGGCCGGGTGGCAGCGAAAATGATGCAAACGGCCTTGGCCGTGCGCGATATTGTCATGAAATTGACCGAGGTGATGTTGTATGTGGTGGTCTATTTCACCGCCGCCGTGGTCCTGTTCGCCAGTAGTGATCTACGCCTGACAGCCCCCATGATTATCTGGCTGCTGGGTTATATTGTCGCCATGCGCATTTTCGTACCCCGCCTTCGCGATTGGTCCATGGCCCAGGCCGAGGCACGGTCCGTGGTTACGGGCCGGGTCGTGGACAGCTATACCAATATCGGCACGGTCAAGATGTTCGCCCATGCGGCCTATGAAGACGGCTATGCCCGGGAAGGCATGCAGGGCTTTTTGGAGCCTGTGTATGGCCAGATGCGCCTGTCCACTTTGTTGTCCATCACCTTGAATATCATGAATGCCTGCCTGATTTTTGCCATCGCCGGCATGGCCATATGGCTGTGGTATATCGAGGCGACATCCGCCGGGGCCATCGCCCTGGCCGTCGGACTGGTTTTGCGCCTGCAAGGCATGTCCCAATGGATCATGTGGGAGGTTTCTCACGTCTTTGAGAATATTGGCGTGGTCCTGGACGGCGTGGCCACCATTGCCCGGGAACGCAATATTGAGGACGACCCGAATGCCCAGGTCCTGGTGGTGGCGAAGGGCGGCATCCGGTATGATCGCATCTCCTTCAATTATGGGCAGGAGCGGGAAGACGTGGACCAGGGTGTTATCTCCGCCCTGGATCTGGATATCCGGCCCGGTGAAAAGGTTGGTATCGTTGGACGTTCCGGTGCGGGCAAGTCCACATTGGTCAGCTTGCTGTTGCGTTTCTATGACCTGCAGGACGGTCGTATCCTAATCGATGATCAGGATATCACCGCTGTTACTCAGGACAGCCTGCGGGCCAATATCGCCATGGTGACCCAGGATACATCCCTGCTGCACCGTTCCGTTTTTGACAATATATCGTACAGCCGCCCGGGCGCGACCCAGGCCCAGGTAGAGGCAGCCGCAGCCGCGGCCCATGCGGATGAGTTCATTGGCGGTTTGGAAGACGGCAAGGGCCGGCGCGGCTATGAGGCCCATGTGGGCGAACGGGGTGTGAAGCTGTCAGGCGGCCAGCGCCAACGTATCGCCATCGCCCGGGTGTTCCTCAAGGACGCCCCCATCTTGATTTTGGATGAGGCCACTTCGGCCCTGGATTCGGAGGTGGAAGCCGCCATTCAGGAAAGTTTCCAGGCCCTGATGGCGGATAAAACCGTCATCGCCATCGCCCATCGCCTTTCCACCATCGCTGCCATGGACCGCTTAATTATTATGGATCAAGGCCGCATCGTTGAAGAGGGCGACCACGAAACCCTGCTGGCGCGCGGCGGTCTGTATGCCGAATTATGGTCCCGTCAGTCGGGTGGTTTTTTGGCCAAGGATGCCGCCGACGCCGCTGAATAGGGTGGCGAGGTAAAGCTTTGCAATTGTCAGGCGGCGGTAATCCCGCCATCAATGGGTAAGGCGACGCCGGTGATCATGGAAGCCTCGTCAGACGCCATGAACAGGGCGGCGTTGGCGATGTCCTCCGCCTGGGCCAAACGGCGCAGGGGAATGCCGTCGATCAGATTTCGGTTCACTTCGGCCCTGCGTTCCTCACTCAATCTATCGGGCAGAAACTGCGGCAGCATGGGTGTGTCCGTGGCGACGGGACACAGCACGTTGACGCGAATATTGTCCCGCGCCAGTTCCAGTGCCAGGCTGCGCCCGATGCCGACCACACCATGTTTGGCCGCCGTGTAGGGGGAGCCGAAGGGCCGCGCGGCAATGCCCTGCAGGCTGGAGGTATAGATGATCGCGGCCCCGCCGGGCAGGTCGGCAGCCGCGGCGCGCAACGCAGGCACGGCGGCGCGTGTCATCTTGTAAGGGCCGATCAGATCAATATCGATGATCCGTTGCAGTTCCTCATCCTCAACCCTGTCGATACCGCTGGCGACAAAGGGCACGCCGGCGTTATTGAACAGAATGTCCAGCTTGCCAAAGCGCGACAATGCAAGGGCGACGGCGGCATCATTCTGTTCCGGGTTGGTGTGGTCGCATTGGGCAAAAACGCATTCAGCGCCATATTCATCCGCGATAGCCTGGCCCTGCTCGCCATTGATATCCGCCAGGACGACGCGTGCGCCTTCGGCGATGAAGCGCCGCACGCTGGCCTCTCCCATACCCGATGCACCGCCCGTAATCAGGGCAACCCTGTTTTCCAATCGTGCCATTGTATCGTTTCCTTTTTGTTATGCGTCGTTGTCCTGGAACCGCGCCATGGCATCTTGTTGCAACAGATAGCGTTGGATCTTGTTGGTGGAGGTGCGGGGGAAATCTTCGACGATTTCCACATAACGGGGGACTTTGTAATCTGCGATGGCACCCCGGCAATGGCTGATCACATCTTCCTGGCTCAAACTTGCGCCAGGGGTCGGCATCACGAAGGTGAAACCAACCTCACCCATACGAGCGTCAGGCACACCGCAGACCACCGCCTGATAGATGTCCGGGTGGCCTTCCAGAAAGCGTTCAACCTCCGCCGGATAGGCATTCGAGCCGCCAACGATATACAGCTCCTTGGCCCGGCCCGTAATCAACAGGTAGCCGTCCGGATCGATCTGACCCAGATCACCGGTGCGGAACCAGCCTTCCGGCGTGATCGCCTCCGCCGTGGCCTCCGGGTTCTTATAATAACCCAACATGACCAGATAGCCGCGCACCCAGATCTCGCCATCCTCACCATCGGGAACCTGTATGCCCGTGGCCGGATTGAACACACCAACTTCATAGTCGCCGACGATCTTGCCCTTGTTCTCGCAGGTGACTTCGATAGGTGCGTCGAATTCGCTTAGCGTCGTCATGCCCATGGTTTCCGTCATGCCATAGACCGCTTGCAAGGCTTCGAAATGCAGAGTGGATTTGACCTTGCGGGCGATGGCGGGGGTTACCGGCGCGCCGCCGATCCAGGCCGATTTCAGGCAGTGGGTATCGCGATCTTCAACGCCTGGTTGGGCCAGTAAATCAAAAAAATGCGTGGGGATACCGCCCATGATGGCGATGCGCTCCCGCTCAATCAAATCCAGGGCCTCACCCGCATGCCATTCCGCCATGGTAACCAGGCAACAGCCGTGCTGCATGGTGGGGATGGTCGTGGCGACGGAACCTGCCACATGATAAAGCGGCATATGCCCCAATACTTTGTCGCCCGGCTCCATATGCATGCCACGGGCGATGTTTTGCCCCTCAATCAAAACGCGGTGGCAATGCATGGCACCTTTCGGTTGCCCTGTGGTGCCGGAGGTGTAGATGATGATCACCGGATCCTCGACCTCCACCGTCGCCTCT
>Ga0233439_10003424_pt1 | contig 16462 bp, 24 predicted proteins | sample SI_123_September_6_FD_182713 | JGI IMG/M metagenome (GOLD analysis project Ga0233439, IMG submission 182713) | Seawater microbial communities from Saanich Inlet, British Columbia, Canada - SI_123_September2016_100_MG | ecosystem: Environmental > Aquatic > Marine > Inlet | place: Canada: British... | reverse complement strand
CGTGCGCACGAGGGGGTTAGGGGTATAACTCTTGGTATGGGGAGTTACCACCGGTGCAGGGCCTAACGGATGAGAGAAGCAGCGAGGAAGATGCACATCCGTGCATATGACGAGAGGGCTTCATAGAGAAAAATAAATATCCCGCGAAAAGATCCGGCGAGGCGCCGGTAGAACAGTTAAAAAATTTAAGCTGCCCGCGAAAATCTTATGCGCAAGCGCATTCTGTGACTTCTGCCTAGGCAGTATGATATAATAAAGGAATACGCGGAAATTTATTATTATTTCTTGAATATATACTTATTGTAGGCATTCTTTGAAAGGAAGCAGTTTATGAAAATTACAGTTAAGCAATTGCGTGAATTAATAAGTGAAGAGCGTGCACTGGCAGAGGCAGGGGCTAACCATGACGAAGACATCACAGATGACATTGTAGACATGGCAGAAGAGCTAATCAGATTTGCAGTGTCTGATGGCTTGGGCATGCGAGATTCCAGTACAACAAGAGCAGCATTAGAAACAGCTGCTGAAATGATCCGAACTGAACTGTTACATATTGGACGTGAGCGGAGGGGCTTTTAATGAAAATCAAACTATCAGAATTACGAAAGCTAATTAGAGAAGCTGTACTAACAGAAGAAGCTATTGAAGTTGTTGACAATGATACTGGTGAAATAATTGATACCCTTACAAGAGCTGATTCTGAGAAGTATACTGCGCTTAGAGGCAAGTCTATTTTAGGTGGCCAAATATTTCTTGACGGTGATGAATTTCAAGACCTCTGGGACGAAATAGATCGTGAAGCGAGAGCGCAAAAAGCCGAGAGGCTTGATATTAATAAGCTCCTAGCCAAGCTTGATGATTGGGCACAAACTGCTGCAAGAGAATATACGGCAGATAACCCAGGTGTTGATATATCAGGTGTCGCGCATGACCTCGCTGACGCAGCTAAATTTAGCCTTGAGCCTGACGAATGGAACGAGTTGCTAGCTCACTTTGAATTTGATGATGATGCATTAAGATCTTATATAATGGATAGTATGTAGGCAATATGAAAATTAAATTATCAGATTTACGTAAAGTCATTAAAGAAGAACTAGTTTCAATTAATGAATCAAAGGTCGGCGTTGATGATCCTACTGTTATGAGCTGGATCAAGTTTGTAGGTAGTGCGTCAGGATATCTTGAAGAGTTAGAAAAAATATGGAATCTTATAAGATCAGGTGAATATGCCAAAGATGATTTAGACACTGTTCCTTCAGAGCTACATAGAGGTATAAGGTTTCATACAACATTTAAAAATATGCACCAAAAAGCAAAACAAGGTGTTGTTTATCCTACATGGGATGAAGTCATTGACAAGTTAAGAGAACTTGTTGTAAAACAAAAAGCAGACCGTGCTGCTCGTTCCAAAATACCAACGGGTTATCGTGCAGATCCAAAATATCAAGCTGCAAGTGATTCAGAAAAAGAACGTTGGCATCAATATGGTGGAGATCCTAGAGATCCAGGTAGAGCAAGAGGATTAGGGACATGAAAATGAAAAAACTATTAGAGCTTCACAAAAAATCAATTGAAAAAGTAAAAAAACTACTTAGTGTTTCAGACTATACAATGTTGTGGATTGCATTTGGAAAAGGCATGATACTTGGCGCAGTCTTACATTCTTGTCTGTAGGTAACTTATATTATGAAAATTAAATTATCAGAATTGCGTAATATTATCCGTGAAGAATGTGGTGTTAGCCATGACCTAGCGGGTGATGCAGCCGATTATATGCCAGGTAGAGATCTTGGCTACGGTGAGGGTGAAGGTAAAATGACACGCTCACAGCTTGATAAATTAGCACGATATGCACAACACCTTCATGATACTCTTCGTGATTCAGATGATCTACCAGAGTGGGTTCAGTCAAAAATTGCTGTTGCGGCCCATGACATTGGTAGAGTCAAACATTATCTTGAATATAAGCTAAAAAGAATGAAAGAATCAAAGGCTTTTGGTGGAGATGAACCAGACTATATGAACATCTCACAAGAAACAGCAAAAAAGAAGCTTGACACAATAAAGAAAAGATATGGAAAAGACTGGAGTGATATGCTCAAAGCATTTCAGTGGGCAAAAGATCCTGAAGCAGCTTTAGCAACACTTCATAAAAAAGCATATGATAAATGGCCTAGAGAAGAATAAATTCTCTTAAACATAATATGTATACAGCTAAGTCTGTGTATGCTGAGTAGAAGACAAATATTTGGCTGGTTCTTTGACATTATCTTTAGAATCGGTATAGAAGCACCGGTAAACCGAGATAGCTATCATACTATATCGCTATCTAAAAAAGATAAAATAAGATCAATGAGTATAAAAGACTGGTTTAATTCTATACCTGAAGCTACACCTGGATATCCAACATATAAAGAAATACAGCTTAGGCATGACATGGTTATTCAGGCTGTACATGATGGATATATAACATACAGCTGGGTACCGGTTAAGGTAAGTGATAACCTTACAATTTTTGTAACCAATGACGCACTCCGGATAGGAAAAGGAGACAGCTCTATAAGATTTGCGATGAACGCCGAAACGCAGCAAAAAGTTGCAGATATATTAGACTCATATCTACCAACCACAAAAATTGTTGATATTATCTGGAAAAATAGTAAAAAATTATTGCCAAACCCTCAAAAGATAAGTGCTAGCAAGCATGCCATACGTAAGCACCATAAAGCAATCCAGAAAGCAAAAAAAGATGAAGAAGGTCTTATAAGTGGATGGAAAGACTGGTGTATAGGAAAAGCTGTATTTAAAAATAAGCATAAAGCAATAAATTATGGATGGCATGTTGATACAGAAAAAAATAACTGGATGGGAATTAGGCTATCACCCGGTGTAACTGAGGGTAAGGTAATCCAGCCGGCTGCTAGCGTACATGATATATACCACACTGATTATTCTCAACTATGTCGGCTTGTAAATAAAAAAGCTCTATTTAATGGAGCAGAGGTTGATCTTGCTGATATTGTAAGTGAGCCCGACTTAGCATATTTAATTAGTTCTGATGGTGTGCTTGATGACATGAGGCATCCAGGGGTGCACTTAGCTTTAAAAGATGTAGTTGCACATCCACGGATAACAAAAAAGGGAGAGACGGGCCCTGACGTTGTAAGGTGGCAGAGATTTTTAACCAGGATAGGCTTAGGAGATTATCTTAAACCATGGGGCGCTGATGGTCAGCATGGGGCTGCAACTGTGCGCGCAACAGAAGCTTGGTTAAAAAGAAAATAATCTAATAATATTAAATACTTATATGTATGCTAGCTAATAATGACCTACATACATATCGTGCGTATGTAACAAAAGTTTATGATGGTGATACAGTAACACTTGATATCTATTGTGGTTTTGGAATTGTACTAAAAAAACAGGTCATTCGCCTAATAAGGATTAATACTCCTGAAGTGCGAGGTAGTACAAAAGAAGCCGGCATTAAATCACGCGACGCGCTACGAGAAAGAATTCTTAATAAGTGGGTTGTGTTAAAGACTTATAAAGATAAAAAGGGAAAATTTGGTCGTTGGCTAGGCGAAGTCTGGATTGATGATGAGTGTATTAATGACTGGTTATTAAATGAAGGATATGCAAAGCCATATTAAAAAACTTGATCTGCATGGCATTAAGCATGCTGAAGCTGCTCAGGTATGCCACGACTTTATTAACTTTAGCTGGGGCAACTATACAGTACTACACATAATTACTGGTCACTCTCAGGCAATGAAAGCAATAGTCGAGAAAGTTTTAAAAAACTATGATGTTGATTATACAATCGGTGATCTTAGAAATAGTGGCTATATAAAAATATTATTATAGCTACTTAATAACGCCGTGATCAGCAGGGCAGCCAAATGCTAGCTGTAAAGTGAAGTTATCATCAAACGTTACTATTTCACAAGGTTTAGGGCATAAAATTAATGTAGTTGGATTTAAATTATTATCATAATACCAACCATGTTTTGTTGAACATTCAGTTTTATTTAAAACTCTAGGTATACTCCAGTCAGGAAATCCATTACTTGAAATATACTGTACGAACCATTGCCCTGGATCAAATATTTGTGATTTATCAAAAACATATTCACACTGAAAACCATTTCGTATAGTATTAAGTGTTTCATATAAAGCAGTTGGATCATATGTTATATTGATAACCGTATCTGTACCACCACTTTTTGCAATTTCACCAAGAGTTGTTATGTTAGCACCTGTTAACCCAATTGTAGCAGTTTTTACGCCTGATTGAAGTGCGTATTCAGCAAGGTATGCAAGCTCCTCTTTTGTATCATATGAATAACCACACGTATTAGGCGAACCGTCACTAACGATTATTAATAATGTTTGTTCACCCTTTAGTTGAGTGGCATATGGAATTAACCAATTATACGTTCCTGACATTCCACCGTACAGAGGTGTACCGCCTCCATCAGGAACTACATTTTTTAAAGAAGTTGTTAAATCACTTGAGTTATTAGGTAATATTCCAAAAGGAATATGAGGTAATTCATAAAGTTTTTCGTCGCAGTGCGCATCAAAAGGTATTGCAGGAAAGTATGAAAGAGCAACATTAATGCCTGAAGATTTTGGGTCGTTAATAAATTTTTCAAGCTCATTAATTGAATTATCCCACATAAAACCAGACATGCTAGCAGAGCGATCTAGTAAAAATACCAGGTTAACCGCATTTGTTTTTTGTTTTACTTCATCAGAATAACATGTTCCTGCGCCACCAAAATTACCATCAATACTAGGATTTTTATTTGTGTCACCAATGGAAAATCCACCACCGGTACCCATCGTCAATGTAGTGTTTTCATTATTTTCTGTGTTAGCATCATTATCATCAAACGTTGATTCTTGAGATGCAGCGCAATGAACAACAAAAACACATAATAATAATGCAATTATAATTTTTTGCATTTACTATTTTATTTATAATGTTTTTACAAGTAAATTAATTATCTTTTAAATTTTTGTTTAAGAGTTACAATGTCAACATCTGAAACTTGCTTTGTTGTGTGTGACACAATTTTTGCAACAGCAGTAGGCTGTTGTTCTACAGGTTGTTGTTGTGGTGATGATTCAGAAATAACTTGTTTTTTGTTAATAGTAATTGATTCGGCGGTTACTGATAATGACTTTTTAAATTCAACGTTTGTTTGAAGTGGAACAAAATATCTATCTCCAATTATAACTTCAAGCTTGCTTTGATATATTCCCTCTTTTAACGAGTCTAGTAATACAGGAACGTCAACATTAACATTTCCGCCAGAAGCTTTTCCTGCAAACGTATAAGACATTTTTGTATCTTCTATTGTATATCTTACAATAGGTTTAGCGTCTGGAGCGTCCGTACCTTGAATGTTTATTTCAAAGACGAGTTCATTATTTTCATCAAGCTTTAATTCAATTAAGTTATTCATAATTATTTCTTAAACTTCTTTGGCTGTTTATATGTTAAACATTTAACATTTATAATTATTTCGCTATTTGCATTTTTTTTTGTGTTTATAGAAATATCTTTAATTATAACATTAAAATTTGTTAAACTATTGAATTTTTTACATATCGAATCTTTAATTGGCTGTTTTAAAATCTTATCATTAACGTTTTTTAATTCAGCTGTTACACAATACTCTTCAAATAGTTCATTTTCTTGTTTTGCGACAGTTATTTTTGGGCGGCGACCACGAAGTGCAGGTAATTCTAATAAAGCATCTTCAACTGCAACTGCTAGAACTCCACCATAACCTTGTGTTACAAGCGTATTTGCAGCAAGACCAAACGTAGTTATGCTCATACACGATATCGTTCAAATGGTGATGACATTGTAGGAACTCCACCATCATCAAAAAGGTTAAATCTAGCAACTTCTGTTGTGTTGTCGTCTTTATAAAAAATCATTTGATTACTAACAATTTTCCATCTACCTCCTTGTATATCATTTATAAAGTTAACCATACCTCCTAAAGAGCCTGATACAACATGATTACTTGCAGGTTCATCCCATATATCATCCACAAAATTTTCATTACCTGCAAACTGATATCTATCTGATGCCGCTAAACTGCCTCCACCGTCTGTCCTCATAACATAATCAACAGAACCTGAATACTGAGCAAAACTATATTTATAAAAGCCGTCGCCAATCTCTGACATTGATCCACCATCAATAACAAGTGAATTATCAGATACTTTTCTAATTTTTATAGTTGGAGTCAACCCAGTTGCTGGATTTCCTGCGCTAGTGAAAAATGTAACTATATTCATATTAATACCTATGAAAACTTACGAAGATATATAAAATCACCAAGTAATAGTTCGTAAGATAATTTTAAACTTGAAGAATCCCTATATATGTCGTGCAATATTGCGCTCCCAGATCTTTGCATTACACCATTGACAAAAACGTCATAACCATTTGCATCCCATGAAGATGTATCAAGCACAACAGTATCAACTCCTGTGTTTGCAGGTAAAGTACCTGTTAATTCGTACGATTGCATACTACTAGACACTGCAGTCGTAGCAACTGTAAGCGTGCCATTAGCACCGGTATCATTAAATATTATATTATTTCCTGCAGTCAATACTCGTTCATTAGTTAATGTTGCATCTGCTGCAAGTGTTAAATATAACGCATCGGCAGGAGCAGTATTATCTGAGCCAGAATTAAACGTTTTTACATTAAGTTTATCACCAAGATCCAAGTCAAATGCAAATCGCAATCTATTTGTTTCAACAACAGAATAATCTGCATCATCATTTGTAATGTCTGTTTGCGTACCTGATACAAGTAAAACACCGTTTAAGTAAACATCTATCAAGTCAGGATCATACGTTGAGACTGAGAAATCTGTTTCATTTAAGAATAAATCGTTATCTTGTGCATGTGATCCTGTTAGTACATATATTTCTTTGTTTCTTGACGTTGCGCCACCAGCTCCTCCACCTGATGCTGTCGACGTAATTGTAATTTGTCCATTTGATTCTGAGGTTATTGATATATTACTACCTGCAGCAATATAACTTCTTCCGTCTATTAATTGTGTTATTGAACCAGAAATGCCGCCTATAGTAGATAGCACGTTCGTTGTCTTGTTAAATGTAAGGCCTGAATCACCACCAAACGAACCACCGTCATTAAATTGTACTTGTGTATCAGATCCACCAGGAGTACCACCGCCACCACCGCCAGTAGAGCTTATAGTAATTTGCCCATTTGATTCTGAGACTATTGTTACATTTGAACCTGCAACAAGATAACTTGACCCATCTATTAATTGCGTTAATGAACCACTTAATCCTAAGTTAAAATTAGATGCGCCTGTAAATGTTGAACCAGAAAGTGTTGCAACAATAGAATTGTCAATACTTAAAGTATAATTGCTGTTTGCTCCTGCATCGACGCCAGTAAGACCTGTGCTTGGCGTAAAGACGCGTTCGTTATTTAAAGATCCTGTACTTGTTAGCGTTAAAAATGTTGCATCTGCGTCGCCAGGTCCACTTCCTCCACCGCCAGAGCCAGACGCAATAACCTCGCTAGCCATTTTGCCAATATATGCAAAACACCTTGCAAATGCAGGTATTTTTGATGCATCATAATCCTGAATAAAAAGAATGCCATTATAATAATCAACGTTCCAGTCGGTATTATCAAGTAAAGATATTTCTGTACCTACTCCTCCACCACCATCGTCCTGATATAATTTTACAATGTAAGGATTAGGTGCAGCCTGAGAATAAAAAGGTGGTATAATCTGTAATGAGCCGAGCGTCTGATGAATTATTTGATTATCACTAAAAACGCCGTTGCCTTTTCTTGCATTACTAGATGATAATTCATATTCACCTGGTAATGTAAATTTATACGTATGTGGTCCAGAAGATTGAAGACTTTCACCCGAATCATCCCCTCCTCCTCCGCCGGCTTGATCTGCATCATACGTTGTTCCCGTAAGAACATTTAATTTAAACTCTATATATTCTACCGTAGGTGCATCACCAAGGGACGCACTTTGTAGTGTATATAGAGTTCTCGTTGGCTCAGTAGGAACAGTTTCACCAAACAATAACGAAGTTGAAGATTGTATGTTTGAACCAATTTCTTCTTCACCATCAACTTTTAAGTTTGACGTATGTGCCTTGCCTAAAAGTTTCTTTTGAGCAAAAAATGTAGCCGATGTATTAGATTTACCTGCCATAAGTTAACCCCACGTCACCGCCACTTGGCTAATATATCCTGTCCAGTTTTCATGTGCAGATATCTTTATAACTATATACTCCGCTCCGGATACAGTACCGTCAGCAGTTTTTCCGTTAAACGTACAAGTATTACTTGCGCCTACACCATCAATTGTTTCATCAAGATCACCACTTAAACAGCCATCACCATCAGAATAATTTCCTGAACCTGCGGATGGTTTACCTAAGTCCATAAATCCTGTTTTACCTGGTATTTTTACTTCAACGAACACATTTTTATTAGCGCCAAGCGTGTCCTGATTTATACCAGTAACACCTACAAGTTCTGCATCACCATAAATTAAAATTCCTACACTTGGTCTATCATTTGTTGTATTGTTAAGATATCCTTTATAATGATCACGCTGCGAAACACTTAAACTACTATAATTAACATTTCCAGCAGGCCCTTCTATTGAGCCTCCTTCATCATGGTTTCTAAAGTCACCTCTATTACCACCATCAAAAGGACTTATAAGATACCCATCGTATATAAGCAATCCAGTAGAATGCCCAGGATACGTTCCGGTATCATTCATTGTTATTGTTGGATCCCAATTATTTGATGCATCTGTAACATCTGCCTGTAAATCATAACTCGCGCTTTGGATTCTATGATTTTCACCTGTAAAATATTCATGTGTATTTTCATTTGAAGTATCACTACCAGAAAAAACATGTAACGTATCTGCAGTTAATATTGACGTTGATAGATTTGATTTTAAAGGATGTTGAAAAACCATTGCGGCTTGACAATCATAAGCAGTCGTATAAGATCCGCTTAATGATTTTGATCTTGAAAATTGTACCGAACCAGTAATATGCAAACCCTCAGATTCAGAATTTACATTTGAGTTTAACAATTGCAAACCGTCCGTTGATGATACGGTTGTTTTTGTTGATGTTAATCCTGAGCCTGATTGGATTATTTGTGTTGCAGTAGCATTATTTAAGCTTGTAAACGATATTGCTGACGAACTATCTGAATAAACATTTTTATATATATTTGATATTTGTGCTTCATAGCTTCCACTTGGCTGGACAAAATATTTAACACCACTTTGATAAAAAATCGTATCATCTTCAAACGACGTAAAGTTTAAGCCTGCTGCAGATAAAGCATTTGCATCATTATCATTAACCCATTCAACATAATTTGTTTCTCTGTCTGTTCCTAGTACTGAATGAATTACGCGAGCATAATTCCACCCATTTCGTTGATCAGACGTTGTTACACGATATTTTCCTGTTCTGTAAATTTCCAAATAATATGGCAAACCATTACTAAACTCGGCAGGTTTCCATGTACTTAAATCAAAAAATCCCGAACCATTTGTGTTAAATGTTGTGTCAGTACCAGAACCTGGAGCGCCGGCGCCAACTAAATTATACGAACCTGTAATTTCAACTTCATGTACAACTACTCCATTAACCTCTAGTTTAATAGAACCACTATTTGCATCAGAAAATGAATTTGCAACATAACTAGGACTAGATGCAGAAATATCTTCGTTTAAATCACCTTCTACAATAGTATCCAATGCAAAAACTGAGCGACGTAAATTATTCGATGATTCTTGTGTTTCATATAAATCATTTATATCTGCTGCAGAAAATCCTGCGGTGGTGCCGACATTTGTATATCCTACTACAGATTTTGTTGCGCCAAACGAAAGATTACAATCCGTTCCATCGTCATTACAATCAATATCATCAAGATCAGGAACAGCAACAATAGAACCGGTGCCGGCACCAAAATTTACTGTTATTTGTGATAAATATCCTGTCCACGCGGCGTCTGCTTCTATTTTTAATGCGACGTATTCATTATCAAGTATGCCAACTGTACCTAGGGTAACATAGTTTGTTGCATTTAGACTTGAGTCAAAAGTTAACCCGCCATTTGTTGTATGGGCACCGTCAAAATCTTCATATGAATCTAATACAAATTCCTTACCAAGGTCTAACCATCCAGTTTCCCTAGAACCGTTGTTTGAAAATTTTACAAAAACCCTAAAATTATTCGTCGTTAGTGCTGTATCGGCTGATACAATCGTTCCTGTACCGTTAATTCCGATAGTAAGATCATATTGAGTTGAGCCTGTTTCGTTTTTAAACCAACGATAAAATGTACGTAAACCAGATTCACCAGAATAATTTGGATTTTCAAGTGGAGCATTATTCAATAAGCCACCGTCGGAATCGTCGCGAAAATCACCGCTTAACAATGTTCTTGTAGGACCATAAAGCAACGTGTTATAATATTGTAAACCATTGCTATGATCACCATTTGATGAAGTCATATGTACTTCTGAATCCCAAATATTAGAAGCAGCCACAAGTGAGGCTTGCGTATCGTAACTACCGCTCTGAATTCGATAATCTTCTCTTCTGAACGTCTCCGTTTGGTTTGTCGAAGTATTAGACATATCGTACATCAAAATGCCTGTAACAGATGTTTGTCCTGCATTTGATAGGTTTGACTTTAGAGGATGTGAAACATTAACTCCTGCTGTTAATGTGCCGCTTATGAAATAATTTGCAGAAACTACAGAAGAACCTGTTAAATGTAATGTCTTAAGATGATCTTCGCCAGAACCAGTAAGTATATTCGGTTTGCTTTGGTTCGCAATTGAAAACGAAACACTATCACTAGATAACGCCGAATCTGATGTTGAGAATGTTATGTCTTCTAAATCATGTACATATCGATATGCATTAAATGTACGTACCTTGTATTCTGCAGAGCCGCTTTGAAAATATTCAACACCAGATAAATGAATGCTTCCGCTACCTTCAAATGATAATTCGTTTCCTGTTGCTGACATTGAATTTGAGTCATCATCATTTACCCATTCAACATAATTTGTTGTCGATGTTGAACCAGAACGAACATGCAAAACTTTAGCATAGTTCCACCCATTTCTTTGGTCTTGTAGTGCAATAACATATTGGCCTGTTCTATGCTGAAAGCTTTCAAAAGCATTTCCGTTTGATAACGTACCAGATGTTGATGCAGCAAAAAAATTAAACCCACTACCATTTCCATTGACATGAGAACCAGTACCTAGTCCTGAAGTACCACTACCAACCGAATTAAGCGTAAGATCAACCTGTTGTAATGTAGCACCGTTAACGTTTAGCTGTAATATTCCTGTATCACCTTCACCGAAAGAATGTTTTGGATAATTTTGTACACCATTTCCTTGGCTGTTATATACAACATCTGAGTTTAATATACCACTCATATGAGTGGCACCAGCAAAGATACCAGCTCTTATATTTCCACTACCTGTTATAACAGTATATAAGTCATTAACGTTTGCTGACTGGCTATATCCGGCACTAGAACTGACCGTTGTATAAGATGGTACGGCACCAGACTGATCACTACCAGTACCAAATGATAGGTATGCGTTAACGCCGGTGTTTAAAATATTAATGTTATCCAGATCAGGAGCTGGATTTGGAGCCAAAGCCTTTAACACTTCATTAAATCTATCAATTGCAATTCCAAGACGGGTGCATTCAGTAAAGTCGGTAAAAAGACCGTCAGAATATGTTCCGTCTTCTGCGATACCAATTGATGCAGTTAGTGCTGCAAAGCCACTACTATTTTCATTTACTATAAAACCATCAGTAGCACCAATCGTAGAGGTGTTATTAACGGTCGTGAAAGATCCTGAGCATCCACCCTGTACAATTAATGAACCACCACCACCAGATCCGCTAGGTGGTTGTACAGGTTTTGTTAATATCACGCCCATTTTATTGTTCTACTTATTGATTCTATCTAAAATATATTATAATATCTTAAATAAGATTAATCTTTTATTCTTTCAAAAACATTTATACTGTTATTAATAGGTGTACCATTGCTGTCAAATATGTTAAATCTCATAATCTCAGTTGAATTGTCTTCTTTATATATAATCATTTGGTTGTTTTGAATTTTGTATCTACCTGAATTAATAACACTTGTATTAAAAATGTTCTTGCCAATAGAGCCAGTAGAATAAAATTCAAGACTTGAATCATGTATATCCGAAAGATAATTATCATTAACTGTATTATAGTATCTTTCTTTTCCTGTAAGCGATGGACCTCCATCAATATGTGCTATATAATTTTGTGAACCAGTATAATTGTTTAAGGCATATTTATAAAAACCGTCACCAACTTCAGCTAATGCCGTCGCTCCTCCAATTGTTGCTACGGTAATATCGTTACCACTGGTTACATCATATAATTTAATTGTTGGTGTTAAACCAACTACTGGCGTACCATTAACTGTAAAAAATGCGGTAAAAATCATACTGAATATTATAATATATTAAATTGTAGAGATTAATACTTTGCTTAGCGTTTTTATTTTACCGTTTAGAAAAACCTTGACATAATATTCTTTATATTCTGAATAGTATATTGCATATGTTGGCGATGTAGCCATGTATCTGTCAATAAGGATACCTTGGTTGATTAATATTAAATCACCTTTTTTTAAACGTATACCAATATCACTAAAATACATAAGGCCGGTAATAACTATAATTATTACCGGCCTTATGCTTAAAATTTTAAAATGGATATTTTTTTAGAGTACTACATAGTCTATGGGAACATATCCAAACCAATAATTTAATTTAACCTTAATCGTTCCCAAACACCTTTGTTTGTCGTATATTTTACTTTTTTGATACCAACTTGTTTAATATATTTTTGGCAATGTTTACACGGCTTTGCCATGGCAATTTTTGTATTGTCATCGTTTCGAAACCGTAAAACCTCTAATGTATCGCCGACTTTTGCATATCTCAATACATTCATTTCGGCGTGCATACAATATCCAATAGTACCATCTCTATACATTTGAGGATATCTAGGATTTGTTTTTCTGGAATTTACACCAATTTTTACAATATGTTTACCACGTTTTAAGACAGCAACAACTTTAAAAATTTGTTCTTTGTTGTTTATTGCTAATTCACGAGTCTTAGTTGTATAATACACTAGGCATATGCCCGCCTCCTTTCGATATTAGATTATTAATCAGCTGAAGGCAACTGCCAAAGCCAATCGGGGTTTGTGGCGCGCCAATCAGGATTATAGTTTTGTTCAGTTTCATTATTTGATTTATTATCAAAATCTAGTTGTTCTAGAATGTCTTTTAAAGAAGAATTTTTAAAATCTTTTTGACGACGGTTATTTGGTGAATTCATCTTTTTATTTCTCGGATGTCGTTTACGCATTGCAACCGCAGTAGGATTTGTTTTTTTAGCTTTACTCATATTAATATCTATGCTAGCTTTTCTTTTTTGTAAACGTAGAGTGCATCGTAAAGCCATCATTAATATTCATTAGGTCATTCAAACAATTTGTCAACAATAATAGATTCTCTTTATAAGTTACTTCATTTAATGAATAGCATGATTCTATAATATTTCGTGCTGCAGCACTTACAAGTTTACACGTAGCGTCGTGCCTATTAAGAAGTGGGCCTGTTGCAGACTTCGAGTTAATATTATTAAAAATTAATTTACTGTTGATATTTTGCATATTCATCTTGTATTGATCTAAATAAAGAAGTGATTTCTATTAAAGATAAATTCTTATAAAACGTTTTATTATGAGAACTATCAAAACCTAGTATATCAACTGAAAGATCGTAATGATCTAATTTGACAATTAGTTTTGGGTTTGTGTTGCTAACCCAAATAGGTTTTGGACTACCTTTTTTCTTTTTACGCCAATCATTAAGCTCGACAACATTTTTTAAATTCGAATCATCATCATTACCTGGCATATCAAAATATAATACAAAGTAATGATGATGTATCGTATGTGCTTAACTGTTTACATTGCAACACTATTTTGCTTTTGTTCATCAATACCAAAAATCATACTATTGATTTCTGAAATCTTATTTTGAAGTTCAGGATTAACAGTACTGTCATCAACAATATTGTCATCATTACTGGTATGCAGAACTTCTAGTTTGGTAGGTTCAGATGATTCTTGTTTTTTTTGTCGCTTTTGGCGAATAATATCAGTCGCTAGACCCCACGTTTCTTGTTTTGTCCCATCACTACTTGACGTTACCGTAATAAATTCTCGATTAACCCATTCATCATCGTCATTTAGTACAGGAACAATATTAACCCGATCATTAAAACTAAATTTAGAATCCTGAGAGGCTTCCTTCAATCGTTCAAGATTCTGAAAACTAGGGGATAGATGTTTATGACCCGATTCTACCTTCCATGGTGCATACAAATTACCTTTGTAACAGACATGATTGATTTTCTTGTTAACATAAACTTGACGATCATTACCCGATTTATTCATTTTTTTCTCTTTTTTTTTATTAACCAGCTTGTTTGCTGATATGTTTGATTATATTATAATTTTCTAACTTTTTCACATTTCTGTGATGTTTTTTTAAGATATTTTGATTTTACAAATTCGTTCAAAACTGTTATAGATCAGTATCTGATACTGTTACTAACTGATCTGATCTGATATACTAGATCTTAACTAATCTAGATCTAGATCTAATAGATTAAACTAGATCTAGATCTTATTAATCAGTTAATCAGATAGTACCATTATTTCGTTCATAACGTTCTTTTGCAGCATCGCACAGTGGCTGATACTCTGATGGGCTTAGTTCTGAAATTTCGTTAACTTTGAAGCTAGCCTTGAGTTCATTAACTTCCCTAACAGTTTTAATTCCATATGTAGGTTCGAATCTGATAATAGCTTTTTTGCCTACATCACAAGAAATTGTATACCATGGAATGAAATTTTCACGTTTTTGGCGTTCGAGCTCTTTTAAGGCATCACGCTTTTTGTCACTAGCTTCAATCATTTCATCAAAAGACATACCGTCGTATTCATGAGTTGATTTCTTTTTGACTGCCTTATTTTTCCTAGGCAACAAATCCAGATCAATTGAATTCCACATTTCTGACTTTGATTTGTCACAGCTAGTGACTTCAATTGTATTTAGATCTTGTTGATGAATGTATACTTTGTCATCCAAAGTAAATTCACTCTCGATTAGGACAGTATCTCCTAATTCATTTGTTTCATGCAGAGCATAGACACCGCCTTTATAGCAGGTATGTAGACAATTTTTTCGAGAATACAATTTACGAGGTTTGTTTTCTGACATGCTTGTTCCTTTGCTTGAATATACTCCAATTATACCATTTTGAGAGTAAACTTTCACATATTTGTAAAAATTTATACATTTTTTACTTTAAAAATATTTTCAATTGCCTTGTCAATATCGTGCACATTATGTACCCAGGTTACAGTACTATCTAAATTTTTTCGCATTAATCGAGCATCTGAATTCATCGTCTCTCGATGGGGAACGTAAAGATAATAATGTATCTGAAGTCCTGTTTTTGGCTTCAGATAGTAACCACCCATTCCAGTCTGGCATTCTTCTACGGTAATATTATTATCATAAGCCCATTCTAGCTGGTCAAAACTCAAATTCTCATAATTCTTATCCCACGTTTCAAACATTAATGTTCTCCTTTATAAATCGCAAGGTAAGTGCTTTTACGTAAGTGCATGCATTCTCAAGATCATAAGCGAAGCTCTTGGCTTCGCCTAGGCCAACTGAGCCAATTCCTGACCAATTGACTTCAATATCCCATTTGTTAGGTACAAACATACTATCTCTTACGGTTACTTCAACTTTCCCAAAAGTAACCCTGCACAAGCGGTTTGAGACCATGGTGTCGTGCGGCCTATACCACTCTGCAGTTTCTTCTGCTATACGCAATGGTTTAGTATAGTTCATATTGTTTCCTTTCGTTGAAGATGAATCAATTATACCGCTAAGAAATTAATGCTTCGACAGCTTTTCGGTAATCTCGGATAAATTTATATAGGTCGTCTGCAAGATCACCTATCGCTTTAAGATCATCAGAAACACCCATAGGAGTCTTCTTCTCCAACATCATTGCTTTTATGATGAAGTTATCTGCGTTGTCAGCGGCAGCCATGGCGCGCCCAAGGATATCAGCTTTAGCTTTGTAGTGATCATTTGCATTACTCATAGTGGTTCCTCCTGTTGAATATACTCCAATTATACCATTTCAGGAATAAACTTTCATAGTTTTTTATTATTTTTTTTAAGAAAATTATGTGA
>Ga0233439_10003417_pt1 | contig 16486 bp, 14 predicted proteins | sample SI_123_September_6_FD_182713 | JGI IMG/M metagenome (GOLD analysis project Ga0233439, IMG submission 182713) | Seawater microbial communities from Saanich Inlet, British Columbia, Canada - SI_123_September2016_100_MG | ecosystem: Environmental > Aquatic > Marine > Inlet | place: Canada: British... | reverse complement strand
ACAAAATCCTTGAGACCCCCGCCTGTGTCGTCACCGCGAAAAGCAAGATCGAGGTTGACGGCAAGCCGTTGGGGCGGGCGGAACCGACCAAGCTGTGGCGCTATCACAAGCCCAAGGGTTTGCTGACCACGAATAGCGACCCCGAAGGGCGGACAACGATTTATGAACGCCTGCCCGATACCCTGCCCCGTGTGCTGTCCGTAGGGCGGCTGGATTTGAATACGGAGGGGTTGCTGCTGTTGACCAACGATGGTGATCTGGCCCGCCATCTGGAACTACCCTCAACCGGCTGGCGGCGGCGCTATCGTGTGCGGGTACATGGCAGCGTGGATGAAAAGGCCCTGGCGCGTTTAGCCGACGGTGTGAAGATCGAAGGTATTTCCTATGGCGCGATAGAGGCCACGCTGGATACCACACAGCGGGGCAATTCCTGGCTGAGCCTGTCGTTGAAAGAGGGCAAGAACCGCGAAATCCGCCGGGTCATGGAGCATCTGAATTTGCAGGTGACCCGCCTGATCCGCCTTTCATATGGTCCTTTTCAGCTAGGCGAGCTGGCCCGTGGCGATGTCGCCGCCGTACCGAAACGTATCCTGAAAGACCAATTAGGCAGTCACGCCGCCCGCTTCGGCCTGACCGAGACCGAAGGCGATGCTAAGGGTCAAAAATCAAAGAGGCCCCAAGCCCGGAAACAATCCCGCCGCTAATCAAACTCCCGTTTGATTGTATCCCAGTCCATGGCCTCGGTAAGGCGCAGCAATGGCATAGGCGCACTGATTTCATCCGCAGCAACCACAGCCTGGGCTAAATCTTTCACGATCAAATCCACCATGTGCGGCCATATATCGGGCTGATGAAAAACGCCCCAATTCTCTGAGACAAAGCTTTTGCCCGTCGAGGTATTGAGGACTTCCATAAATGCCTCCGCATCCATGCCTTGGGATTTCACGAAGTCCTGCATTTCCATGATCAGGGCGCTATGGGTGAAGGCGATGGCGTTGTTTGCCAGCTTCGCCACCTGTGCCATCCCCACATCGCCCAGGTAAATGATATGCCCCATGCATTCCAGCGCCGCGCGGCATTTTTCCACCGCATCTTTCGACCCGCCCGTTAACAGCGCCAGTGTTCCCTGCTCTGCCCCCATGGCACCGCCACTAACAGGACAGTCCAGCAAAACGATGCCAAGATCGGCCGCCTCCTTGCCGAGTTCCCGGATATAACCCGGCGTATGGGTGCTCATCACGATCAATATATCGTCTGCGCTCATGGCGGCCATGGCACCTTCGGCGCCGCGCAGGACCGCATCCGTCTGAGTGTCATCGGTGACAATAGAGATAACGACATCCGCCTGGGCACCCACTTCGCCCGGATTTTCAACTTCGATCAGGCCCTTGGTCGCCAATTCCTCAATCGCCGCCCGCCGCCGGTTGGCGCAACTGATGACGGTATGCCCACCGTCAAGAATGCGCCCCGCCATGGGCTTGCCCATTTCACCCAGGCCGATAAACCCGATTTTCAACCCTGTCATGATGATTTCCCCCTTACGCTTAACTCAATGCCAGTTAGGATGCTGCAACAGCGTACACGGAAAAGAAAGACGACTACCATGCGTATTGTTGGCGGCAAACACCGGGGCCGACGGCTGGAAAGTCCAGCCGGCATGGATATTCGTCCCACATCCGACCGGGCGCGAGAGGCTTTATTCAACATCCTCTCCCACGGTAAATATGCGGGCGAGGACGGTGCTGCACCCCTGGGTCAATCCGTATTGGACGTATTCGCTGGTACCGGTGCCATGGGCTTGGAGGCGCTGTCGCGAGGTGCCGCATCCGTCTGCTTCATCGAACAGAACCGCACAGCGGCGCGCCAAATCATGGTCATGGCCAAGGATATGGGCGAGGCCGACGCAGTCAACGTCATCACCCGTGACGCGACCAAACCGGGCCCGGCCCGGGAAAATTTCGATCTGGTCTTGATGGATGCCCCCTATCGTATGGGCCAATCGGAACCCAGCCTGGCCGCCCTGGCAGGCTTCGGCTGGTTGCGCGCGGGCAGCATCTGTTGCGTTGAATTGGCCAAGGGTGAAGATTTCGCAGCAGGCGAAGATTTCGAAGTGCTGGACGAACGCACCTATGGGGCCGCCCGCATCGTCATCCTGCGTTGGAACGGAAAAACCTAGCGCCGCCCGAACAGGCTTTCGATATCGCCCAGCTGCAATTCCACATAGGTAGGACGGCCATGGCTGCATTGGCCAGACCTGGGCGTGCGTTCCATTTCACGCAGCAACGCGTTCATTTCTTCAACACTTAGCCGTCGCCCGGCCCGCACGCTACCATGGCAGGCCATGGAGGCGCAGACCGCATCGAGGCGTTCCCGCAGCGCCAATGCCTGATCCATCTCGGCCAGCTCGTCCGCCAGATCCCGGATCAGGCCCTGTACGTCGCTCTCACCCAATAAGGCAGGCACCTCCCGCACGACAATTGCCCCGGTGCCAAAGGCTTCTATAACCAGACCCAGTTCCGCCAGCTCGTCCGCGCGGGTGGCAATGCGATAGGCTCCATCGTCATCAAGCTCAACCACTTCGGGCAGCAACAGCATTTGCCGGGCCACATCCTTAGCGGCCAGCTGCGCCTGCATCCGTTCCATCACCAAACGCTCGTGGGCCGCATGTTGATCGACGATAACAATACCGTTGGCGGTTTGCGCCACAATATAGGTTTCATGCAACTGCCCGCGCGCCACGCCCAGGGGATAGTCGTTGGCGGGAATGACATTGTCGTCTGCCGCGACATAGGCCGAAGGTTCGGCTGCAGCCGCGAACGGTGCCTGAAAAGAGGCGGCGGCTTCCATCAGGCCGGAACCATAATTGGGCTGGCTTTGCCGATACGGCAGGTTAAAGTTCTGCTCATGCCCGCTCCTGGCCCGGCCCAGGGCGGCCATGGAGACCGTGGAGGAGCTGCGATGCCCGGCACCCGCCATGGCATGGCGCAGGGCGGAGACGATCAGGCCGCGCACGACGCCCGCATCGCGAAAACGCACCTCCGCCTTCATGGGATGGACATTCACATCCACCAACTCAGGCGGTACATCCAGGAACAAGGCGGCCAAGGCATGACGATCATGGGCCAGCACATCCATATAACCGGCGCGCAGGGCACCGGCCAAAACCCTATCGCGCACGGGACGTCCGTTGACGAACAGATATTGCATGCGGTTGTTGGCCCTGTTCAGGGTCGGCAGGCCGGCATAGCCGGTCAGGCGGATGCCCTCGCGCTCCGCATCAATGGCCAGGGCGTTGTCGGCAAATTCCCGCCCCATAATGGCACCCAGGCGCGCCAGACGGGCATCGAACAGATCGCCGCTGCTGGGCGCCACATCAAGGCTGCGCCGATCCCCATCAGAAAGGCTAAAGCCAACATCCGGGCGCACCATGGCCAGGCGTTTTACCGTATCCACGGCGTGTTGGAATTCCGTCCGCGGGGTCTTCAGGAACTTCAGCCGCGCCGGGGTGGCGAAGAACAAATCCCGCACCTCTACCCGCGTGCCCATGGCCTGGGCCGCCGGTTCCACGACCCCAACCTTGCCGCCGTCCACAACAATACGCCAGGCCCCGTCAATATCCTTGGCGCGCGACGTGATAGACAGGCGCGCCACGGCCCCGATGGAGGGCAGCGCCTCCCCGCGAAAGCCCAGCCATTGGATATGCAACAGATCTTCATCGGGCAATTTCGATGTGGCATGACGCTCTACCGCCAACGCCAGATCGTCTGGACCCATGCCGGTGCCATTGTCGGTGACGGATATCAGCTCCCGCCCGCCATCAAGCAGGACGATATCGATCTGGCTTGCGCCGGCATCGATGGCGTTCTCGACCAATTCTTTCAGGGCGGAGGCAGGACGTTCGACGACTTCACCGGCGGCAATACGATTAACCGTGACTTCCGGTAAACGGCGTAATTTGCTCGCGGGGGCAGACATCAAGCACTCTCGGCCAAGTATTTGCGGGCTAGGATCTTGCTTTCCTCAACCGCCGGCTGACCGAACGGGTCCACGCCCATCAAATCGGCGGCGAACAACGTCTCCAGCATAAAATGCATGAACAACGCACCCAAGCTGGTTTCGTCAAGTCTTTCGGCCCGTAAATGACGCACGGGGCGGTCATTGGCTACCAAGGTCTCGGCCGTTGCCGTCTGCATGGCCCCCACCAGATCGCCAATGGTTCGTCCGGCCAGATAATCCTGACCCAGGGCCGTTGCCACTTCAGGGTCGACCACCGGGCCTCGGCCCGCCTGCTTTACGGTCAGAACGGTAAATTGTTTGTCCCGGGGGCCATCCAGGTACAGCTGCAGCTGACTATGTTGATCCACCGGGCCCAGGGCATCGATGGGCGTGGTTCCCTGGCCGTTCTTGCCCAGGCTTTCCGCCCAAAGCTGTCGGTACCACAAAACAAACGGCTTAAACGCCTCGCCGTAGGCCAACAGCACGGATTGGCCAAGGCCCTGGCGCTGGAGGGCGACCTGCATAGCCGCACCCATAGCAGGGGCGCTATCGGCATTGTTCATGGCAGCATCCAGAACCGTCCTGGCACCGGCACGCACAGCCTCGGCGTCCAATCCCACAATCATAGCCGGCAGCAAACCGACCAGGGACAGCACGGCAAAGCGCCCGCCGACATCAGGGTCATGATCCAGCACCGGGGCATTGATCGTGGCGCATAGCTGTCGCAGGGCGCCGTTGCCCGGTTCGCTGATACCCAGAAAATGCTCTGCCGGGGCATCCGGGCCCAAGGCAGCACGTACGGCGGAAACAGCCGTCAGGGCCTGGGCCAGGGTTTCACCCGTGCCGCCTGATTTGGAAACAACCAGGAACCCCGTATGGGCCAATTGATCGGGCGCGAGGACCTGCGCCATTAAATCCGGATCCAGATTATCGGGTACGCAAAGCTCCGGCCCGCCGTGATTGGGGCCCGTTGCCAGTGCTGCCAGGGCACGGGCACCGAGGGAAGAACCGCCCGTTCCAAACAGGACCACCCGCTTGAACCGTTTTCGCCAATCCGCAGCCACCGCCCGCAGTTCCCCCAGATCATCGCTTTGCCGGGCCAGGGCGAATGCCGACAAGCCTCCGTTTGACAAGTCCCCGGCCAAACGCGCCCGCGCGACCTCACATTGCCGCAACAATGGGTCCAAATCGGCTTGCTGCAGCATCGTCGGTTGCATACAACCTGCTATATCTTGCTCTATTACTTTACGTTCCATGGCACCAAGCTATCAGAGCCCGGTAACGGGAGAAAGTGAGCCGTCGGCGCTATTTTTTATCCGCCTTATCGCCCATCAATCCGTCAGGCTTACCCACCACAACGACCAACAGATTATCCGGCTGTAACAGCCGCTTCGCGACCCTGGCGATGTCTTCCAATGTCACCGCATTAATAAGGCCTGCGCGCCGGTCCATGTAGTCGATACCAAGGTTTTCCCGCTGAATGGCTAACAATAACCGGGCGATTCGTCCCGACGCGGTCAGCCGTAGAGGGAACGATCCATTCAGATAGGTCTTGGCATTCGCCAACTCCTCCGCCGTGAGGCCGTTGTCGCGGGTCCGTGCAATCTCCGCCTTGATAACGGCCAGCGCCTCCGCCACCCGTGTGTTCTGGGTTCCGACCCCGCCCATATAGATGGCGGTATAATCCATGGGGTAAAGATAACTATAGACGGAATAGGCCAGGCCGCGTTTTTCCCGCACTTCCTCTGTCAGGCGGGAGGTGAACCCACCGCCGCCCAGAACATAGTTCAAGACATAGGCGGCATACCAATCAGGATCGCTGCGCGCCAGGCCCATACTGCCAAATATGACCTGGCTTTGCGGGATGGGTTTTTCGACCACTTTCAGAGTGCCGCCGCCCTGCATGGAAACCTGTGCCGGCGTTTCAATATCCGTCGAGGCCGGAAGCGCGCCAAACGTGCGGTCCAGCAGGGGGCCCAGTTCGGCAGCGGTGATATCGCCGACCACACCGATGGTCAGGCGGTCACGGGCCAAGGCCTTGCCAAGGAAACCCCGCATATCGTCCGCCGTGATTGCCTTGACGGTTTCGGTGCTGCCTTTGTTTGGCAGACCATAGGGATGATCGGCAAAGGCGGTCTTGAACCATAGACGCCCGGCGATGGCATTGGGGTTCTCCCGCGCGGCGATTAAACCTGTCAGAATTTGCCGCCGGATACGTTCCACCGCCTCAGCCTCAAAATGCGGTTCATTCAGGGCCAGGCGCAACAATTCGAAAGCGGCATCCCGATTTGTGGTTAAAGTCCGCAGGCTGCCCGAAAAACTATCCCGGCCCGCACTGAAACTCATCCGCACCGCCAGCTCTTCCAGCTTGGTCTGAAAGGCCAGGGAATTGTATGGTCCGGCCCCTTCATCCAGCAGGCCCGAGACCATATTGCCGGTACCCTTGCGCTCGGGTAGGTCCAGACTGCCACCGCCCAGAAAAGAAAAACTGACGCTCAAAAGTGGGATTTTCGGTTCCGAGACCAACCAGGCCGTGATCCCGCCGGGACTACGGACTTCCTGAACCTTCGTTGCTTGAGCAGAGAGGGGCAGCATGAATGCAAACGTCAGGCATAAAATTTTCAGATAAGGGATGCGTATCATTTCCCTGCCTCCCCTTCCGGTAACAACAGGCCCGTAACGGAGCTGCGGATATTCACGACCGAGCGGCCCGCCGCCATGACGTGCGCCATGGTTACCTCTCTTACGCGATCGGTCCAGGTTTCCACTTCTTCAACGGTCAGACCGGAGGTTAAGGCATCGCCAAAAATGCGCGGTGAGGTGAACATATTGTCCCGGGCATAAATTGCCGCCGCCAAAAGGCCGGTGCGGGAGCGTTCCAAATCCTTTTCCGCGAAACCATCTTTCAAGACCTCTGCCACCACCTTGTCCATTGCCTCTTCCAAGTCTGCCAATTTCACGCCCGGTGACGGCGTGGCGTAAAGCATGAAGCCCCCTAAATCCAACCCGGTTGAGTTATAATAAGCACCGGCACCTGCCGCCAGTTTCTGCTTTACCACCAGTTCCCGATAGAGCCGCGATGTCGTCCCGCCACCCAACATATCGGCAAACAGACTTAGAGGAATGGCGTGTTTGCTGTCTCCGGCGGTCCGCGTCGGGGCCAGGTATTTGCGCTGCCAACTGGCCTGCGAAACACGGGCGTCGTTAAAGGCGATCCTGCGGGCGGCGCGATGGGGTGGTTCCTGCGGTCTGACCCTGGGCGGGGTATCCGCCCGCTGCAAGGGTCCAAAATACTTCTCGGCCAGCGTGAAGACGGCTTCCGCCTTTACATCCCCCGCGACCACCAATATGGCATTGTTGGGAGCGTAATAGCGGCGATAAAAGGCCAGGGCGTCACGATGGTTTAACGCCTCAATCTCATGGTTCCAGCCAATCACGGGAATGCCATAGGGATGCCCCAGATACAGGGCTGCATTCATGGCCTCGCGCATTTGAGCCGCCGGGTCATTGTCGGTGCGGGAGCGGCGCTCCTCCAGAACCACATCACGCTCGGTCTTTATATCTTTTTCGGTTAATTCCAGATTGACCATGCGGTCGGCTTCCATCCGCATGACAAGCTCCAACTTGTCTTGCGCCACATTCTGGAAGTAACCGGTGTAATCATAGGAGGTGAAGGCGTTGTCGCGGCCACCGTTGCGGGCCACGATTTTGGAGAACTCGCCCGAAGGTACCGTTGGCGTGCCTTTGAACATCAGATGTTCAAGGAAATGCGCGATGCCCGATTTCCCAGGTGGTTCGTCGGCGGCACCAACCTTATACCAGACCATATGGGCGATAACCGGCGCACGATGATCCTCGATCACCACCACCTGCATCCCGTTCGCCAGGTCGTGGGTTTTTGGATGGAACAGTGCGGCATCCGCTGGCCGTATCAGACCGGCGGTGAAGCCGGCAAAAACAAAACAAATAATGGCAAAAGCAGAAAAATTTCGTGACATAATCCTAGCGCGCCCTTTCCATTGCGTCGCAAGGTACCACGCGACTGATCACAGATATGATCTGCATTGGCCGCAACGCAAGTGTGCAATCAAATTTTTCTCTCAAGCTCTCGTGAACTCAGTTTGATCAATGTTGATGCAATGTACCTGCGAGGTCTTAAAAAACACCTTCCAACCAACCGCGTTTGCGTCGCTTGATAACGGGTGTTGCAACTGCATCCGTTGCCCCGCCCGATGCCGCAGCCTCGCGCAGACGCTTGGCCTCCTTGCCGGCATCCACTGTCGCGCCTTGGGGCGGTTTCTTTTGCCAGAAAATCAGACGATCCGTAAAAGATTTGTCCTTTTCCGCCAGAACCGTTGTTTCGCGGTTAACAATCTGGCGAATGGAAGAATTGGTACCAGTCGCGCCGGCCTTTTGCAAAATTGCCAGCTCCGCCCCCATTGCCTTTTTACCGCTACTTGTACCCGCGGCACCGGCAAGGGTCTTTTCACCCGCCTGGCGCGCCCGAGCGGCCGTAGCGCGGCTACCCAGCAGTGCCGTCCGGGCGCGTTCCTTCGGCTGAATTTCCTGGGGACCTTTGGCACCGGGGCGTGGCGGGCGCAGGGAGAAATCGGGCGGCATGACCAGCGGCGCCTTGGTAATAATCGTGAATTCATCAGGGGCTTTTTTGGTCAACCCTGCCTGTTCCTTCAAGGTATCACAGGCCGAAAGACCCAGCAGCATGACAGACGCCAGCAATACACCCGATCGCAACCGGAACTCTAACCCAAAACGCCGCATCGTATTAACCACCCTTCACATCATCATCTTTCGTCAACCCCGCAGCCCCGTCAGCGGGTTTACGAAAACTATCGTACAATAGCATGGCAACGCCAATAGTAATGGCACTATCGGCCACATTAAAGGCCGGCCAATGATAGCCCATTACATGGAAGTCAAAAAAATCCGCGACCGCGCCACGCCAGATACGGTCAACAATGTTCCCAACCGCCCCGCCGATGACGGCACCCAAGGCCAGACTTGGCCAAATATCTCTCTGACGAGACAGCCAGAAACATAAGCCCAGGCAAACCAGGGTCGTGAACCCCACCAGCAACCAGCGCCCGGTTTCGCCGGACTGCAACATCCCGAAACTGATGCCACGGTTCCAGACCATGACAAGGTTAAAGAACCCCGTGACCTGGACCCAGCCCCCCTGAGCCTCGACCCAGGCGATCAGCCAAAACTTGCTCAACTGATCAATGACCATGATTGCCGCGGCCAGTGCCAGGGCCCGTCCCAAATAGGCCTTCCCCATATGGGTCTTAGCGATCAAGGCTTGATCAGGCCGCTGCATGGGCAGCGACAGCCGTCTCGCAACGGTGGCAGATGGCATTTTCGTCATCAGCAGCGACTTCATCCAGCACCTGCCAGCAGCGGGCGCATTTCCCGCCCTCAGCCATTGCGATCACTACACCGATGTCCGCAATATCCTCTACCGTAAAGGCGCCGCCAGGCACCGCGCCCTCCCGTAGATCAATGGAAGAGGTGATGCAGATTTCGGCGGCATCCAAACCTTCCATGGCGGCCAGATATTCGCCAGGGGCATAAACAGTCGGATGCCCTTGCAGAGACGCCCCGATGCGTTTTTCCCGCCTTTCGACTTCCAAGGCACCGGTGACCACGCGGCGCAGGGTGCGTACCTTGGACCAGCGATCGGCCAGGGCATCATTGCGCCAATCAGCCGGTATCGCTGGAAATTGACGTAGATGCACGCTGTCATCCTCAGGGAACCGCGCCTGCCAGGCTTCCTCCGCCGTAAAGCACAGAATGGGTGCCAGCCAGGCGGTCAAGGTAGAAAAGACCTGATCCAGAACCGTCCGCGCGGCCCGGCGGCGGATCGAAGACGCGTCGTCGCAATACAAGGCATCCTTGCGGATATCGAGATAGAAGGCGGATAGATCATTGGTGCAGAAATTACCCAAGGCCACATACAGGCGATGGAAGTCATAATCCGCGCAACATTGGCGCACCAGCACATCCAATTCCGACAAACGGTGCAGGGCCCATTGGTCCAGTTCCGGCATCTCGTTTACCGCCAGCCGCTCGCTGTCGTCAAAGCCAGCCAGATTGCCCAACAAAAACCGCAACGTATTGCGCAGGCGGCGGTAGGCATCCACCTGTGCCTTGATGATCTCGTTACCGATGCGTTGATCAACGGCATAGTCGGAACTAACCACCCACAGGCGCAGAATATCCGCCCCAAACTGGTCGCAGATCTTTTGCGGCGCGGTCACATTGCCCAGGGATTTGGACATTTTCCGGCCCTTGTCATCCTGGGTGAAACCATGGGTCAGGACCGCTTCATAAGGCGGGCGGCCACGGGTGCCACAGGCTTCCAGTAACGAAGAATGGAACCAGCCGCGATGCTGATCGGAACCTTCCAGATACAGTGATGCCGGCCATTGCAGATCGGGCCGTTGTTCCAGGACATAAGAATGGGTGGAACCGCTATCGAACCAGACATCAAGAATATCTTCGATTTTCTCGTAGTTCGCAGGGTCATAATCGGACCCGAGAAATTCCGCCACATCCGAATTGAACCAGGCATCGGCACCGGCTTCTTTCACGGCTGCGATAATCCGCTCGTTCACGGCCTCATCCCGCAACGGCTCACCCGTACGCTTATCCACGAATAACGTGATGGGAACCCCCCAAGCCCGCTGGCGGGACAGCACCCAATCAGGCCGGTCGGCGATCATGGCATGAATTCGGTTGCGCCCCGAGCGTGGCACCCAACGCACGTTATCAATGCCTTCCAGGGCGGTTTCACGCAGGCCCGTCTTGGTCATGGAGATGAACCATTGCGGCGTATTGCGGAAAATCAACGGCGCTTTTGAGCGCCAGGAATGGGGATAGCTGTGGACCAGCTTGCCATGGGCCAGCAGAGCGTTAATCCCTGTCAGTTCTTCAACCACCTTTGTGTCGGCCTTAAAGACATGCTGACCCGCGAACATGGGCACGTGATCAAAATACAAGCCATCGCCATTGACGGTTTGCGGCACTTCCAAACCATGCGCCATGCCGACTTCAAAATCCTCCGCCCCGTGGCCGGGTGCCGTATGGACAAAGCCGGTGCCGGTGTCATCGGTGACATGGTCGCCGGGGAACAGTGGCACATCGAATTCATAGCCCTGGCCCCGCCAAGGATGGGCACAGACAGTTGCGGCCAGGGCGTCATGCTCCACATCGCCCAGGACTTTATGGGCCGTGATCCCAGCTTCGGAGCAGATCTCTTCTATCAGGCTGTCTGCGACAACCATTCTCTCGCCCACACGCGCCAATGAGCCCTCGCCCACGCCTTCAACCTCGATCAACCGGTAGGCCAGCCGGGGACCATAACATATCGCCCGGTTGCCGGGAATGGTCCAGGCGGTCGTGGTCCAGATCACCACGGATGCATCACTAAGACGCTCATCAGGTGTGGAGATGATTGGAAACCGCACATGAATGGTGGTCGAGGTATGGTCGTGATATTCCACTTCCGCCTCGGCCAAGGCGGTTTTCTCGACCACGGACCACATGACAGGTTTCGAGCCGCGATAGAGGGCACCGTTCATGAGGAACTTCAGGCATTCGGCAACGATCTGCGCCTCCGCCGGATAGGCCATGGTGGTGTACGGATCTTTCCAATTGCCGATCACACCGAGGCGTTTGAATTCCTCGGTCTGCACACCGATCCATTTTTCGGCCGAGGCCCGGCATTCCTTGCGGAATTCATCGATGGGAATATCGTCCTTGTTCTTCCCGGCCTTGCGGTAGCGTTCCTCAATCTGCCATTCAATGGGCAGGCCGTGGCAATCCCAGCCAGGTACATAATTGGCATCCTTGCCCTGCATTTGCTGGGAACGATTGATGATGTCCTTGAGGATCTTGTTCAGGGCATGGCCGATATGAATATTGCCGTTGGCATAGGGCGGGCCGTCATGGAGAATGAATTTCTCCCGTCCCTTGGCATCCTCGCGCTGGCGTTCAAACAGATCGATATTGTCCCAATGCTGCAAAAGCTTGGGTTCCAGCTTCGGCAGGCCGCCGCGCATGGGAAAGTCCGTCTGCGGCAGAAACAAGGTGGCTTTGTAGTCGGTTTTTTCAGTGGTGTCGGTGTTGTCGGTGGTCATATCATTCGCCCTGGGGTCCGGGGCGTCGAACCCCAAATATCAAATACAGAATTTCAAAAAGCTACTTGTTGTAAATCGCAGCGTTATCGCGCGCCAACAAGACAATGAACAGCGCTCCCGGCCCTAAATAGGGTCCGGGCCAATAATTCGCGTTATTCGGCCTGTGCCAAGGCATTGTGGAGCGTTTTTAAACATGGCGGCTATGTAGCAGGGGGCAGGCTAAGTGTCCATAGAGGTACGAATTATGCCCCGAGCTCCCTGCCGCGTTTTTCCGCCGCTTGCACGGCTGCCGTCATCAGGGGTTGCAACCCGCCTGACCCCATTAAAACCTCCAACGCGGCCTGGGTTGTCCCACCGGGCGACGTGACATTGACCCGCAATTGAGCCGCGTCGTCGTCTGATTGCCGCGCCAATTCGCCGGAACCGGCCACGGTCTGCAGGGCCAGGCGGGCGGCCAGGTCAGGTTCCAGGCCGACGTCGACCGCAGCCTGTGCCAGGCATTCGATCAGATGAAAGACATAGGCCGGACCGCTGCCGCTGACAGCGGTCACCGCATCCATCAAAGCTTCATCATCCAGCCAGGCGGTATCACCGACGGCGGCCATCAGCCCACCGCACAAATCCCGTTGCGCCTGGCTGGCATGGCTGTTGGCGCATAGCACCGACATACCCTGGCGTACTGCGGCAGGGGTGTTGGGCATAACCCGTACGACAGCCGCAGCAGAACCCAGATTATCTTCAAAAAAGCGGATCGGCGTACCGGCCGCGATTGAAAGGAAAACCGCGCCGGCAGCGGCAAAGCGGCTATAGGCGGGGACGACATCTCCCATCACCTGCGGCTTCACGGCAAATATCACAACGGCGGGGCTGAAATCAGCGGCTATGTCACCGCCATCGGACAGCACAGTGACGCCGGCGGGCACAGCACTGCGATCGCTGTCCAAAGCCGGTTCAACAACAACCACCTGATCGGCTGAAATCCCCTGATCGAGCCAGCCGCCCAGCAGGGCGCCGCCCATCTTGCCGCAACCGACCAGCAACAGGGCGCCCGTCAAATCTGACATTTTTTTCTAAGCCTCTCCCACGGTTTCCAACATGGCGGCGGCGATGGCTTCCGCCGGTGCCTTACCCCCCCATATTACAAACTGGAAGGCAGGATAAAAGCGTTCACATTCGGTAATGGCGATTTCAATCATTTCTTCCATCTGGCTGGCATGCAAACCACCGCCGCCACGGGTGAGAACCGCGTGGCGGAACATTGGCACCCCATCTTCGATCCACAAATCAAAATGGCCCAGCCACATGCGTTCATTGACCATGGCCAGAAGGCTGTGCACATCGACCTGACGTTTGCCCGGCACGCGCATGTCGTAGGCGCAGGCCAGTTGCAATCCGCCCTGATAGGAATTGAAAGAAAAGCCTAGATGGTAATCGCACCAGGTTCCCGCCACTGTGACGGAAAGTTCCTCGTCACAATTTCGTTCAAACGGCCATTGATGGGCAGCGACGATATCCTCGACCAGGTCCAGCGGATTATCCACTGTCGCGACGAAATCTTCCGCACTTATGCTCATAACTGAAAAGTCCCACATATTGTGGTGCCAAAATGGCAAAACACCATGTGCGGTAATGTTACAGATGGCCCCTAGGGGTGCAAGGAGAGACTATTGAGGCCTGCGGCGGGTTTGGAAAAAATCCGATTAATGACTATTTTTTTGCTGTTTTGGGCGCTTTTTTGGCTTTCGCGGCGGGCTTTGTCTTGGCTTTTGCCACAGGCTTCGCCTTCGCGGCAGGGGCTGCCTTAACCTTAGGCTTAGCATTACCGGCCTGAATCACCTTCTCCAACGCCGCCATGCGCTTCGCCAACGCCTCGTTCTCCAGGCGCGCGGCGGCGGCCATTGCCTTGACCACATCAAACTCTTCCCGGGTGACCAGATCCATCCGGTCCAGCAGCCGCTCCAACCGTTGGCGCAACAAAGTCTCCGCCTCTCGCCCGGCCCCCTGCACCAGCCCGGCAGCGGATGTGGCAAGGCGGGAGACATCGTCCAAAATACGGCGGTTCCCGGAACTGTGTTTTGACATCGGTGAGCCTCTTTTCAATTGCTGCGGCAATATGGCCGTCGCGGGCGATTGTGGCAAGCCAACTTGCAGCGGCGAAACAGCACAGCTATATGATAACGATGATAGAAACCGCCCCCTTAGTCGCGCCATTAGCCGCCCCATTAGCGGCACTGGCCTTTCCCCAAATCGACCCGGTACTGTTGCAGTTAGGGCCCTTTGCCATTCGCTGGTATGCCCTGGCCTATATCGCCGGCCTGTTGCTGGGTTGGCGCTATATGCTGCGCCTTAACGCCAATCGCGCCCACATGACCAAGGCCGAGGTTATCGACGACCTGCTGGTCTGGGCCATTGTGGGTATCATCCTTGGTGGACGCTTTGGCTATGTGCTGTTCTACAACCTGCCCTACTATATGGATAATCCCATGCAGGCCCTGGCGGTTTGGGAAGGCGGAATGTCTTTTCATGGTGGCCTGTTGGGGGTCACCGTGGCGATGTTCTGGTTCGCCCGGCGGCACAACCTTGAACTGCTGCGCCTGAGCGATCTGGTATCCTGCGCCGTGCCCTTGGGTTTGTTTTTTGGCCGGATCGCAAACTTTATCAATGGGGAGCTCTATGGCCGGGCCACTGACCTGCCCTGGGCCGTGTTGTTTCCCCACGCAGGCCCCCTGCCCCGTCATCCCAGCCAGCTTTACGAAGCGCTATTGGAAGGCGCGGTGCTGTTTGCGGTTCTGGCCTGGCTGGCCTGGCGTCGGAACGCCACACAGCGGCCAGGCCTGCTAACAGGCGTCTATCTGTCCGGCTATGCCCTGGCCCGCGCCCTGGTCGAACTGGTGCGCCAGCCTGATGCCCAAATCGGGTTGCTGCCATTTGGCACGACCATGGGGCAATGGCTGTCCTTGCCCATGTTGCTGGGCGGCCTGTACTTGATCTGGCGCGCCAGAACGTCGCCCGCCCGTGAGTAGGCACCATGAATAGTCTGGCGACCCATCTGCAGGATTGTATCAGGCTGGAAGGGCCCATGCCCATCAGCCGCTATATGGCTGAGGCACTGGGCCACCCTGAATGGGGCTACTACATCAGTCGCGACCCACTGGGCCGCGCCGGCGATTTCATCACCGCACCGGAAGTCAGCCAGATGTTTGGCGAGTTGATCGGTCTGTGGTGCGCCGACCGCTGGCAGGCCATGGGCGCACCGGACCCATTCATCTTGGCGGAGCTGGGTCCGGGCCGGGGCACGCTCATGGCCGATGCATTGCGCGCCGGGGCTTCTGTGCCGGGTTTTGTCCAAGCCGCCCAGGTTCATTTGGTGGAAACCAGCCCCGTGTTGCGGGCCAGCCAGCGCGCCGCACTACCCCAAGACGTCACCTCGTGCGAGATCACCTGGCACGACAATATCGCCGATCTGCCGGCCCTGCCCGGCCTGACCATTGCCAATGAATTCTTCGACGCTTTACCGATCCGCCAGTTTCAGCGCGCCGAAGACGGCTGGCACGAACGTATGGTTGGCCTGCAGGACGATGCCCTGTGCCTTGTCCTGGATCCCGCCGTCGTCCCCGCCGTGCCCACCGAGCTTATGGCGCAAGACGCCGAACTTGGTGACATCGTTGAAGTTTCATCCGCCCGTACGGGTGCCATGACGGAATTGGCACAGCATATAGTCCAGAATAGCGGCGGTGCCCTGGTCATTGACTACGGCCATGGACGCAGCGCAGTTGGTGATACTTTACAAGCCATGCGGGGGCATAAGTTTGTTGCTGTTCTGGACGATCCGGGCCAGGCCGATTTGACCAGCCATGTTGACTTTCAGGCCCTGGCAGAAGCCGCAGGGAGCGCCGGCGCACGCGCCTATGGCCCCGTCGGCCAAGGTGCCTTTCTAACGCAACTTGGCATTAACCAGCGGGCCCAGATGCTGCAACAAACCGCCACGGTTGAGCAGGCCGCAGCCATCGCATCGGCCTTGCTTCGTCTGACGGACCAGGATCAAATGGGGCAATTGTTTAAGGTCATGGCCGTCACGACAGAGACAACGAACGAGGGTCAAACCCCGCCCGGATTTTTGGAGTCAGAATGAAACCCGCACCTATCGTACATGACGCCTTATCCAACGACACCATCAGCCACGGCTTTTTCACCCGGCAGGGTGGGGGTTCGGAAGGTATTTATGGTGGCCTGAATTGCGGCTACGGTTCCAACGATGAAGCCGCCGTCGTTATGGCGAACCGCACACAGGTTGCCAACACGTTGCGCGTTGCATCAGACGCCCTTATCACCGT
>Ga0233439_10003416_pt1 | contig 16486 bp, 16 predicted proteins | sample SI_123_September_6_FD_182713 | JGI IMG/M metagenome (GOLD analysis project Ga0233439, IMG submission 182713) | Seawater microbial communities from Saanich Inlet, British Columbia, Canada - SI_123_September2016_100_MG | ecosystem: Environmental > Aquatic > Marine > Inlet | place: Canada: British... | reverse complement strand
CCAACGGCTCGACCGGCTCCGCCACCGCCGCCGGCTGCGCGTCCTGAACCGCCTGCGGCACGCCCGGCTCCGCCGCCACCTGCTGCGCCGAAGGCTGCACCACCGCCACCTCCGCCAGCTCCGCCCAAGGCTGCACCTCCACCGCCTCCTGCGGCACCCAAGGCTGCGCCTCCTCCTCCGCTTCCGCCGCCTGCGGCAGCTCCGAAAGCAGCGCCCGCGCCGACGACTGCACCTCCGCCGCCTCCGGCCGCACGCCCGGCACCACCGGCTCCGCCAGCGCCAGGCGCAGCACCGGCACCATCAACTGCGACACCGCCAGCCGGTGCGCCGTCGACCGCGCCTGCACCGCAGCGTCCGCCGAATGCGCCTCCGGTTGCGCCCGGCGTGCGTGATGTAACGCCGCCACGTGACGATGCGCGTCCACCAGCACCCGGCGGCGCTGCGCCGACGCCGACACCCGTGCCGCCAGCGGCTACAACGACGCCTGCGACGCCTCCCGCGACTCCGGGAGCAACGCCACCCGCTACGCCGGGCGCGACACCGGGTGCGACACCACCCACGGCACCGGGCGCAACACCGCCTGCCGCACCGGGCGCGACGACGCCACCCGCAGCACCTGGCGCAACACCTGCGCCGGGCCAGCCGCCTGCCCCGGGACAACCCGGCTTCGGCGACCGTCGCGGTCAACGTCAGGGCCCACCGCCGGGAATGCCCGCAGGTACGCCCTCCTCCCCCGTGACGGCTCCCGTTGCCGCGCCGCTGCCGCCGGCACCTGCGGTTCAGGCGACGCCGATCCCGGTCCAGCAGCCCGGTACGCGTCCCACCGCACGAATGGATGATTTCCGCGGCCAGCGTCAGGAACGGACGGAAGGCGGACGTACCGTCATCACCGAACCGGGCCGCGTGATCGTTCGCGATCCGAACGGGCAATCCTTCGTCCGTCACAACGATGTCGATCGTTTCCGCTACGGCGCGCGCGACGTTCGCGTGACCCGCGAGGGCAGAGACACGCGCACCGTCGTGGTTCGTCCGGACGGCACCCAGATCATCACCATCAACGACGACCATGGTGGCCTGCTCCGGCGCGTCCGGCGCGACCCCCATGGCCGCGAGGTGATCATCATCGACAACAGGCCTCGCGGACCCGGCTTCGGTGCCGGCTTGGCCGCCGGTGTGGTCGCCGGTGCCATCGGTGGCTACTTCGTAGCGCTGCCGCCGCCGGTGCTGCGCATTCCGCAGAACCGCTACATCGTCGAGGCGGAAGATGCGCCGCCCGAACTGATCTACGACACGCTGATCGCGCCTCCGGTGGAGCGCATCGAGCGGCGTTACTCGCTCGATGAAATCCGCTACAGCCCGTCAGTGCGCCAGCGCATGCCGAGCATCGATCTCGACAGCATCAACTTCGAGACCGGTTCGTGGGAGATCCCGCCGGACCAGGCCGCGAAGCTGCAGGCCATCGCCGACGGACTCAACCGCGCCATCCAGCGCAACCCGAGCGCGGTGTTCCTCATCGAGGGCCACACCGACGCGGTCGGCAACGACGTCGACAACCTGTCGCTGTCGGATCGCCGCGCTGAATCGGCGGCGACGCTGCTGACCCAGCAGTTCAATGTGCCTGCGGAAAATCTCACGTCGCAGGGCTACGGCGAGCAGTACATGAAGGACCAGACGGATGGGCCGAGCCGGATCAACCGCCGCGTCACCATCCGCAACATCACGCCGCTGCTGAACGGTGGTCAGGCGTCACTGCCGCCGCCGCCTCCGGGCACCGCACCTCCGCGCACGCGCTGAGGCAAGACGCAAAACAAGGAAACGGCCGGGAGAAATCCCGGCCGTTTTTGTTTAAGCATTCTACTTCGGATCAATAGGAGGGGTCGGGCGATGCCTTGGGGGACTGGAAGGACGACTTGGCTCGCTGCGTGCTCGGGCGAATAGATCATCAAGCCTTCGTACTAATCGAAGGCCAACCTCCGTGTAATCACCGACGTCGGAAAGACGGTACAATCGAGATTCTGGCAATGACAGGACCGCAACATCGTTAGGGCGCTCACTTTGAGCGGCATAGAGCGAGGGAAATAACGAAAGAGCGCCGTAAGTCATTCGATCGTCTAAATCCGGCTTCGCCGTATTCCAAAGATGTATGGCAACGCCCCGCCCATCTACTTCAATGCCAAAATTCGGTTGATATTGAACTTTGAATTCCTTTGCTGGACTTTCGTACAAAACGGAAGCGAAGCTAAGAACCCTTCCTGAATTTACGGCACGCCAACGGCTTAGTCGCTCAAGCCCTGCCTTAGCCGAGTTGCGCTCTGGTTCACGCGCGATACGTTCGGCTTCTCTTAAAAGATCCGCGAGCGGTTCACCGCCGACAACAAGCCGGTGCGCTAATCGTTTGAGGCTTCGATGAAAGTCATAACCACCATCAGATAGAGACGGGGTAGATCGATTTCGGATCGCCGTGAATTGAGGCCGTGAATTTAGCGAAATCAACTTCAAGAAAGCCGAAAAACCAAAAGTGGGCACATGAACCTCCACTAGTGAAAGTACTTATTGTATCGCCCCCATTCATTCGAATTTGCCCGATTCGCACTCAAGAGTCCCACATCATTCCTGATCGTCGCAATCTCAAGTTTACGATCGTTAAGCAATGCAGAAGCAAAAACGGCCGGGAGAAATCCCGGCCGTCTTGTTTGAGCGACGATCGCTCACGTCATTCAAATTCGCCTGATCTCAGAGGGGGCAATCAGATTCACCTTGCCCCCTACATCGCCTTTCATGCGCAGCAAGAAACCCTGCTGCAAATAGCTCTCGATCTGATCCTCGCGAACCGAAAGCTGATTCTTGGCATGATGCTTCACGTCGCCCAAAGCAGGGTCCGCCACACGGAAAAGCCCGTTGGGATATCGATGAGGGGAGAATATCTCCCCATCCGGCGCGATGTACTCCCAGCCCATGTTCTACCAGCCTATGTGCAATCCCGCTTCCGGGTTGGGCGCCCCCAGTGTCCCACTCGTGCGCTTCAGCTTTTGTCGCTGTCGAGCTTGGGGATGTGAGAGCCCTCCCCGGCCGACAGCAAGCCCGTCTTTGTGTAGAGATCCAGTTTGCGGCGCGTATCGGAAATGTCGAGGTTGCGCATGGTCAACTGACCGATGCGGTCGCCCGGGGTGAACGGAGCATCCTCGACCTTCTCCATGCTCAACCGCTCCGGCGCATAGGTCAGGTTCGGACTCTCGGTGTTCAGAATCGAATAGTCGTTGCCGCGGCGCAGTTCGAGCGTCACCTCGCCGGTGATCGCGCGCGCCACCCAGCGCTGCGCCGTCTCGCGCAGCATCAAAGCCTGCGAATCGAACCACCGCCCCTGATACAGCAATCGGCCAAGCCGCATGCCGCTGATCCGGTATTGCTCGATGGTGTCCTCGTTGTGGATGCCGGTGACGAGGCGTTCATAGGCGATGTGGAGCAGCGCCATGCCTGGCGCCTCGTAGATACCGCGACTCTTCGCCTCGATGATCCGGTTCTCGATCTGGTCGCTCATGCCAAGGCCATGTCGGCCGCCAATGACATTGGCCTCGAGGAACAGCGCGACAGGATCTGCGAAGGTCTGACCGTTCAGCGCAACGGGTTGACCTTCCACAAATCGTATTGAGACCTTCTCCGCCTTGACGATGCAGTCGTCACGCCAGAACGGAACACCCATGATCGGATTGACGATCTTGATGCCGCTGTCGAGGTGTTCGAGATCCTTCGCCTCATGCGTGGCGCCGAGGATATTGCTGTCGGTCGAATACGCCTTTTCGGCGCTCATCTTGTAGGCGAACCCGTGGGCGGTCATGAACGCCGACATTTCCGCGCGGCCGCCCAGTTCGTCGATGAACTGCTGGTCGAGCCAGGGCTTGTAGATCTTCAGGTCCGGATTGGTCAGCAGTCCGTAGCGGTAGAACCGCTCGATATCGTTGCCTTTGTAGGTCGAGCCGTCGCCCCAGATGTTGACGCCGTCTTCCTTCATGGCCGAGACCAGCATCGTGCCGGTCACGGCGCGGCCAAGCGGCGTGGTGTTGAAGTAAGCGATACCGCCGGTCGAAACGTGGAAGGCGCCCGATTGAATGGCGGCAATTCCTTCGTGAACCAGTTGCGTCCGGCAATCCACCAGGCGAGCTTTCTCGGCGCCAAACTCCATGGCCTTGCGCGGAATCTCGTCGTAGTCGGCCTCATCAGGCTGTCCCAGATTGGCGGTGTAGGCAAAAACGCGGGCGCCTTTTTGCTTCATCCAAAGCAGCGCCGCGCTGGTGTCGAGCCCGCCCGAGAAAGCGATGCCGACATTTTCTCCTTTGGGAAGGCTCTTCAGAATCGTACTCATAGAACGTCCATTCGGGCAATTTCGTTTGGCGGCTTGGATGCGCGACTACAAACCTCGCGCGGACGGGAACGCGTTTATTGGCGGCTGACGTGTTGGGTCACGCCGGGCAACGGCCCGACCTCCCGGCCGAGATCAGATCGGCTTTCTATAGAAAGATTGGCGGGCAATGGGAAGCCCGCCGGGCTTCACTCGCATCGTCCGGCGAAGGCCGGGACGACGCTGAGGGTTCAGGATGACGAAAGCTGCTTTCCGAGCTCCTCGCCCGACCTGATACGGGGTGTATCCCCTACGTCCCTCCCCAGCCGCTTCTGCATCCAGCGATAACCCGGCCACGCAAAACGCGTCAGCGCCACGTCGATGCCGTAGTCGGTCAGCCGCGTCGATGGCCAGCGGTAGATGAAGGCGTAGGCCAGCCAGATCACCAGGAACGACGCGATTCCGGAAAACAGTACGTCGGTGAAAAAGTGTCCGCCGAACGCCATCCGCAAGCCGCCGGTCGCAAGACCGAACGCGGTGGCTGCAACATATGCAACAGGACGCCACGCCGGAGGCGTCAGTGCCGCGGGTGCATAGGTCCAGAACGCCGTGGCGCCTTCGCCGGAGAAGAACGAGCAGTTCTTAGGACATGCGCCGCGCGGATCCCACCACGGCTTGAAGTCCAGCTTTCCGTTGAACTCCGCCACGTTGACGGGACGCGGACGTCCCCAATGGCCCTTGAAGACCACATTGGAGATGATGATCGCCGAGAGCAGCATGGTCACGATCAGAAACACCATCGCGCGGCCGGAGATCATCAGCGGCTTCACCGGCCGCACCAGCTTGACGATCAGCGTCACCAGCGCCGGCATGACAAGACCCCACGCAACCCACATCGCGCCGTCGCGCGCAATCATGGCCCACGTCACCGTCTTCAACGGAAAGGTTTTGGTAGTCGCGTCATAGAAGAATGCTGCGACTTTCAGATCGAGTTCGGGATAGAGGCCGAACAGCAACCCGAAAATCACCGAAAGCGCGAGTGCAATGAAAAGTCCGATCCGGTTCATGGGGGGTGTGTAGCCGAGGCGGCAAGGGAATTAAAGTGGCCACACGCCGCATTCCGGAGGCCTGCCCGATCCGTGCTAGGCTGTAACACAACACTTGAAAAAAGAGCTTCAAGGCGGGAGCGTCTCAGGATCATGCCCAAGCCCGTTCTGGATTTCTGGTTCGATTTTGCCTCTGTCTATTCGTTCCTCTCCGCGACACGCATCGCGCCGCTGGCCGATGCCGCCGGTGTCTCGGTGCGGTGGCAGCCATTTCTGCTCGGGCCGATTTTCGCGTCGCAAGGCATGAAGGATTCGCCATTCAACCTGTTTCCGGTGAAGGGCCAGCATATGATCCGCGACGTGCAGCGGACCGCCGACGAGATCGGCGTCGGCTTCCGGTGGCCGGATGCGTTTCCTCAATCGAGCGTGCTGGCAAGCCGCGTCGCGCTGGTGGGATTGAAGGACACCTGGGGTGAGGATTTCAGCCGCGCCGTATTCCATGCCGAATATGCCGAGAACCGGGTGATCTCGGAGTCACACGTGATCGCGGACATTTTGACCAAGCTGAAAGTGCCGGTGGACGCGACCTTCGCGAGCGCGCAGGCCGACGATATCAAGACGGAACTGCGCGACCTGACCGCGGACGCCGCCAAACGCGGATTCTTCGGCGCACCGACTTTCACCACCGCGGACCGCGAATTGTTCTGGGGCAACGACCGCCTCGAACAGGCGCTGCGCTGGGCGAAGAAGTAGTTCCGTTCTCTTGCGTCATTGCGAGGAGCGCAGCGACGAAGCAATCCAGTTCTTGCTTGCAATTCTGGATTGCTTCGCTTCGCTCGCAATGACGGACAAAAGCCGGATTAACGCGGCAGTGGCGGTAACGGTGGCGGCTCCGGCGACGGCGAACGCCATGCACCGGCATTGCGGCCCGCGATCATCCAGTAGATCACGCCGCCGAGAATCCCCGCGCCGACCATCACTTCGAGATGCCGCCGCACGATGCCGTTGAAGGTCATGTTCACGGTATCGAACGGAATGAAGCCGAGATAGCAGCACAGCCCCGCGAAACCGCCCGCGACGGCGTAGGCAAGAATATGCCGGATCGAAAAGGCTTCGGTGACAAGCGCGATGACCAGCGCCGGCAGCAGCGCAAAGCCGCTGATCAGGATGAAGCCGAAGCCGAGAACGAGATTGATCGCGCCCTGATCGACATCAAGCGACACATCATTCATTTCCGGAAAGAAGATCGCGTACAGCACCACCGCCCCCGCCACGAGACACGCGGCGACAAATCCGAAGAAAATCGCGAACAGGCGTCCGATCACGGCCATGGGGGATTATTCCGTTGGTCTGTCATCCTTCGAAGCTTGCCGCAGACGGCTCGCACCTCAGGATGACGCTTCACTCTCTGTTGCGTCACCCTGAGGCGCCGCCACAAAGCGGCGGCCTCGAAGGACGACGGCTGAATACCTTAATCCGTCATCGCCATGGCGCGCAGCGCCTGACGTTCGCGCGCGGACAGTTTCTCGGTTTCCGATTTCAGCTGTCCGCAGGCAGCGAGAATGTCGCGGCCGCGCGGAGTGCGCACCGGCGAGGAATAGCCTGCGTTGAAGACATACTCGGAAAACTTCTCGATCTGGTCCCAGTCCGAGCACTCGTACTTGGTGCCGGGCCACGGATTGAACGGAATGAGATTGATCTTGGCCGGAATGCCCTTGAGCAATTTCACCAGCAGCTTCGCGTCATCAAGCGAATCGTTGACGCCCTTCAGCATCACGTATTCGAAGGTGATGCGCCGCGAGTTGGACGAGCCGGGATAGGCGCGGCAGGCGTCCAGCAATTCCTTGATCGGGTATTTCTTGTTGAGCGGCACCAGTTCGTTGCGCAGTTCATCGCGCACGGCATGCAGCGAGATCGCCAGCATGACGCCGATTTCGTCGCCGGTGCGCGCAATGTTCGGCACCACACCCGACGTCGACAGCGTGATGCGGCGGCGGGAAATGCCGATGCCTTCATTGTCGGACACGATCAGCAGCGCATCGCGCACCGCATCGAAATTGTAGAGCGGCTCGCCCATGCCCATCATCACCACGTTGGTGACAAGGCGGTTGCCGTTCGGCGTTTCGCGGTCGATCCAGTCGCCCAGACGATCGCGCGCCACCATCACCTGTCCGGCGATTTCACCCGCGGTGAGATTGCGCACGAGGCGCTGCGTGCCGGTGTGGCAGAACGAACAGGTCAAAGTGCAGCCGACCTGCGACGACACGCACAGCGTGCCGCGATCGGTTTCCGGAATGTAGACGCATTCGACCTCATGGGCGCGTCCGGCGACATCGCCCGGCAGGCGCAGCAGCCACTTGCGGGTGCCGTCGTTGGAAATCTGTTCGGCGACGACTTCGGGCCGATCGACAGTGAAATGTTTCTCAAGTTCCGCGCGCATGTCTTTCGACACGTTGGTCATGTCGGCGAACGTCTGCGCGCCGCGCACATACATCCAGTGCCAGAGCTGCTGCGCGCGCATCTTGCGCTGCTTCTCCGGCACGCCGATTTCGCCGAGCCTGTCCGACAATTCCGCCCGCGACAGCCCGACCAGCGAGGGCTTGGCCGGCGGCACGTAGGTTTCAAGGGCGGTCTTTTCGAGGACGCCGGACGCTTCGGTCATAGTCATATCGGTATGTGTCTCGGGAAAATTGCGGCGGCACAGGGCCGGGCGTGACGGAACCCTTAAGTCGCGTCACCCGCTATATAGAGCCAATACCGGACAATTGCGACCGTCTTTCGGCCTAGCGCCGGCACTCCTGCGCCAGCTTGTCCAGTGCCTGGGCCAGCCCCTTGAGCGGGAACGTGTCGGTGGTTTCGGTGCCCTTGGCGGAGACGCCCTTCACGGTTGCATCCGCGCCCTTGCGCAGCGCGTCCACCAGCCGGTCTTCCTCGGCGGCATTCTTGATCCAGAGCCCGTCGCCCTGCGAGTACATCGCAAAGCGTGAGCCGCCGACTTCGAGCGAGCCTTCGGAGCCTGGCTTCAGCGTGTAGCCGATCATGATCGACACTTCGTTCGAGACCTTCTCGGCGGGCCGTGTCGAAATGAATGCATAGGACGGGTCGCGCGGGCGGTTGGGCGGATTGGTTTTCGACGAGGCGGGCTTGGCGAGCGCGAAGCAGACCTTCTTGCCGTTCGGCGTCGCGGTGTAGGCGCCCCAGGTGCCGAACTGGCCGACCAGCGACGGCTCGGCGTTGCCTGCGGCTGCAGGCGCCGCCGGTTTCGCAGGCGCGGCGCTTTTCGGTGCTGGTTTGGCGGGCGCCGCAGCTTTCGGCGCTTGCTTGGCGGCAGGCGTGGCCTGAGAAGACTTGGGTTGCGGTGTTTGGGCGAACGCGGGATTTGCAAAGCCGTAAACCGGCAACGCCGCCACCAGAATTACCATCGCTCGCTGCAAGGACATCACCAAAACTGGTTCCTTCAATATTGTGACTGCAAGATGGCTCGCACTTCCGCGGGGACGTGCAATAGACCCCAAACCGCTTGTTGGAACGTTAACCCACCACCGCTGCGCTTTGCCACATCCGTCCGGGAGTATCCGAGCCACAATCGGGACGGCGGCAGACCGCGCAGGTGTCTTTCCGAAAGCGCAGTGTTTCAAACATAGTTACATCCCGCAAGCATCATCGCGCCAGCCCGCGATTCAGATTGTAGCGCCGCGTCAAATCCGGCAAGAAGTCCGCCAGTGTCCCGCTCCTCATGAACTCTTCAGGTGTCTCGATGAAAGCCATTCTCTGTTCGCAGTATTGCGGCCCCGACGATCTGGTGCTGAGCGATATTCCCGATCCGGTCGCGGGACCCGGCGAAGCCGTGATCGCGATCAAGGCCGCCGCGCTGAACTTTTTCGACCTGCTGATGATTCAGGGCAAGTACCAGATCAAGCCGCCGTTTCCGTTTTCTCCCGCCGCGGAAATCGCCGGCGTGGTCGAGAGCGTCGGCGCGGGCGTGACCGATCTCAAGCCAGGCGACCGTGTCGCGGCATCGTGCGGTTATAACGGTGCGCGTCAGAAAATCGCGATCCCCGCATCGCAGGCTGTGAAAATTCCGGACAATCTCGATTTCGACCGCGCCGCCGGCGTTATCGTGATCTACGGCACAGCCCTACATGCTCTGGAAGATCGCGCCGATCCGAAGCCCGGCGAAACCCTCGCAGTGTTCGGCGCGGCCGGTGGCGTCGGCCTTGCGGCCTGCGAACTCGGCAAGGTGCTGGGACTGAAGGTGATCGCCTGCGCTTCAAGCGACGAGAAACTCGAGTTCGCCAAGAAGCACGGCGCAGAACTGACCATCAACTACGCCAAGGAAGATCTGAAGGAAGCGCTCAAGCGGGTCGGCGGCGAGAAGGGCATCGACATCGTGTTCGATCCGGTCGGCGGCACTTACGCCGAGATCGGCGTGCGCTCGCTCGGCTGGAAGGGACGCTTCCTCGTGATCGGTTTCGCCGCCGGTGACATCCCGAAAATCCCGCTCAATCTCGCACTGCTCAAGGGCTGTGACATTCGCGGCGTATTCTGGGGCGCGCACATGAAGCGCGAGCCGAAGCAGGGCCGCGCCGCCCTCGAGAAGCTGATGAAGTGGGCGGCCGAGGGAAAGATTTCATCCCATGTCGACAGCACCTTCCCGCTGGAAAAGACCACCGAGGCGCTCAAGGTGCTTGCCGAGCGCAAGGCCATGGGCAAGGTGATCCTGCATCCGTGAATGTTGTCGTCATCCTGAGGCGCGCGCTCTTGCTTGCGCGCCTCGAAGGATGACCAACAAAAACCCGCCATCCTTCGAGGTTCGCTGAAGACGGCTCACACCTCTGGATGACGGGCGTATCGTCTCAGACGTTCTCTTCGTCCAGCCCGCGCGTCAGCGCCGCATGCGCGGCCGCGCGGTGCTCCGGCGTGATGTGGCTCGCCACCATCCTGATCGCGGTCGCCAGCACTGCCGCGTCGTCGGTGAAGCCAAGCACGGGCAGCATGTCCGGCACAAAATCAAACGGCAGCACGAAATACGCCAGCGCACCGAGCAGCGCCGCCTGCACATGGCGCGGCGTCTCGCGGTCGAATGCGCAATAGTAGGCAGCGAGCAATTCTTCCGCGAACGGCAAGCTGGTCGCGAGGCGTTTGAATTTCAGCCAGAAATTTCGGCGCACACGCTCGGGATCCTTCGCGAGCTTTTCAGCCCGCTCGAAATGCGCCGTGTTGTCGGAGGCCATGGTTCAAGTTCCCTCAGCGGTTGCTCGCTACAATCCGCTCACATCACATAGGAACCGCGCGACCCGCCACAAGACGTCATTGCGAGGAGCGTAGCGACGAAGCAATCCAGTTTCTCGCCGATAGCTCTGGATTGCTTCGCTTCGCTCGCAATGACGAGGCGAGGACTGCGATCTCACCCCGCGATCCTGTCCATCGCTTCCGCCAGCGCGATGTCGCGCGCAGTCACGCCGTCCGCATCGTGGGTTGAAAGCACCACCTCAACGGTCTTGTAGACGTTGCGCCATTCCGGATGATGATCGCTCTTTTCGGCGACCAGCGCCGCGCGGGTCATGAAGCCGAACGCCTCGTTGAAATCCCGAAATGTGAAGGTCCGCGTGATGGCATCGCGGCCGGACACCTCCGACCAGCCCTTGAGCCTCAAAAGCGCCGTACGCCGCGCCTCCGCCGATAGCCGTTCCACCATCCAAGCCTCCTCGATCACCCGAACTTTACAACCCAGCCCATGCCTTCCCAACAGATACCAACCGCAATGGGTCCGGCGGCCACGGAAAAGCCGCTCTCGGGCCGCTAACCATGCCGAACATGGAACCTGCAGATACACCGATGATCTGGTATAATACCGATGAACGCCGGGAGGCGCGGTAACCCATGGGCTTTCGCGACATGTTCACCCGATCGATGGCTACGGAGGCTCCCCCCCGGCCACCGGGTACACCCAAGCCGCACCGAATGAAGGCCATGCTCGTCGTGGTCGCCGCCGTGCTGGCGACCGTGGCCGCTGTCGGCGGTGCAGCCTACTGGATGAATCGTCCGGTCCATCTGCGGATCGCGGTCGGCCCTCCCTACAGCGATGATGTCAAGGTCGTTCAGTCGATCGCACAGATCTTCTCGCGCGACCGGAAGTATGTCCGGCTGCGGCCGATCATTACCGACGGAACCTCGTCAAGCGCCGCGAGCCTCAATGCGGGCACCACCGATCTCGCTGTCATCCGCGGCGATATCGAGTTGCCGAAGGACGCGCAGGCGATCGCCAGCATCCGCAAGAATTACGCGGTGCTGTGGGCGCTGAACGGAAGCAGCAAGAAGGGCGCCATCAAGAAGATCGAACAACTTGCGGGCAAGCGCATCGGGGTGATTGGCCGCACGCAGGCCAACGTCAACCTGTTGAAAGTGATTCTCACACAGTCCGGCGTGAAGCCTGAAAGCGTCCAGGTGGTTCAGTTCACCACCACGGGCTTTGCCGAAGCTCTCAAAAATGAAAAGCTCGATGCGTTCCTCGCGGTCGGCCCGCTCAACAGCAAGATTACGGCGGACGCCATCACGGCGACCACGCGCGGCGGCAAGGAAGCGACGTTCCTCTCGCTGGATACGGCGGACGCGATAGCGCAAAAATATCCCGCGTATGAATCCGGCGAAATTCCCGCGGGATCGTTCGGCGCGAAGCCGGCGCGGCCCGATGACAAGATCGACACCATTACATTCGCGCACCATATCGTGGCGCGGAAATCGCTGTCGGAAGCCACGGCGGGCGCGCTGACCCGGCAGTTGTTCTCGATCCGCCAGACCATCCAGAGCGAATTCCCGCTCACGGCGAAACTGGAAACGCCGGATACCGACAAGGATGCCGCTATCCCAGCGCATCCCGGCGCCGCCGCCTATGTCGACGGCGAAGAGAAATCATTCCTCGACAGATACAGCGATTACATCTGGGGCAGCCTGATGGCGCTGTCCGCGCTCGGCTCGGCCGGCGCCTGGTTCGCCAGCTATTGGCGCAAGGACGAGCGCGTCACCAATTCCAACTTGCGCGAGCGGCTGCTGGAAATGCTGACGGCGGCGCGCAAGACCACCTCCATCGACGAACTCGACGCCATGCAGGCGGAAGCCGACGAGATCATGCGCGAGACACTGCATTGTTTCGAAGACGGAGCGATCGAGGAAGGATCGCTGACGGCGTTCAGCATCGCGCTCGAGCAATTCCACAACGCAGTGGCCGATCGCAAGACCTTCCTGCTCGACATGTCATCGAAGGACCCGCGTCCCGCGCGCAGCCACGTGGCGTAAGATCAAACCGGATCGCGCCACCTGCGCAGCGTCTCGAGCAACGCGTCGCGCAGATACGGTTTGCGCAGCACCGGGTGATGCGCAAACGTTGCGGGCACGCCCGCAGGTCCGGAATATCCCGTGACAAACGCGAACGGAATTTTCTGACGTTCAAGTTGCTCGGCGACTGCGAAGCTTTTTTCCCTGATCAGCCCAACATCGAGCAGCGCAAAATCCGGCGCATGCGCGGCTATCATTTGCAGGGCATCGGCAACATTGCGGGCAATTCGGACGGAGGCCACGCCAAAGCTGGTGATGGTCTCGGCGGCGTCCATGGCGATCAGCGTATCGTCCTCGACCACGAGTACGTCGGTGGGTAGCTCGGCAGGGCTTTGAGCCGCCGGCCCGGTGGGGTCGATGGGTTTCATGTTTTACGTCCCGAAGACTTGAGTGAGCGAAGCCCGGTGGAACCCCGGCCGCGACGCTCAAAAGCCGCCGCACCGGTTCCCGGCTGGAACCGACCATAAAACGGGCGGCCGCGTCTGTTCACTTGTGAACAAAGGAACCCCGGAACCTGCGCTACGTTGACGCTTCGGCGGCGGGGGGACCTATGACACGACAACCAGCGGCGGCGAGCGACGGCCGCCCTTTCAACAATCTGCTCCGCCGGTTGAGCGCTGCGGATTTTGCCTTGCTGGAACCATTTCTGGAAGCCGCAGACGCCAAGGCGGACGAGCTGCTCTACAATCCCGGCGACGACGTCCAGATCGTGCATTTTCCGTGCGGGCCGAGCCTCGTGTCGTTTCTGGTGGCGAATGAAGACGGCCGCGATGTGGAGACCATTCTCGTCGGACGCGAGGGCGCGGTGGGCGGCATCGTCAGCCTGGGCTATCTGCCAGCCTACACGCGCATCACGGTCAAGGTTGCGGGCCCCTTTGTGCGGCTGCGCGTCGCAAAGCTCGATGCCGCCAAGGCCCAATCCCCGACGCTGCGGTATTTTTTCGCGCGCTACGCCGATTGCATGCTGGCGCAGATCTTTCAGTCCACCGCCTGCAATGCGATCCATTCGATCGAGCAGCGCACGGCGAAGTGGATCCTGTCGGCACGGGAGCGGACCGGCGAAGACCTCGTTCCCCTCACCCACGAGCAGCTTTCGACCATGCTGGGCGTCGGCCGAAGCTACACCAGCCGCGTGATCCAGACCTTCAAAGCGGAAGGCATTCTGGAAACCCGCCGCGGGGCCATCCTGATCCGCAACCACGACGCGTTGGCGGCCCGGTCGTGCCTCTGCAACGATGCCGTCAAAGCCCATTTCGACGAGGTGTTGCGAGGAGTCTATCCGGGCGACGAAAGTGAGGCCAAATCGGCCTCCCGAGGGCCGAAATAGGCCCTTCGGACCCCCCAAAATCGCATTGTTTTTCGCGAAATCCTGACTATATTGCGCCGCAAGAAGTCAAGCGTGCCCGGTTCATTGCGGACCGGGCCGGATTTTTTTTGGGCAGGTCGCTGACAGACCCCCTTTTGCGGACCGCGCTAACAGCGGCCAGAACGAAAACGAACATGAATTTGCGAAACATCGCCATCATCGCCCACGTCGACCATGGCAAGACCACGCTCGTCGACAAGCTGCTCCAGCAATCCGGCACCTACCGCGACAACCAGCGGCAGGTCGAGCGCGCGATGGACTCCAATGATATTGAGCGCGAGCGCGGCATCACCATTCTCGCCAAGTGCACCTCGGTCGAGTGGGACGACACCCGCATCAACATCGTCGACACGCCGGGCCACGCCGATTTCGGCGGTGAGGTCGAGCGCATCCTGTCGATGGTCGATGGTGTGATCGTTCTCGTCGACGCCGCGGAAGGTCCGATGCCGCAGACCAAGTTCGTGGTCGGCAAGGCGCTCAAGCTCGGCCTCAAGCCGATCGTCGCCATCAACAAGGTCGACCGCCCCGACGCGCGCGTCACCGAAGTCGTCAACGAAGTGTTCGACCTGTTCGCAGCGCTCGACGCCACCGACGACCAGCTCGACTTCCCGATTCTCTACGGCTCCGGCAAAAACGGCTGGATGGGTACGTCGCCTGAGGACAACGGCAACGGCATGAAGCCGCTGTTCGACCTTGTCATCAAGCATGTCGCGCCGCCGGTGGTGGAAGAAGGCCCGTTCCGTCTGCTCGGCACCATTCTTGAAGCCAACCCCTATCTCGGCCGCATCATCACCGGCCGTATCTCCTCCGGATCGGTGAAGCCGAACCAGTCAGTGAAGGTGCTGTCGCGCGACGGCAAGACGGTCGAGACCGGCCGCATCACCAAAATTCTCGCGTTCCGCGGCCTCGAGCGCCAGCCGGTCGAACTCGCCGAAGCCGGCGACATCGTCGCCATCGCGGGCCTGACCAAAGGCACCGTCGCCGACACCTTCTGCGATCCGGCCGTCGAGACGCCAATCCAGGCGCAGCCGATCGATCCGCCGACCGTGTCGATGTCGTTCATCGTCAATAACTCGCCGCTGGCCGGCACCGAAGGCGACAAGGTCACCAGCCGCCTGATCCGCGACCGCCTGCTGCGCGAAGCCGAAGGCAACGTCGCACTGCGCGTGGTCGAGGCCGCCGACAAGGACTCGATGGAAGTCTCAGGCCGCGGCGAATTGCAGCTCGCGATCCTGATCGAGAACATGCGCCGCGAAGGCTTCGAGCTGTCCGTGTCGCGTCCGCGCGTCGTTCTGACCAAGGATGACGACGGCAAGATTCTGGAGCCGATCGAGGAAGTCGTGGTCGACGTCGACGAGGAGTTCTCCGGCGTGGTCGTGCAGAAGATGAGCGAGCGCAAGGCCGAGATGATCGAGATGCGCCCGTCCGGCGGCAACCGCCTGCGTCTGGTGTTCTACGCGCCGACCCGCGGCCTGATCGGCTATCAGGGCGAACTGATGACCGACACCCGCGGCACGGCGATCATGAACCGCCTGTTCCACGACTACCTGCCGTACAAGGGTGAAATTCAGGGTCGCCGCAACGGCGTGCTGATTTCCAACGAACAGGGTGAAGCGGTTGCCTACGCCATGTTCAAGCTGGAAGACCGCGGCCCGATGATGATCGAGCCAGGCTGGAAGGTCTACAAGGGCATGATCGTCGGCGAGCACACCCGCGAGAACGATCTCGAGATCAACGTCCTCAAGGGCAAGCAGCTCACCAACATCCGCACCACCTCGAAGGACGAAGCGGTGCGCCTGACGCCGCCGATCCGCATGACGCTCGAAAAGGCGCTGGCCTATATCGAGGACGACGAGCTGGTTGAAATCACGCCGAAGTCGATCCGCCTGCGCAAGCGTCACCTCGATCCGAACGAGCGCAAGCGCGCCGAGAAGAGTAAGGTCGCGCTGGTCGGCTGAGCCGGATTGCTGCTCCTCTCGTCAGAGCGAGCGCAGCGAAGCAATCCCGACAAGCTGCAACGGAGGAGCTCGATTGCTTCGTCGCAACAGCTCCTCGCAATGAGGAAAAACTGACATGCCCGGCCTTGTGCCGGGCATTGTCGTCTTATAGGCCGGGTAAAGAGGATACGTAGGGCGGGATTGACCCGCCATCGCGATTCGAGACCAGAGCCTGAGATGACCCTCCCCTCCGAAGTGGACGTTGCAATCATCGGCGCGGGCGCAGCCGGCCTCGCCGCGGCACGCACGCTTGAGAACGCGAAGCTTTCCGTTCTTACCGTTGAGGCACGCGACCGGATCGGCGGACGCAGCCAGACCCTGATCCTGCCCAACGATGTCGTATTCGATGTCGGCTGCGAATGGCTGCACTCAGCCGACCGGAATTCTTTCGTGCCGATCGCGCGCG